>Ga0310125_10001382_pt1 | contig 12196 bp, 9 predicted proteins | sample CB11b_Tmax_Bot8__FD_203508 | JGI IMG/M metagenome (GOLD analysis project Ga0310125, IMG submission 203508) | Marine microbial communities from Western Arctic Ocean, Canada - CB11b_Tmax_Bot8 | ecosystem: Environmental > Aquatic > Marine > Oceanic | place: Canada: Western Arctic Ocean | collected... | reverse complement strand
CGAGGATGAGGAACCTCGCGCTCCTCACCCGCCCCCAGAAGAAACCAACAAAGTTCCTGGCGGGTGTATTTTTTTGTGTCTCTTCCCGTACCTGAGGGATGCTAGCACATGTCGGGCCAGACGGGAATTCCGGCCCGGGCCTCAACCTCTTCAAGGTTTCTCCAGTATTTCTGGAGGAAAGCATAAAATGCTACCTTCTCCCCGATTCCATGACCACACATTCGCCATCTCCGCGCGCCGCCGCGATAGGAATCGTTTTGCATTGGTTGGAATCCGGGCTCTTTCCGCAACGGGAGGTTGGCGGCGATACCCCGGACTACGGAATGGTCCTCGAACTCGTGCAAGGCACGGTACGCCGCTGTCGGACCCTGGGGGCGGTACAGGATTGGCTGGTGCCGCGAAAACCGGCCCGCACGGTGGAGGCGGCCCTCTTGGTCGGGCTTTACCAGGTCTTTTACCAACCAAACGCGGCGGCGCATGCCTTGGTGAACGAGACCGTCGAAGCAGCCCGTGCGGTGGCGGGAAAGGGGGCGGCGCCGTTGGTGAACGCGGTGCTGCGCCGGGCCCTCCGTGAAAAGGACGACTTGCTGAAACGCATGCAATCGCTCCCCTTCGCCATCCGGCTATCGCACCCCGATCTACTGGTGGAACGCTGGCGATCCCGCTGGAATGCCGACGCCGTAGAGGCGCTTTGCGATTGGAACAACCAACCGCCACACGTCACGATCCGCCTCTGCCCCTCCGCCGGACCCGCCGCCGAATTCCGCGATCGGTTGGCATCGGACGGGATCATGGCCACGGCGCACCCCGAGGCGGGGGACCGCTGGCTGCAGTTGCCACGCGGCGTGGCGGTGACCAATGTAACCGGATTTGAGTCTGGTCAGATCACGGTGCAGGACGCCTCGACCCGGTGGGCAGTCGCCCTCCTCGACCCCCAACCGGGGGAACGGATCCTGGACCTCTGCGCCGCCCCCGGAGGCAAAACGGCGATGATCGCGGAACGCGTGGCGGAACCGGGCGTCCTGGTTGCGCTGGACCTTCATGCCGACCGCCTGGCCCTCCTGCGCGGCACCCTGCGGCGGTTGCGCCATGACGGGGTGCGGGTGGAACAGGCCGATGCACAGGACCCCGATGCCCTGGTGCTGCTCGAGGGCGCGCCCTTCGACCGGGTGCTGCTCGATGCACCCTGCACAAATACCGGGGTTATTCGCCGGCGTCCCGACACAAGGTGGAGGTTTTCGCAGGAACGGCTGAAACGGCTTCTCGGCACCCAGCGTAAGCTCCTTGATGCCGCCTCGTCCTGCGTGAAACCCGGCGGGTGCCTAGTCTACAGTACTTGCAGCCTGGAACAGGAAGAGAACGAGCACCAAGTGTCCTCCTGGCTTGAAACGAACCCCTCCTTCATCGCGGAGTCGTCGCGTTGTGTCATTCCCCCCGGGGGGGGAACCGACGGGGCCTACGCGGTTCGAATTCGGCGGGATTGAGCTAGTTCGTTTCCCGAACGACCGTCCCCTTCTCCGGTTCGATCTCGCCTTCCACGACGTCACAATAGGAGATCTTCTCCTTCACCTTGACGGCGCGCAGGCGACCGATGACTTTCCCTTCTTCTTCGTCGAGCACTTCGCCCGTATCGGGATCCATCAGGACTTCGCCTTCGGTGGCCATGACCAATTCCGTCCCTACTTCCAACCCGTACGCGGAGCCGCGGTTGATGATCACCTGCCCGGTGCCGGTGGTCTTGATCACGCTGCCCTCGAACGGGAACTCCTCCATCGACTCGGCAAAGAACTTTGCCGCCTGGGCGATGGCGTCCTGCGCGGCCTGTCCCAGCGGCGTCTTTTTGAAGCCGCCCAGGTCCACCCCGAAGTCCGCGCCCGAATAGCCGAAGCGGAGCCCGGTCCCGCCGGGACTCCCTACAATCCGCTTCTTGTTCACGACCACCCCCGTGGTGGTGTCGATCAGCTTGGCAATGATGGTCACCCGTGCCTGGGACTTTTTCAGTCCGATGTTGAAGCCCTTGATGCGCACGGTGCCGTCCCCGCCGGCCTGCGCGGCATCCACCTCGGTGATGGCGCCGGTGGCCAGGTATTTCGCCGGCCGCAGTTTTCCCGTCTGCGCCACGTCCTTGGCTGCGGCCATACGGCCGCTGGCGGCGAGATCCTGTTCCTGGATCACATCCGTAAGTTTTTCCCGCTCCACCAAGACGAATCGCCCGGTATCGAACAGGGCCGACTCCAGCATGATGCTCAGGTTGTTGCCCAGCTCCCACTGGCCGCGCCAGCCGGCTTCATTATTGAAGTCTTTGACCCCCACGGCGTGCTTCAACCCCGTGTATTCCGGTAACCCCATGTCGGCGTCGCCGTCTTCGGTGGCCGTCTTGGTTTTTCCCCATAACGCGGCCTGCAGCGGTGCCGCGGCCAGGTTCATGCCGATCGCGATGAAAAGAATCCCTGCGGTTGTTTGCTTCATTATTCTCTCCTTCGTGGTTGGCCGGCCGGTAGATTAGCATCGGAGTGCTGTTCCGATCAAGCGTGCGGCAGGCCGGGTGTTCCAATGCCCGGACCTGCCGTCCAAGGGTTGGAGACCGACAAAGATCTTTCCCGGGCGCCCCTCGATGTGGTACCTCCAGAGGCGTCAGGGGCGAACGCCCATAGCCGGAGGAAACAGCATGCGGTTCATTCTATTGAGACCCAGCACATCCTGCAGACCGCGATTGAGAAAGCGTTGGTCAACGCAGGACACAACCTGTTGGACATCTCGGCCGCGCCGGAAGTCTGGGCGAGGAACTCGACATGGAGAGCGTCCTCGCGCCCTCTACCTGCCTGGAACTGGCCAAGACCCTGGGGGCGACCCCCATCTCGTGCACGGGAAGGGCACCGCGGTGCGGGCCGGAACCAACGCCGCCTACGGCATTCAGGTGCACCGCTCCGCCGCCGATATCGCGGTGAAAGTCATCCGGGTTTCCGACGGCAAAGTCCTGGCGGTGGAAGATGTGATGGAAACCGCGGGCGGTGAGGCACAGCCCACGTCCGCCCGCAAGGCGCTCCGTGGCGGGGGCAAGAAGATCGCCGCCCAGGTGGTGCGAGCCCTCAAGCGGATCCAGGACGACTAACCCGAAGTTTGGCTCACCCCCATTTTACGGGGTGTCGCCGTCTCCCTCTTCCGCGCCGGCGCCCGGGACCAGTGCCAGCATCTTCTTGACCGGCAAGGCTTCGGCCGCGGCATCCATGATTTCCTTGCTCACCTGGCGGCCACGAATCTCGAAGGTCAGCCGGCCGTCGGCCATGATCGACGTGTTTCCGGTCCTGTACTTGCGGTTGTATTTGACGTAGCCGCGGTGACCCTGAATCTCGGTGGTATATTCCCGAAGTTCATCCGTCTCCCGGTCGACTTCAGCATTGGCCCAGCCGAACTGTGCCATCGCCCCGATGGTGGGCATCGCGCCCAGGTCGGTGACCTTGAGGGCGAGGGTAGCGCCGTCTTCCCCGGCGTAGGTGGCCTCGACGGTCACCACGCTGAAGTTTCCCAAGGGTCCGGAGGTCTTCTCTCCAGAGAGCCCGGAGCGCTTCAACTCCTCAATCTCCTCCGGCATCAGCTTCTTCAATTCACGGAAGTCGACCAGCTCCACCGCGGCGCCCTGGCCGCCCTGGCTAAAGGCCTGGAGCAGGTCCTGGATATTGGGCTGCTGCTGGGCAGACACGGAGATGGCGGTGGCGGTGACGAGAAGGCTGCCCAAGGCCGTGCGAAGTGCGATCATGCGATCATCCTTTCGGATAGGTTTACTGATTGGACGCTATAGAGTACTCGAATATTCATTTCCCGGCCACTACGATTGTGGTCTCCACGCCCTCTGCGATCTCCTTATCATACCGGTCCGGGGGCATTCAGCCGGGGTTCCTTTACGATCTTTGCGGTCTTCTGTGAACATTCACGTACTCTGCTCCGGACGTGGATCTCTGGAAGCGAAACTTGACTGTAATCTGGGTGGTCCAGTTCATCTCGGTGGCCTCCTTTCAGATCACCATGCCGTTCGCCCCCTATTACATGCAGGAATTGGGGGTGGACGATCTGCAGGCGCTGACCCGATGGGTGGCCTTGTTCGGGGCGGCGGCCCCATTGACGCTGGCCCTTTTCTCGCCGTTCTGGGGCGCCTTGTCGGACCGCTATGGGCGGCGACTGATGATCCTGCGCTCCCACGCGGGCGGGGCGTTGATCTTGATACTGATGGGTTTGGTACGTTCGGTGGAGGGCCTGGTTCTGCTTCGACTCCTCCAGGGGGCAGTGACCGGGACGGTCATCGCAGCCCAAATGATGGTGGCGGGGCAGACCCCCGCCGAACGCAGCGGGTATGCCATGGGCACGCTGGCCGCATCCACCATGTCCGGGTCGATGTTCGGTGCGCTGCTCGGCGGCGTGGGGGCTCACCTGTTCGGCTACCGAATTCCCTTCTTTCTGGCAGGCGGCCTCCAAGTAACGGCATTTCTTCTGGTCTTGTCTTTCATCCGGGATTCCGTGCCGGAGCTGGCGGTCTCCGCCCCGTTTCCCGTTGCCCGGGTGCGTGGCCGGCTTCAGCAGATCCGGCTGCTTTTTCCCTTGCTGATGCTGGCGGCTTGGATTGGTCTGGTGAGGCAATTTGAGCGGGCCTATCTGCCGTTGTTGATCCAGGAAATCCACGGTTCGCTGGATGGCGTGGCCCTGTGGGCGGGTGGGATCAACGCCGTCGGCGGGGTTGCAGGAATCCTGGCCGGGGTCTGGTTAGGTCGTATGGCCGACCAGATGTCGCTCCCCCGGTTGACCTGGATCATTTCTCTGGGCGCGGCCCTTTTCAGTCTCATCCTGGCGGGTGCGGGGAATTTTGGGGTCCTGATACCTGCTTACTTTGTCGCCCTGCTGTGTGCCGAGGGATTGGAACCGGTGATGCAGGTGTGGCTGGTGCGCAATACGCCCGAACGCGTGCGCGGGGAGGCCTTCGGGTGGGCCAGCAGCGCCCGGGCAGTGGGTTCGGTAGTGGCGCCGTTGGGGGGCGGAGTGGTTGCCATGTTTATGGGTGTCCGCGGCGTTTTTGCCGTGGGCGCGCTGCTCTTTCTCTGCCTGATCCCCACCGTACTGCTTACGGCGCGCATATCCCCGCCCGGGGCAAGGGAATAATTGTGTCATCTAATTTCACGGCCGTGAGATTAGATGACACGGATCGGGGGGGGTGAGGATGGGTCCGGAGGTCCTGGCTTGTCGGGCAGGGGATTAGGCGATACATATGTCGGCAATCGCGGGGTCGGTTTCACAAGGAGGACGATATGGATTCCATTATGCCTTTCATTACCCAGGTCAACGGCTGGCTCTGGGGAATCTGGACATTCTACATCCTGCTCGGTGTCGGCATCCTCTTCACGATTTGGACCCGCTTTTCGCAGTTCAAGGTCCTGGGCCACGGCGTGGCGGTGACCCGCGGGGCTTACGACGACCCCCATGACCCCGGCGCCATTAATCACTTCCAGGCCCTCTCCGCCGCCCTTTCAGCCACCATCGGACTGGGCAACATCGGCGGAGTGGCCATTGCCATTTCCCTGGGCGGACCGGGCGCCCTGTTCTGGATGTGGGTGGTGGGCTTTCTCGGCATGGCAATCAAGTCGGTGGAGATCACCCTGGTCATGCTCTACCGCAACACGAAAGATCCTGACGATCCCCACGGCGGCGCGATGTGGGTCATCGATGAAGTCCTGGGCTCGAAAGGGGGCTGGGCGAAGGTGCTGGCAAAGAGCATCGGGGTCATCTTCTGCGTGACGTTGATCATCATGACCATGACCGGCGGGAACATGTTCCAAACCTGGAACGTGGCCGACCTTACGTTGAACTATTTCGATGTTCCGAAGATCGTCACCGGCATCGTCCTGGCCATCATCGTGGGTCTGGTCATCGTGGGAGGCATCAAGCGGATCGGCCAGGTGGCGGGACGGCTGGTCCCGGTGATGTGTATCCTCTATCTCATTTCAGCCATGGCTGTGCTCGCGGTCAACATCGATCAAATCCCGGGGCTGCTCATGCTGATCTTTTCCAGCGCCTTCGGCGGCGCCGAGGCAGAGGGCGCATTTGTTGGAGGCACCATCGGCTTCGCGTTCAAGGTGGGCTTGCAGCGCGCCCTCTTCTCAAACGAGGCGGGCCTGGGATCCGCCCCCATCGCGCATGCGGCGGCCAAAACCTCGGAACCGGCGCGCGAAGGCATCGTCGGTGGCCTGGGCCCCTTCATCGATACCCTCTGCATCTGCACCCTGACCGCGCTCGTCATCCTGAGCACCGGCACCTGGAACCGGGAGGCGGACGGCGCTTTCAATGACACCCTGGCCCTTACCGTGGCCCAGGAGGAAGGCGCCGCGGCAAAATGGGCCATTGACGGACCCAGTTCGCTGGATGCCTTGCCGACCCTTCCGGGCGGCGAAGAGTGGAGAACCGGGTGGCAGTTCTTCGTCCTGGCCAAGACGCCGGACGCGGCACCGGCCGACGCCCCGATGAAGGTCTACGGGAATATTGCCCAGGCGCCGGAGGACGGATCGGTGGAAGGGATCCTCCCCGGGCAACACTATCTGGTATGGAAGACGGTAGAAAACTCACCGGTGATTACGGCGGACATGCAGCAGGGGCACCGGATCGAATTGGACCAGCGCGGCGCGTTCCGGAACTTTGCAGGCGCCACGCTTACGGGCCATGCATTCGATCGCGCGTTTCCGGGGCTGGGCAAGTGGCTGGTCACCCTGGCGGCGTGGCTCTTTGCCATCTCCACCATGATTTCTTGGAGCTACTACGGAGAGCAGGGAATGATCTACATGCTGGGAAAGGCCTCCGTGCTGCCCTACAAGATCGCCTTTCTGGGGCTCGCGGTGGTGGGCGCATTCCTGGTCAAGACGGATGCGGAACTGGGGGCGCTGGCGGACTTCGGCACCGGCGGCATGCTTCTGGCCAACATGCTCATCGTCCTGACCTGCGGTCATCTTGCAGTGCGTGCGTTGCGAGATTACTTCGACCGGCTCGACCGCGGGGAATTCCAAAAGCACAAGAGACCGACCATCACCGATGTGGTCGCCGGCAAAGATGTGTAGGAGGGCGCGTAGACGCCGGCGTGGTCGATCAGCGCAATCCGGCCACGCCGCCGTCCTCGACCGTGTTTGACCGGGACTTACTGCGGGCTTCGCCTTCCACTTCGACATAGACGTCGTCGGCCCAAACCGCCACGTCATACGCTTCATTGGCACCGCCCACCAAGCTGATGGCAATCCGGGCAAAGTGCGCCCCAGCAGGCGCGCGGCCTCGCGCGGTGATCTCATGCCACCGATTGGCCTCATGACTTCCGACGGTAAAGGGCGCGCTCAAAGGCGCTTGGTTGAACACCTGTTGTGACGCCTCCGCATCGGTGAAGAACTCGATTCGAGCCTGTGCGACCACGGGGAACTCGGAGGCGTTTGCACTCTGAATATCGGTGAAAAACCAGGCACCCGCCGTTACCCGCTGACCGGCTTCGACGGGGTGGGTCTGATAGATCACCGCCCAGGAACGAACCCGCTTGCCCTTTTCCGGATGGATGGCCAATCGAAAGGCATGTTTCCCACTACGGACCTTGGCCCCGTCGGCCGCGCTCTGGCGCCCGCCCTCAGCGTTTCCGCCGGAATACCGGCTCAGCCAGACGGTGTGTTCGTAGGTTCCGGCCTGAGGCTCGAATCCAGGCTCCAGCAGTTCCCCGCGCGAATGGGCCGCGAAGAGCAAGCCAACCACGAGCACTCCAGCGCACTGAATTTTAGCCGATTTCCCCCAAATCAAATCATGTCCATATCCCTCCTCATGGACGGTTGAGATCGTGTAGCGGGGCGGGATGGTCAAGACATTTTGCCCAATATATACTTATTGGTCAGTTTTCGGACGTTTTCCCCGGAGCTATGGAGAGCACCATCCAGCCCCGGTGCCGGTCGCAGACCGGGTCGGTGGTGCGCATGGCTTCATACAGGGTCCGGGAGGAAATCCAGTAGGGCTCCCGGAGGCCGTTCACTTCCAGGATCAGAACCATGTCTTCATCTGCATTGTAATCGGCCACGGGCGAAAAATGACCGTTGCCGGTACCGGATCCCTGCAAGTGCTGGCGGGAGAAATTCAGGATCAGATGGTCGTCATCGCGGATTCGATTTCGCTTCAGGGTTTCGCGAAAGGCATCGAAGTTTGAGGAGGCATCTTCGTCGTAAGCATGGTGCGCCTCCACGTCCAGTCCGGTGCGCGTGCGGATCATTGAAGTCAGTTCATCGAGGGTAAAGCCCATGCGGTAGACCGTCTCCTGGGCGATGATGTGTGCGGTATTGGTGGTGAAGAGGCCGTCCTGGGTCAGACGATTCTCCGGCCGCAGGGCATTGTTCACCACCACGGCAGATGCGGCTCCGCAATGTGCCGGCTTTTGCGGGATCCAGTTCTGCCGCAATGGCTGGAAATCAACTGCCTGTTCCCGTTGGAGCAGGGAGATGCCGGGATCGGAGAGCAACAATATCGTGCCCGGAGGCGAAAGGGATTCTGCCCGCGCGGAGCAGGCCAGCAGGCAGGCGCCAAGGACAAAGGTGGGATATCGTACGCGAATGCTCATGGGATTCAATCTACCACAGTCCGGTGGCCAAGTCCCGCCCGGAGTGCGTTGACCGCGATGCCGGACAGGAAATAGGATGTGCCGACATGCATGCCCCCTTCCGGATGTTCCTGTGCGCGGCCTCCGCCATCGTGGCGGCCTCTGTGCGTGGGGAAGAACCTCCTGCCGCCCCGGAATCCCTCGCCCGGGGTATGGTGGCGGCAGCCCATCCCCTGGCGGCGGAGGTCGGCGCCAGGATTCTCCGTGAGGGCGGTAATGCTATCGACGCCGCTGTGGCTACCGCTTTTGCCCTGAATGTGGTCGAACCCGACGCGTGCGGCATCGGGGGCGGGGGCTTTATACTCTTCAACGTTCCAGGCACCGACACCGTCCGAGCCATCGACTGCCGTGAACGCGCCCCGGCCGGCCTGGTGCCGTCGACCTACGAAGTGGATGGGGCGCCACGGGAGATGGCCCTGCAATACGGCGGTCTTTCGGTGGGCGTGCCGGGTTATACGCACGGGTTGCTGACGCTGCATCGACTCTACGGCGAACGACGGCTGGAAGATCTGCTCGATCCGGCCATCCGCCTGGCAGAGGATGGATTTTCCACCACCGAGAAGTTTCATGCCCTCCTCCGGAAGAATGCCGAGAGGGTCCGGGACAATGCCGCAGCGGCGGCCGTCTTTCTCGGCGGCGGTCCCGATGTCCCACCGGCCGGGACACGTCTGGTTCAGCGGGAGCAGGCAGAGACCCTGGGTGCCATTCGCCGCCTCGGTCTGAAGGCGATTTACGGGCAGCGTCCCGCCGGGCGCATTTCCGATGCGGTCCGCGCGGCCGGCGGCGTGATGACGGCGGCGGATCTGACCGACTACCGGCCCATCTTCCGGGACCCGGTCAGCGGCCGCTATCGCGGCTACGACATCTGGACTATGGGTCCTCCCAGCCGGGGCGGCATCGTACTGCTACAGACGTTGCGTATCCTCGAGGCCTTTGATCTGGCTGCCCTGGGACCCGAGCATCCGTTGTACCTGGCCTTGCTGATCGAGGCCTTGGAAATATCAACCCTCAGCGCCGCAGCCCATGTGGCGGATCCCGGGACGGTGGAGATCGATCTCGCCCATCTCCTCTCGGACGCGTGGGCCGAGGAGGCCCGCGGACGGATGGCGTTGCCTGCCCGGCTCGAGGGCCGGCCCGCCGGACCGGCTGGTGTCCCACCGGGGGGGGCGCCCGCCTCGGTGGAACCGGCGGCAGCCACGCCTGGAGATGCAGGGAGCACGACGCACCTTTCCGTCGTGGACAGCAAGGGACAGTTCGTGGCCATGACCCTCACGTTGAATTACCACTTCGGATCGGGCGTAGTGGTTCCCGGAATGGGAATCCTTCTGAACAACGAGCTGGATGATTTCACGTTGGACGCGGCACATATCAATCGTCCTGCGCCGGGTAAGATCCCCCGCAGCAACATGGCGCCCACGATTGTCTTTCGCCGGGGCGAGCCGGTGGCGTCAATCGGTACCCCGGGCGGGGGACGGATTCCCGGCACGCTGGTTCAGATCCTGGTGCGAAAGATCGATTTCGGGGAGTCGCTGGACGAGGCGATTGAGGCGCCCCGCCTTTTCGTCAATACCGGAAAACGCAGGGTGGCCTACGAGTCGAGGATCTCCAAGTCGCTCCTGGAAGCCGCGGTGGCACTACTCGGCGACGAGGCGCCCTTCGCGTTGGAGCCGAGGGAACGAGTGGACCGGTATTTCGGCGGCGCCCAGGGCATTTGGCGCGAGGGGGATGTCCTGGAAGGCGGGGCGGACTCCCGCCGCGACGGCGTCGCACTGGGGATGGAGGAGTCAAAGGTCGAACATCGAAAGTAACAGGTCGGGGGTCACGTCCTTTTTGTCTTCATAAGGCGGTAGAGAGAGTGGAATCGCCCGGCGCCTGCGGAACCGCGTGACAGCACAGCCAGAGAAATCGGACGGACGAACGGTGGGCTTCTGGGGGGCCACCGGGATAGGTGTGGGCGCGATTGTGGGGGGTGGGATCCTGGCTTTGGCCGGGGTGGCGTATTCGGCCACCGGACCGGGAGCGGTACTTGCATTTGGCATCAATGGCATCATCGCCCTGATGACCGCCCTCAGCTTCGCCGAACTAGCGACCCGTTTTCCGCAATCGGGAGGACCCTATACCTTTGCCAAGAAAGTCTATTCGGTCGAGGCCGCCTTCCTGTTGGGATGGATTGTCTGGTTTGCTTCGCTGGTGGCGGCGGCGCTTTACGCCATTGGGTTCGGCGAGTTCTTCATCCTCATTCTCTTGGAGACCGCGCAGATGCGGGGCGGTACATTGGCAGCCGCCCTGCAGGGGCAGACGGCTACCAACTCCCTGGCTCTGCTGGCCCTTGTGGGCTACACGATCCTGCTGGTGCGCCGGACCGGAGGAGGGGCGCAGTGGGCCACCATCGGCAAGACGGTGGTCTTTCTCGTTCTGATCGCCGCGGGCATATTCGCCCTTACAAAACGCCCGGACGGCACGGTCGCAATGCAGATGCGGCCTCTTCTCCCGCACGGGCTGCCCGGTTTATTTCAGGCCATGGGGTTTACCTTCATTGCGCTGCAAGGGTTTGGCGTCATTGGCGCAATCGCCGGCGAAGTACGAAATCCCCGGCGTACGATTCCGCGGGCCATGTTTGCCTCGTTGGGCATCGCGCTGCTGATCTATCTCCCGCTCTTGATCCTGATTCCGGTGGTGGGCATTGAGCCCGGTACGCGGATCGAGGATGTGAGCCAGGCGGCACCGGAATCGGTCGTCGCGACGGCGGCACGGGGGTTCATGGGTCCGACCGGAACCTGGCTGGTCCTGGTGGCGGGGGTGTTGGCGATGTTGTCGGCCCTGCATGCGAACCTCCTGGCCGCCTCGCAGGTCGCGCTGGCCATGGGACGCGACCGCACTTTGCCGGCGCTGCTGGGCACGACGCACGAACGCCGCGGTACGCCGGTCCAGGCGGTAATTATCTCATCGGCGATTGTCCTTCTCCTGGTGTTGGCCATTCCTGACGTGGCGGTTGCGGGAGCGGCGGCGAGTCTAATCTTTCTCATCGTGTTTACCCTCGTCCATGTCATGGCCTGGCTTTCGCGCCGTCGATCGTCCTCGGGCAAGGAATTCTTTCAGACGCCGTTCTATCCGGTGATTCCCATCCTAGGTAGCGTCTTCTGCGTGGCCTTGACCCTATTCCAGGGGCGCGCCGTGCCCATCGCCGGCCAACTGACGATCGTCTGGATCGGCATTGGTGGCATTCTCTACCTGGTCCTGTTCGCCAGCCGGGCGCGCATCCGTGATGCGGCCATGGAGGCGGTCGATCCCGAGATCGCCCAACTACGGGGAAAGAGCCCGCTGGTGCTGGTGCCGGTGTCGAATCCGGCCAATGCCGCCTGCATGGTGGAAGTCGGTTCTGCCCTGGCGCCCCCGCGGGTGGGAAGGGTGCTCCTGTTGTCGGTGGTGACGCCTCCGGTGGATTGGGACCGCAAACAAGCGCCGCCACAGCTCATTAATGCCCAGAATCTTATGCGGGAAGTGCTCGATATTTCCTTCCAGGCCGGGTTGCGTCCGGATGCCCTC
>Ga0310125_10001379_pt1 | contig 12215 bp, 12 predicted proteins | sample CB11b_Tmax_Bot8__FD_203508 | JGI IMG/M metagenome (GOLD analysis project Ga0310125, IMG submission 203508) | Marine microbial communities from Western Arctic Ocean, Canada - CB11b_Tmax_Bot8 | ecosystem: Environmental > Aquatic > Marine > Oceanic | place: Canada: Western Arctic Ocean | collected... | reverse complement strand
TTGGGCACTTGGGTGCTCGTTGTCTGGGCTCTGCTGGCCAGCGGCGATATTGCCATGTTTGTCGATGTACCCAGTGCCATTCTCGTGGTAGGGGCCTCGGTCACCATCGTGCTCTTTGCCACACCAATGCGCTATGTCAAGCAGATCGTGGCGATTGTCAAAAGGGGCTTTTTCTATCAGGCTGAACCCGTCGAAAAGCTGATTCAGGACATGGTTCACTTTGCTGAAATTGCCCGCCGTGACGGGATTCTGAGTCTGGAGAACTCAACAAAGGATATCAAGGACGAATTTATTGTCAGCGGCATTCAGATGGCTGTCGACGGCACCGATCCTGAGTTGATCGAGCAGATCATGACCAATGAACTGGATAATCTCATAGAGCGTCATGACATCGGTAAAGGCATCTTTACTACGATAGGCAAATATGCCCCTGCATTTGGCATGATCGGCACGCTCGTCGGCCTGGTGATCATGCTCAAGAATATGGACAATCCCGCGGCTATTGGTCCAGGCATGGCCGTAGCGCTGCTGACCACGCTGTACGGTGCATTGATCGCCAATGGTTTGGCGTTGCCCCTAGCTGATCGGCTTGGGCGCCGCTCTGCCGAGGAGGTGATGACCAAGACCATCATTATCAAGGGTGTGATGGCCATTCAAAGCGGCGACAACCCGCGGGTTGTCGAGCAGAGATTGCGGGCTTTCCTGCCGCCGACGTTACGCAGTACCGAAGAAAAAGCTGAAGGGCAGGTCGCATGACTTTAGAGCCTCATGTTGATGCAAGCATAGCAAAAAAAAATACTTAAGCCGATAATCCATGATACAGAAATGCAAATGTCCGCCCGTGGGTGCGCCCGAATGGATAATTACATTCGGTGACATGATGTCGCTGTTGCTGACCTTTTTTATCCTTCTGCTGTCACTGTCGGAAATCAAGAAGGAAGACCAGTTCAGGGCGGTTGTCAAGGAGGTGAAAAAGGCCTTTGGCATGCATGGCGGTGGCGGCATGGTTCCCTCGAAGGACGATCCGCAATTAACGTTTATCGAACGCATCAAGGCCATGCAACTGGTCAGTCGTAAGCTACCGTCCAAATCAAACACGACAGACAAGGGACCGCAGGGTACCGATCCGCTAGTCACCGCTCCTCGCAAGGAGGAAATCCAGATTGTGGATGGTGGTCGGATAACTTTTGAAGAGGGATCTGCTCAATTGGCTGCCGGGCAGCGCCAGCGAGTAACCGAATTGGCTCAACTGGTCCGTGGCTTTAACACCAAAATCCATATAAGTGGACACGCCGATGAAGGTGAACTGTTTGAAGGCAGTGTATATAAGGATTTATCGGACCTCAGTTACGCCCGGGCTAAGGCGGTGGCCGATTTTCTTAAGAGTGACGTATGCATGGTCAGGGCGGTACGCTTGAGAATCGACGTCAACGCCGCCCACGAAATGCTCAAGTGGACTGTCTACGAACCTGCTGAACTCAAGACCAACCGACGTGTCGAGATATATGTCAGCAACATGCTGGTCGAAGAGTTGACCAGGCCGGAGATGAACGTTTCCAATTGAACCGTTACATAGGGCTAAGGAACCGAGGCTATGGCAGATCAACCCAATGACCAACAAACCCAACCCGCCCAGAAGAGGGGGTTGCCGGTCAAAACCATCATTATTCTGGCGGTATTCCTGTTGGTTGAAGTGAGTATGATCCTTTTCTTTTTAATGCTTGCGGGCAGTCCTTCCCATGTGCAGGCGGAGGGCACGTTGGCAGATGACTCTGCGGTTCTAAAACAGCAGGTTGAAGAGTTGCTGATTGAAAACAAGTTTGTCAACACCTTGAAGGGTGAAGCCATCATTTATGACACCGAGGTGTACGTGGTTGTCCGTCGCCAATATCAGGATCAGGTCAGGCAGGATATTGAGTTGATGAAGGCACGGATTAATACGGATATCGCCAACATCATCCGCGGTGCTCCACCGTCCCATTTTGCCGAACCAACGCATGCCACGCTTGCACGGCAGATTAAGGCAGCGCTAGACAAACGGTTGTTGGCTTATGATGAACAAGAGAACAAGAGTAAACCTGTGGTGATGGAGGTATTGATCAACAGAATGATTCCCTACAAGGCCAACCCGTAGCGGCCACACGCTCGTACAGCGTTGTGTCGGCGGCTATATGCGGTTTCCTTACCCTTGGCAAAACTATGGAAATAAACTCCGAAAACCAGCAAGAAGCGCAAGACATTGTTGAAAATGCCATGGCCGAAGTACAGGCATCCATCGATGAGATGAGTGAGCAAGTGACGGCAACTGGCGATGATACAAAGCCGGTCGGACAGCCATCTACTGAATCGCCTGTGCCTGTTGTCAGTGATGCCGATTCAGATCAGAACGATCCCAGCGACAAAATCCAGTTGCTAGGCGATGTGGATTTGCACGTGATGATCGAACTGGGCCGTACGGAAATGCTCGTTGAGGATGTGTTGCGGATCGGAGAAGGCAGCGTAGTCGAACTCGACAAGTTGGCCGGCGATCCGGTTGATGTCTATGTCAACCAGCATCTGATCGCAAGGGGTGAGGTCCTAGTACTTAATGATAACTTTTGCATTCGTGTCAGTGAGATCGTCGACAGCCTAGAGGAACAGGCCGATGCTGTAATTCAACAGCAACAGGCTGATGCTGCGGATGAATAATGGTTGATCCGAACGCAGGATGTGTTCGGTGGTCGGGTTTTGCGTAAGTTACCAAGCCCGACAATTGGTCAAGGATGACCCATGTTTCAGTTGCCGATCTATACAATCTGTATTGTTGTTGGCTTGGTGGCAACGAATCCCGGCAGCCAGAGCGACTCAGATACCCAGTCAAACAGACCGGTTGACGTCGTAGTAGGCGAATCGTCGGCGGATGTCCCTGTGGTGGTCGGTGATCAAGACCGGCTTACTCAATTGGCCAAGCGTTTTACCAGTGCCCATTCGCAGCTTGACCCGGATTTGCCGTCGAAACCGAGCGCATCGATCCCAACGCCTACCGCCACAGATAACAAAGGTTTCAGCGAGAATACTCCCCTTGGTCCACGCCACGCCGGGCATGCACTGGCTGCAAAAAATAATGTGGAAAACGCGAATTCCCAGTGGTGGTTACGCACCTTGGCTGCCTTGGGCGCGGTGATCGGGTTGATTCTGTTGCTACGCGCGATTGTATCTAAAGTCAGTGGCCGTCCCGTCGCCACCGCCGCAAGTCAGGTCTTTGAAGTGCTTATCCGTACCAGCATTACTCCACGCAACCACCTGCTGTTGATCAGGATCGGCCAGCGACTTCTCGTCGTTGGCCAATCACCGGCGGGACTGAATACCTTGGCGAATATAGAGGGCAGTGAAGAGGTCGCTGAACTGTTGCTCGCTGTCACAGCAGCAGGCGACCGTAGTGTAAGCAGTGGCTTTGCTCAGTTGTTCAAGCGATTCAACGGTGAATACCACCAGGAACAGATTATTGCCGACGAAGGCGCTGACAATAGTGAGTACCACATTGATCGAGCCCGTGATCGTGTTTCTGGATTAATAGGACAGCTTCGTTCGTTTGGCGCCAAGGGGAACCGTAAGTGATGGGTACCCCCTCTCGCACATGTGTGGTGATGATGGTTCTGCTGATGGGCTTGGCACCGGCCAGAGCCTTGGCGCAGAGGCAGGAAAACGCTCCTGTTCCTATCAATCCTCTGCAACTTGTCAGAGACGCGGGTTTGGTGCTTCCCCATTTCGGCAAAGATGGTCAACCCGAGGGGCCCGGCGGCAGCATGTCGGGGCCCATGTCCATTCTGCTGTTGTTAACGATTCTCTCCATTGCTCCGGCCCTGTTGGTGCTTTGTACCAGTTTTACGCGTATTGTCGTTGTTCTGGCTTTGCTGAGACAGGCGGTTGGTACCCAATCCCTGCCGCCCAGCCAGGTGATCGTTGGCCTAGCCATGTTCATGACCTTCTTGATCATGGCGCCAACCTTCGAGCAGATCAACCACACAGCGATTGCTCCGCTAAATAGTGGTGAAATCAATGAGATTCAGGCCTGGAGCCGGGCCAAAATACCGCTGCGCCAATTCATATTTGAGCAGATCGATTACGCGGACAACTGGTCTGACGTCTACATGATCCTCGACTATCGTGGTGTAGACACATCACGGCCAGAGAAACTGACGTTTCGCGATGTGGACATGCTTACGCTCATTCCAGCCTTCATTCTAAGTGAATTAAAAATCGCGTTTTTGATTGGATTCAAACTCTATCTACCTTTTCTGGTTATTGACATGGTCATTGCCAGTGTACTGATCAGCATGGGCATGCTCATGCTTCCGCCGGTTTTAATCAGTTTGCCGTTTAAGCTGCTTCTGTTTGTGCTTGTGGATGGTTGGCATTTGGTAGCGGGCAACCTGCTTGGAAGTTTCGCCATAGCAAATGTCACGATACCGGGGTAGTTCGTCAGTACGCTGATCAACGGAATAAGTTTTGAATCGGGACACGTATATATGACACTTGACGTCGCAAGCGATCTGATCCGTGAGTCATTGCTGGTCATGCTTATGCTCAGTTCGCCAATCCTCTTAGCGGCGTTGATCATCGGTCTAATTATCAGTGTTTTTCAAGCGGCGACGCAGGTACAGGAACAAACTCTCAGCTTCGTGCCCAAGATCATCGGTATGGGTGTCGTTGCCATTCTTGTTACGCCCTGGGTGGGCAAACTCATCATGGAGTTCTCACAGCGGATGTTCGCCGGTACCGGATGAAAATACGGCTTAAATCAACGAGTGTCGCTGTGCAGATTGTTGCGATGATGGAGCGATGTATTGGTCGTCAACTTCGAGCCCCTGATTTCACATTTGCCCGTATGGCTGCTGGTATTGTTCCGCCTTTCGGGCATTTTCTTATTCGCCCCTGTCTTCGGCAGCCTGTTTATACCGGCGCGGGTCAAGGTCTTTCTTGCGCTGGGGCTCAGTTTCTGCGTGTACCCGATGTTGTTGACTCCCGGCACAGCTGCCGCGGCCAATCTGGTGCCGGTGATCGAACTGGGTCTGTCATTCTGGTCATTAGTCGGTGTCGTGGGGGCCGAGTTGGGAATCGGGTTGGTCATTGGCTACGGTGCTACGCTGCCGCTGTTGGGTATGCAGTGGGGTGGTCAGGCCATTGCCCAGCAAATGGGACTTGGATTGGCCGAGGTGCTCAGCCCCGATCAGGAGCAGTCCGGCATCCTCGGCCAACTGTTCTATTTGCTGGCCCTGGTTGTCTTTCTCAACCTCAACGGCCACCACGTGTTGCTGCGTATCTTAGTCGACAGTTTCTCCACCATTCCCTTGGGCGGCTTTCGCATCGATGGCCACGTTATGGATCTGATTGTCGGCCTGATGACAACCATGTTGCACCTAGCTATTCGGGTAGCAGCGCCATTGGTCTGCTTGATCTTTCTCGAAACACTGGCGACCGGGTTTATCGCACGAACCGTTCCGCAAATGAACATTCTCAGTATAGGATTTTCCGTGCGAATCTTGCTCGGCGTCACCTTGCTGGTTGCGGCAATCAGCGTGCAGTCCGACGTGGTGGCGCAATTTATGTATCAGATGTTCCTTGCACCCTTAAAAGCGTTCTTCGAAATGCCCGCCGGCTTACCGATCTAGACTATGGCCGATAATGACTTTGAAAAGACTGAAACTCCTACTCCGCGGCGCCGCGAAGAGGCACGCCAGGAGGGTAACGTTGCGCGCAGCAGTGACTTGACAGCGGCGTGCATACTTCTGGCGTCCGTGTTGCTGCTCTATTTGAGTGGCCGGCGAATGATGGAAGGCATGAGCCTGCTACTCAAGCGATTGCTCATGCCCGACCCGATGTCGAATCCGACCAGGATCGACGGTATCGGCGCTGATTTGGCGTTGGCCGGAAAAATGGTGGTCGAAACCATGTGGCCACTGGTGCTGGGCATCGTGGTGGTTGCCCTCGTGGCCACCCTCGGCCAGGTCGGATTCCTGTTCACTACCAAGCCGTTACAGCCCAACTTTGGCCGCATGTCGCCGCTGCGTGGTGTCAAGAATCTTGTCGATATCCGAGCTGGTGTGCGTCTGGTGATGGGTCTGGCCAAAATTGTGGCCATTGCTACTGTCGCCGCCATTGTGATCGTTGGTGACATTCCGCAGATCATCACTTTGGCGGAACTGGAAACAAAACCGATCTTCACCGCGGCGGCGGACTTGTTCTTTGCCCTGGGGGTAAAGTTGGGTTTGCTTCTGCTCTTGCTGGCAATGTTTGATTTTGCGTTTCAGAAATGGCAGCGTGAGCGTGACTTACGCATGACCAAGCAGGACGTCAAGGAAGAGCTTAAGCGTATGGAGGGTGATCCGTTGATCAAGCACCGTCGTGCCCGTGTGGCCAGACAGTTGGCGTTGCAGCGTATCGGTCATGCCGTGCCCAAAGCTGATGTGGTGGTAACCAATCCCACACATTATGCCGTCGCATTGAACTACGACTCAAAAGCCATGAAGGCTCCGAAAGTGACGGCCAAGGGCGCTGATTATCTAGCTATGCGGATTCGTCAACTTGCCGCAGTGCACGGCGTGCCAATGATCGAACGTCGCGAGTTAGCGCAGGCAATGTACAAAACAGTCGAAGTCGGCCAGGAAGTGCCGCCGCAGTATTACGGCGCCATCGCTGAGATTCTTGCTTACGTGTACCGATTAGGTGGTCTCCGATCCGCCTAGTGCTGTAGTAAATCATGGCTGAGCAATCGAACAGACTGTCCATTCCCAACTGGGTCAATCGCATAGCCGGCTACCAGACGTTTTTCGTCCCCGTAGCATTTGTGTTTCTGATCGGTGTGATCCTTGTTCCGCTGCCGCCGACCATCATTGACCTATTGATCAGTGCCAATTTGGCATTGGCAGCAGTGATCCTGCTCACGACGTTGTACGTCCAGCGCCCACTGGATTTTTCTGTTTTCCCCTCCTTACTGTTGGGCACAACCCTGATGCGTCTGGTGCTCAATATGGCCACCACCCGCTTGATCCTGACCGCCGACGCTGACAGTCCGGAAACTGCAGTCGCTGTAGCGGGCCGTGTCATCGAGGCTTTTAGTGCATTCGTTGCCGGCGATGTCCTGATCGTCGGCCTGATCCTTTTTATCATCCTGGTCATTGTGCAATTCGTCGTTGTTACCAAAGGTGCTACCCGCATCAGCGAAGTGGCGGCACGCTTTATGCTCGATGCCATGCCCGGAAAACAGATGGCTATCGACGCCGACTTGAACGCCGGGTTGGTTACCGAGGAACAGGCCCGATCTCGCCGTGCAGAAATCACCCAGGAAGCTGATTTCTACGGCGCTATGGACGGTGCCTCGAAATTCGTGCGTGGAGACGCCATTGCCAGCATCATCATCACGGTGATCAATATTGCCGGCGGCCTGGCCATCGGTGTGTTTTCGAAAGGTTGGGGTCTGGTCGATTCATTGAGCATTTTTACCCGACTCACCATAGGGGACGGGTTGGTCAGTCAGATTCCCGCGTTCGTTATTTCCATTGCCGCCGGCCTGATCGTCACCCGCTCCAGCGGGCGAAGCGACTTGGGTACAGACCTGATGTCTCAGTTGACAAGGTACTGGAGAGTGCCGGCAATCACGTCGGGATTTCTGGTCTTGATGGCGTTTACGGGCCTGCCTCCGCTGCCCATGCTGGTGCTTGCCGCCATCATCGGCACTGTGGGGTGGATCGTGTTTAAAAACACCCGCCGCTCTGAAATTGCTGCACAAGAGGAAGGTGCTAAGAAGGCCAAGTCTAACGCCGACCCCGTTGAGCAGATGCTCAATATTGACACGCTTGAATTGGAAGTGGGTTACGCCCTGGTGCGACTGGTTGATGCTTCTCAGGGTGGCGACCTGCTCGAACGCATCAGCATGATTCGTCGTCAACTTGCCGGTGAAATGGGCCTGGTGATGCCGCCGGTGCGTGTTCGCGACAACATGCAACTGCAGCCCAACGACTATCGCATCAAGATTCGCGGCAACAGCGTGGCCCAGGGCGTGGTTTACCCCGCCAGGTTCCTGGCCATGGACAGCGGCCTGGCCTCCGATGGTGCCGGTGCACTGCCGGGCGTCAAAACGCGAGAACCGGCCTTTGGGTTAGAGGCCACATGGATCGATGCGGGACAGAAACAGCGTGCCGAATCGCTCAACTATACGGTTGTCGATCCTGTCAGTGTCCTAGCCACCCACCTGACCGAAGTTGTCAGAAACCATGCGTTCGAGTTGTTGACGCGTGAAGAGACCAATAACCTCATAACGCAGTTGCGCGACAAAGCGCCCAAGTTGGCTGATGAAGTGCTTGGTGCGGTAGGCAGCAGCGACATGCCTTTGATCAAGCCCGGCGAGTTGCAGAAAGTATTGCAAAACCTGTTGCGTGAGCGAGTGCCCGTGCGGGACCTGGAAACGATTGTCGAGGCTTTGGGTGACTGGGCCGGGCGCACCAAAGACATCGATGTGCTCACTGAGTACGTTCGCAACGCATTGCGACGCACCATTTGTAACCAGCACGTTGAAATGGTCTCCGGTGATCGCGAAGAAGAAAACACGCCGGTGGCGCCGAAGTTGTATTGCGTTAGTCTGGATCCTGCTTTAGAGGATCAGGTCGCCAGCTTCATAGATCGCAGCCCCGAAGGTACGACCATGGCCATGCCGCCGGCCGTGGCCAATCGTGTCACGACTGCGATCATTGGAGAGTTACAGTGTCTTGTCCAGGCAGGTCATCAGCCGGTTGTGTTGGCGTCGCCCCAGGTACGGGCGCAGGTCCGCTGTCTGCTTGAGCCGCATCTGCCCGCTGCAGCGGTGCTTGGTTACAACGAAATAAGTAAAGGTGTCGAGGTCGAGTCGGCAGGCCTCGTTCAATTGGAACAGGAACAGTCGTCCGAGCAACCAACTGCCAATGAACTTGAAGGGGTCGTCAGTTGAATATCAAAACGTATACCGCTGCAAAAATGTCTGATGCCTTAGCGCTGGTCAAGCGTCAGTTTGGTCCCGATGCGGTCATTCTGCACACACGCAGCTATAAGCGGGGTGGCGTGCTGGGGATCGGTGCTCATATGGTAGTGGAAGTGACTGCCGCCAATGGTGCCGAGGTGGGCCAAGCGCGTCGCACTAGACAGTTGACCCATGCTACCGCAACCTTACCCGCCACCGACAAGGACAAGGTTGCCACTGCGCAACCAACTGCCGGGGATTTGATTCGCCGTACTTATGCTGCGGCTCAGCAGCAACTTGAACATCAGCAGGCCGTGATGTCGGTCGCCCGGTCCCCATCGCAGCCGGATTCGCAGTCACCGTCGCAATTAGCTGAGGAAATGCGGGCCGTAAGGCGCATGGTGTCGCGCATGATGTGTCAGCAGGAAAAGCGTGCCCTAGGCCCGGGGCTGGCACCCGACATGCCCGATGAACTTGTCGAGCATTACCTTGGCCTGCTGGAACAGGATGTTTCCCAGGAATTGGCCCAGCAGGTGATCAATCAGGTCACCACACAGATGCAGGAATCCGACCCGCAAGACGATACCGCACTGGGCCGCGCCCTCCTTGAGAGCTTGGCCGGACTGATTCCGGCCGACAAAGAATCGCAAATTATCGAGGCAACCGAAGATGGCCGGCCGCGAACCATCGCACTGATTGGTCCTACCGGTGTAGGCAAGACCACAACCATCGCCAAACTCGCAGCCAACTTCAAGCTCAAACAAAAGCTCAATGTCAGTCTGGTCACTCTCGACACTTACCGTATTGCCGCCGTGGATCAGTTGAATACCTACGCTGACATCATCGGCGTGCCCCTGTACGTCGTGGCTCGGCCGGAACAGATGAGCGATGCGATGCAAAGTTGTGCAGGCAGTGATGTCGTGCTGATAGACACCGCCGGGCGCAGTCAGCACGATGATCCCAAACTCGATCAACTCGACGGCCTCATCCGCTCTGCACGGCCACACGAAACTCACTTGGTGCTCTCCTCCACGTGTACCCAAAACGTACTGCTCGACACTGTTGAGCGGTTCAGTCGCATTCCCACCGATCGGATTATTTTTACGAAACTGGATGAAGCGGTCACGTTTGGCGTGATACTGAACGTTGTTCGCAAAGTGAACAAACGCCTAAGCTTTGTGACCACAGGCCAGGAAGTACCCCACCATATTGAGTCGGGCCAATCTGGTCGCTTGGCAGCCCTGCTGCTCGGCCACGATAAGTTGATTAAGCAAGATGCGCTGCCAGTTTTGGCTGGACAGACAGGCAAGGGAGTCTAACTGTGTACGCTGATCAGGCTCAATCACTGCGCCAGTTGATGGCTAAATCAACGCAGACGGCTGTCGCCGAAGCCGATTTGCCGTGTGATTCGCCGGCCAAGACATCCAGTGGCCCTAGGCGTAGTGCCCGGATCGTAGCGATTGCCAGCGGCAAGGGCGGTGTGGGCAAAACGAGTCTGGCGGTGAACTTAGCAGTTCGCCTGGCATCCATGGATCGTCGTGTTGTGCTGCTGGACGCTGACTTAGGCACCGCCAATGCCGATCTGCTATGCAACCTGACGCCTAGGTACAACATTGCCCACGTGATCGCTGGTAGATGTTCTTTGGAACGGTCAATGGCTGAAGCGCCTGGTGGCTTTCATCTGATCGCTGGGGCCTCGGGATTGGCCCAAGTGGCCGCGCTGAATGATATTCAGCGTCACAAACTCATCGATCAAATGGAATGGCTAGAACAAAGGGCAGATATCATCCTGATTGACACCGGTGCGGGTATTACGCCCAATGTATTGAGCTTTTCAACCAACGCTGATCAACTTGTGGTGGTAACAACACCCGAACCTACCGCCGTTACAGATGCTTACGCCTTAGTCAAAACGGCATACCGTAAATGCAGGGGTTTGGATGTTAGGATTTTGATCAATATGGTCAGCGATGAAGTTGAAGCCCGCAGTGTTTATGAACGTTTTGATGCCGTATGTAAAGAGTTTCTTGGATTGACAGTTAGATATGCCGGTTACGTCGTGCATGACGTTCACGTTGCCGCAGCCGTACGTCACCGGCGGCCATTTACGCTTGAAAGCCCAAACTGCCAGGCAAGCAGGTGTATTGGGCGATTGGCCCATCGAATGGATTGCCAGGCCGTCGAGCCCAATCCCCAAGGCCGGCTACGGCGGCTGGCTGGCTGGTTGGTCAGTTAGCCACATCGTTGGACAAATAAAAAAGTTGCACTACCGCCCTTCACACGTCACCATAAAACCGTTAAGATACATATAACGGAATGACTTCAGTGAGCAAAGGAGTGCTCTGTCATACCTGTACGTGTGATCGAAACATGTTTTGCGTTAGTTGGTTTTGCCGCTGCGGTTACAGTAGGTGCTGTGGTTGGTAGCGCGATGGGCGTTGTCATACTGCACGGCTTGCTGATCATGTTTATCTGTTGGATCATCGGCCATGCTGTCGGTGTATTGGCGCAGCGCACAGTCGATCAACACATCAAACAATACAAAGAACTATTTCCAATGCCTAAGGCAGAAACCCAGGCCAGTGATCAGGATGATCAGACTGGTATGTCCGACCAGGAAGCGGTCGCAACTGCGCAGCCGGTAACTGGTCCAACAGAAGAGGTAAGCCCAGTCAGCCCCGGTGTTTAACAAGGGTAACCTACACGTTACAGGTCCGCACGGATGCGTATCAGGGCCATGCATGTCAAGGAGCAGACTATGCCGAAAACGAAAGTGGCGACAAAGAATTCCAAACCCCTATCCAAGCCAAAAGAGAAAACGCCTTGGCTAACCACCAAGGATACGGACGTCAGCAAGGTATGGATCCAGTACAAGAAAAAGGCTACCGAGCAGTTGCGTAATCATTTGATGGAGCGTTACCTGTCATTGGTCAAGTACAACGCTGAGCGCGTTCATTCCAAACTACCCGATGAAGTTGATGTCGATGACCTGATGAGCGCCGGAATTTTTGGCTTGATGGATGCGATCGATGCGTTCGACCTCAGCCGAGGCGTCAAGTTCGAAACGTATTGCGCTCCGCGTATCCGTGGTGCCATACTTGACGAACTACGCGCCATGGACTGGGTGCCGCGGCTGGTGCGGTCCCGTACGAGTCAGGTTGAGAAAGCCCGCAAGTCAATTGAGATGGGCCTTGGCCGCCACGCCACTCACGATGAAATTGCCAAGAAAATGGATGTTTCTAAA
>Ga0310125_10001378_pt1 | contig 12218 bp, 11 predicted proteins | sample CB11b_Tmax_Bot8__FD_203508 | JGI IMG/M metagenome (GOLD analysis project Ga0310125, IMG submission 203508) | Marine microbial communities from Western Arctic Ocean, Canada - CB11b_Tmax_Bot8 | ecosystem: Environmental > Aquatic > Marine > Oceanic | place: Canada: Western Arctic Ocean | collected... | reverse complement strand
GAAGGCCATGGCTGAGGCCGGCACGAACGGCATAGCGAAAAGGCCATCAAAAACCTTTTGAACATCGCGGTATGACAGCTTGACTTCGTGGCGCAGGTACACCGCAGCTGCTTTTGTTACGGGTCCGATGCTGCAGTTGCGCAACTCTGCCGGCGCGGTTTGAAAGACCTCCCGGCGGCAGCTCGGACAGTAGGCTAAGTCATGGACATATTCGGTGACGAGCGTGCGTGGCTGCAGGACGATGTCCTCCTGGACTTGGCTATGCGTCTTATCGAGCGCAGTGAGGTGTTGTGCCTGGCAGTGTGGACAGCGTGTCGGGCGTGACACAGGCACAGTGCAATCCACGCGATCAGGCCTGGGGCGCTGCCAGGGCGGGTGACCGAGGGGTGCGCCACGCTTACGGGGGGTCTTCGGGTTGCCTGTGTCGCTCTGCGCTGAGGTCTGTGCCTTGCTGTTGGGCTTGAATTGCAAGCGGTGCTGCTGTTTGAGTCGGGATTCCAGTTCCGCCACGCGTGCGCTCAGCACGCGATTCAGTTCCTCAAGCGCCTTGATTTCCTTCTGGGCCTCAATCCAGGCATGGCCATCGCGAAACTCATCTTTATCGACATCCGCGAGCAGCAAAGAGGCCCAGGTCGTGGACATCCCCAGATGCGGACAGTCATTGCGATAGGGGCACTCAAAGCCCTCTGGAGCTTTCTTATAGCGTCCCATAATCTCGCAGATCGACCCCTTCGCGAATGAGCAGCCAGTTGGTCTCGCCGAGTTCCTTGATCCGTTTCTTGAGTCGTTGATGCCGCTGCGTCATGCGGCGCACGAGCTTCACCATGTCCTTGGGGATATGCTTGGTCTTGGTCACCCCGTCGATTTTGGTAGTCAGGTTGTAGGCTTCAACCTTCAGTCCCTTTGTCGAGACCGAACCGATCAGAAAATCGAGGCTGTCCCCGATCTGCCTGACCAGTCGATCGCGCTTGCGCATCAAAGCGTAGGTGCTTGGCATGTATCCTCCTTTGTTACTACTAGGCGTATTACTACGCCTACTATCAGACAAAAAAAGAGAAGGAGCAACAACTAGTTTGCCGCAACTTCACTTTTTTACCCGGATTCCGCTAAACTATTACCTGATAGAGGCGGGGTTAATGGGGTGACATCTTAACATTTAACATATTACAAGCCCTCGCTGCCTGGTTTCTGAGCGATTTCTCGCGACGTAGCCGAGCGTCAAATCGCCGTATCGCCATCGCTACCGCCGCGTAGTCTCGGCCACCCACCGTTTCTCCTATTTCACGTAGAGTCAGACCGGTACTACGTCGCGCTATCCACATTACCAGCGATGCCCCTGGATCTCCCCAACGATATCCGAATTCATTCCACTCCTCACCCCGCACCGTCGACACTGCCTCGATCACCTGCTCAAGCCTCACAAGGTGTGGTCATTAAGGATGGTGTCGTGACGATCGGCGACAGTATCCAAAAAATCAAAACTGGACAAGATACTGCCGGCAATATTGGTTAAAACTAGGAATGCGTAAGAGGCCACTCGGAACAGACCAACATGCGCGTGGGGCCGGACCAGACGTACTGAAGACTGCTCGCGTAATTGTCGTGGCGGCGACAGAGACAGTGTCGCTAGGCATCCAGATCCTCTACCGTCGGTGGCCAGCGATCCTGCGGTATGTAGCCGATGATACGCTGCGCCGGCTCGAGGTCCAGGTACACCGTGTCGTCGACGCTTTGGCTTGTTGCATACAGGATCGCGTAGGAAACGTTTTGCACTTCGACGCACAAGGCATAGAAACGGCCTGCGTCCCCCGGGCTGAGGTAGATACGCTGGTCTCTGAGCGAGAACTCGTACGCCTGTAGTTCCGGCCGTCCGCGCAAATAACCCCCTGGCCGCACGACGATAACGCTCATATTGTGCTGCTGCGAATAGTATAGGCCCCACGTTTCGGCAAGTATTTTGGTGACGGCATAGTGACCCTTTGGGGAAAGTGGTTCATCAGTCGACATGGTGCGCTCAGTCCACGGTTTCCCGTCGATGACCTGGCTGGTGCTGGTCAGAACAACGCGACCCACTTTATGGTGTCGCGCGGATTCGAGCACGTGGTATGCGCCGACCACGTTCGGTCCGAGCAGCTCGTCCTTGAAATCCGATTCGTCAGGTTTGGCCGCTAAGTGAACGACAGCATCGACACCGGCAACGGCGTCGTTAACCGCGTCGTGATGTTCCAGGTCACCCAGACGCATGTCCGTCAGGCCCTCGATGGTCTTTGGCGGTGAAACGCGGTCGAATCCGCGCACGCGGTGTCCGCGTGCAATCAGTTCGCGGCACACCGACCGCCCGATGGCGCCGGCGGCTCCGGTGACCAGCACTTGCTGACGTTTTGATAAGTAAAGTGGTTTCATGAATGGATTCGCGCACAGGAGTATTTCAGATAGTCGTTAGTATCGCAACAGCGACGCTAAAAAACGGGTAGCGGAAGAAAGGCGAAAGGGTCGAGTGGCAAGGGAGACAAGGGCAGAGGGTCGAGTGTCGAGGGAGACGGACAACACCCCGCTTCGTCCCGAGTTCCGCGGGCGCGGGATCGCGTCAACTTAAGCGGCGGGCTGAAGGCCCGCTAGCCGTCAGCCCATGGGCAAAGCCCTGGCGTTTCGGTTAGTGAAGAAGAATATCGCGCGCTGAAGGCGCGCAACCTCCGGGAGGAGTAGCGGGCCTTCAGCCCGCGAGGACGGGCACGGGCTGGTTTTTCCCGGCGCGCGGCGCCGGGCTGACGAATGCCGGCCCTTCAGGCCGGTATAGGCTGGCGATTGCCTCGACAGATTTCAGACGGTGCAGTGCAAAGAGATCGAAATGATCCGTAAGTTGACGCGCATGCGCGGTCGCGGGATCGCGTCAACTTAAGCGGCGGGCTGAAGGCCCGCTAGTCGTCAGCCCATGGGCAAAGCCCTGGCGTTTCGGTTAGTGAAGAAGAATATCGCGCGCTGAAGGCGCGCAACCTCCGGGAGGAGTAGCGGGCCTTCAGCCCGCGAGAACGGGCACGGGCTGGTTTTTCCCGGCGCGCGGCGCCGGGCTGACGAATGCCGGCCCTTCAGGCCGGTATAGGCTGGCGACTGCCTCGACAGATTTCAGACGGTGCAGCGCAAAGAGATCGAACCGATCCGAAAGGTTTCTTACGCCTGCCTTAATGCCTTAGCATACGCTTGCTACGCGGGTGAATTCTCGCCTCAGCTCCCCCTGCACACATAGTACAAGGTTACTTTCAAGTTACCTTCGTAGGGAAACTGGCAGCCGACGAGTGGTTTCTCGTGGTGACACCACGATACAAATCAGACGAAACGCAGCACGCGATCCATGAAGCGTCGACAGGCGGGATGCTCCGATCGCTCGAATACCTTTTGGGGCGGTCCCTGTTCCAGGATCTTTCCGTCGCTGAGAAAAAGCACGTAGTCGGCCAAGGACCGGGCAAAGGCGAGATGGTGCGTGACGAGCAGGAAATCCCTGCCCTCCTCACGCAAATCCCCGATCATTTCCAGCACCTCCGCCGTCATCTCGGGATCGAGGGCGCTGGTCGGTTCGTCGAAAAGGAGAAAGCGCGGCTTGATCGCGATGGCGCGTACGATTGCCACCCGTTGCCGTTGACCACCTGAGAGCTGGCCCGGATGCTTCGCGGCATGGTCCGCAAGCTGAAAGCGCTCGAACAGCGACATCGCGGTTTCGCGAGCCGCGCCCTCCGCCACGCCGTGCACCCGAGTCAACGGCAGGGTTATGTTCTGCAACGCCGAGAGGTGAGGGAAGAGGTTGAACGACTGAAACACGGTGCCGACGCGTTTGCGATGACAGTGTAGAGGAGCCTTCTCGAAGACGAGCAGCTCCCCGTTGAAGCGCACCGATCCTTTCTCGGGCCGCTCTAACCCCGCCAGTATTCGAAGCAGGGTGGTCTTTCCCCCGCCCGAGGGCCCCACCAGCACAACGCAGCGTGCAGTTACAGGCGAAAGCTCGATTCCGTCCAGCACCGGCGTGCCGTTGTACTGCTTGTGGAGTTGGCTTATTTCAAGTTGCATAGAGAAACCGCCTTTCGAGTTGACGGGTCCAAAGACTCAAGGGAAGCGTCAAGGCCAGGTAACCCAGCGCCAGCGGGACGTAACTCTCCAATGTGCTGTACGTGAACGCATTGACCTCTTGCGCATTTAGCGTGAACTCGCTGATGGAGATGATGGAGAGTAGCGAAGAGTCCTTGATCAACGACACGAATTGTCCGGCCAGGGGGGGCAGGGTCTGGCGAATGGCCTGTGGAAACACGACGTAGCGGTAGGTCTGGATCGGGGTCAGGCCGATGGCACGGGCTGACTCCAGTTGCGAGTCCGCGATGCTCTCGATACCGGCTCGGATGATCTCGCTGATGTAGGCGCCTGCAAACAGCGAGAGGATGACCACTCCTGCCACATAGCGATTTTCCAAACGCGCCGCGTTGGCAATGACGTAGAAGAAGAGAAGAATTTGAACCAGTAGCGGTGTGCCTCGGATCAGTTCCACGTACAGCGCCGCGGCATAGTTGATGATGAGGACCCGCGAGCGCCGCATGAGCGCAGTGACCAGGCCAACGACGGCACTGCCTGCCAACGCGGCGACGGATAAACCCAGCGTGATAAGCCAACCCGTGATGAATTTCTGCCGGTATCCCCAAATCGGTTCCCAGCTCCAGTGATACGCGACGCGTCGAAACGCGACGTAAAAGAGGGCTGACAGCACGATGCAGGCAATCGCGAGATTGAAAAACCGCACGGCGTGCGACGGCCCTTCAGCATCGTCCGCAAGCAGGAACCATCGCGCCATCCACGAGGGGGAGGAAGGCAGAGATTCGGGCTTCGCGTCGACTTCAGAAGATGAAGGGATATCCCAACTCCTCGAATGCGTGTTTCATCTCGCCAAGGTGAGTTTCACCGAGACGGTCAAAGCCGCCCTCGCTGCGGAATGCTCGCAGGAAATCATTTACGTCTTTTCGCATGGCACCGTTTCCTTTGCGAATTCCAACCGCCCAGGACTCCTGCTGAAAGGGATCTAGAATCGCCCGCGTGGTTTCACGATTCCGGCGCCAATTCATGTAGGTGGAAAGTTGGTCGTAAAGAAACGCGTCCGCCTTTCCCTGCACGACTTCCAACACGCAGGCCGATTCTTTGTTAAGAACGAGGAGCTTAGCGTTCGGCACGTTCTGTGTTGCGTACGTATGCCCGGTCGTTCCCAGTTTCACGACAACTGTTCTGCCTGCATGATTCAAATCCGCGATGCCTTTGACGCCGCTGTCGATACCGCAGAGGATCGCAAGCCCGGTGTGAACGTACGGGTCGGAAAAATCGATCGACTTGCTACGTTCCTGCGTGGCTGTCATAGAGGAAATGACAAGGTCAACGCGTCCCGTCTTGAGGGCCGGAATCAATCCGTCAAACGGCGTGTTTTCAATACGGACTTTACGACCAAGGTGCTTTCCGAGGGCGTGCGCCAGATCGACACTGACGCCCGCCGGTTTTCCGGCAGGATCAGTCATTTCAAACGGTGGATACGCCAGCTCCATGCCTATCAGCAATGGCCGTGGCTCGCGGGATGTACAGCCCATGCCGAGCGCTATCACTAGCGCGAAACCGTGGTGCAGCCACTTGGACATGCCCCACTATAGGACGAACGCGCACGCACCACAAGGCACCCACCCTTACCCGCGGAGACCAACCTGCGCATTTCACAAGTTTCCTGTCGCGAGTCCGCATAGCGCTGCAATTCCGGCACTTCTCGATCCCGCGTACGAGGGACCAATTCGTCCCGAGTGTGCAAGCGCCTCGGGACTTGTACAGCGTCATCGGCCTTTCATCTCCAAGCGCCGGAATTGCAACACTCTGCGGACGGCTACGCCGGATGCAAAACCGTGAATTGTAAGGTTCAGGTCTCCTGGCCGAAAAATCATGAAAGGACTGGCGTGCCGCAAGACGATTGTTGCAACATGTTCGCGCATTGCTTAGAACCTATCTCAAAACAGAATCCCTCCAGATCCCCTTGTTTTGGCACAAATTGGAGCGAGTCTCCTAGCAGGGATTCTATTTTGAGATAGGCTCTAGCGACACACACCGGTCATTATAGCACTGTAGAAGAAAACATTCATGCAAACCACAAGCCTCATCCTGGATTCGGCCGACCGCACGTTTCCTGAATTTTCGCTGACGCGACTGCTCGGCACTGTCTTCTCGCCGATTCGTGGCTCACGAATTGCAATTTTAATCGACTTGGACGATCCGGCAAAGATTCGGGATTTCGCCTACCTGGAGGAGGACTACGATGTGCAGCGCTATGCGTACGACGTCTTCTACCGGGGATTGCACGACGGCGTCATGACAGAACTCGAATCGCGAGGCGGCGATATCTTCGCTTACGAGACCACAGGGGGCAGCAACCGCAATCTGCCCGATCTGGCCGTCAGCCCTGATGGGCGAGACATCAGACTGGAACGCGACGTGTATGCGAAGTACGACATCATTCTCTGCATCTCCACGTTCTCCGCCACCGCCCCCCTGACCGCTTTCGCGAAGCAGTACGGCTTTCGCGGCGCCACGCTGCATGGTTTGAATCGCGTCGTCCTCGAGTCCGGATTGGCTGTTGATTACAACGACGTCGCTTACGACGCCGAAAAATTACGTCGCGGTCTGACGCGTGCTGACCGCTTTGAAATTGATTTCGAGTTTCTCGGGCGACGAGAGACGCTCACGCTTCATACAAACCGGCAAGAGGCGCAGAAGAGCCAGGGTCTGTGCCACGGCCTAAAACCGGATGTCGCCAACCTGCCGGCCGGCGAAGTCTATTACGTGCCCGCCGGTGCCGAGGGACGCTTCCCCTTGCGATACGAGCACGACGGGACACTGGGTTTGATGGAAGTGAACGGGGGCCGGATCGAACGGGCAACGCTGCTGCGCGGCGATCCCGACACGGTTGAAACTCACAATCGAAAAATCCGAAACGATCCGGTGACGGGAGAACTCGGCGAACTCGGGTTCGGGACTCAAGTGCTTCCCGTCTCGGGCGCCGACATCCAAGACGAGAAAATCCTGGGCACGCTTCACGTCGCCACGGGACGCAGTGATCACCTGGGCGGGGACCTGACCCCGGATCGTTTTGAAGACGCAGCGAATGCTACGCATGACGATATTCTGTTCGCCCCGCATAAGACACCGGAGATTAATGTGCCCCAGGTGCGCATGTACCGTGACCAGGAGAAGAACGTGCTCATCGAGAACTACAAGCCCGCCGAATACATGCGCGGTCTTCTCGAAGCAGACGACTGACCGTCCATGGGCCAAGATCTTTACGAGTCGGACGCACTGCTTGCGCAATACCTGCTCCTTCATTACGGCGAACCACGAACCGTTCTTCCGTATTCGTTCGGGCCCGCTGATGCCCTGGATTATCCGGTCCGGTGCGTGACCGAGCTGCTCGACTCCGGCCGCCTACAGGGCAATCCCGAAGCGCTGGATCTGGGGTGCGCAGTCGGACGTTCATCTTTCGAGCTGGCAAGGACATGTTCCCGCGTTGTCGGCATTGACCTGTCCCGTCGGTTTATCGACATTGCACGGAAGCTATATGAAAATGGCGTTGTGCGATGGCGCTGTCCCGTGGAAGGTGACTTCTCGGTTGAGATAGATTTTCGCTTACCCGCGGACATCATGCTGGAACGTGTAACGTTTGAAGTCGGCGACGCCTGCAACCTCCGTCCTGACCTGGGCGCATTCGATGTCGTGCTCAACGCAAACCTCGTGGACCGTCTCCCGCGCCCGGACGTGTTTCTTGCCGCTCTGCCCCGACTCGTCAAACCTGGCGGTCAGCTCCTGCTTGCGTCTCCCTTTACCTGGTTAGAAGAATATACCGCACGCGAACACTGGATCGGCGGTCATGCCGACGTGACGGATGCCGAGCGATCGTGGGACGTCCTGTGCCAAAGGTTATCAGCGGACTTCGACTTGGATTTCGAAACCGACCTGCCCTTCTTGATCCGGGAACACACGCGTAAATTCCAGTGGAGCGTCGCCAAAGCCGGGCGATGGCTCCGGCGCAGTTAATATGATTGTTAAATGTAACGGTGTCTCCCCAACTCTTCTTTAGACTACTTCTCCACCGGGACGACGATACCGCGGATGATGATGTTCTGGCAGAAGGTGAACAGGACTCGACCGTGTGGCCCTGGCTCGCGTAATTGTCGTGGCGGCGACAGAGACAGTGTCGCTACGCATCCAGATCCTCTTTCGTCGGTGGCCAGCCATCCTGCGGCTTGTAGCCGATGATACGCTGCGCCGGCTCGAGGTCCAGATACACCGTGTCGTCGACGCTTTGGCTTGTTGCATACAGGATCGCGTCAACTTAAGCGGCGGGCTGAAGGCCCAATAGCCGTCAGCCCATGGGCAAAGCCCTGGGGTTTCGGTTAGTGAAGAAGAATATCGCGCGCTGAAGGCGCGCTACCTCCGGGAGGAATAGCGGGCCTTCAGCCCGCGAGAATGGGCACGGGATGGTTTTTCCCGGCGCGCGGCGCCGGGCTGACGAATGCCGGCCCTTCAGGCCGGTATAGGCTGGCGATTGCCTCGACAGATTTCAGACGGTGCAGTGCAAAGCGATGGATGCCGTGTTTCGATCATCCAACTTTGACGGGTAGAGACTCCAGCGTGCGCAAGTTAGTCGTAGTGGCCCAGCTGGGCTCCCAGCCTTCCGCAAGTTCCAGTTTCGGAAATCGATCGAGTATTTCAGTGAACGCGACGGTTGCCTCCAGGCGCGCAAGGAGGGCACCAATGCAGAAGTGGGTACCCTTCCCAAAGGCCAGGTTCGGGAAAGGCTCCCGCTCGATGTCGAACGTATCGGGCGCGTCCCACTTGGTCTCATCACGATTCGCCGAACCCACCAGCGTCTCGGCCGGCTCTCCCGCCGAAAGTGCGACTCCACTCAACTCCGTATCCTGTGCGACGACCCGCCGGACTCGCTGCACGGGAGACTCGAAACGCAGGATCTCCTCCATCGCGGGAGCCAGCAACGTGCGATTGTCCAGAAGCTGCTGAAGCTGTTCCGGATGGCGGAGGAGCAGGAAGAGCCCGTTGGCAATAAGGTTGGTAGTGGTCTCGTGACCCGCCAACAGAAACAGGATCAGGTTGGTGAAAAGTTCCTCCTCTGTCAGACGATCCCCCTCGAATTCGGCACTCGCCAGTGCACTGATGATATCGGAGCGGGGCTTGATTCGGCGGGCTTCCACCTGTCCCCGGAGGTACTCGCGCATGCGAACCAATGATTCATCCGCCTCGCGGGAAAACTCCACGGTCAGCTCACTATTGGGATTGTTGCGGGCCATGAAAAGAACGATGTTACGAGAAACTTCCTTGCAGAATTCATGGTCTTCGCGCGGCAAACCCATGATGTCGGCAAAGATCATGGCCGGGAGCGGGTAGGCAAAAGCCCTGACGAAATCGATCACCTCTTGATGGCCGACCGCATCGAGAAGGTCCCCCACGGTAGACTGCACGCGCGGCCGAAGATCCTCCAGGGCCTTGGGAGTAAAGGCCACCTGAAGCAGACGCCGCAGGCGCGTATGCTCCGGAGGATCGGAGGTAATCAGGTTGGGAGTCCGGCCTCGCAACTCCAGCGTGGGAGCGGCATTCCTCAGTTCCGGCCGCAGGTTTTCAAAATAGGCGTTCTGAAAGCCGTAGCTCGAGAAGAGCTGCGGCGAACGAAACACTGTGTCGACGTCGTCGTATCTGGCGATGAGCCAGATCCCCGACGGCGCGTGCCTGTAGACGGGGGCGTCTGTCCGCATCCGGGCGAATGCCGGATAGGGGTTGGCGTAGAAGGATTCTCCCTCCAGCAGATGGTCAAGTTTACCCTGGGGACTAGTCCGCATAGTTCACACTTTTCCTGTTGCGCGGCCGGATGTCACGCCGACTCAAGGACTTTTCTCGACTCGGCGACCTCACCGTGTGTCCACACGCCATCGCCCGCCGACCAGAGAAAAGCCCTTGATTCGACGCAACCTCCATCCGCTTCCTCCAGAGGCGGACAGGCAGCTACGAAAAAGAATATCAGGTTGTTGTCACCATTTGTTTCTGGCTTCTGTTGCAAGACAGAGTTCCCTTGTCGGCCAGGACGCTGTTTTTTTTGCGTGATGTCCGTTGTCAGTTCTTTTTGCAATGACGTATCGAATGCTGATCCGTGAGATCGAAGCGACTTTGTGGAAGTCCAAGTATGTTGCTCGACCAGAACGCACTGCTAGAAAGCCGTCTAAGCGGCGGAATATCTTTGAGTTCTGGAAGGTCGAGCGGCTTGGTCGCGTTCTTTTTCAAGTCCGTCAAGCGGAGGTGTGAACGAAAGCCATCCAAGCCGCAACGACCCATTGATCATGCATTTAGCTCGTCATCTGGTTTATGCAATGTGTTGTGCTAGTGATCCTCCTTTTCTGAGTTGTTCGTATCGACTGGGTGTAGAGGAAAGAGGGATGGCCCCTATGGGGGCCGCGGCGCGTGAACTCGGCCACCTCGAGGCCTTCCGAGAGGTTTGCGAAAAAAACGGACCTCCAGATTGCGCGAGGATCGACGAGCTGTACTCGACCCATACCGTGTGATACCCCTGCATATGTCACGTCGCGGTTTGCGTTTGACCCCTTTTGGTGGTTGTCTCCTGGCTGGTGGAGTGATTTCTGATGGAGCCGAAATCCACATGATAAAGGTTGCAAATCATATCCATCCATTGCTCCAGAACATCCTGTTGCCTGGGCGGTTTCTTGGTGACCCTCTTCCATTTTGTTTCCAGCTTTTCAGCCAGCGTTGTGTAGTAGTCGGCCAACAGTTCCGGTGTGGCACAGCCATCACGCAGCGTTGCCGGCAGGTACGCCTGGGGAGCATCCAGCAACTTGTCGCAAAACCGAAACAGTTTGCGCCCCAAGGCGCACTTCGCGTTCTTCCCGCTGAGCTTTCTGACTTGGTAATATTGAGTGAGCTCACCATGGTCGTGGATGGCCACGCTCTCCGATGCCATCAGAATAATGCGTTTGGCATGCCGATTGATCTTCCTGGCTTTGCCTTGCCTCTTCCATGGCTTCTGATCACCGCCGGTCTGAAGTCCACGAGCGCTCAGCCCTGCATAATTGACTTTGCCCTCCGCGCCCTGATGCCGATCGCGGCCATAAACCTCTGCTGTTATCTGCGCCGCCAGGCTTACACCGATGCCAAGGGCGTCTGCCTCAGCAAACAGGCCATTTCTTGAAAAGCACGATCAATCTGGTCGCACAACAAGCGATACTGTTGGATCAAGTTGTTGATTTCAAATTGCATACAACGCTCTTTTTCAGGTGTTGGAGCGAGTGCCTTGTGAGACAACTGCTTCAGTTGCTGCGCTTTTTGCTGTGGCTTGGGCAGCCCGTATCGCGCCAGCCGTTCAGCGAGTTGCCTCGCGCTCATCTTTCGCACCAGGTGGATCGAGAGCTTCTCCAATACCTTCAGGCCGGGCTCTGTGAAACACGGAATGCCCGATTTTTGGGTATCCAGAAGTCCAGGAAAATACATATCACAGAATGTTGTGATCCGGTTGGTCGTCTGGGTTCGCTGCCGGATCAATCGACCGTGATGTCGACTGAACATCAGCAGTTCGCTGTATGTGTCGTCGACAAGCCGTTGAGATCCCTCCTTCTGATTCAAACAGCGACAAATCGTCTGGGCCGAGAGCTTGTCATTGTCCGTGGTGGCATTCTCCCTGTACTTCTTGACATTCGCCGGATGCATATTGATCACGGGGAGCCCCTCTGTCACCAAGGTGTCGGCGAAGTTCTCCGCCCAACTGCCAGGGGTCTCGAAACCAACGAGCACGTGCTCCTGAAGCAGCGAGAACTTGTGACAAAGTCCATCGATTCGCGCATGCAGAAACGCCACGCCCTCGGAGTCGTTGCGCAGGTTGAACGTCTTACAGAACTGATCGCCATGGCCGTTACAAATGGCGGCCTTGTGCGTCGCTTTTGCGGCATCAATTCCTACAATCATAACCTTGTTCGGATCCTTTGCGGCATCAAACACTTTACGGATGGCTTGACACTCGCGCTTCTGAATGTTGTGCTTCTCCACGATGGGTTCCTCCTTGAGGGTTGCGAATTAAACTCGCCGCATTACGACGGCCTAATGACACGACCTTCGCGCCACTTTGATGGCAAGGGAACCCATCTTCT
>Ga0310125_10001372_pt1 | contig 12247 bp, 18 predicted proteins | sample CB11b_Tmax_Bot8__FD_203508 | JGI IMG/M metagenome (GOLD analysis project Ga0310125, IMG submission 203508) | Marine microbial communities from Western Arctic Ocean, Canada - CB11b_Tmax_Bot8 | ecosystem: Environmental > Aquatic > Marine > Oceanic | place: Canada: Western Arctic Ocean | collected... | reverse complement strand
CTGTCCCACATGGACGCCCTTTGCCACTACGCCACCCGGCGGGACGGCGAGGCGATCATCTTCAACGGCTACCCGCAGAACATGACCGCCAACGGATGCGTCGGGGACCTCGCCATCGACGACATGGGGCCCGGCTACGTCACGCGTGGTATCCTGGTGGACATGCCGCTTCTCAGGGGCGTGGATTGGCTCGAGCCGAGCACACCCATCTACGTGTCCGATCTGGAAGAGTGGGAAGACTTCGCAGGGATCACCGTGTCGCCCGGCGACGTGCTCTTCATCCGGGCCGGCCGCTGGGCGAGGCGCGCCGAAATCGGACCGTGGAACTACGCTCGCGGCGCCGCCGGACTGCACGCTTCCGTGTTGCCTTGGCTCAAGGAGCGGGGCGTGTCGCTATTGGTCGGCGACGCTGTGAACGACGTTCAGCCGTCCGGCGTGGAGGGCATAGGCCGTCCGGTGCACACCATGACGCAGGTGTTCATCGGGCTGCCGCTCGTGGACAACGGTTATCTGGAAGACGTGGCGAGGGAGGCTGCGGCCCGGGAGCGTTGGGAGTTCATGGTGTCGTGGCAGATCACCAAGGTGCCGAACGGGACGGCGAGTCCGTTCAACGCGATCGCGACGTTCTAAGGGCGAGCTATCCGCCCTTCTCAGCTCCCTCCGCCCAGTTCTCGACGGCGGGCCGCTCCTGCTGTCCCTTCTCGCCATGGAACCAGGCAACGATCAGGGTGGCGGGAATACCCGCGAGGTAGAATTATGAGTACGAGGACATAGGCCAAGTCAGGCAGGATGGCACGTCCCACGAATTGGTCCACTACTTCGAGCGCCACGAAGCCGGAAACGGCGTAGACGCTGAGAAACTGCAGCACCCGGCGCTCGCGGAGAACCTCTATTACCCGCCATTGCGTCAGCCCCATGATGAGGGAGGTGGACCATAATCCGCCCACACAACCCTGTCAATCAGCCTGACAGAGCAACTGAGTCGACTCGAGAACCGGCGATCCATCGGGCCTGAACCCGGTTTGGAGTCCAACCCATGTATCATGACGTATCCATAAGTCGGACCATAAGTTAGGTCGTCCTATCGTACTTCAGTCGGACGAGCCACCATCACACCGTCCTGGCCGCGAATCCGCTGGATCCTCTCGGCCAGGGGCACCTCGCTGATCTGCACCACCCCGCCGGCTAGCGGAGCGTGCAGCAAGTGCAGCCGTCCGTCCCGCCACAGCGCAATCCCCGTGTGGGCGATGTCCAACCCCGGCACGGTGCTGGTGGCCGCGATGATGTCGCCGTTCTGAATCCCGCTCTCGACCGCAGCGATACGATCCTCAGGAATGTAGTACCGGGGCTCCGAGCTGAGACGCTCCTCGACGGCTCGCAGCTCCGTGAGGAAATCCGGATCCTCGCCCAACTGGCGGTATGCATCCGCATGGGTCGTCATGAAGTCGATCGGCTCGTCGTCGGCGATCCCGCCCAGGGCCTCTGACACGTCGCGCACGAGGCCCATCGCATCGTTGTCGCCGATCCACTCGCTGAAGTAGTGCAAGCGGCTCGGATACCCCCGGAGCTCCCCACCCCGGTAACGGATGTCCTCCAGGGTCCAGGCGAATAGTGGCCGTTGGAGGTCCCCCGTGCGTGCGACCAGCAGCTCGTCGGGGACCGTCTGAACGAAGCGGGCCAGCGCCAGGACGTTCTCGACGAAAGTCACGCAGTCCAACTCCTCAAGCTCGATCACGAGGTCCTCTTCGCCGGGCGCCTCGAGCGTATACGGAGCGTAAGGGGTTCCAACGAAGGTCTCGCCGATGCGAACCATCAAATCGCCGATGCTCAGTCCGGTATATCCCTGCTCGACCGCCCAGCGGGCCTTGTCGTCGACGATGGCCCAGTCGGCTTCGGTTCCGGGCAGGGTGGTGGGTCCGACTTGAGCGGCGGCGGCGGCGGCAGGCGCACGGCCCGGCACCCCCACGGTCGCAGCATCGGATCCTGCCGGCCCGCTCCGTACCGCTCCAGCCGATGGCGGGGTCGCGCCGGGGGGCGTGCTTGCCGGCCGATCTCCGGAGTCTCCCCAGCATGCAGAAAGCAGACACGCACTCAAAACCGTGAGCGAGCATCGGACTGTCTTGGCTCTCGTCAGCATGCTACGTCCTCCAACAAGACGCCCATCTGGATCAGCAACATCCCCATGACATCCCTATTTCCGTCACGTCGACCCCCTCCCTCCCTCCCCGCATCATAAATCGAATCGATTCCCGCGGGAATGGACGGATTGCACGAATCGGCGGATCGGGAACCGTACGAATCGGCGGATCGGGAATGGACATTCCGTCCGAACCGGCCAATTCGGTATCGCTCCGACTCAGGATGGTCCGTTGAGAGTTCACTCGATAATTCATTGAATACGTCTGGGGTATACATACGTAAATCATGGTCGGACTATCACTTACAGAAATATACACCCGGCGCCAATCGGGACGCGCGGGAGCCGCCACGGCGGCGCAAGCACCTTTCAGATCCCCTGGGGTAGTCATCGGGGTTCCAAGGTGTGACGTTGTTACCGAGAAAAAACCCGCCACGACAGGAGTACATGATGCCATATCCGGAAGAGTTGATCGCACCGATGAGACAGGACTTGGTGCAAATGGGCTTCAAGGAGCTCAGAACCCCAGATGATGTAGACGAGATCTTGGGGACGGAGCAACGTCCGACGGTCGTGGTCGTCAACTCAGTCTGCGGGTGCTCGGCCGGGGGGATGCGGCCGGCGGTCGCGGCTTCGTTGACCAACGAAATCAAGCCCGACGTTCTCGTGTCGGTCTTTGCTGGACAGGACCTCGAGGCGACTGAGCGTGCCCGGGAGTACTTCGCCGGCTACCCGCCGTCGTCACCCGCCGTGGCGTTGATGAAGGACGGCGAGCTCGTCTACATGATGGAGCGCCACCAGATCGAAGGGCGCCACCCCCTCGAGATCGCCGACACGTTGAAGGCGGCCTACGACGAGTACTGCTCAGTTGCCTAGCTGAGCGAAGCCAGTTCGGGGGCGAAGCGCCCCACGCGGTGATTCGTTGGCTTCAGTCGTCCGGCCCAGACCTGAGTCTCAGCCGCTCGCCCCTCCGTTCCAAACAGCGTCGTCTTTTGGCCTGCCTGGGGGGTCTCCCTCAGAAGCCGAACTTGGATCTCCACGCCACCGAGGAGTGCGAGTCCTCGGACCCGTAGCGTCGGGACATCCGGATTGATCCGGAGCGGCGTTGTCCGTCTGATGCTCGAAGCCGCCCAGCAGGGCCATTCCGTCGACCTCCACCGCCATCTCGGGCGGGACGATGATCTCGACTCCGCCCAGAACAGCCAGCAGGTTCAAGTCCGTTTCTCCCGGTCCGAGTAGAGCTTCCCGAAAGTCGAGCGAGAGACCACCCAGGACGCCGATCGCGAAGTTGCTTCGCGCCGGGATCCAACAGCCGGAACGGTTGGTTCCGCTGAGGACGCTGATCAGGAAGCCGTGATCCCTCACTCGATCGGCGTCTACGACCACCGGCGCTCCACCCCGGGCGGGGATCATGTCGGTGGCGGGCTTCGACGACTCCAGAGGCGGCAGCGTACGGAGAATCTCCCGAAGTTCACCGGTCGTAGAGCATCGATTCACTGCGTCCAAGAGCGCCTCGAACTCCTCCAGACTCATGACGTCGTTGGAGAAGTGCTCCAGGAGCGACGGCCCGCTCTCGCACCGCCTCGATAGCGGGCCAGCCTTCGGATTGGATAATCGTCGCTCACCCCGCCTCCGCTGACACGTCGTTGGCCATCTCGCCCACATCTCCCTGGAGGAAGTCGTGCGCGAACCGCTCGAGAACGGCCGCGCACGTCACGATCTCAGAAGGATCGATCCACTCGTCGGCTGAGTGCGCCTGAGCGATCGAGCCCGGACCAAAGCAAACCGCGGGCGTACCCGCCTCGTTCAAGAAGGCGGCATCCACCCAGGCGGTCATGCCGGCCAACACCGGATCGACGCCCTCACCGACGCACGCGGCCACCAGCCCCTCGACCAGAGGGGAATCGTTCGGTATCTGGGTGGCAGGACGTGCCAATCCCTGAGTTAGTTTCGCGTCGAGTTCGGGTACGTCCGCCGCCAGCTCGTCCAGCACGGCTTGAAACTCTTCGATAATGCGGGGCGCGTTTTCGCCCGGCAACGTGCGGCGCTCCAAAACGAGCCGGCATGCGTCGGGATAGACGGAGGGCGCTGAGCCGCCGTCGATCGTACCTGCGTGAAACGAGCCGTGACTGAGAAGCGGATGGGGCTCGCCGGCATTGAGCCGACTCCTCAGAGCACCCAGTGCGGTCAGGTAACGCGCGGCATGCTCGATGGCGTCCACGCCGACGTCGGGCCTGGAGCCGTGCGCGGCGCGCCCACGGAAGGCCGCCTCGATCCAGACGAAGCCCTTGTGGGAGGGCATGACCGCCAAGCTCGTGGGCTCGCATACGACCGCGGCGTCGGCCCTTATTCCCGAGCCGACCAACGCCTCCATTCCCAGGCTGGCGTGCTCCTCATCAGCGGTGAGCGCTACGATCAACGTCCCCGGAGACCCCCTCCGAGCCACCCCGGCCGCGGCGGCAAGCAAGGCCGCGACTCCGCCTTTCATGTCGCACGATCCCCTCCCCCAGAGCCGGCCATCCCTCAGTTCGGCTCCGAAAGGATCGCCGCTCATTCCGGCCACGCCCACGGTGTCGAGATGGCCGTTCAGAAGGAGCGTCGGGCCGGTGTCTGCGCCTACTCCTTGGCCCTCGAGGCGACCCACGACGTTCCAACGGCCCGGTGTCACCTCAGACTTGTCCACCGAAAAACCCCACCCACGCAGCCACTCCGCGGTCAACTCAGCGACGGCCGCCTCTCCCCCGCCGGACGCTTCGAGTTCCGGATTGACTGAGGGCGTGGCGATTAGGGCGCGGGCCAGGGCCACGGGGTCACCCGTGACGGCATCCTTCAGGATCTGGCCCTTTTCCTGTGACATTTTCGGTCGGGTTTCGGGTGGCCTCACCGCTGGAGTCCCGGTAGGTAGAGTGCTTTGGGATCAGGGCTCTCGAAGGGGTATGGCATATCCTTTGGTTCGCGGGTGAGTGCTCGGATCTCGAATACCCTTTCCGTTCCCCGGTAAAAGCGGCCCCGCCGTTCTCCGTGCGCCTCGAGGAAGCCGGCATCGGCCGCAAGCTTGAGGTCTCTACTGGCCACCTGCAGAGATATATCCGCCACGGATCGATACGTTGCATTTCTGACCTTGAGCCCCAGCGCGGCCTCGGCTGTCGCGAACAACAAGCGCTCGGGAAGTCCCGCCTTCTTCAATTCTATCTCGAGCATATTCCAAAGGCGCTCCAGTTCACGAGATCGCCGAAGCAGGGTCGTGGCCTGCAGGAAGTGTGCTGTTAGACAGAATCGAACCCAAGGCCGGGTGTCTCTTTCCGGCTGCCAACTGCCGTCGCCTACCTCGCTAAGCACGTCATAGTATGCTCTGGTGTTCGGCGCCCGCCCGAGATATTCCTCGATGCTCGAAAACGGCAGTGCGACAATGCCAGTTCGGGCCAAGACAAGGGATTGGAGTCCTCGCGCCATCCTCCCATTACCGTCCGAAAAAGGATGGATCATTACCAGGTTCAAATGTGCCATCGCACCGAGGACCATTGGAGGTACGTCGTGATTCGAGTTTAGGTAGTCTACCAACTCCTCCATGAGGTTGGGCACCATATCTGCATCGGGTCCCTCATAGACAATTCGGTTTGATTCCTCGTCGCGAACGTAGACCGGACCAGGACGCCACCGCCCAGGGTTCTTGGTCAGATCGTATTTGAGCATCATGTAATGCAATCCACGAATCAGATCGGTCGAGTAACCGAAATGAGGATCGTCGGATAACGTCAGGATATACGTCATCGCCTCGCGGTAGCAGACAACGGCAGCCCATGAAGTCTGATCTGCGTCCAACGGCTCTTCGTTCTCAGCGGCGGCGATCGCGTCTTCGATCGACACGTTATAGCCCTCGATGCTGTTCGATCCACGGATGTTACGTGCGAACGTGTTTCGTCTCAGCAGGCCTTGCCACGATGCGGAACGTCCCGAACCGCGTATTTCAGACTCTCCTTTACGCCGTTAATCCGATGTATGACCGCCAGTTCTTGTTCGTCTAATACGGGTGGCTTGAACATGTAAATAGCCTTATTGCCATTGTTTTTATAACATATTCTATTTGTGTCAAATTGTGTCAAAAACGTGACGCAACTAGCTATTAACTTCCCCACATTTCACCAACAATCCCGCCCCCCTTGCGGGATCGAACCGAATTCGGACATTTCACGTATTAGTAACCGTTATCGATAGCGAACAAGGAGACTACTATTCGCAAATTTACTTTAGGGTTTGTGGGTGCCGCGGCAGTGGTGGCGGGCCTACTCTTGATGCGGCAGCAGAAGAATCCGCTGAAGGACGTAGTAGCCGAATCCGAAAGTGCTTCGACGATCACGCTTGACCGGATGCGCGAGCTAGGCCTCTAGCCCCATCCCCCGAAGGTCAACCAGGGCGCCGATCGATTCTGATCGATCGGCGTAACTCAGTGGTCTATCCCCGTCGGTCAGTCGTCGACGTGCGTCAAACGTCGTCGAAGTGGTCGGCGTTCTTCGCGGTGTAGCTGGTCCACTCGGGTGGCACGTCCGTATCCGGAAAAATCGCCGTCACGGGACACTCCGGCTCACACGCTCCGCAATCGATGCACTCTACGGGATGGATGTAGAACATGTCCTCCCCCTCGTAAATGCAGTCGACGGGGCATACCTCGACGCAGCTCGCGTCTTTGAGGTCGACACATGGCTCGGCAATGATGTAGGTCATGGCTGATACGGGGGGTAGCGTGATGGATGCGGGAATCGATGAACAGCTAACCATTAATGCAGAAAAAATCGGGTCCGTCAAGTATCCCGCGTATTGGTGTCGGGTATGGGTGTCACGTATCCCGGGCGCCACTGAGGTACCTCTCCCCGAAAGCTCGGCACCAACTGGTGTAACGCGCGGCCAGCTGGGCATGCGTGCGCTCGGCCATCCTTCGGTAGACATCGGACGCTTCTTCGTGTGCCGCTCGGGCCTCAGGCAAATTCCCCCAAAGATGCGCGTGGCGGACCTGGTCCAAGCGCTCCGCCAAGGCCACGAGGACGACGTCAGGATCACTGGCGAGCAAGTCCTCGAGCAGCTTATCGGAGCCGGAGCGAGGCACTGCGGTGCGGAAGGCCGTGACGTCGGGACTCATGTGAGCGTTGATCTCGTCATCGGGCGCCTCCAATTCGATCCGGCGCGTATCGAGTAGACAGGCTGCTGCGAGCGCCACGGGCTCGAAGAGACCGACGTCATCCAGGAGGATCACCACGGTGCGGCCCGGGTGCAGATAGTCGTGATCGTGGTCGTCATCGATGACGGCCAGGCGCGGCGCCATGGCCGCCTCGATCGCGCTCCGGATGAGATGTCTGCCTGATCTGTCCACCCCGGCGGTTTGCGCGGTTTGCTCGACGCGGACCGACATCAATTCCCACCGACTCGGCGGACCGGCGTTCGACGGGCCGGCGGCGGCGCTCACCTACTCCTTACTCCAGGGCACGTCCCCATGCCCCGCCCGGTCGTTTTCAAGACGAGCCCACACGAACAGTAGATCGGACAGCCGGTTGAGGTAGGGCACGACCCCGGGGTCCAAAGACTCCTCTCTACCCAGAGCGACCACGGCGCGCTCCGCCCGGCGGCACACCGCCCGGCATACGTGGAGCATCGCCGCCGCCCCGCTACCGCCGGGCAATACGAATTCGCGCAGCTCAGGAAGCTCAGTGGTGGCCTGGTCGATCCACAGCTCCATCGTCTCGACCCGGTGCACGGGAACGTCGGGCGTCTGGGGCTTGGGGCGCAAATCGTCCCCCCCGGGGGTGGCGAGGTTGGCGCCGAGAGCGAAGAGATCGTTCTGAATCAGTCGAAGCCCGCTCGTAACCTCGGATTCAGGGAGTGAGGCGAGCGCGAGACCGATAAACGAATTCAACTCGTCTACCTCTCCGTAGGCTTGGACCCGCCTGTCGCTCTTGGGCACCCGTCCACCACCGAAGAGTGCGGTGTCACCGTCGTCACCGGTCTTCGTGTAGATGGGCATGGGATCAGCGCAGCCGAGTCAGATTCCGGAGCTGCTGGGCTTTCTCGAGGAGAGACGACGTGGATTGTTCATCCTCGGGAGAGCCACCCAGCATATCTCGCAAGTCGAGCATGACCTCCAGGTAGAGCTGGTCGCGCTGGAACTCGAAGTCCAGGCGCTCGCCCACCGCCCCTTTGGGCTCCGCACCGCGGTCCAACTCATCGCGATAGAGCTTCTCCAGGTTGTCGAGGATCCGCTGTCGATCTCTCATTCGATGCTCCCCCCTATGACGTCGCCCCCGGGGCCGCTTTGAAAGAACTGGCTCAGCACGGCCTTCATCTCGTCGATGTGTCCCTCAAAGTAATGGTCCCCTCCCGCGATTCTGGCCAGGGTCACGTGGGATCCCAAACCGGCCACGAGCGGCTCGATCTCGGGACCCGAGCCGAATTCGTCCTCCTCACCCTGAATGATGAGGATGGGCTTGGCGACATCCGCGAGAAACCGGTAGTCGTACATCCGAATGGGAAGCCCCAGGCCGAAGAGCGCGACGACCCGGGGATCGTCGGCCGCCGCCGAGAGCGCGACCATCGATCCGAACGAAAAGCCCCCCGCGACGAGCGGCAAGCCGGGATGCCTTTCTTCAAGCCAATCCAGCGCGGCCCCCACATCCTCCTTCTCGCCGAATCCCTGGTCGTAGCTGCCGGTGCTGGTCCCCACGCCGCGGAAGTTGAAGCGCAGGGCGGCGATCTTCACATCCGCGAGAGCCTGCGCGGCCCGAAACACGGCCTTCGTATGCATGGTCCCCCCCTGGAGGGGGTGCGGGTGGCAGACGACAGCGGCGCCCCTGAGCGTGCCCGGGGGCTCCCGGTGAGCCACTTCCAAATGTCCATGAGGGGCGGGGATGTTCACTTGGGGTCTCCTACTCTCTCTCGGCTCGTTTCTCGCCCGCTTCTCTGACTTTCGTCGCTCCCGTCTCGCCCGGGCCCAGCGGCCTCGCTATCTTTGGCCCCCGTGCCCGAAATGGATTTCGAGGACACCACTCTAAGCGCCGGCGAGTCTCGTCGCTTCGGGTCATCCGGAACGCGGATTCGTCCAATGGCATCTAACAAAAGCGACGACCAGAAGCTCGCGGATCAAGCCAACGAATTGTACTGGCGGTCCGGGCAGAGCGTGAATCAGATCGCGGAGACGATGGACCTCTCCAAGAGCGGCCTGTACACCTTGATCCGCCCGTTGCCGGCCAAGCGTGCTTGCCCCGAATGCGGCGAGGGGCTGGTCTTCTTGAACCGGACCACTGAGCAGAAGACGATCGCGTGCTGTCCGGAGTGCGGGTACGAGGGCGAAGCGCCGGAGCCCGGCTCCGAGGTGCGACCACCCAATCGGCCACCCAAGAAGAGAGCCCCCCGCCGCACGACCCGCACCGCCAAACCCAATGGGAAGGGCCGGAGCCACTTGGAGACAGGGAGCGACCCCAAGACCGGAACCGACCTCGAGACCACAGCCGGCAGCGCGGCGGTACCCAAGACGAGCAGCCGCGGATTCAGATCGAAACGTGTCCTGTGGGCGTCGGTGCTCCTGGGTGTGGCCGCCGGGCTCTATGTGACCCGCCGCTCTCGCTGATCGCGTGGGCCCGCGACCGGCATGGCGACCACCTCGAGGGACCCGGGAACGATCGTTACGCCGGACCGTCTCGACGCGGCGTCGCCCCCCTCATCGACGTCGCTCTGGTCGCTTTGATCACGGCGCGCACCAGCGGGTTTTGGTTCATTCTGAGTGCGGTCGCCGTCGCTTTTTTCTTTACGCGCGCCAAGAAGCAGAAGAAGAAAGAGGGGACCTCCAACGTGTTGCGGTTCTTTCTCAGGTGCGTGGGGTCATGGCTTTGTCCGTGACGGCCCTCGTCTTCGTGGGGATATGGGTCGGGAGCCAGAGCGACGATTTCGGCCCGGCCTTTTCGCTGGAGGACCAGGCCGGGGATCCACTCCGACGCGGGATCGAGGCGTGGGTCGACGACCTGCAAACCCTTATCGGGAGTCTCCAGGAGGGTGCCCAACTCATGCGGGAGGGCGCCCCCAAGGTGCCCGGAAACTGGGATCGGCTGGTCACGGATCGCACCACCCAGCCAAGCGGGGCGCGGCCGGCCTAGCCTGCGCCGATTCAGCACCGACCCATGGACCCCACGAGTATCTCCCTGCCTTTCGCGTTCTTCGCGGGCTTAGTCTCGTTCCTGTCGCCGTGCGTGCTTCCCGTCGTGCCGGCTTACCTGACCTTCGTGTCCGGGCTCACGATGGATGAGTTGTCCGATGGCTCAGTGGCGGCCGGTGGATCCGTGACGGCCGCGCGACGGACCGCCGTGCTCCATGCATTGCTCTTCATCCTCGGCTTTCTTCTGGTCTTCATGACTCTGGGTGCGTCCGCCACGGTGGCGGGACGAGCGTTCAATCGACTCCTTCCCCTGATCAGCCGACTGGGCGGCGTTGTCGTGATCCTGTTCGGGGTTCTGCTCCTCGACTGGGTTCGGCTCCCACCGCTGGCACGGGACCTGCGCGTCCATCTCAGAACCAAGCCCTTGGGCGCGGCGGGCTCCGTGCTCGTGGGAATCGTGTTCGGCGCGGGATGGACGCCGTGCATCGGGCCCATCCTGGCGACGATCCTGCTCTTCGCCTCGATGGAGGCGACGGTCGCGCGGGGCACACTCCTGCTGGCCACGTACGGCATCGGGCTCGGTGTTCCGTTCCTGGTTGCCGCCATCGGGTTCAATTGGTTTCTTGTGAGCGTGGAGACGTTGCGCAGTTGGGCCCGGCCGATTCAGAAAGTCGCTGGGATCCTTTTGGTGGTGATCGGCGTTCTCCTCATTACCGGTGACTTTGCCGCCGTCTCGGCAACTCTCGCGGACCTCGGACAATGGATCGACCTCGAATTGTGATGAATCGAATTCACGGCACCGGCTGCGTGACGCCCCGGAGCCGTCGAGATGGATGGCGGCTTCTGCTCGCCTTACTGGTCACGGTCGGGGCCGCAGCGGCGTGCACGCGGGGCGACTCAGGTGGGAGCGATGAGGACGTGGATCTGGGCGGGCGCCTGACCACGAGAGGCGCCGGTGACCTCCTTCCCTCCGGCTTTACCCCCTCCGCGGGGGGCCGCGGCCTGGAAGTGCTCGAGCGAAGGGCACCCACAGGCCCGGCGCCTGAAGACGTGACGGTCGCGGAGCTCGGCGTCGATTTTGGAGCACCCGAGGCACCCGTTCGGATGATCGAGATGTTCGACTACGGTTGCGGCTACTGCCGAGCGTTCCACCAAGACACGCGCGGACCGCTCCACGAACAGTACGTGGATGCGGGGCAAGTCTTGTGGAAATCGATACCGTTCATCCTTGGAAGGTGGCCCGAATCGGCGCCCGTGACGCTCGCCGCTGAGTGCGCGCGAGACCAAGGACGGGATTACTTCGAGGCGATTTCCGACCTCCTCTTCGCCAATCAGAGCGACTGGAAGTCGGCCTCCGCACCCGAGGAAGTAGCGGAGGGGTACGCCCAGGAGGTGGGGCTCGATATGCCGAGGTACCGGACCTGTTTCGAGAACGACGAGTTTCTCTGGAGGGTGCAAGCACACACCGCCCTCGCGAACGAACTCGGCGTCCGGGGGACGCCCACGTTCCTTCTGGTCGGCTTCGGAACGATCCCTGGCGCGCTGCCGTTGGAGACGTTCCGGCAAGTCATCGATACCGTGCTCGTCGAGGTAGCCCTCGAGCAGCTATGAGCGTGAAACGGGGTTAGGCGCCCTGTCCCGTATGGTAAGGCGAACGGTGTGAGTGTTGCGGGCAGTACTTCGCCGACGCATCAGAGTGCAGTCCGGCGGTACAATGGGGTCGACTCCGGGAGCGGGGCAAGGAGTCGAGGAGAGGTCGGTTATGGAGTCCAGGGACTGGACGGACGACCCTCCGCATCCGATCTTGACGAAGAGTCAGTGTCGGCTCGCCACGCTCGGCGTGCCAGCGGGGGCAATGCCCCGATCCATGTTGGACACCTCCGGAGACTGGAGAGTCGAATGAAGCCGTCCGTTACTTCACATTTTTGTGTGCTCGCAGCATTCCTCGTCGCAACGGCGCCGACCCTTCTCTCTGC
>Ga0310125_10001371_pt1 | contig 12247 bp, 13 predicted proteins | sample CB11b_Tmax_Bot8__FD_203508 | JGI IMG/M metagenome (GOLD analysis project Ga0310125, IMG submission 203508) | Marine microbial communities from Western Arctic Ocean, Canada - CB11b_Tmax_Bot8 | ecosystem: Environmental > Aquatic > Marine > Oceanic | place: Canada: Western Arctic Ocean | collected... | reverse complement strand
TCCATTCGGGTCATGGTCTGCAGCGTGCCCCCCGAACGGGACACGATTATGCGGCTGGAAGAAGCGGGGGCCGACCGGGTAACCCTGTCCCTGCCACGTGACATGGGTGACGAGGTGCTAACGGAGCTGGAGGCGATTGCCGAGAAGGTACTGTCCTAGCCCCGGTGTGGCGATGCATACCTGCTCAGCCGGGGTCTTTTAGGCCCTAACATCTCCCGCCTAAATAGCGCCAGATACATCGAAGGCCCGCTGGATATTACCTGAGTTTCGCCCAGCAAAGCATTGGCCTGCCCGTCTATCTCTGATCCCTTCTCAGAACTCTCATTACCCTCAATACCATGGTGACTTTAAAAGGATATCCCTTCGTTGTTGGGCTACCGGGAAATTCCTCTCTTCAGATCCGGTAGCGCGCGCCCAATCTCATTCCAATGCACAGCATAAAACGTCCCCACTACGCGTTGACCGGAGCCAGTATTAGTCTGTGCCGCCCGAGTCATTCCCACGACTTCGCCTTTGATATCCAATACCGGTCCGCCCGAATCCCCCAACTATGTCTACCCGCAACTCCGTTCATGAGGATTTTTCTGGCACGTGACAGACAGGGTAACGTAATCCTTAATTGGAATTACCGTCGTCATAGTCGTCAGTCCAGAGCCCGGATTCACGCAATACCATCTCCCCGAAATGCCGCAGTGTATGAGTCCAAATTGGCGGCCCCTTTTCCTGTTCTTGAGGCTCTTCCAAGCCCGCTGACCGGAGAAGAGCGGGCAGAAAAGTTGCGCGTATCTGTCGGTCGGTCTCATCAGTCCAACCCCACAGCCAAGGCTGATGAATTAGGTACGACTCGACGGTCTTGCCAATCGCATCCCCAATCTCGCCTCAAGAATGGCCGGAGGGTCCCCTTGGTTTTCCAATTCGGACGGCCTGCCTCTTATCTGGGAAAACGCGCCACGTAAACTCATCAATGTCATACCAGTAATAGTTGAGGTTTCTAACAACATATCCCGCCGGGACAGCACACTCTCCATCAACGGCCTCATACCCATCTCTACCGAGCTGGGCAGCTTTAACAATTCGGCCCAGACCGGTGCATGTTCGAAAGTACCTTCCCGCCTGTCAAAGTATCTTCTTCCTACAATGTTCTGTTCAAAGTCTTCAAGCGATTCTCAAAGTGCGAAAGGCCATCGTCTCCGGTATAGATTCTAGTGTAATCAGTCATGCGATATCTCTCGAATCAAGGCATCGAGCGTCTAGTCTAGGCCGTCGAGAAGATCCGGTTCGTGCTCCCCCAGGACCCATGGAGGGAAAAGGCGAACAAAGTAGGCAGTCGCAAAGGCAAGTCGACGCAGTTCTGGGGGCAAGCTGACCAACACGCTCTCCGGTGGGACTTGAGTACGATGGGCAAGCAGAGCTCGTCGTTGGTGTTCACTGTAGGACCGGACATCGAGCGCCACTGTCGCTGTCTCAGGCCCAGGCCCCCGGGAACGGCGAGACCTCCGCTCCATCCAGTCCATATCAAATCCAGCAGCGATGAATTTGGGCACCAATTTCTCCCAAGCGCCGTCGTCGATCTGCGCGACTCCGTACAGCTTTCTTGGCCGCCACGGCGGTCCGGCCTCTGGAAATGTCTCGGCATCCCCAGCAGCTTGAAAGGCATCAACGCTGATTTCATGACACATGGCGTGATCTGGGTGAGGATAGATTCCACCAGGCGGTTCGGTGACGATGACACTTGGGCGAAGCTCGCGGATAATCCGGACCAATTTGCCCACTGCCTCAACTCGTTCGGCATTCACAAACGCTTGCGGGTGTTGATTCGCAGATGTGCCTGCCATCCCCGAATCCCGGTAGCCCAGCATCCGGAGCTCAGCCACACCGAGAATCGCACAGGCGTCCTTCACCTCTTGGGTTCGGATTTCACCGAGTCTCGATCTATCCGCCACCGGGTCCAGGTCTGGGTCGTGGATTTCACCCTCCTCGCCCCCGGTGCAGATCACAACCCCTGTCCGCACATCCCGCGCACTGTAATGGGCGAGCATCCCCCCGGTCGAGGTGCTTTCATCGTCCGGGTGCGGACGAATTGCCAGCAAGATTACGGGGCGAGAGCCAAATTCGTCCGAGGGAATCGTCCTGTCTATTGCCCTTCCTCCAGTAATACAATTCAGCTCGGGTTGAATGTAGTGCAGTGTCCACAACTTCGGCATTGCATGCGCCGCTATTGTAACAAAACCTTTTTACAAAATCCTGGCGACAAGCCGATAAGAAAGGTTCGCACAACTATGTCGTATGGATGCTCCAGAGTCGCTGGGGAGTTATAATTCTCCTACGCAAAATACGGGAGCTGAAACTATGCCTTACTTAGAACTTCCTGGCGTTCGACTTTGGTTTGAGGAATCCGGCGGCGACGGAGTGCCCGTTATCTTCTTGCACGCAGCCTCAGGAACCTTCGAAAGCTGGATATATCAGTTGCCGTCATTTATACAGGCGGGGTATCGCTGCATTACCTATGACAGGCGTGGATGGGGGCGTTCCCAGCCTATTGGTACCGTAGGACAGCCAGGATGCGGCAGTCTGGACCTCCACGGTTTGGTGGAACACCTAGGCCTGGACCGGTTTCACCTGTTGGCCACCGCTGCCGGTGGCATAGTCGCTCTGGACTATGCCCTGACCTACCCAGAGCGGGTACGGGCACTGGCGGTGGCCAACAGTATCGGTGGCATCCAGTACCTGGCGGTGCAACACCGGCTTCGACCCTCTCAGATACAGGAACTACCCATCGAGTTACGCGAACTCGGGCCATCCTACCGGGGCACTAATTCCGACGGCACCCGGCGGTGGATAGAGATAGAGCGCGCCAGCCGCCAGGGTGATACCCACGGCCCAGCTCAGGAAGTTCAGAATCCCATGACCTGCGCCCGCCTGACCACCATGCGTGTCCCAACGCTAATCATCTCAGGCGGAGCCGACCTGCTGTCGCCACCGGCCCTGATGCGGATGCTGGCCGCTCCCATTCAGGGACATCAATGGGCCTGTGTTCCAGAAGCAGGGCACGCCGCCTTCTGGGAAGATCCAGAGGCGTGGAACCGGTTGGTACTCGACTTTCTGGCTGATAAATAGGGTACTATTTAGACGTATTGCAGGCCAAAACGTGGTGGCGGCGTCGCTGGCGGAATCGCTGGGTAAGCCGCTGCCCTGGGCGGTCGGGTTCTTCTTCGGCAACCTGGAACTCAGTATGGAACTTTGGACGGTGATTGCGGGGTTATCGGGCTTTGATAATTAAATTTAGGACAGTCTGCTGGTCCGTGCGTACTACGTCTTCCATTCAAGCTACAGCCCATCTGGTTCTATTGTATAATCCGTAATAATGTGATCTAAACACCAACATGGCCGCGTCATATGCATGAATTCCGAGACCAATCTGGCATATATAGGACGAAGGTTGAGCATGCCCAAGTTTGGAGGGATTGAAGGGGATCTATGATCGATGATATTAGAGCAATACTAGATGGTTACCTAGACACGCGAGTGACCTATCGAACGCCCGACAGCAATCTCCCAGTAGTTCGGTCTATAGTAAGAACAGCAGACTAGTTCGATCAATTGTTGCGCTCTACGGGCCATGATAAAAGGGTATCAGGCGGCAGTGTATAGACGGATATCAGGTAGGTTTAGCTACGGGACGTCACTGAAATAAACCAGTTGATACAGATCAACATATCCTCTGAGGACATTATGAAGTACGATTTTATTGTCATAGGAGCAGGATCAGCAGGCGCAATACTCGCAACAAGACTTTCTGAAGATCCATCCAAATCTATTCTTCTCCTAGAAGCCGGTCCAGACTACCCAGACATAGATAACCTCCCAGAAGAAGTTAAATATGGATATAAATCCACAAAAGAAATCTGGGATAGTGATCACAACTGGCAATACAGAGCCAGGGCAAATGATGAAACTGAAATAGATATACCAAGAGGGAAGATAACTGGCGGCTCCAGCGCCATAAACGGTCAGATTTTTATACGCGGGTTACCCGAAGACTACAACAACTGGGCCCAGTGGGGTAATGATCAATGGGACTTCCAAACACTAATACCCTACTTCAACAAAATAGAAACAGATATGACCTATAAAGACGACCCAGGAGACTTCCACGGATCCACAGGCCCAATAATATGCCACAGATTTCCAGAAGAAGAATGGCTCCCGGGATCAAAATCATTTGCAGAGGCTTGTTTGGATGCAGGATATTCAGCCTGCCCGGATCACAACGCACCCGATACAACCGGAATTGGACCAATGCCATTAAACAACCCCGGCGGAGTGAGATGGTCTACCGCAATAGGATACCTGGGACTCTCTCGACACAGACTAAACCTCACCATAAGATCAAACGTATCCGTCAAGAAAATCCTCTTTGATACCACCGGACAAAAACCAAGAGCCACCGGGGTAGAAGCAACATCAGAATACGAAAACTTCATAGTTAATGGCGAAGAAATTATCCTTGCCGCAGGTGCAATAGCATCTCCCCATATACTAATGCTCTCCGGAATAGGACCGAAAGAACACTTGAAAGAACACGACATCAATACCCTCATAGATTCACCGGGAGTAGGCCAAAACCTCCGAGATCACCCACTAATAGCGATAACATGGCAAACTAAACCTGAAGTAGCACTGGACCCAGTCGGACCCAGACTCCAAGTGTTGTTAAGGTATACAGCAGACGGGTCTCCAATAGATAACGATATGATCGTCTATTTTTCAGCCGCCTCCAGTAAGAGGCGGGATTTGGGAGGTGGTATTACTCAGCCAATTGGGATCGGGGCTGGGCTCGGACTGAACCTAGCTCTATCCCATGGAGAAATCAAACTACAATCGAACGACTATAGAGACTACCCACTACTAGACTATAATCTACTCGATGACCCAGAAGACATACGACGCTATAGAGACGGGGTACGCATGCTAGTGGGACTCGAAAACCACCCATCAATATCAGAACTCGTGGAAACCCGCCTATACCCACTCGACTCCGATCTAGAAACAAACAACGCACTAGACTCCTGGATCAGAAAACACGTCTTAACAGGCCACCACGTATCCTGCACAGCAAAAATGGGACCAGCATCAGACCCAATGGCCGTGGTTGATCAGTATGGCAAAGTATACGGGACAGATGGACTAAGAATCGCAGATGCATCCGTTATGCCAGACTGCGTAAGAGCAAACATAAACGTGACTGTAATGGTAATAGGAGAAAGAATAGCCGACTTTATAAAACAAGGCCTTTGAGTTGACGAAGCTCCAACGTTTCGTCGTGCCGACATACTAAGGCATCTGCCTATTCGTTGCAGCAACGTGATTTATGGGCTAGCGAAAACGTTTGTGACCATTTCGTGACCATTTGGCTGGTTATTGCATAATGAGGCGGTCTCAAAATCGCTGCAGTCGCCCAATTTCGTGCTCAATAACTGGCGGAGGGAGTGGGATTCGAACCTACGATACCTTGCGGTATACCGGTTTTCAAGTTGTATACCCTGTCTAATAGGGGGTTTGTCTAGTAGGCTCTAGTTACAGAATCATGTATGAAAGGCCTTATTCGTCCGTCTGATAAGGTATAAGGCCCGGGAGTTCGGACACATTGTTTCACGTTTAATTCGCAGTCGGTCCGGCTATGAGTTGCGAGGGCGCAGGGTTACTTGAACAGCTTCCGCATAGCCTTGCCGGTGGCCTTTCCTGTCACCTCTTCAAGCACCGGCGCAGTAGGTTTCGCAGTATAGGGAACGGTCCTCCACCGTGTGGACCAATACGCCATGCTATGACCATTTACCCACGAACATCCGAGGCCCGGTGGTCATACACCGTGCCTCGGATTTGAGCATATAGCGGATACTTCATTCCCACGATGTCTTAGGTAAGAAGAACATGGAGTTCCTCATAACACTACCATGAGAGCAACAATCCAGAAAACTACCCACCCAAGTTTTTTAGCTATTGCTACTGTGCATTAGAATATAACCACTGATTCGGCTACTATTATCACCTTATTTCATATCGGTGCGCGCTGACTGGACTAACACTTTGAAAGCTTCAGTAAGCACATAGAGAGCCAGCTAATGCAGTTATTATAATCCAGTGGGCGCTGAGGGAGGGAAATATTCCTGAACAGGTATTTCTATAACAGAAGGCATGCCTGAACGAATGGCTTCTCTTACTGCATCACCAATCTGATCAGCCTGCTCAACGTAAAAGCCTTTTGCCCCGAAAACTTCAGCAAGTTTGTCGAACCGTGGATTAGTGAGATTCACCCCCACATAATGTTCTTCATGAAGGTTCTTTTGTTGCGATTTTTCGGCTCCCATACAATTGTTGTTCAAAACAATACTTACTAATGGAATATTGTGTCTCACCGCCGTATTAATCTCACCACATGTATACAAGAAGCCACCATCACCGTGCATCGAAATAGCAGTTCTATTAGGTCGCCCTAATTTAGTTCCTAGTCCTACACAGTACCCCATTCCAAGCGCACCTTGCCCGACGTAGTTAAACATTGTTCTAGGGTGCTCAAACTTAAGACGATCATAGGACATTCCAGGAGCAATTCCAGCGTCAATGGTTATCATTGCATCCTCGGGAAATACCTTGTTCAACTCTGGGAACACTTGTTGAGGCATCATAGGATTTTCGGAAATTGTTTCCTCCGCTTTGAGTCTTTCTAACCGTGCTTGTGCTAACTTAGTAAAAGTATCCTTCCAGTCAGGTAATTTGTTACCTTCTGGTGCCGCAGAAGTAATTGCATTAATTAATTGTTGCCCGACTGCCGCTGCATCGCCTACTATTCCAACTTCAACTGGGTAGTTCCTCCCTATTTCTATTGGGTCAATATCTACTTGAATTATTTTCGTCCCCGGATTAATAATACTGTAATTCCAAGCCGTTGATGCCTGATTAATTCTTGTGCCGAACGCTAAAATTACATCTGCCTTGCTCATAGCTTCATGAGCTTCTGCGGAACCACGAGCTCCTGGAGGCCCCACATAATGTGGGTGGCTGTTAGGCACAGCATCGTGGTGGCCGTATGATGGAACAATAGCCATATCCAGTAATTCTGATAATGCGACGGCTTCGCTTGTAGCTCCAGAATCGAGTACACCACCACCTGCTAACAATAATGGTCTCTTAGATTTCAAAAGAATATCAGATGCCGATTTGATTGATGCTTCATCTCCTTGTGTCCGGTAGACAGATCGGTATGCCGAAGGCTGAAGAAACTCATCAGATATCATTTCTTTATCAAGTAGGTCCCTAGGTATATCAAGCATGACGGGACCCTGTTTGCCAGATAGAGCAGTCCTGAAAGAATCGCGAATTAATGCTGGTATTCTAGTAGTTTTATTAGCCTGTACCGCAATTTTTGTTAGTGGTCTTAATACATTCACAAGATCAAAAGCTTGGGCTCCATCTCTACCAATGTATTCAAGAGCTGTATCACCCGAGATAATAATTACTGGTGCTCTCCCTTTATAGGCTAATGATATCCCCCCCGCTAAGTTGATCGTCCCTGCCCCAGAAGTAGTCATGCAAACGGACGGCTTTCCAGTAACCTTTGAGTAGCCGTACGCCATCAAGGCTGCCCCTTCTTCGTGCCTGGTATCAATGAAGCTGATGTCTTCTCTACCATACGTTTCTGTTACCATACTGTTCGTAGTCAGGCCAGTAACACCAAATATATAGTCAACTTCTTCAGCTCTTAACAACTCAATTACGGCACGACCTGCTTTCATATTCTCCATACTAACCCCCAAACGGCTATTAATATTTTCTAAGAGTACAGCCAGGCAAGGCGTTCCCATTGGGAATATCCTTGCGGATTTTAAACTATATCAGTATACGATTCTTGCCACTCGAGTACGTCTTGTAGGTATGGCACTCACTACAGGCACCCTACGCCGTCCCGCTTGGCCCCTTCCTCTGGCCCTATCTGAAAAAGGCGCGGTTTCACAAAAGACTGTCTCAGCCTCATTTAGTGCTTAACAAGTGGCGGAGGGAGTGGGATTCGAACCCACGATACCTTGCGGTATACCGGTTTTCAAGTTCGGTAGTGGGTGTCATGTCCTCTACCATTGTATCTGACGACATGCTCTTTGGTATACGAATCCGCGGGGCTTTATACGTGTAATGCTGTCTTATCCCAAGCCATGCTGTCAAGTTTGTCGGCAAAACGGCGTAGATAAGGTGTGCCAGATAGTGGCTACATGTAGTGGGTATGAAATCATGACGCAGATAACTATAGTATGTACGGAAGTAAGACCCGAGTGACCTGGTGGGCTAAATGGTGGAAACCATGCGTTCGATTCCCTTCATCTTAGTAGTGTTCGCAATGTGGATCGAATGACATGACTACTCCTTGCTGTACCCTATCTTATTCCTCTGAACTAGGGTGCCTAGGTGGACGAGGCAAAAGTGGTTACCCCATGAAGGTGAGGCAATTGAGCGAATCGCATGGAAGTCAACGCATCATAAGCATAAAATAAGGCCCCGAACTCCGTTACTGGAGTCGGGGCTTTTATTTTGACAGGAACCCAATAAGGATTAGGCCTGGATCGCTCCGTCCAGTTCGTTCGCCTGAACTTGGCCGATATCAGCTTGGTCGCTAAGATTCGCTCCCCTCGAGCCGGTTCCCACTGCTTTCGAGGCGCTGAGTTCGAGCTTCCCTAAGTGAAGCCAGATAGGAGATCAGCATGGTCATAGCTAGTATACCTACCACAACTCCTAAGGACATGAGAGTAGGAATGTGGTAGAAATCGCTGATAACCATCTTTACTCCAACGAAACAAAGCACTAGGGCAAGGCCCTGGTTGAGATAGCGGAAGTACTGCAGAGCGCCGGACACCAAAAAAAATAAGGCTCTCAACCCCAGAATGGCGAAGACGTTGGACGTCCACACGATAAAAGGGTCCCTTGTGATAGAAAGGATGGCAGGTACAGAATCCACGGCGAAAATCAGGTCGGTTGCCTCTACCACTAGCAGCACCATGAGTAGAGGTGTTGCCATCCATTTACCGCAACGCCGGACAATGAAGTGTTGTCCTTCATAGTCTTCTGTGACAGGTAAGAAGCGTTTAGCTAGCCGCAGGATCGGGTTTCTCTCTGGGTTGACCTCCTCGTCCTTGCGCACCGCCAGTTTTATGCCGGTAAAAATAAGGAAGCCACCGAAGACAAAGATGATCCAGGCGAACATATTGAGCAGGGCCACCCCGGTAATGATAAACAGGCCCCTCATGACAATGGCGCCAACGATTCCTAGGAAAAGGACTCTGTGTTGATACTGCAGAGGTACCGAGAAGTAGGAAAAGATGATTAGCCAAACGAAGACATTGTCCACGCTCAGCGAGAGTTCAATTACGTACCCGGTGAGGAATTCGGTGCTCTTGTCCACCCCCAAAAACAGTAAGACGCCAACGTAGAATAAGGCTGCCAGACTCACCCAAACAACGTACCAAATGGCTGCCTCTCTGACTCTCACTACGTGAGCCTTACGGTGAAAAACAGTCAGATCAAGGCACAACAGGACCAGCACAAAGGCCGTGAAGCCGATCCACACCCAAATGGGGATGTCCATCATGATTATTGAGCCTCCTCCCTAATTACATGGATTCTATCACTTCCCCACTCATCAAGCGAAAACGGTGGATTGGCGATCACACAGTCGAAGGTTACTAACCCACCCGTACTCGAGTCCGTGAAGGCCGGGTTACGAAGAGTGTCTTCACGGGAAATTTGAAAGTCTTTGATACCATAAATACTAAGGCCCCTAGAAACTGCTCTAGAGGCCATTTTCGTGCTCAAAAACTGGCGGAGGGAGTGGGATTCGAACCCACGATACCTTGCGGTATACCGGTTTTCAAGACCGGCGCATTCGTCCGCTCTGCCATCCCTCCATGATGCTATTTTATAGCTAAAATAGGTCGGTTGTCTAAATTTAGGGGCCGCTCAAAGAAGTCCATTGGCAACATCTTGGCAACATTGATTGCGGACGTCGTCATTTGCCCTTACGCGGCGCCGCCAAGAGATTGGAAAACTTTTGGGCGGCCTCTTCTTTAATCCCAGGGATGAGATGGGCGTACACGTCCATAGTTATGCTGATACTGAAATGCCCTCGGATCCAGTTCTAAGAGTCAAAGCGCTCGAGTCATTACTTGTAGAGAAGGGGCTGGTTGACCCAGCAACACTGGATGTGCTGGTGGATACCTATGAGAACAAGGTTGGTCCCCGCAATGGAGCACAGGTTGTTGCCCGGGCTTGGATAGACTCGGCCTACAAGCAACGTCTCCTCGAAGATGGCACTGCGGCGATGGCTGAATTGGGGTATTCCGGCGGGCAGGGTGAGCAACTCACAGTCTCGAGAATACGGCGGCAGTTCACAACGTCATCGTCTGTACCTTGTGTTCTTGCTATCCTTGGCCCGTATTGGGCTTGCCGCCGACTTGGTATAAGTCGGCGGCGTATCGCTCTCGGACTGTGATTGATCCACGTGGCGTTTTGAGCGAAATGGGTTTGGATGTACCCAACGACGTCGAAGTAAGGGTGTGGGACAGCAATGCAGCATTTCGTTATTTTGTGCTTCCCGAACGCCCTAATGGAACAGAATCTATGAGCGAAGCCGACCTCGCAGCCCTGGTGACCCGCGATGCGATGATCGGCGTATCGAAAGTGGCCACATCAACTGCGGAAAGTGTCTCATGAACGGCATCCATGATATGGATGGCATGCAGGGATTGGGTGAGATAGGATACAGAGAAGACGAACCTGGTTTCCGTGAACAATGGGAAATAAGGGTTTTCGCAATGGTACGCGCCATGCAACCGGGCAGCTTGCGGGTGTATATCGAGAGTATCCCGGCAGAAGATTATCTTCGGATGAGTTATTACGACCGCTGGTACACCGCTCTGGTTAAAAGGATCATCGATGGAGGAGATGTCACCCACGCCGAGGTTGAGAGTGGTCGAGCGGACCCGGTCACGGTAAAGGCAACGCCAGCGCTGACCCCATTGGGCGTTCATGAATATCTCTTCAGGACCCCAAAAACAGAATTGGACATCGAGCTTACGCCGCGGTTTCATGTCGGAGATCGTGTGCTAGGGCGAAACATAAACCCTGCAACACACACGCGTATGCCGCGTTACACCCGCGGTAAGAAGGGTGTAGTTGCGCGTGATCGTCGTGTCTTCAATTTGCCTGACAGTGAGGAAGTGTCGGCGGAACCCAAACCCCAGCATGTCTATTTGATTTGCTATACGGCGAAGGAGTTGTGGGGAGAATCAGGGTCTACGCGGGACTCGTTGTACATTGACATGTGGGAGGGCTATCTTGACCCGGACTAACGCAAACGACGCTTCGGAGCGGTTCGAGGCGTCACTGTTTTTACCTCGAGACGAGGAGGGTCCTGTGTTTGCACAACCATGGCAGGCGCAGGCGTTTGCCATGGTTGTGCAACTATCAGCGGAGGGGCACTTCACGCGGGAGGAGTGGACGATAGCCCTTGGAAAAGAACTGGCGGCGGCCGCGCAGGGCGGCGAACCTTATGACGGCTCACGATACTAGGTTCACTGGCTCGCTGCGCTTGAGCATCTGGCGGCGGACAAGAAGCTGACCGATTCAACCGCCCTAACTGAGCGGAAGGATGCATGGGCAAACGCCTATCGCCACACGCCGCACGGTCAACCGGTGGAGCTTGGGGCCGAATCCCTGTAGAACTAGCATTGTCCCAGGAAATATGGCCCAAGCACACATTGTCCCTTTTTGCCGACAAACGGCCAACGTCGACCAATCGTTGACCAAATGAGTTTCATGGCTTAATCCTTCAGGTAAAAAGCCTACGTCGGAACCATAGTAACGTTGCGTTCTTTGGCATCGGCTTCCACTAATCACTTTCAATAGTTGCGCGCGTCAGCAATCCGAGTGGACGGCATTGTCTCTAGGCAGCCTTCTTCTTGGTGCTCTTCCGCTTTTTTGGCCCTTCCTTTGCCGCGAGTCCTACGTCCTTGACGTAGCCGCACTGCAAACAGGTAAAGAAAGCTCCATAACGGTCTCGATCCGGATTGAGATCGCCCTTATATTTGGGGCAATCTTTGAATTCGATCATACAATTTACCCCCGTTAAGTCCCCATCAGGCTGTGCTTTACAGCGATTGAACTAGGTTTACGCTACGCTAGCCTCAGATACCGCCGACACCCC
>Ga0310125_10001370_pt1 | contig 12249 bp, 5 predicted proteins | sample CB11b_Tmax_Bot8__FD_203508 | JGI IMG/M metagenome (GOLD analysis project Ga0310125, IMG submission 203508) | Marine microbial communities from Western Arctic Ocean, Canada - CB11b_Tmax_Bot8 | ecosystem: Environmental > Aquatic > Marine > Oceanic | place: Canada: Western Arctic Ocean | collected... | reverse complement strand
CGGCGGTAACCAGCGTTGCCGGGTCAGACATTTCCCCCTGCACGCCGTCGGATGCGGTGATCGTATTGATCGCCAGCTGGTGCGATGGACCTTCGTTGCCCGCGCCGTCTCGATCACCGGACCGGTCCGCGAGCGCTTTGACGCGCTGCTCACCCGTCAGCAGGTCTATGTCAATGTGCCCTGCTTCGAACGTCTTGTCGAACTGCTCGAGGCGCACGTTGCCTTTGGCGATCAGTTGGTCCGGCTCGATGCGCCCGCCCAGCGCCGGCACCATGATGACCGACAGGTCATCGCAGTACATGTCGAACGGATCGTGCTTCGCGTTGCCTTGTGCCTGTACATGCACGGCGTGCTGCGCCTTGATTTCTGTGGGCGTGCTGTGATCTTCCACCTCGCCATTTTTCGCCGGCCGCGCGAAAGCGATCGCCAGTTGCTGGGCGTCGAGCCTGAGTTGCGGGTGATTGACGCGCACGTCACCGTCAAACTGCGCCGAACGAAGTCCGCGCAACGACGCAAAACCGGTTCGTGGCTCGTCCTGAACCTCGTCGCCCGATTGCGACGCATCGGCAGGCGACGCATGGCCGGGGTGGTCGTTGGCGTCGTCGGTTTTGTCAATGGCGTGCTCGTCCTGGTAGAAAGTGAACTGCAGGCTCTTGCGCCAACGTGCCCTTAACCCTTTCGACCAGTCATTGTCGCGATCACGCTGGCCAGCACTCGCGCGAAGGGCGTCAAGCGAGTCGGCGGGTTGAAACATCGGCCGGGTCTCAAGCGTGCCGGGCCCATCCACCGTGCCGCTTGCGGCACTTTGATCGATCACCAGCCGCGTGTCCGGTCCACACCGCAGTCTGGCAGCGCCTGGCGCGTCGACGGTGATCGGCACGACATTACCCTCATGCTTGCCGATCACAGAGAGTTCGCCTGACCCGGTACGGTACGTCAGCCGCGCGGCTTCGATCACCTGGTCGTCCGTCGTGGTCACGCGCAGCGGGCGGCCGATGAGTTCGATCACCAGGTCATCGCTGGCCTGCGGGCGTGGGTCCGGGTCGGGCTCGGGCGTGAGCACGAAGGGACCGGACCAATGCACGACGATGTCGTTGTCCGTACGCGGTAGCAGCGATCGTGCGTTTTCGCGGTAACCGTCGGTCAATGCCGTGGCGGACACCATCGCAATGATCGATGCGAGTGGTGATACCGAAATACTGCTCGAACGACCCCGTCTCAACAAGACGGGGTGCCCAGGCAATTCATCCGTAAGCTTCGCACATACCTTTGCAATCGAAAGCATGCCCGGCATTACGTCGTCACGCGAACTCTCATCGCGTGCGCCTATCGAGTTGATCAACAATAACGACTCGTCATCGCGATCAAAACGGAACACCACATGCAGTTCACTGCCGGTCATGTTGATCCGATTGGACGTGACGTGGACCTGTTCAAGAAACCGGGCGCGGTAATACACCAGCGAGGCGCGCTTGTCCCGACGGCGCGCCTGACGTTGCGTGCGACGTTCTTCCTTCGTTGGTGTTTCGCGGCTGCCCAGCGCATTCATGTTCGATGCGAAGCGCAGTTGATCACCCTGTTTGATCTCCAGTCGATCGATTCGGCCGGCACGCTCGTTGAGTACCAGGTCCAGGCCTGTGCCACGGAAGTCCGCCACTTGGGAGGTCACCTGAACCTTACCGTCGCTGGTGATCCGGTTAAGCGTCAGGTCAAAGTGCGCCTGTTCAAGAAAGACGAGCAACCGAATGTGCGGCGAGCGCATGCGGTCAACGATTACGTCTTGCCCTTCCGGGCTTTCGTAGACGGCAATGACAACGTTGCCTTCGAGCATGCCGCTTCGCGGTGCGTTGTCGGGCGCGACGAACCGGCTGCGAATCGCGGTGATCTGTACGACCCGGCGCTTGGGCTGCATGTGAACGCGGATGTCAGGCCCGCCGATGTCATGCTCGTTGCCGGGCAGCGCCTTGTGTGTTCGCCCCAGAGCCTCAATAATCCGCCCTTCGTGGTCGATCGAGCGCACGTAATAGTTCCGGCCAGTTACCTGGTCGGGAGCATGACTCGGCGAGATGAACAGCGTCGTTTTGTCCGTGTTAGGCAACGGCGCGTCGGTGACAGGCCGGGCGTCGATCGTCCCACGCGTGTCGTCGCGACCCTCTGGCGGATCGAACAGAAACGTCAACAGGAACGCGACCAACGCCAGGCCCGCGGTAACCGCTGTGATAACCAGACGCCGTTGCATCATCGGTAGTTTAACGCATACCCCGGGCGGAAGGTTCGTTGGTTGTGCAGGTGATTACGGTTCATTTGTTACAGTTCTGGTGATGATGTGCGACAATGGCCCGCTACGCGCAATCGGGTTGCGGGGCATGAAAAACGGAAATAGAAAATAGGTACTCGGAATTCAAGGGAAAGCATTCATGCTCGATCAGATTTTCAAGGCATACGACGTTCGCGGGGTGTACCCCGATCCGCTCAATGAAGAGGCAGCGTGGCGAATCGGCGTCGCGGCAGGGCGGTTTCTGCTGACGCATCCGCAGGTTCCTGGCGGCAATGCGGGCAAGCGTATCGTGGTCAGCCGGGACATGCGAACGAGCAGCCCGTCGCTGCAGTCCGCGCTCATTGACGGGTTGCGCAGTGCCGGCGCGCACGTCATTGACGTGGGCATGTGTGATACGTCAGTGATTTACTTTGCCGTGAATCACCTGGACTGTGCCGGCGGCATACAGACCACCGCCAGCCACAATCCATCGCAGTACAACGGATTTAAAATCTCAGGTCCGCTGGCCCAACCGATCGGCGCGACGACCGGGTTAAGCGACATCAAACAGATCGCCCAGTCACTGGGTGAACATGACATGCCCGCCAAATCAGGACAAAACAGTTGCGAAAAGCACGACGTCTGGGACGCGTACCGTGAGCACATCCTTCGATTTTATCGTCGCCCGGCGAAGACGAGACAGCCGCTGAAGGTGGTGATCGACGCATCTAACGGCATGGCGGGCAAGTTGGTACCCAAGGTGTTTGAAGGCCTCGAGGGCCTGGAAATTGTTGCGCTGAACTTTGAAATCACCGGATCGTTTGTGCATGAACCCAATCCACTGGTCGCCAGGAACATGGAGCCGACACAGCACGCGGTGCGCAAGCACGGCGCCGCACTGGGCGCGTGTTTTGACGGCGACGCTGACCGGTGCATACTCACCGATGAGCAGGGGCGAATCATCGGTTGCGATCACCTTACGGCCCTGCTGTGCGGGCATTTTCTAAAGCACACGGATCCGACTGACAATAACCCGATCCCTGATGCGATCGCCGGCAGCAACATGGTCATCTACGACCTGCGGTCGAGCAAGGTCGTGTCCGAAACGATCGAAGAACTCGGCGCTACACCCATGCGCTGCCGCGTCGGACACGTGTTCATGAAGCACGAACTGCGTGAGTCGCAAGGCGTGTTCGGCGGCGAACTGTCGGGCCACTTTTACTTTCGCGACAACTATTACGCCGACTCGGGCGCGATCACGCTCGCATCGGTCATCCACATGCTCGGCCACACGGACAAGTCAATGAGCGAGCTGATTGCGCCGTTTCAAAAGTACCCGACAAGCGGTGAAATAAACTTTCGCACCGATGACAAGGACGCGGTCATGCGAAAACTCAAGGACCGGTTCACCGGTAAGGCGCAGATTGATGAGTTAGACGGCGTGACCGTCGACGCGTGGTCATGCGACCAGTGCGAGGACCTGCCCGGCGGGTGGTGGCTGAACGTGCGTGCCAGCAATACAGAGCCACTGCTGCGCTTCAACGCGGAAGCCAAGGACGCAGCGGTGCTCGACGCAGTGATTGACAGTGTGACGCAGTCATTCGGTGAGCGCGATCACGGGTATTAGCGCACGTCGACGCATCGCTCGAAGCGGCGCTGCGTATTTAACCGCGGTACTTGTGTCGGGTACCGGTCGCAAGCGACCGGGTTAAAAGCGTTTCAGTCCTGTGCACAAGCGGTGCCTCGCATCGCCCATCACCACATACTGCGCGCAAAACCACCCTCGATCACGGCGAGTCACTTGCACGGTGCCCGTCGTTTCATGCCCACAATTACCCTCCCGCCCGGCACTTGCATCAACTGTGCCCGCGATGCATTGGTTCGGCACGGACTCTGCTGCACAAAAACAGTGCCTCAGCAAAGGCCATGCCCCAAGGTGCCGGCAACGCGTTACCGGATGCCCCCGGCTGGCGGGCGCAACGGATCAACTTGGCGTAACGTGCCGGATCGTTAGAATACGCACCCTTTGTGGGCAAAGAACAGGGACCTGTGGGGCTAGGGAAGGCCCAGATAGTGCGTGTGTTTTTGATTGATCCGTTACCGGGACGTGTTGTGACTACCGCCGCGCAAGGGCCTGACGCACTCCCATGAGGCTTGATCCAGGAAATTATCTTTAAACCGATTTCTCGCTTTGAATCACATTTTTGAAAGGAAATGAACGTGACGCCCAAAGAAGTCATCGCACTGGCGAAGGAAAAGGACGTGAAGATTCTAGATCTGCGTTTTATCGACTTTCCCGGTATGGCGCAGCATACGTCGTACCCGATCGGTGAACTTACCGAAGAGTCATTCGAAGACGGGTTCGGGTTTGACGGCTCGTCGATCCGCGGCTGGCAGGCGATCAATGAGTCGGACATGTTGCTCATGCCCCAGCCGGAGACGGCTTTTCTCGATCCGTTCCTGGCGATCACCACGCTGGTGGTACTCTGCGATATTCAGGACCCGATCACCCGCGAAAACTATACACGCGATCCGCGTAACATCGCCAAGAAAGCGATCAAGTTCATGCAGGGCTCGGGCATTGCCGACACCGCATACTTTGGTCCCGAAGCCGAGTTCTTCATTTTCGATAACGTCCAGTATGACGCGAACGAACACGAGTCGTACTACTCGATCGATTCAATCGAAGGCGCTTGGAATACCGGTACTGACGAAGGGCCCAACCTCGGGCACAAGCTGCGCTATAAGGAGGGATATTTCCCGACGCCGCCTTCCGACCAGCATATGGATATCCGTTCCGAGATGGTGATGCACATGCTCGAAGCGGGCATTGATGTGGAATGCCATCACCACGAAGTGGCGTCCGGCGGGCAGGCGGAAATCGACATGCGTTACGCCAAGATGGTTCCCATGGGCGACAGCCTCGTCAAGTACAAGTACATCGTCAAGAATGTCGCGGCACGGCACGGCAAGACCGTCACGTTCATGCCCAAGCCGGTGTGGAATGACAACGGGTCAGGCATGCATATACACCTGTCGTTGTGGGAAGGCGGCAAGCCGCTGTTCGCCGGCGACGGTTACGCCGGGCTTTCACAGATGGCGTTGCACGCGGCTGGCGGCCTGCTCAAACACGCGGCCGCGGTGCTCGCTTTCACAAACCCGTGCACGAACAGCTACAAGCGTCTGGTGCCCGGATTCGAGGCGCCGGTGAACCTGGCGATCAGCCAGCGCAACCGCTCGGCGTCGATCCGCATACCCGTCTACTCGCCCAGCCCCAAAGCCAAGCGCATCGAGTTCCGATGCCCCGACCCGAGTTGCAACCCGTACCTGGCGTTCTCCGCCATGCTCATGGCGGCTCTGGACGGCATCGAAAACAAAATCGACCCGGGCGCACCGCTGGACAAGAATCTCTACGACCTGGCGCCCGAAGAGGCCGCCAGCATCCCGCAGACGCCAGGCTCACTTGAAGAAGCACTGGGCGCACTGGAGGACGACCACGACTTCCTCCTCAAAGGCAGCGTCTTTACACCCGATGTGATCGATACGTGGATCGAATACAAAATGGAAAACGAAGTAGACGCCCTGCGCCTTCGCCCGCATCCGTACGAGTTCATGATGTATTACGACATTTGAGCGGGCGGCTTCGTTCGAAAACGAAGAACCACACAACCAAGCCCACGGACAGCAATCCGTGGGCTTGGTTTTTATCCATGTTCGCTTGTTGTTGCCACGCTGGATAATCGGACCACCACCAAATGCTCGCGCAGGTTCGACGTTTACGAGGCGCATTGGGCGTTCGTTAGTCACCATCACCTCTCACGGGCGGTTATTCAAAAGGCTAGACTGGTTGGCAGATGTGCGACGGGCTGCTGCGCCAAATCATTGAATCGTTTGTACGGCTCGCGACGCACGATCCTAACCTGTTTCTGCAGCCTGCCGTGAAAAAACTAAAGCGTCTGTTCCGCAAATAGTTTCACACTTTCGATGTCACACCCACGCGCCCATCGTACCGCTGCGCGATGGGCATGCGTCGACCGAAGCCGAATGCTCGGCCGGTGACCTTCAAGCCAGGCGCCGCCTGCTTGCGCTTGTATTCGTTCATATCGATCATGCGCGCTACGCGCTGCACAGTGGCGGCATCGAAACCGGTGTCGGCGATGATTTGCCTGAGCGGCTGTTCGCGTTCAACGTAGCGTTCGACTATCTGGTCGAGTACGTCGTAGGGTGGCAGCGAGTCCTGGTCAGTCTGGTCAGGGCGCAATTCGGCGCTGGGCGCTTTGGTGATTGACGATTCGGGAATGACTGGCCTGACGCCGCCGAACTGTTCCCGCAGCGGCGAGTCGGGCGCGTCGTTGATCCACCGCGCCAGTTCCCAGACCATGGTCTTGGGTACGTCCGAAAGTACCGCCAGGCCGCCCGCCATGTCGCCGTAAAGCGTGCAGTAGCCCACCGCGAGCTCGCTTTTGTTACCTGTGGTGACCAGCAGTGAGCCGAATTTGTTGCTCATGGCCATGAGGATGACACCACGGATGCGCGCCTGCACATTTTCCTCGGTCACGTCAGGCGACAAGCCTTCAAACGGCGCGGCGAGCATGTGTTCGAACGCGTCGTGCGCTTCGGTGATGGGGATGACGTGAAACTCGATGCCGGTGCACTGTGCCAGTGCACGGGCATCATCGATCGAGCCTTGCGAACTGTATCGCGACGGCATGGTGACGCCGCGCACATTTTCGTTTCCCATCGCGCCGACGCAGATCGCGCCGACGACCGCCGAGTCGATCCCGCCCGACAGGCCCACGACAACCGATCCGAACCCGCACTTGCGGCAATAGTCGCGCAGGCCAAGTACCAGCGCGTTGTAGATCGATGCGATGCCGGTGACGTCGCGCTCGATCCGGTTGCGCGACGCGTCACCGGGGACGTTTCCGGGGGTGTTTCCGGGGGCGGCAGGCAAGTCGGCGATCAGCAGATCGGTGTCAAAGCTTTTGGCGTGCGCGATCACCTCACCGGCCGCGTTCATGACGAAACTGTTGCCGTCGAAGACCAGTTCGTCGTTGCCGCCGACCTGGTTGCAGTAAATGACGGGCACGTTGTGTTTCATCGCGGCGCTTTTGGCCAGTTCGAGACGAAACCCGTGTTTGCCCTGAACGAACGGCGACGCGGAGCAATTAACCAACACGTTCGCGCCGCCTTGCACGATGCACTGAACCGGGTCAACGTCATACAACTGGCGAGGCAGAAGCGCCTCGTCGTTCCACAGGTCTTCGCAGATGCTGATGCCCAGCCTCACCCCCGCCCCCGCTCCTAGAATCGAATCGAGCGCGATGGGCGTGAACGCTGCATCATCGCTGGCGGGTTCGAAGTAGCGCGTTTCGTCAAACACGTCGTATGTTGGCAGAAGCGACTTGACGTGTCGGTACGCGATTTGGCCGCCGGCGCAGAACGCGGCGGCGTTGTACAGCTGTTGGCCGACGGTGCGGTCGGATACGCACGGGTAGCCGATGATCGCCGCGATATCCGTACACCGCGCCGCCAGGTCGCGCACCGACTGCTCGCAATGCTCGATGACGTCCTGCTTGAGCAGCAGGTCCTTGGGCGGGTAGCCGATCACCGACAACTCGGGAAAGATGACCAGGTCCGCACGCTCGTTGCGGGCGAGGTCAATCGCTTCCGCCAAGGCGGCGCTGTTGTCGGCGATGGCGCCGATCGTCGGGTTGGTCTGGGCCAGGGCAATGCGCATGGCGTACACACGCTACCACGTGAGCGTGTCGAGCGCGAGGGAACCACTGCGCAGGGCCGGGGGACTTAAGTCCCCCGAGCCAGGCAAGTGAGTCCGAATAATATCGAACGGAAGGTCCGAATAACTCGCGGACCAGGGTATGATAATTACTTTAGCCAGAATCTGGGCTGATCGAGATATGCGAAGAGGTGTTGCCATGCAGGCCACAACTCGCGGCTTCGTAGTCGTTTAACCAATGCGACAATGTACGGACGTACCCTGTCATACCGGGTCCGAATAACCATTGCAACCAGGTCTGAATAACGCATGCCAATTACCGAAACGCAATATCCAGTCTAGTTATTCAGACCTTGGCCTCCAGACGCGTTGGATGCGAACGTGTTTCTTCTGGTTCTTCGTGCCTGAAGCTGCGTCCATGTTCGCGGACCACTGCCTGAACCACTTTCACGCCTGTCACAATGTCCGGATAACGATCAGGCGAAGGTCCAAATAACTCGCACCCGGCCACCGTACAGCACGTTCAATTTCGTTATTCGTAACCTTGGCCGTGTGATTTTCCGGCCGCGTCACAGCATCATCCGCTTACAAAAGAGCATGGCGACTGGCCTGAGCGTTTCCATCGGCCGCCGCGATTGCCATGGGGGCCGTTGGCGTCGTTATTTGCGTCGCCGCCTGCGGCCGGGGATCGGCGTGGCCGGCTACACCACCGCGAGCGCACTAATCGCCAGGACTATGACCGTCGCGATAAACAATAGCGTGCAGCACTTTGTCATTTCCTCCTGACTTGGGAGTGAGCCAAAGCGGACAATCATGACACCAAACACCCCGTCGCGATGTCAGATTGAAACCGACAAGTGCTGTTGCTCCCAGAGGTTGCGATCCTACCGGGCCTGGGTGCCCCTCCCCCGCATCACCCACCCATCGCCGCAAACCAGCCCTGTGCCATCAACAGATGACCGCACGCGTAGGGGTGTACCGGCTCGGGGCCCCACAGGTCCGCGGGCGTGTGCTTGAGTTGCTGTGCAAACAGCGTGTGTGTGCGTACCAGCTTCGTGCGGTACTTGCGCGACAGCATGTGGACCGTGCGGATGTACTTGGGCAGTTCCTTGAGGATGTCCACCCGAAACGAGCCCGGCGAGCAGTCCGTCGACAGGTAAAACGGCTCCATCAAAATGACCCTTGCGCGCGTTTCGGCCTTGACGCGTTTGAGCAGCGCGTCGTACCGATCCGCGAACTCTTCAGGTGAAATCTTTAAATCTTCCGAACCGCGCAGCCAGTGGTGAATATCGTTGATGCCGATCTTGATGCTCAGCCAGTCGGGCTTATGTTTGATCACGTCATCGGTCCAGCGGTTCGTCAGATCGGCCGTGGTGTTGCCGCCGATGCCGGTGTTGATGACATTCAGGCCGTGGGCGGGGTACTTGATTTGAATCAGTTCCGCGCACAGGCGCACGTACCCGTTACCCAGCGGCGCGTGCTCATTGCGCCGGCCGCAGTCGGTGATTGAATCTCCCGTGAACAGGACGGTCTGTTTAGGTTTGATGGCAAACGGCATGAGTTCCTTTCATGTTGAGTTCTCTGGAATATACGGCCGATGATCGTACCGCCAAAAGTCGTTCCAGTCATCGTGTTGTCAGTAGTAAGCCGGTCATGTATCGCGCTTTTGCCACGCGTTGTGCAGTCGTTCATACACTTCAAGCGGAACGCGCTGTCCGCCCAGCACGACATCTTTACGATCGCCGTGAAAGTCGCTGCCACCGCTGGTGAGCATGTTGAGCTGTGATGCGATGAGTTCGTACTGTTCAGCGAGGTGCGGCGAATGGTCGCTGTGTCGCGTTTCAATGCCGTTGAGTCCCAGGTCTTTGAGTTGTACGACTAATTGTTCGAGTTGACCGGGATCGCTCAGCCCGGTTTGGATCGGGTGCGCCATGATCGCGAGTCCGCCGGCGTGGTGTATGGCGGAGATAGCATCGCGTGCTGGCAGCCGATCGCGGCGGACATACGCGCTGCCGTTTTGACCGATGTAACGCTCGAACGCCTCGCGCAAGGTGGCGACGTGGCCACGGTCGAGCATGACCTGCGCGATGTGTGGCCGTCCGACGATGGCCGCCCCCTGTCGGCGCGCCAGGTCAAGCACGTCGTCGTAACTGATGTCAACGCCCAGTTCATTGAGCTTGTCGACGATCGCGGGGTTTCGGCTGTCGCGCGCGTCGCGCATGCGATGTTCGACTTGTGCGATCTGTGAATCGTCGTGCCGGATGAACAGGCCGAGGATGTGCAGCGTTCCGCGGCGCTGTTCGGCGTCGTGCGCCACGTCGTCTTCGGCGGTTTCCGGGGGCGGCGGCGGTGGCGCAGGTCCCGGGTCGGCCGAGACCTCGATGCCCGGGACGAACTGAATACCCTGCTCCTCGCACGCATGAGCGCACTGCACGAGTCCGGCCGTGGTGTCGTGATCTGTCAGCGCGACGGCGGAAAGTCCGGCGCGCCGCGCGAGCGCCGGCAACTCCGCCGGCGGTGTCGTGCCGTCCGATGCGGTCGAATGGGTGTGCAGATCGCAGTATCGCATTGGTTATTCCAACTGCCGGTATCAAATTACAGGAAAACCGCACGAGCATGCGAACACCCGCCGGACTCACACGTCATTGTGTTACAGTGCGACCATCCACACAAGGAGACCGCTATGTTGCGATCCGTCCGCGCTTATCGTGCGCTTGGCAGCGCGTTTCTCGGCGTCTTGTTGTTCGCCGCGTGCACGGCAAACACACCCGCACAGCGCGCGCACGCGAAGGATGTGGCGGTGACGATCTACTCGTCCGCTGACCCGATGAACTTCGACCCGCAATTATTCATCGCCCAGCAGCGACGGGGCTACAACCCGCAATCCGCGTCGCAGGTGCCGGGCTTTGGCGTCATCCGTGACACGCGCACCATCGACCTGAACGAGGGCGTCAATCATGTGCGATTTACCGACGTGGCGCAGTTCATCGATCCGACGACGGTAAGCCTAGCGGACCTGACCGCCCAGGGCGACGCGGTCGTGCAAGTCGTCGAGCAGAAGTTTCAGTTCGACCTGGTCAGCCCGCAGAAACTGCTCGACAAGTATATCGACCAGCGCATCACCGTGAACCTGAACCTGGGTGACGGCCAGCGCGAGGTCGTCGAGGGCGTGCTCTTGTCGAGCAGCCAGAACAAGCTGGTGCTCAACACGGACACCGGCCTGCGCATCGTCTCAGCGCACAGCGATCTACAACTGGGGGCCCTGCCCGACGGGCTGATCACCAAGCCGACGCTGCAATGGCAACTGCACGCCCCCGCCGGCGGACAGCGCACCGTGCGCACCGCGTACCAGACCGACGGCATCACATGGCGCAGCGACTACAACCTCGTCCTGAACCACAACGACACACGCGCGGACCTGGGCGCGTGGGTGACGATCATGAACCTGACAGGCGCGAGTTATGAAGACGCGAAGCTGAAACTGATCGCCGGCGACGTGCAGCGGTTCAAGCGCGCCCGGCATCAAATGTCATCCCGCCGCTCGGGGCGCGAACTGGCGGCCATGGCGTCCACCGACGCCGCGGGGTTCGAAGAAAAGTCATTCTTCGAGTATCACCTCTACACACTCCCGCGGCGCACGACCATCGACCAGAACAGCACACAGCAGATCGCCCTGTTCCCGACGGTGCGCGACTTTGGTGTCGAAAAGGTTCTGGTCTACTACGGTCTGCCGCAGGCGGGGCACTGGTTCTTCCCCAGCCCGCGCACCGATCGCGATCTGGGCCAGCAGTCGAACAAGAAGGTCGACGTTTACATCCGGTTTGACAACCGCAAAGAGAACAAACTCGGCATCCCGCTGCCCAAGGGCAAGATCCGCGTGTACAAGCTCGATGACGAGGGCACCGCTGACGCCGCGAAGCGTCCGGGGGCGGGGGCGGGGGCGGGGGCGCTTGAGTTTATTGGTGAGGATCTGATCGACCACACCGCGAAGAACGAGCAGATGCTGATCAAGATCGGCAAGGCATTTGACGTGACAGGCGAGCGCGTGCAGACGGACTTCAAAGTCGATACCCGTGCCCACTGGATGACCGAGACCATCCGAATCAAAGTCAGCAACGCAAAGAACAAGCCGCAGAAAGTCATCGTCCGCGAGAACCTGTACCGCTGGGTGAACTGGACTATCGTGAACAAATCGCACGAGTACAAAAAGATCGACTCGCGCACGATTCATTTTGAAATCGAAGTGCCCGCGGAA
>Ga0310125_10001369_pt1 | contig 12259 bp, 6 predicted proteins | sample CB11b_Tmax_Bot8__FD_203508 | JGI IMG/M metagenome (GOLD analysis project Ga0310125, IMG submission 203508) | Marine microbial communities from Western Arctic Ocean, Canada - CB11b_Tmax_Bot8 | ecosystem: Environmental > Aquatic > Marine > Oceanic | place: Canada: Western Arctic Ocean | collected... | reverse complement strand
CGAAATGCTGATCGAGGAGCCGAGCGGGAATATCTTTGGCATGACGCAGAACGCGGGGATGGGCTGGAACCCGGATGAGTTGCTGCGGACGCAGTTCATGATCCTTAGCACCCTCGGCGGGATGCGTGGACCGGACGGCAAGCCGCTTGCGCTCGGCATACACACGGGCCACTACGAACTTGGGTTGCTCATCGCCGAAGCGGCCGACGAACTGCGCGAACTCGGCGCATTACCTTTCGCCGCATACTGCTCGGACCCGTGTGACGGTCGCACACAGGGCACGACCGGAATGCTCGACTCTCTCCCCTATCGCAACGACGCGGCTACCGTTTTCAGACGGCTGGCGCGGTCGGTACCCACCACCAAAGGCGTGCTGGGCGTGGCCACATGTGACAAGGGTTTGCCAGCGATGATGATGGCGATGGCGGGGTTACGAGACCGTCCGTCCGTGCTCGTCCCCGGCGGGGTGACGCTGCCGCCGACCCACGGCGAAAACGCGGCGGAGATACAGTCGATAGGCGCACGCCACGCCCAGGGCGAACTTAGCCTTGTCGATGCCGCATCGCTCGGTTGCCACGCCTGCGGAACGCCCGGAGGCGGCTGCCAGTTCCTCGGAACCGCTGGCACGTCACAGGTGATCGCGGAGGCGCTGGGCCTGTCCGTCACGCACTCTGCCCTCGCGCCTTCTGGTCAGGACATCTGGCTGGACAACGCACGGCGAGGAGCGGCGGCGCTGGTCCAGCTTGAGAAGCACGGTGTGACTTCGGCGGACATCCTCACGGACGACGCTTTCGAGAACGCGATGGTGGTGCACGCTGCATGTGGCGGATCGACAAACCTGATCCTCCACCTGCCGGCGATCGCACACGCAGCCGGTCGCAATATGATGACGGTGGAAGACTGGCATCGCCTGAACCTTCAGGTGCCCCGGATCGTTGATGTCCTTCCGAACGGCCCGGTGATGCACCCGACGGTGCAGCTTTTCGCCGCCGGAGGTGTGCCGGAGGTGATGCTCCACCTGCGCCGTATGGGGCTGCTCCACACGGACGCTTTGACGGCGTCCGGCCAGACGCTTGGCGAGACGCTCGACTGGTGGGAGGACTCGGAACGCCGGGTCGCCCTCAGGAAACGGCTTACCGACGCCGATGGGATCGACCCGGACAACGTGATCATGGACCCGGATCGCGCACGCTCCAAGGGACTGACCAGCACAGTGACATTCCCGAAAGGGAACATCGCACCGGAAGGCTCGGTGATCAAGAGCACGGCGATCGACCCCTCGGTCGTTGACGACGACGGCGTGTACCGCAAAACAGGTCGCGCTCGCGTGTTCCGCAGTGAGTTCGACACCATCCGCGCGATCAAGTCACGGGGCGACGACCGGGTGAAGCCGGGCGAAATCATCGTGATGACCTGTGGCGGACCGCTTGGGACCGGAATGGAAGAGGTTTTCCAGGTCACAGTGGCGTTGAAATATCTGTCATATGGCAAGGAGATCGCCCTGCTCACGGACGCGCGGTTCTCCGGCGTCTCAACGGGCGCATGTATCGGGCACATCGGTCCCGAGGCGCTTGCGGGCGGTCCTATCGGCCGGGTCCAAGACGGAGACATCATCCACATCGAGGTAGACCAGAACAAGCTCGAGGGCAGCGTCGATCTTGTCGGACACGGGGACGAAGAACATGGCGCTGACTGGGGTACCGAGGAGCTGGCCCGACGTGGCGACCCCGGCGACCTGGCTGCGCATCCCGGTATGCCGGACGACAGTCGTCTCTGGGCGGCGCTACAGCACGCCAGCGGCGGTACCTGGAACGGATGTGTCTACGACGTGGACAAGATTGTGGAGACGCTGAACGCTGGAATGAAGGTCCTCGGGCGGGGTTAGAGCAACAGAGGGACACTCCCTCGGGGTGACTGCGGGACACGCTCGTGTGGTCATTCTGAGCCCGAGGCGAAGAATCTCCTGACTTTCCGTGCGTAAGGCTGTTGTAGGGGAGGTCGGGGTGGTAGGGCGGACCACGATTGTCATCCGATAGAGTCCCATGAAGCCGACAGGGTGTTGCTTGAACTCCACAGCCTGGCCAAGGTCGACCGTGGATAGTGTTGCCGAACCGTGATTGGCAACCAGCGCATTTTTCGAGTCGGGTGCCAGGTATAGGGTGCGGGGGGGCGCCGACAGGGATCTCAGCTATAACTGCCAAGGTGACAGCGTCGACGAGTGTGATCGAACGCTGTCCGGATTGACTGCTACTACAAGCCTACCGTGCGGAGATACAGCCACAGCGGCGGCGATCGGACGGCTGAGGAGTATGGCGGAAGAGGGACGTACCGCCGAGGCCGCTGCCTCGGTGAGATTATCGCGAGGGCTGCTGGTTCGGGGACAGGCGCACAATCAGGCCACGAGCAGGAGTAGGGCGGGCAGTGCTAGCGCAATTCGAGCCGTCTTTGAAGGTTTATTAAGGTTGATTTTTCACCTTGCCAAGCAACAATAATTGCTACGTGTTTTCACTCAATAGTTTGCTCCTTCAAGTCAGATTTTTCATAAACTGTTAGCCAGACGGCTCACACACATACACATCATCGAAAAGCACCACACTTGTTTCCAAAACTTCGAGCCAGATTCCACCAGGTGGGAGCGGATTGGGATCCTGATGCTCAATTTCAATCACGCCGTCCACCGCAACGCGGAAAATATTATCCAGCAGGCTGATTTCCACCACATGCCACTCGTCAGGCATATGATATGCGTCTGCCTGGATGATGGAATCTCCTCGGATCAACTGGGTCCAATCTACCGCAAAAGATATAACGTATCGAAGATCATCCTTGGCGTGAAAGTTTAGGTGTGTTCTCCCAGTTGAGAGATTCACCCGCATGCGCCAGACTACCTCGTCCCAGTTGCTGCCTGCGTGGGCGTGATTATTACCGGCGGCGCGAAGTGCTTTTGAGCCATCAGAATCTACGACATCCCAACCCCAGTCCCCGAAATCCCATCCCGCTGTTCCGCTCTCAAAATCGCTGGAGAAAAGCTCGATCTCGTTCGGTAGGCAACTGGCTTGGCCTGTGGGCCACTTGCTGCTGGCGGGCACAAGTGTGGCTGCAGGGGCGAGAGGAACTCGCGCGCCATGGGTGACAAGCGTGCCCGCGGCCCGGCGTCCTGACTTTTCATCCGCATAATACGTAACAGTGATCGTGTCGGCCAACCCTGCGTCAAAGTTGTTGGCTAACTGATTCATTTGCTCGCCATTGAGCGCCCAGCGTATTGCACGGTCTTCAATCTGGACATCGCTCTCTACCAACACAATGCCGGGCATGGTCACGGTCAGATGCGCGGTTTCTCCGGTCCACCCTTGCGGTAGCAGTGCCTCAAAACGGGCATGCTGGGTGGTTCCATACCAATTAGTGGGCTGGAGACTGGCCAAGTCGGTGACAATCCCCAGCTTATGTGTGTCACTATCGGTTACAACAAAGGTGAATGTATGGCCGTCGGGAGTGAGCGGCCCGCCACTTGGGTAAGGTGCCTGTACTGGTCCGGCGCTGGTCATACCATCGTGAGTGACCATCAATTCAACCGTCCACACGCCTGGCTGGTCCAATATGAAATCGTCCGCTGGGTCGTAAAAATAACCTACCGCATTGGCGCGCCCTTCAAATGTGCTCGTTGATCCATCAGGTGACTTGACGATGTACTCCACTTTGCTCGGCAGGGTGGGCATGATCGGGCCTGCCATCCTGAAAATGTCCCCAACCTCATGGACTGAGCCCGGTCTTACGCCCATTGGAACAAAGAACATGTCAACATCACGTCCGTGCACGTTGAACAGGGGTCCTCCGTTGGGACCACCGGCATTGCCCTGGAACGGCGGCATAAACCGTGAGCCCATCGGGTCATCATCCCCCGCTAAAACCCAGCCCGACCCATATATGGCAAATACACCCTCTTTGAGCTCGGTATCCCGTATCACCGTGGCGCCATAGAGGTACTTGAAGTCGCCTGGCAGATCGCCTTCATAAGGACTGTTCCCAGATTGCATGTGGTAGGCATCATTGAACCGCCAGTAAGCGATTCCAACATCATTTCCTTGGACGAGCTCTCTCACCCTGACTCCGGGTCTTTGTGCCGAGGTGTATGTGTAGGCCTGCAAACTGAAGTCTTCAGGTCGAAAACCCAGAGATAAACTTTTGTCGCTGCCATCTGGGTTCAACTCGACAAAAGTTGCTAGTGGAATTTGACCAGCCTGTACAACGGAAGATATATCTCCACCGACACTGTTTGGCGGCACTTGCTTGATAGCCCTTGCAACCAGAGGATGTTTGGTATCCAAAGCCTGGAAGCTTAGTTGGGTATTGACCGAATCTCCCGGTCCCCTTTCTTCTCGATTTGGTTCATTTCCTGGGATCCCCCAAAGAATGTCACCAGTAAAGAATGGGAATTGCAGATGACCATCGCTGTCAAAATCGACCCCGAATCCCCATGGCGGAGGAACATAATCAAGGCCATCTTTGCCCCTGCGTCCGTGGGCGATGATGGGTCCGTCTTGCGTGGCCACCGCACTGCCATAAGTCATGCGCCCAACCCATAAAGCGCCATCCTCACCGGTGTATCGCGCTTCCACATCCACCTTGTATTCTCCCGCTGCGTCGAATACGTAGAATTGCCCCTCCCCGTCCCAATAGCCGTTTGAGTTGGCGGTACCTGAATATTCTCGTTTATCGACAACACTATCTGCCCCGGCGTGGGTGATGGTGAGGTTGATTTCGGCAGGTACTCCAGGGTACAGCTGTAGCCCTATCGGCAAGCTGTCACCAACTTCGAAAGGAGTTCCAGGCAGCAGGAATGTTTCAACGTCCAGGCTGTTCCCGACAGTTAAATCGTATGTGCCAGTGATTTCAAACAAATACCCATTTATGTCGGGTACATGACCTGACAATCCAACGATGTAGTCGCCGTCTAGCGGGAATTCGTACACGAATTCGTTCCCCAAACCCAGTAATTGAGGTATTTCGACGATATGCCCACCCCCACCGGCAATTTGGTTATTGCCAGGTAAAATCGGTGTTCTTACTCCATAGGCACCAAGTGGTGCCGGGCCTAGGAAATCGATCTTGCCGTCAGGTCTTTCGACGGTGATTTGCAATTCACTGTTAGAGAAATCGAATTCGATGAAAGGTACCGCGGGAGTTATTCGATCAACCATTCCGAGTAGTGGGGCATAAGGATCCAAACGGTGCGACAGAGAATCACCATAGGGGTCTAAACGAGGGATTACTGGGTCATGGTTCGTGATAGTTAGCGGACCGATGCCAAATTGAGATTCATTCTCTCGGGGCCACACTCCGCCACGCGTACCCTCCTGTAGAAGATCAGCAAATAAGGTAGTCGCCAATCTCACCGGTTTCGGAGAACCGACGGTCACTGTCGAGAGAGCAACCATATTCTGAGCGCCACCCCCACTCGTCCCGAGGTTCAATAACTTTCCAGCTTCATCTACATTTGGAAAATTTTCCGGAAAATGTACCGTAAGCCACAGTATGTAAGTTCCCTCAGGAGTGCCTCCATAGGTGTCTATGTTTATGTCGCAGGAAAAATCCGATATGGATTTACCGTTTTCTTGCCTCCAATTCAGCGAAGACCCATCGCAATCGTTATTGAAAAAACCTACGTTATTCATATCGGTAAGAATAGGTAACCCAGTGGGAGTCAATATATTGGAGGCGAAAGTTCCTCCAGGCCCCATCGGAAGACCATTTCCATCACCAATTATTTGGCCAGTGAAACCATAACCAATGTCGCCAAGTATCTGATCGTCAACTTTCTCAATGCCCGCTAGGATCGACAGCTGCCCGTCAATAGTTGCTCGGTCCCCGTTTTGGAATGCAATTCTCGAAAGGTTGCCCTCCACCACCCACGCTGTGTCTTGGTTCGAAACCCTCCCACCGCCTGCAAAACCATACCCATTGTTTGTTTCAGGCACTGGAATACTCAGGATGACTCCCGGAGACTTGGGCCCCTCGTTTATTAGTTGACCCTCGGCTCCATTGCTCAAATTAATTTGCTGACCTGTTGTGTCCTGTTTTACAAGTACATGGGTGCCGGGTCTGGCGGGCACACTGGCCTCAAATGCACCCGTAGAGCCAGCCCGTACCAATACAACCTTGCCCAGTTCCATATTTGCGACCAATACTGCCGCGTCTGATGGAACTGCTCCGGCGCCTCCGGTTACATGGGCGTGCCCTTCCGCATTGTCATAGTCAATGGTTATTACTTCTACGTCAGGTGGGGAATTGCGGCGGTAGTTCTCTGCAGCAGAAAGATAATTCCAATTAGCTCCTGAAGAATCCATAGCCGACATGGGAGATTTACCGGTATCAGAGACCGTTGTCGTAGGAGTTGGGCTAACGGTCTGTGATGATTTACCGGTATCAGAGACCGTTGTCGTAGGAGTTGGCCCAACGGTCTCTGATGCAGGTGTGATCGCAGGTATCGCCTGCGCGGTAGCCTTCACCATTGCATTCGACACCACCTCGGCCTCAGGGGTCGGGGCAACAACCTGACTCCCCCCACCGCAAGCTGCCAGCAGTATGAATACTACGGATAGCAAGAGTAGTGGTGTGGACTTCAGTTTCATCGCTTCCCTCCTCCGTTGTACTTAATCCCCATGGGACTCCCAAGCGTAGGTTCCATCTGGCTTAGGTTGGTTAACTACACAAGGATGTTCTTTTATTCCGAGTAACCTTGCGAATAGTATCCTTGTTTGAATCGGATTTGTGTGGGACATCTTAGTCGTTACCGTTCCAACATGCATCTCACGCATGGGAGTTAGAAGGATTGAACATCTCACCGTTAATTTATTATTTATCTAATGAAATTATCCGAGTTAAGTATTACGGACTAGAGTACACGGAGCAGTCGTGCCAGATCAAATTAATGGAACGTATACCTATCAATTGATGTGAGTTATTCTTAGTGATTTTCCAACTCAATCAGACTCAGTTATAATGACCAACCAGTCTATCCGAATCGGTAACCGGTATAACTGATGCATTTATTCACATTAATCTAATATCTAGAGATGAGCCAATCATTCCCCATTTTTCCGGTCTTAACGTATCAGCCGGGTTTCGCCCTGAACGCGTCGAATGACGGTAATTGTGGCGTTTACAAAGCGGGTTTGCGCATCGATGGTCGTGGGACGGATGCGCTGATTAAAACCGGAGATTCGAGCCTAGCGCCAATCTGCGTATAATTGGGATACTTCCAGGTCCACTAGGTCGTACTTAAGGCCACTGGCTTTTGCTGCGTCCTCGCCGGCCTCGGTAACAATCCATGCGCCGCCTGATGCGATCGACTTCCCGTTTTCCATGATCACCTCCCCAGCGACTAGAGACATGGTCGCCAGACCAGAGTTGGGGTCGGCTATGGTGATGTCGGCGTCGGCACCTGCTGAGAAGTGGCCTTTGTTCAGCAGGCCAAGCATTCTTGACGGGTTGTAAGACAGCTTCCGGACGGCGTTTAGCGGGGTGAGCGCGCCAAAGTTGACTAGCGCCAAAGTGCGTTCGATGGCCACGTTCCGCGGGATCGCGCCACCGTCGGTGCTGACGGCGTCGATGCGGAACTCTGCGTCATCGGGCGATCCACTATCGGACGGTTCGTACTGCTCGGTGGCGAGTGTGAATGCGGATGATGCCGGGTTCACCGGGAAGCTGAGGCTGGCCGCGGTGTTGGCCGCCTCCCAGATATCGACCGCTTCCTGTCCGGTGACCAGCACAACTCGGCCGTCCCGTACGGTCTGTGCATACCCGTAGCCGTCGAGCAGCGCCTGTCGCATCCCGGCCTCTGTCGTCGGGTAACCACGCGCGGTGAGGCAGTTCTGTGGCACGTTCGCGACGATGTTGCCATCTTCGTCACAGAGACCGTTCGTGCCGTTCATCTGCGCCAGGTAGGCCTCCGTGATGACCTGGCCACGAACACTTTCCAGGATGTCGAACGCTTCCCTGCACTCCTGCTCGGCGGTGAGGATCATGCCGCGGCAGTAAGAATTTACGTGTGCTACGTGGAGTCGGCCGTCCCCGAGCAGATCGGGCACCTCTCGCAGCCCTTCGAGTGTGCTACTACTGGCCTTGGTAGCCAGATGGAACGCCACCCAGGCCATCTGTTCGTTGGCGGCCTCGATCACGCCGGCGGTCGATTCAGGTGTGAACGGGTGGTATCCACCGATCATCTTCACGCCGACCGCGCCCCGGGTCAGCGCGTCCGAAACGACGTCTCGCATCATCGCTATCGGTGGGTCATCCTGCGGGATTGTGAGGTGTGGAATGAGAGCCATCACACCGGCCACGTTGATGCCGGCGCCCAGCCGACGGATGCCATCAGACAGGGATTCAGGTGTGCCAAGCAGGTCCAGGCATGTCGTCGTCCCAGATTCCGCGAGCATGGCAAGGCCGAGGGCGCGGTCAACATTGTGCTCGTCGCCCGCCGATGAGACGTGGGCGTGGGTATCAATGTGGCCCGGCATGACCCATCGTCCGGCGGCATTTATAGTCCGGCCACCAGCTGACGCTTCCAGACCTTCACCCACTACATCTATTCGGCCGTGATTTATGCCGACATCAAGCACGGCGTCCGTCTTGTTGGCGGGGTCCAGTACGCGGCCGCCTTTGATGACGGCGTCATAGGTCGGCATTGTTTGTTCCCTGGGGTTATCTGGATGTGCTCTGTTCCAACGAGGAAAGTGCCGTGTCCTGAGGCTCTCTAAGGATTGACGAGGGCGGGCCATTGTCCGCCCCTACGATCGACGCTCCCTCACCCTTGAATTGTTGGGAATCGTTGGGGCCTCTCCCCTGAGGAGAGGGAACTGCGGTCATGGCTACTCGGCCATCGTTTGAAGAAACGCCTCAGCCTCGCCAGGCCAGTTCACGGTCGTGCCGCCTGCGCCCGAGCGGTAAATTCGCGCCATGTCGTCGTCATTATCGATTCCCCAGCCTCGTACAGTGAGACCGCGGTCATAAGCGTGACTGACTGACTCTTTCGTGGCGGCTCCCGCGCGTGGGTAAACCGAGTCAAACCCGAGCTTTACACAGGCGTCCACCGTATCCTCGGTAAGTTCGTTGATGAGCCAACCGTGGCGGACGTTTGGCAACCGAAGCTTGGACCGATACAACTGATCGGCCCAGAAGGACGATATCGTAATGCCGGGAACGTCAAATGTTCCTGTGGCGGCGACGTCAAGCCAGCCGTGGCGCTTCAGCGCTTCCGCAACCATCGCCGGCAGGGCCGCCTCACGTGATTTGAGCTCGAGGTGTGGGTGCACACGCCCAACGTAGCGACCCAAGAATTCATCTAACGACATGATGTAGGCGTCGGAGAAGTCGCTATCGAACTCATACCCGCCGATCAGCTTCAGCACCTGTAACTCTTCAAGCGTGTGGTCGGAGACCTGTCCACTGCCATCGGTCACCCGATCGACGGTCTGGTCGTGGAACACGACAAGCCGTCCATCTTTCGTGATCTGGGCGTCCAGTTCAAAGTTGTTGAACCCTCGTTCCAGGGCCATGTCGAAGGCTTCGAACGAATTTTCCGGCGCGCTAAACGAGTAGCCTCGGTGAGCGATGAGGGTGAAGTCCAATTCAGGCTCCGGCATGCAGATCATTGATAAATGTCGAGGGAGGCAAAAGCTTAGCAGCGGTCAGGGCCGTGAACAACGCACCGTACCGACGTAAGTCAGTCCTCGTCGTCTATGGCGATGAAGCCCCTTACGGCTTTGATGAACTGGGCGCGGTGGGAGTGGTGAATCTCGTGGGCCGCGTCTCTTACCAGCAGTTGTGAAATGAGCGAGTTTTTCTCGGAGGCCCACGCCGCATCTTCCTCCGTTGTAGCCGCGCCATTCGTCTGGTCAGCCAGCATCAACAGCATCGGGCGAGTCAGTCGCGAAACGAGATCCTCCACGTCGAAGTCGAGTTGCTTTCCACCCTCAAGCGCCAGCGTGAAAACATCAGGGTCGAGCTTGACGAGGTTTCGGGCGAGCGCCCTGGTTATGTACACCGGCCGATCGGGAGACCTCTTTTGCAGCATGGTGAACAGCCCGATCTCGGTCATGTTAGACGCGGCGAGCTCCTGTGCCCTTTTGAAGCGTTCACGGTACCTCGTAGAGTTCCCGGTCGGCGCACGGCGTCCGGTAAAGAGTGGAGGGTCTACTGCGACCACTGTCGAGACCAGTTCCGGATGATCGGCAGCGATCACCGTTGCAATAACGCCTCCAAGCGAATGTCCGACCAATGCCGCGGGCTCTGCGACCACATCCCGAAGGAACGGCACGATGTCGTCGGCATACTGGCTGAACCTGTATTCGCCTGGAACACGGCCGGAATCCCCGTGCCCCCGCAGATCCGGTGCGAATACGTGGTAACCGACTGCGAACTCCGGGAGTATGGCCTTCCAGTCCTGACGCCTAGCGCCGAGTCCGTGAAGGAATACCACCGGGGGACCGTTATTGGGGCCGGCATCATAGGCCAGTGACATGACGGGCGCTGCGTATTTGTTAGAGATGAATTCGGGCGGCATGGTGGACGCGGAACGGGGCGGGCATCAGCCCGCCCCGTTCCGGTAGATATCCTTTTTGTCCGGTTAATAAAGTTGGGTTTTGTGACGTTCCGTCAAATCAGTTTCAATCTCGTCCACGTTCCCTTTTCCACCAAGGGCATGATCGTTCAGGACACAGGCCATTGATGGCAGGGAGTCCCGGGACGGCCAAGTTTCGGCGTCCCAAAGATGGGACCTGAGAAATGCCTTAGGGCAGTGCATGAATGCTTCTTTGACGTCGATAACGATCGCCAGCCACGGCAGTTTGCCGTCCATTGCGAGCGACTCCAACAACTCAGGGTCCCTAACAATGGTGGCGGTGCCGTTGACCCGCAGCGTTTCGCGCATACCAGGGACGATGAAGATCATGCCGATCCCGGGGTTACTTATGACATTGGTCAGCCCGTCAAAGCGTCGGTTTCCCGGGCGGTCAGGTATGACGATGGTGTTGTCGTCATACACGGCTACAAAGCCTGCGGGGTCTCCCTTTGGAGACACGTCAACAGTCCCGTCGGCATTGGTTGTCGCAATAAATGCCATGGGGGACGCGGCAATGATGTCGCGGCAGTGCTGGTCAAGCGCCGTGATCGTCTTATCGCGCGCACGCTCGGCAGGCCAGCCGAGTTGTTCCCTCAACTCTTCCTCAGAGTTGATGACGTTCTTGAATCGGGCTGTGGTGACCATATGAGTCCCTGCCTTTGGAGATCCGATGTTTGTGGTAAATGAAGTATAGACCCTCACGTCGGCTCCGTATCCGACTCCTAGATGGTGTCCAGAAAGTCGAACATGACCTTGTGGAAATTGATGGGATCGCCTCTATGGATCCCGTGTCCAACTCCCTGCATCTGTACCAATGCGCAGTTAGGGATCAGGCGTTCGGCGCGTTCAGCTTCCTCGTCTGTCATGGCTGCACCCATCGCCGGATCCGCCTGCAGTAGCAATGCCGGACATTCGATGGCTGAAAGGCTGGCCTCGGCATCGAAGCCGTCCATAGTGGAGCCGTCCAGCGTGGGCGCGTAGACCTTTGGATCTAACCCGCTATACGAGACGGCCCGGAATCGCACTTCAGCGGCATTTTGGTCAGGATACATTTCGGCGACAAGCGGGATTAACTTGGAAGCGCTGAGGTTTTTAAGAGCAAACGCCTGTATCTGAGCGAACTCGTCCGCTCTGCTGCTGCGGCTGAGGCGCTGGTGGGAGAAAATGGGCGGGTCTTCAAGGACAACCGCTCGCACGAGGTCCGGTCGTTTACTCGCAACACCGATCGAGGTGACCGCGCCTAGTGAGTGAGCGACCAGCACCGCCGGTCCGATGATCTCATTTTCGAGCAGCGAGATGATGTCTCGGGGGTAGTCACCGAACTTGTATCCCGTATCCGCTTTCGAAGATTTCCCGTGGCCTCGCAGGTCCACGGCGTACGGGTGCCAGGCATGCGACACGAGGCCGATTTCTTGCGACCACTGCTGCCAGCGGCCACCAATGCCGTGGATGAAGACGATCGGGTCGCCTTGGTCGTAGCCCTCGGCGTAGTTGAGGGTCATTTCGCCGGTGCTGTGCTGTTTTTCGGTGAGCAATCGTTACTCCATTGTTATTGGCACAAGGACCGTTTTGAATTTTCCCGACCTCACCCTCGATCCTTTACCCCCTTCTCCCCCTGAGAGAAGGGGGCAGGTGTTGGAT
>Ga0310125_10001368_pt1 | contig 12260 bp, 4 predicted proteins | sample CB11b_Tmax_Bot8__FD_203508 | JGI IMG/M metagenome (GOLD analysis project Ga0310125, IMG submission 203508) | Marine microbial communities from Western Arctic Ocean, Canada - CB11b_Tmax_Bot8 | ecosystem: Environmental > Aquatic > Marine > Oceanic | place: Canada: Western Arctic Ocean | collected... | reverse complement strand
GTTTGAGTTGTTTGTCCAAGTACAGATTCTTCAGATCCCGCATCGTCCAGCGATGCTCAGGATGTATCGGCGGGCGGGTCGTGATGAACCTGCTCGTGGGCTGCCGGGTAAAATAGGTCAGTACCACGTCCTTTTCGCTGATGTCCGTGTGCGCCGCAACCACGGTCTGCTCGTCGGGGTGGATCCAGGCGCCGATACCGCCACCCGATCGCGGCAACTCCAGGCCGTACGCGCTGCTCAGACCATGATCGTAACTGACCTGTACGTACGAGGGGCCCCACCGGCTGGCGGCGATCAAAATCCCCCCGTCTTTAAGTTCGAGCAGTCGGGGATAGCCTATTGTGTCCATGGTGGGTTCCGGCAGTATCCAGGTTTTTCCCTCGTCATAGCTCCGGGAACGGTACCCACCGAGGAATCCGTGACTGCCGGGCTTCTGCACCCGCAGCATCGGATTCGTGCGGGCAATAGCAAACCACGGACCTGATCGTCGTGGGAGGACCGCTGTTTCGTTAAACCACTGGCTCTGCTGACCATCGTCCTTGAAGACGATGCAAGGCGGACTCCACGTTTCGCCTCCGTCGGACGATCGAATGTAGCCAGTTGCCGCAGTCCAGCCCCAGGGACCCGTTTCCTTGAACCACCCCCTGACGGGGAAGATGAGATCTCCGTTGCCAGCTTCGTGAAAATTCCCGTCGCAGTGCGAAGAAATATAGTGCAGCGGTCCGCCGTCAATGAATGTTGATCGCCACGTCTTTCCTTTATCGTCCGAGTAAGCAATGGACATCTTGATACCGACGTAAATCGAACTTGCCTGTGCAACACGACGTCGGCCTGGTGGATCATCCCTGAGATTGCTTCCCTGCTTTAGATGATGCACGGGAGCCGTTCCGGGCTTGCCCCAGTGTTCTCCATAAGTGACGATTCGCCCTTGGCTGGTTACAAATAGCTGCCTGTAGTCATTGTTGGGAAGAACCGCGACTTTTGCCCAGCGCTTACCCCGGTCAGACGATCGCCAGATGACGGCGCCGTGGTGGCTATCGTCTTGCACGTCAATGCCCGACGGGGTCAGCATCAGCCAGTCGCCGTTGATATCCACGGCAAGGCCATTCGCGCCGCTGTGGGACATGGATTCATTCGTGTCAATGATCGCTTTCCGCTGCGTGGGAAGCCATTGATAATCAATCCATTTTGATGACGTGTCGCCTGGGGAATGGTCGACTGGGGTTTGGCCCACAGCCACTCCTCTCCAGCACACAATTACATTGAGGATGATCAGAAGCAAGCCGTATTTGCCGATCATCTCGACAGGATTGGTTCGGCAATTCAGCTTCATGGTGGTCATGTCCTGATCTTTCAACAACCTTTCAGGTCAGTTGCCAGGGGAAGACAGGTACGCTAAGTCAACTTAATAAAGTACACCTCACAAGATTCAAACCTGTCACCTGCAGTTCCGTAGTAGGCTAACCCTCGAGCGCGAAGCGTGCCGTAAAGGATGTCTACAGCCTGAGCTGCAAAATAAAAACGGCATTCGCAGACACACACAGACTATCACGTTTTTTCTCGGTTTCAAGTGGTAACAGATTCTCTCCCGCTCCCGATGGATTCTCGGTCGGGCTCTGCGATGAGTGCCAGGTCAATGCGTCGGAGTTAGAAATTCAATGTGATGTCGCCTTAAGCTGCGGGTGTGGGCATCTTACGAAATAACCGAAAGTAGAAAGGCGTATCTTATTACGAACGGTCTCACGGTGCATGGTGCCTGGTTCTTTTTGGGCGTTACACTTTGTTCTGTTTCTTCGTTCCGAATTTTGACTTGGCTTCGTGGGGTAAAGATTCCCTCATTGTGCAGGGAAGCTTTTACAGGGGCAGGTTAGCAGGATGTGGCCTGGCTTGTTGAACTTGCGGAGCGGTCCCTCTCATAAACCGCAGCGGCGCAAGATTCGCTCGATCACATCCGCCTGACAGTGCTCAATGAAACTGATGATTTTCATCTGGCAGCGGCAGGGGGGCCATCGCAGTGGATCAACTTCATAAACTCGTTTGATGAGCATCGCCCACGCAGACGTGGACTCGCTGGACTTCGATTTCTGAGCCTGGACCGTCGAGCAGTCAAGAGAGACAGAATCGCCAGACCCTTTGACGCAGATGCTGCGCTGAGGGTGTGAGTACCCAACCATTTCCGTGTCAGGCCGACGGTTGCTTTAATGCCTGGTTGAATCCACCGATCCAGTATCGCAGCCAGCTGAATTATGGAATTCTGAGACCCGGCTTCCATTTATTTCGGTGTCAGGCTGCGTTCTGTTTGTCAGCGGTGGAATCATGAATTGGCGCATTTTGTGGGCATCAAACCCCTACGATTTTTGAAACATCGCTGTGGACGTCCCCGATTTTGCCTCGAATCATTTTGAAGTTGCTAATTCAGACTAAAATTGTTAAATTACATAAGGCTGGTTAAATTATCCAACCCATCGCACGTATCATTGTCCGATTGGAGTACCTCATGAGATGGTTTCTGCGTAACACCCTGGCGCTGGCTGTTTTGACAATTACGGTGGGACTGCAAGCCGCGGATTCGAAAACGGAGACGAAGGCGGAAGAGGAAAAAAAGACGGTCGTTATTGGTGCGCAAGCACCTGATTTCAAGATCCAGGACTCGCAAGGCAAAGTGATCGACCTGGCGCAATTGACCGAGCAAGGGCCGGTGTTGGTTCGTCTTACGTGTGGTTGTGCCGGTTGTGATAAGGAACTCACCTACTTTCAAACCTTGCATGATGAATATGTGGGTCAAGGGCTCACGAGTCTGGCGATCTTCCGGGAGCCTGACAAAAAAGTTGAGACTTACGTGAAGCAAAAGAAACTGAAAATGTTGTATGCGGTCGATACCAAAGGGACGAGTTGGAACATATTCCAAACCAAGGTTATGCCCACCAATTTTCTCATCGAAAAGGGTGGTAAGATCCGCTCTATAGCTGCCGGCTGTGACCCCAGCGGTTTGCTGGCCAATAAAGTTTCTGAAAAAGTTGCCGAGTTGTTAAAAACTGAACAGGTCGACGTTCAGCAAAAGGTTGCTGAGAAAAAGTAACCGGATTCTCTTCACCACTTTTGTCCAGTGGTTGTGGAGTGTTCTGGAATGGCTCTGGATCGGTGATGGTCTTGTATTTGCTGCGCTTGGCGGAAGCAGACTCGATGACGAATGATTCCGCGCGCTCTGCCGAAATCGAAGTTTTGGAAAGTCTGCTTGAGCTGGGACACCAGACTTTGCCACGACGAAGAAGTTCTACGCGGCAAGCCGTGCCGCTCGGGCGGCAGGTCAGACCAGAAACAATCCGCCATCGATGGTGATCCAGTGCTGTTGGGTGCAGTAGCTGCCCAACCGCTTAGCCTGAATTGTAGTAGAAGCTTGGGCGAATGGTGGTGTAAGGGTTCGCGGATAGTTAAAACCCCTCAGGATTCTGTGTCTCACACGAAACGTCATTGTGCGATGTGCAACGCAATCTTGATTGTGAGCTCCCTCGTGGGTGCCGGCGCACTTGTGGATTCACCGGTTGAGGCAGCGATCAGCCAACGTGTTCGGCTCGTCCTCATTTGCAACGACGATGATTCCTTGCTCGATAGCCTGGTTGACGCCATACAGGACGATGTTCACACTAACTCCCATTGGACCGGAAGAGAGGAACGACGATGCGACTCTACGCCCTACGTCCTGGACCGATGTGTGCAGCGATGCTCGCTCTTGCCGGGACATTGCTACTGTCAAATACCGCTGCCGCGCTGGATTGGCGGGTAATCCAAGACCAGATCGGAGTACAAGTGCGCCAGGGGGAGCATTGGCCGTACCCCTCAACACCCATGCATCACTCATTCCAGATCGAAGCGCCGCAGGACTGGGAGAAGTCTGAGGCGAAGGTCCTTTTTGAACAAGGCTTTGAAGGCGCCGCCCTTGGCGCGTATCCGGGCCATCCGGGAGTGACCTTGATCAAAGACCCTGGCGGCACGGGTATCTGTGCACGGTTTTCCGTTTCCGAGTTTCGCCTGAAGTCTCCCATCCCGATCCAGCCGGGACACTTTATCCTGCTGCGTTGGAAAGCGCGTGTCGTTGTCGAGGACCAGTCGGGGGACCGTTCCAAGGGCGCCTACATCGAGACAGAGTATCGGGACGCGCAAGGCAAGACGGTTGGGAAGCCGATGAGACACCGAGCATGCTTTGGTCAGCCCGACGGGGGCTGGCAACAGCAGATCTGGACGCATGCACCAAGCTGGCCGGCGGCGGAGACACAGTTTCCGGCGGATACGTCGAGCATCGCCGTTCGGTTCTTCCACGACTCGTCCGAAAAGATGGTCACGCTCGTGGATGATATCCAACTGATTGACATACAACCGGTGGCGCTGAAAATTATTGCCGATACGATCGCCGTGCATCGGCAGCTGCTGTCGACGGCGGTGCAGAGCATCCGATCACTGCCCGAGACGCCCGAGGCGAAGGGATGGAAGCAGGTCCTCACCGTCCACGGTGACCGGGTTGCCTCGCAACTGGATCGCCTTGCCCAACAGGACGCGACGAGTGAGGAGTTCATTCGCGACTCCGACCCGCCGCTGTTGTTTGCCCGCCGGCTCGCCGATGCGGCCGAGGCACTGAAGAACGGGGTGGCTCACCCGGCGACGATCCTTACCTATCGGACCCGGCCGATTCCGGCACTGGGGCCGTTTTACGGTCACATGCGAAGGGATCCCGTGGGGGTCCTTCCGTATGCGTTGGCGATCGAAGGGGAGCCCGCCAACGGAGTGACTGTTCAAGCCTGCCGCGGCGAGTTCGAGCCGATCAGTATCACACTGTGGTCACCGGAGAATGTCGACCAGGTTTCCGTCCATGCTTCGGCGCTGGAGGGCTCGGCCGGTCGGATTCCGGCAACGAACCTGGACGTCAAATTGGTCAAGTGGTGGTACCAAAAGAGCTACCGCTGGTGGTTGCAGAGTGCCCTGGTGCCCAGGTTTCTGGTCAACGATGACACGCTGATCAAGGCCGACCACCAGCAGCGGCGCAACTACGTGAAGCTGTCGTTCCCGGACAGCATCCGCTACGCTGCGCCGCCGTCTTATCCCCAGGACGCAATTGAAGAGGAGATGGAAGCGTTTCCGATTCGGGACGGCGACACGCTACGGCCGTTTGACCTGGTGGGTGGACAGAACAAGCAGATCTGGATCACCGTGAAGGTTCCGGATGAGGCCGAGCCCGGTCGGTATGCGGGAGATCTTGTCTTGAAGGCCGACGATGGTGAGGTCGCCCGAGTCGAGCTGGGCGTGGAGGTCTTGCCGTTCTCACTGCCGGCTCCCAAGACTCACTATGATCTGAGCCAGGATTACACCGCCGGGTTCTACTACCGGGGAAGGCTGGATCCGGCCGGGAAAGGGAAGGTTGGCTATGCGGCCAAGAACGAAGATCAGCTGAGGGCCGAATTGAAGTTGATGTTCGACCACGGCATCGTGGCTCCCGTCCTTTTACCGCCGGGCTGGGGTCAACCGGAAGCGCTGTTTCGGCGGGAACTGCAGATGATGCGCGACATAGGGATGTCTGGAAGGCCTCTCTATCTAGGCCGGAACATCGGCTTTCCGAAGCAAGAGCAGGACCTTGCCCGCCTCAAAGATCACGTCCGCAAGACGATTTCTCTGGCCCGCGAATACGGATTTACGGACGTGTATTTCTACGGACGGGACGAAGCGGATGGGGAGCTGCTTAAATCCCAAATTCCGGCGTTCCGAGCTGTGCGTGAGGCGGGCGGGAAAACTTACGTCTCGCTCACTCATCAGTGGAGAGACAAGGCGCCAGACGTGCTCGACCAGGTCATTGCTGCGGGGTGGCCCAGTAGGGAGCTTGCCGCGGCCCGGCACCGGCTCGGGCACAAGGTATCAGCCTACTGGCACTGGACCAAGAATCACGACCCTTTGATGTTCCGACGCAAACACGGCCTGTATCTGTGGAGCCATAACTACGATGGCTTTACTCCGTACTGCTTCATGCACAACCAGGGAGGGGTTTGGAACCACTTTGACGGTACGGATGAGGACTTCAATATCGCCTACCCCACGGTCAACGGGGTGATCGGCACGCTGCCGATGGAAGCCCTGCGAGAGGGGATCGACGATGTGCGCTACGCCACGCTCCTGATGCAGCGGATCGAGCAGACCCGACAGCATGGCATGGCAGAGGCCAAGGTGGTGGCGGACGCGGCCTTTGAGTGGATCGAGTCGGTGCCCTTCTTGGTCGCCGATCAGGACACGGTCCGCGACAAGATGATCGGATATATCATGAAATTGAGCCAAGAGTAGCACCCCGGTACAACGACGATCGACTCCACAAAATCCGCTTGGATTTTACGTTTTTGGTGGTTGGCAGAATCAGCCTCCGGCAGGGGCGTTTAGAAGTACATCAGGTTGTCCAAGCACAAGTTGAGGTGTTGAATTCCGTGCTGTATGCGACCCTTGCACTGCTCTGCCAATCAGAGTCCCGTCTCTCGCATTTTCGTCCAACGGCAAGTTCTTCGGCTGGCCGAAGCTGTCGCTTTTGGGTCCGTTGGACCAAGAACGGCAACAACAGCCAACTGTTAGGTGTCCATGCCTACCCTACTGCCAAAACGTGAGAATAAACACGTAGCCATTCAATTGGCAGACCAGATTGGAAACGGGGAAATTGGCCGCCGCTGGGAGAGCAACCATCTGTAAAATAACGACCCTGGTGATTTGTTCTGTCTTTGGCATTTACCTCGACGGTAATTCACAAAACACCGAGGAAAACAGCAATACGGCAGCAGAAGATAGCCAGTAGGTTCTACGATGAACCCCCCACCTCCTGCTCCCACAACGTGGAAAAGCAACTATCCTGGGATTGTTCTAGCTGACAGAACTGACTTATCGTCAGCCAGCCGAACCCTACAGAGCCGCGGCACCGCTGGCAGTAAGAGAAAAACCAGGACCGCTGGAACAAAGATCCCATGAAAGACCCACGTCTTTTGCTGATGGCGATTCTGATCGGTTCGATCTTCGCACCAGTTGCCCGTCCCCAGTTGCGGGCCGGGGAACTCATGGCCACCTGCTCGCTGCCCTTGAGTGTGACCTCGGCTTTGCCGCTGTCCAACACGCCGTTGTCTCCGTTGATCGATTTCCAGTCGATCATCCAACACGAAAACGTCGGGGGAGTACTCGACCCCAATTCGATTCATGTCGTTAATGCAGAGACCGGCAAGCCGGTGCCTTACTTGCTGAGTGAACACTTTGCCTACGGAGACGTGGGAGAAGTTCAGTGGGTTATCGAGAATCCGGCCTGCCAACACTATGAGATTCGTTTCGCGACAGTTACCCGCCGGCCGCCGCTGCTGCCACGCAGGCAAGTGCCGCTGATTGGTGTCGGCGATCTGCTGCGGTATAACGCAAACGACCCGCGGCCGTTTCCCACGATCGGCCGGGGAATCTGTCGGCTGGTCGACTTGACCGGTGACGGCAAACGCGATTTCGTCGGCTGCGGCGGCTATGCCTACGCACCGGGCTGGCCGTTTGGAGGCATCTTCTGTTTCCCGCGGGTGGGAGAAACCAACCGATTCACGTTCGGCGACATGGTCCGCGTTCGTTTCCTGAAATCCGCCGAGGCGACGACGTTCAGCAACTTCAGCCACGGCTACAAGCACGCGGATGTAGCCGACCTCAATCGAGACGGGCTCCCCGACTTGGTCTTCACCGCCATGTTCAGCCGCAAGGCCGCAAAACGGTGGAGCGAATTCAAGGACGGACACAAGTATATCTCGATCTATCTCAACTCGGGCAAACGCGACGGTGGCGGCATGCCCCGGTTCGTGCTCGCCGATCGACTGGAGCACCCCAAGGACTGGTGGGGACCGGTGAGGGCTGTTGACCTTGACCGGGATGGAGCCGTCGACTTCGTGTTGGGCTCGATGTTCAGGGGCGAACAACAGCCGGCTGACAACAGTGGTTATTTTCTCCGCAACACCAACCCCAAGGGGTGGCCGATCCAACTGGCCAAGCCGCAGAAACTCGACTTGCTGAAACGTCCGTGCTTTTACGACGTGGACCGTGACGGCAAACTGGACTGTGTGGGCCTGGTACTCGATCCCGTGCTGGACGACGGGCATTTCAACCCGCACGCGCGTCACCTTTGTTCGGTGGCCTGGCGCAGAAACCTGGGTGGCCAGATTCCCCGATTCAGTCCACCCCGGCCGCTGGATGGAGTTGATGCAAAATATTGCACTTTTACGGCCGCGGTGCATGAGGGCCCGCAGCGCGGTCTGCTCATCAGCCACGACTACGGGTTCTATTCCACCTTCTATCGCCAGACCGATACTCCCCAACAGCCAGACGCCCTCAAGGCAAAACACAAGCCCCGATTCCAGCCAACTTCGCTGGTCAGTGATTCGGCAAGGCTCTTCGGTGAAACCAACGGTTGTTTTCCCTGCGACTGGGATGGCGACGGCGATTGGGACATCCTCTCGGGCAGTTGTTTTGGCTGGGTGCGGGTTCAGCTGAATACGGGAACCAACAAGTTGCCGGTCTTCGATCCGCCGCAACGTATCCTCGCTGACGGCAAACCGATGTACTTCGTTCTCAGTGGGACGTTTCCCGACTTGAAGAACTACGGTCACAACTTGGGCTATGCATTGCCCGTCTACATCGACTGGGATGGCGACGGGCTTCCTGACCTGATGTTGCCGAACCTGTCGAATCGGATCTTCTGGTACAAGAACATCGGTACGCGGCGCCAACCCAGGTTCGGTCGACGCCGGCAGGTCGTTTGCGACGGCTACCCGGAAACAAGCCAGACGCTTAGGACTGCTGCCAGGACGCTGATGACCGTCGGCGGCAAGTCCCCCTACGATCCGACCCAGCCTTTTCAGTGGCGAGCACGGGGGGCGTTCGGCGATCTGACCGGCGACGGTCTGCCCGACATCATCACCTCGGATGAGCACAAGACGACTGCGTTGTTTGTTCAATACCGTGACGAGACGGGACAACGGCGACTTCGCAAGATCGGTCCGGTGACGACCCACAATGGAGAGGTCATCAAGAGTCCCTATCCGCAGTACGTTCTTGTTGATTGGGACGGCGATGGCCTGCTGGATTTGATCTACCGGCACAACCCCGCCTACATCAGTGAACCCGCCCTGGCTCGCAACATTGGAACAAAGACGAATCCCAAGTTTGACTCACCCGTAATGCTTCGCTGCTACGGCAAACGCGCCGAAGATCCCGCCGGGCACCTGTACTACGGCATTCGCGACATGGATGACGACGGCAAACCGGACATGATCATCAACATGGACATCGGAACGTATGCTTTCTATCGCCACTCGGTTTTCCAGATGAAGCAGCATCCAACCTACCAGATCGGGAAACTCCAGCGGCGGTAAGTTAATTCGTATCATGAAAACGATATGATGACCGCATCAGTCCATTTGCAGAAAACCGGGCGCCATTCGTGACCGGCCGTGTTACCGGTGGTTTGCCAGGCAGTTGTTTTTGTAGGGCACGATGCGTCCTGATTCATCTATGGGCTGATCCTCCAGGCCCTTGTACCAGCGATCGGCTGCCTGGTGGTATCGCGGGCCAGGAACTGCCGCAGCTAGTTCGGCCAATGCCTCTTTCAGCACTCGGTCTCTGGTTTCGTGATCATCCATGGCTACTACCTTGAGCCGCGCGAGCTCCAGTTGGTACTCGATCCCGGGTTCCTATAAGTACCCACCTCTTTCCGTAAGGTATATTAGGCTGGCTGGAAATCAAATTTTCTTTCAGTTTCAGTCTGTTTGTGAACTATTGAATACCTGTGCAGTACACTTTCGAGTCTACCAGTTGAGGGCTATGAAAGATGACGAATGATAGACACACGCTTGTTGTTGTGGGGATTGTCGGGACATTGTTCATGTTGGCAGCACCTGTCGCTCGCATTCAGGCTGCTGGTGAAAACACACCGGTTACTACAAACGTCAGAGCATCATCTGCATCTTCTGCTCGGTCCGTCATGCCAAACGGTAGCTTTGAACACTGGATCGATGGAGAGCCTGTCACCTGGCATGCGGACAGCGGTACTCTGTTGCCTGACGGGGAGATGAAGATGCAGGGCCGAAGGTCTGCATGTATCCAAGTGGATCCTAACGACACAATAAAACGGCCATACTACAGTATGACATCAGAAGCGTTTCGGCTTGAACCACACATGGGCTACAGACTGCGCTTGTGGCTGGCCTCATCATTTAAGGGTTATGTAGAAGTCATTGTTCATTCAACGAAGAGAGATCAGTCTATCGACGAACATGGACGCGTAACAGGTCGTCACACCTGGTCTGATGAGTTCTACTGGTACTCGACAACTGGCTCCCCGTGGGTGCCCGCTGAAGTGACATTTATGACAGACGATTCCACGGATTACCGTGTCAAGGTTGTTGCCACGCCTATCAAGGCGGGCCGCAATGATAAGACCTGGGTAGATGATATCCGCATTGAGAAGAGCGGCAGCGTCAAGGCCCCTGCAACGGAGGAGGAGAATACGCGTGGCTTTCAGCTCTTTACACGCTCGGTAATGAAATCCTATGGTCTTGAAAAGCTGCCGCCAAATTGCTCTGAGATTGCCGATGGATTGTATCTACGCCTCGCTCGCGGCGAATACGAGCCGGCCCTGCTCGGTTTGCATGCCCTCCAAAACCTCGAAAATATAGATCTTTCGCTAGTGGGCGACCTGAAAGGACCGAGGGAAGGGTCGTTTCCCAAGAACAATGTTGTGATCCGTAGGTTGGATGGTGCTCTGTTGCCTGTTTCCGGGCCAAGAGCTGTCGGCGCTGGCGAGACCGCCGGCTGGTGGGTAACCGCCAAGGCTGAAAGCAATACTGTGGCAGGAGTCTATGACGGCAAATTGGCAGTGCGGGTCTCTGGAGAAGTTGTTGCAGAGTTTCCCCTATCTGTGGAAGTGATGGATATTACGCTGCCTGACCCGGACATTGCGTTTCTGTTGTATCATCACGAAGCATACTTTCCACCTCAGTTTCTCACGGCCAAACTCCGGGCGGCCTATTTCAAAGATATGATTGAGCACGGCATGAATACGGTAACCGTATATAACACGCCCTGGGACGGCGAGAAAATCGATGTGTCACGTAATCACAGTAAGGACTATGACGAAGATTCCCCCATGTCTTCCGTCGGCCTTGATCTCCATATGAAGGAGATCTTAGACAGTGGTCTCTGCGCAACTGGTCAGCCTGTCTTCTGGCTGCCTTTGAGCTTTGGTTCCAAGGCTACGATGAAAACCACACTTGAGCATTGGAAAAACCGTCAGTGGCCGACGCCGCTGCTGTATGTAAATGATGAGCCTGGTGGAACCGGGCCGAAGGCCGAAAGAGCATTAGCACAACTCAAGGAGATAAGATCGTGGGGTATCCCGGTTAAAACCACGACCGCCGGTATCGATCCGGGCATAGGTGTGCTTGGCCAGTACTATGATGTGTGGGTGATCGGCGACCGTGGGATTCACTATGAGAATTATATGCACGCTCAACGGCTTGGCTGTGAAATGTGGCAGTACAACGCTAATACGCCTCACGAAAACATGCCTTTCGTGCGGGCCTTTTATGGTTTCTGCCCTTTCAGGACGGGAGTAAAGGGGGTTGCGTTCTGGGCTTATTATGACTCCAGGACATGGTTTGCCGATTCGCAAGGCAATGCACAAGGTAATCCAGGCTCGTGGCGGCTCTCGCTTGTTTGTCCCTCGCCCAGCGGCCCAATACCAACTCTGGCCTGGGAGGCCATACGAGAGGGTGTTGATGACTACCGTTATTGCCAACTGTTTCAGAGCTTATTAGACGGGGCGGAGAAACAGACCGAGAGGCTATCCGCCGAGGTTGACACGTTGCTTAGCAAGGAAGATCGGGATCAACTGAAAAGACGCGAGGATGAAGACACTGGTCCGCATGATCCTGCGAAGCCGCGTGTCGCGTGGAGGCCGGCGGATGCGAAACAGGCGAAGGGTGAAGAGATGTTCCTTGAGTGGAGAGCTCTTGATCATCAGTTGCGCAGGGCGAAAGCGGTCAGGCTGTTCGTTATTGAGAGCATTCCGTTTGACATCGGGGTCGCTCGTTTGGGGGCGAAAACGTTGCACGCTACTAGGTCAGGGAAATACTGCCCGCCTTTGGCTCTGACTGACGTAGGGGAGGACCCGTTTACAATTACCGAAACGAAAAGGCGGATTGTTACCAGCTCCATAATAAGGCTGC
>Ga0310125_10001362_pt1 | contig 12280 bp, 9 predicted proteins | sample CB11b_Tmax_Bot8__FD_203508 | JGI IMG/M metagenome (GOLD analysis project Ga0310125, IMG submission 203508) | Marine microbial communities from Western Arctic Ocean, Canada - CB11b_Tmax_Bot8 | ecosystem: Environmental > Aquatic > Marine > Oceanic | place: Canada: Western Arctic Ocean | collected... | reverse complement strand
CTCCTGCCCCAGTATCGTCTGGCTCCTCTCGCCCGCGCCGGTGGACAGCCCGGCCGTATGGGGCGTGACGATCACGTTGTCCATCTCGAACAGCGGGTTTCCGGCGGAAGCGGGCTCCTCCTCGAACACGTCGATCCCCGCGCCCGCGATCTCGCCCGCCTTGAGCGCCTCGATCAGCGCCTGCTCGTCGGCCGTACCCCCGCGGCTGGTGTTGATGAGGTAGGCAGCGGGCTTCATCGCCTTGAAGAAAGCTGCGCCTACCAGATGCCTGGTCTCGTCGTTGAGAGGCGTGTGCATCGAGACGAAGTCGGAGCGGGAGGCCAGTTCGTTCAGACCGGCCACCATCTCGACCCGGACCTCCTTGGCCAGCCACGGCTTCACGTACCGGTCGTAGCCTATGACCTCAAGGCCGAACGCCTGCGCTCGCCTGGCCATCGACCGGCCGATGTTCCCCAGTCCGACGATGCCGAGCACCTGGCCGTCCAGCGGCGGCATCGGCAGCAGGTCCCCCAGCGACCCCCCTGTCCACTTTCCCTCTCGAGTCCGCCGGTCCAGCACGACAAGCTTCTTGGCACAAGCCAGGAGCAGCATCATTGCGTGGTTGGCCACCTCCTCGGTGCAGAAGCCGGCGGTATTCGTCACCATAACCCCTTTTTCGGTGGCGGCGGCGTCGTCAATCTTGTCGAAACCGTGCCCGGAGCTCACGATGGCCAGTGCCGTATCGATCGACTCGACTACCTCGTGAGGAAATTCGGTGCCGTAGGCGATGATGACGTCCGCCCCCTTGACGGCCTCCATCGTCTCGCCGGGGCTTGTGCAGACGTGGACGCTCATCTCGTAGTCGAGCCCGCCCAACTCCCGCTCTATTACCGATGTGTCGGCCATGCCAGAAGTGGTGAACGCGATCTTGTGCTTTGCCACGGTGTCCTCTGGGGGTGTGAGTGCTGCCGGGACGGCGGGGCCTATCTTACCCCAACCCCAGGGCTGTGCCCACCCTGAGCTCACCGCAGAGCGCGTCGAGAACGCAGAGTTAAGGGCCTTCAAACATGATTTCTCGGCGGCCTCTGCGCTCTCTGCAGTTATTTGGGCAGTCCTAGAGCAACGGGAGGTAGTGCTTGATCTCGTAGTCGGTGATCTGGGAGCGGTACCGCTCCCACTCGATCTTCTTGTTCTGGATAAAGCTGGCGAAAACGTGATCGCCCAGCGCGCGCCGGACCAGGTCGCTCTTCTCGGTGATCTGGACCGCCTCCCACAGACTGCCGGGCAGCGCCTCGATCCCCAGTGCCTCCCTCTCGTCATCGGACATGCCGTTGATGTTCGCCTCCACCAGCGGAGGCAAGGGGTACTCCTGCTCGATGCCCTCGAGCCCGGCGGCCAGCATGACGCTGAAGGTCAGATACGGATTGCATGCGGGGTCCGGCGCGCGGTACTCGATCCGGCGGGAGTCTTCCCGATCAGGCTGGTACGCGGGCACGCGCACCAGGTCTGAGCGGTTGACCATCGCCCACGACGCGTACGTCGGCGCCTCGTACCCCAACGGCTCTGCGTCAGGGCTCTGGACAAGGCGCTTGTAGGAGTTCACCCACTGGTTGGTCACCGCCGTGATCTCCCTGGAGTGCTTGATCAGGCCGGCGATGAAGTGCCTCGCCGTCTTCGAGATACGGTCAGGGTCGTCGGCGTCCAGGAACGCGTTCCGGTCGCCGTTGAACAGCGACTGGTGGACGTGCATACCGCTGCCGTTGATCCCGTAGACCGGCTTGGGCATGAACGTGGCGTAATGGCCGTGCCTGGAGGCGACCTCTTTGACGACCACTCTGCAGGTCATCACTGCGTCCGCCATTGCCATCGCGCCGGTGTGTCGCAGGTCGATCTCGTGCTGGCTGGGAGCGCCCTCATGGTGGCTGAACCGCACCGGGATCGCCATCTCCTCCAGGTTCAGGATCGTCTCGCGCCTCAGGTTGGTGGCCACGTCCTGCGGGTCCTGGTCGAAGTAGCCGCCGTCGTCCAGCGGCACCGTCCCCTCGGAGTCCTGGAAGTAGAAGTACTCGATCTCCGGGGCGACGTAGTAAGTGTAGCCGAGGGCCGCCGCGCGCTCCAAATTGCGCCGAAGCACGGCGCGGGTGTCGCCCGCGTAGGGCTCGCCGTCCGGCGATACGATATCGCAGAACATGCGCCCCACCGCGTTGACCCGTGGACGCCACGGCAGGATGGCGAAGGTCGTTGGGTCCGGCAGCGCGTACATGTCGCTTTCATCGAAGCGGGCGAACCCCTCTATGGACGACCCGTCGAATCCCACACCCCGAGTCAGTGCGCTCTCCAGCTCGTCCACCGGGATAGCGACGCCTTTCAGCCCGCCCAGGATGTCGGTGAACCACAGGCGCACGAACTTGACGTCGTTCTCCCGAGCGTTGTGGAGAACGAAGTCGATGCCGTCCCGGTCTCTCTCCAGCATCTCTTGACCTCTCAACCCGCTCTGTGACCCCTGCGGTCGTATCCCCTGTGCTCGGCACGACTCAACCGCTCAAGCGCAGAGGCGCCGCCTTGGCCCATCTGGGCGTCCTGGGCGGCGCCTCGGCTCATCTCGCGCTACTTGCCGGTCAACCGGACCTGACAGGCATCTCTTCCTTAGGCGTCGAAGTAGAGCGAGAACTCGTACGGGTGCGGGCGCTGCTTTACCTCGTCGATCTCGTTGGTCCTCTTGAAATCCAGCCAGGTCTCGATCAGGTCGCCGGTGAACACGTCGCCCTTGGTCAGGAAATCGTGATCGGCTTCGAGGGCGTCCAGCGCCTCATCCAGCGACCCCGGCACACGACCGATCTTGGCGGCCTCCTCGGGAGGCAGATGGTACAGATCGACGTCGATGGGCTCGCCCGGGTCTGTCTTGTTGACGATGCCGTCGATGCCCGCCATCAGCATCGCCGAGAACGCCAGGTACGGGTTGCAGGTCGGGTCCGGAGGGCGGAACTCCACTCTCTTGGAAGCGGGCGTATCGAAGTACATCGGTATCCGCGCGCAGGCGCTGCGGTTCCTGGCGGAGTAGGCCAGGTTTACCGGCGCCTCGAATCCGGGCACCAGCCTCCGGTAGGAGTTGGTCGTGGGCGCGCAAAAGGCCAGGAGGGCCGGCGCATGTTTCAGCAGCCCTCCGATGTAGTGGGCCATCATGTCGCTCATCCCGGCATAGCCCTTGCCGTGGAACAGGTTGTCTCCGTTCCTCCAAAGGCTCTGATGCGTATGCATGCCGGTGCCGTTGTCGCCGTAGACCGGCTTGGGCATGAACGTCGCCACCTTGCCGTACTCGCGTGCGGTATTCTTCAGCAGGTACTTGAAGATCAGCACGTTATCGGCCGTGCGCGTCAGCGAGTCGTACCTGAAGTCGATCTCGCCCTGGCCGGCCGTGGCCACCTCGTGGTGGTGCTTTTCCACATCCACACCGAAGCCCATCAGCTTGAGCGAGACCTCGGAGCGGATGTCCGTCATCGTATCCGCCGGCGGCGACGGGAAGTAGCCTCCCTTTTGCCGGGTGTGGTAGCCCAGGTTGGGCTCCCCTCCGATGTACGTCTCGCTGCCGGAGTTCCACCGGCCCTCGTCCGAGTCGACGAAGTAGAAACCGCTCCTGGCGTCCTGGTCGAAACGGACCGTGTCGAAGATGAAGAACTCCAGCTCCGGTCCCCAGTAGCTGATCTCGGCGATGCCGGTCGCCTTCAGGTACCCCTCGGCCTTCTTGGCAATCCACCGTGGGTCTCGAGAGTAGCTCTTGCCGGTGAGAGGGTCCCGGACGTCGGAGATCATGCTCAGGGTCGGTATGTCGAAGACGGGGTCAACAGCCGCGGTGGAGGGATCGGGCACCAGCAGCATATCGCTTTCGTCGATGGCCTGGAAGCCCCGGATGGACGACCCGTCGAACCCGGTGCCCTCCGCAAACAGCTCCTCCGTAAGCTGCCCGACGGGAATGGTGAGGTGCTGCATCGTGCCCGGCACGTCGACCAGCTTCAGGTCCACCATGTCGATGTTGTTCTCTCTGGCGAACTCGATTACTTCTGCCGGGGTCTTTTCCATATCTGCCATGTGTGACTTTTCCTTGATGTTGATGAGGAGCCGCAGCCCACCATCGAGTATTGTCGAGGCTTCATGTTTCGCCCGTGTTGCCGAGGTGTCAAATCTTTGTTACACATCCTGTCTGCGGCCACAGGACGCCCGTCCGCGCTGCCCGTCCCGGCGTGACGCCGGAAACCCCGACCTCCATGGTATTCACGGCTTTTCATCACCGCATATGGTGGTCGCCCGGACCTTATTTCCTATATATTGAGTGCATATTACACTTTTGTTACATTTCTGTTACACACGTCAGTCGGCGCTTGGCCTTTGACTTCCCGGTGGTGCCGACCTTAGAATCCGAGAACCACACACCGGAGGAGACGCGGATGGCAACGATAGCTTTCGAGGTCTATGCCGACTACGCCTGACCCTACGTCCACAATGCAGCCGTGTGGCTGGATAGGGTCCAGAAGGCGGACGCCGGGCGCCTTCACATCACCTGGAAGAGCTTTTCGTTGGAGCAGACCAACAGCGCCAACGGCCCCGACTGGAAGGTCTGGGACCAACCTGACGCTTACGACAGCCGTTCTCTGCTGTCACTGAGGGCAGGCGAGGCGGCGAAGCTCCAGGGCCCCGAGGCGTTCCAGAGGTTCCACTTGGCGCTTCTGATCGCCCGCCACGGCGGCGGCCGGGTCTCGCTCCGCGACCCGGAGCCGCTCATCGCGGTCGCCCGTGACGTTGGGCTGGACGTCCAGCGGTTCGAGAGCGATCTGGCCGACCGGGGCCTGCTTTGCATGATCGCTCGCGACCACACCGAGGCGGTGGAGAAGCACGGGATCTTCGGCACGCCGACCTTCGTGTTCGAGAACGGCGGCTCCGCGTATCTGAAGACTTTCATCCCGCCGGCGCAGGACTCAGTCGAGTTTTTCGACCACTTCGTCGCCCTGGTGGCCGACCGCTCCTATGTCGGCGAGATCAAGCGGCCCCAGCCGCCGTGGCCTAAGGGGGCCGTATAGTCGCGGGAGCGCGCACGATGTGGCCCTGGAGCGCGCGGTTCCGGCTACCTGGGCGCCCACGCCCGACAACACACACTGGACTGGCGTGTTGAACGACCTCAGTTCCCTGGAAGCCTCCCTCGGCGTGGAGTTCGAGGAGCGGGATCTGCTGGTCCTGGCGCTGGTCCATAGCTCGTACCTGAACGAGAACCCGGGCTCGTTCGAAGAGTCCAACGAGCGGTTGGAGTTCCTCGGCGATGCCGTCATCGGCATCGCAGTGGCGCAAGAGCTCTTTCGGCTTAACCCTGAATGGCCTGAGGGAAGGCTTACCGAGGCCAGGTCAGACCTGGTGCGCCGGGAGACGCTCGCCTGGGTGGCGGCAAGGGTGGGACTGGGCGACCACCTCCAGATGGGAAGGGGCGAGGCGGCAGGCGGAGGCCGCGAAAGGCCCAGCGTGCTGGCGTCGGCATTTGAGGCGGTGGTCGGCGCACTGTTTCTCGACCAAGGCTATGACACGGCGGAGGCCTTCATCGTCCGGGTGCTGGCGCCGGAGACGCCTCGGCTCAGACGGACGGCGTCGACTAGGAACTCCAAGTCGGCTCTGCAGGAGGCCGTCCAGGCGATGGGAGCGGAGCCGCCCGAGTACCGCATCGTCCACGTCGCCGGCGTGGAGCACGCCCGCCGGTTCACCGCCGAGGTGACCGTGGACGGCCGGGTGCTGGGAAGCGGAACCGGTCCGCGGAAGTCCACCGCGGAGCAGGGCGCAGCGACGGCGGCGCTCGAGGCCATCCCGAGTGGCCTTCAGCGCGGGGAGAGTGGTGAGCCGCCGTGACCTCCCTCATCGCCGCGACCTCGATTCGTTCGTTACAGCGCGCCGTCGTGGCCGACGGACGGCGGAAAGGAACGACACTCTGAAATGAAAGTGGCAATTCTTCCCGAGCGCCTGGAGCTCGTCATTGAGGACTGGCCACTCGACACCGGCAACCTCGGCCCGCATGACGTCTACGTCGAGACCGAGCTGACCGCGCTGAAGATCGGCACCGACCGCGCCAACTACGAAGGCACGAGGCCCATCTCCGGTGCCGGTAACAGCTTCCCTCGCGGCGTAGGCGACAGCACCGTGGGAATCGTCCAGGACGTTGGCGGCGAGGTCTCGCGCTTCAAAGCCGGCGACAGGGTGGTCTCGCAGACGGGCCACCGTTCGGCTTACGTCATCCACGAGGACGACGAAGGGATTACCGGCAACCTGGTGAAGGTGCCCGGCGGTGTCCACCCCGAGGATGCCGTGTACACGACCCTCTACACCCTCAGCGGGTTCTGTTACACGAAGGCGCGGTTCCCGGCCCGGCGAGTACATGGCAGTGGTCGGAGCAGGGGTGCTCGGCATCGCCGCCATCGCCTTCGGCCCTATCTTCGGAGCCCAGGTCGCGGCGATCGCCAACAGTCCGGTGCGCCTCGAGATGGCCGCCAGGATGGGCGCCCACGCCGGATTCCTGTACGGCAACCCAGACCTTCAGGCGAAGCTAGACGAGTTCAGCCTGGGCAATGGAATAGACCTCGTCATCCTGACCGCCAACCCATGGCCGGCCTACCGCACGGCGGTCGAGACCGTCCGATGTAGCGGCCGGGTCGCCGTCGTCAGCCTGCTGGGCATAGGTGAGCCACCCCTGGACTTCAATCCGCTCTACTCCGGCTACTTCTACGACAAGGGCGTCTCGCTCATCGCGGTCAACGGCGAGGCCGGCGATGTCTATCCCAGCGAGGCCGGCCCAAGACTAACCCGCCGCCGCAGGGCCGCCCACACCCTGTCCCTGATGGCGGACGGCCGGTTGGAGCCAAAGCGGGCCATCACCCACCGCATGCACTACACCGAGATGAAAAAGGCCTACGACATGGCTGCCCGCCGCGAGAAAAACATGCTCGGCGTCGTCTTCGACTGGGGCGACGTCACCGGCTGAGTAGCGCAGCGGCCACACCAATACGTGCCAGCCAAATGTCATCCTGAGGAGCGAAGCGAGGAAGGATCTAGGGCGGTGCCGCGTTCGCTAGTTGAATAACGGGATGTTCAGTCCTCGCAGCCGCTTCTTCACGGGCTCGAACACATCTCCCACGGCTGTGGACTAGTGCTCCGCGGTCGTCACCAACAAATCTAGCTGAGAGCCGACCGTGGCCTCTATCCTGCCGCCGTTCACGATGGCATCGAATGCAAGCCCGAGGACCTCCTCGATCAGGACCAGCTAGCTAATCTCGATCGACCTCGATTCTCCCAGCCTAATCCAGAAACCAGGATTGCCCGGCGCCCTCTCGTACGCATCTTCGGGCCTAGAACCCAGGAAGACCAAGTGCTTCGTGCCCGGCACAAGAAAGGGCAGCACCCCGCCGTTTCTTATCTCCACGACCACATCGACTCTTAGTCCACTCGCGACCGTCTTCAGCGCTCCGCCCGGATCGCCTCGCAGTACCTGTCTGGCGGCCGACGTGACGGACTCAAGTCCAACATCGTAGACCGGGCTCACCGACTCAAGACCTTGCACCTCGACGTCGATCTGCGCGTAGGAGTAGACAACGAGACCGACGAGAACCAAAGCCAGGACGACGAACACCGCTACTATTACACGGAGGACCATGGCCTACCGCTCCCCGAGTCCACGGCTATTGCCGGTCGTGATGATGTCTCCGTCACTCAGCCGACCTTACGTCCCCGTCAAGTCGCTCAGGTTCTGCCAGCCGTAGGCGACCACGATAGCAAGGCTCCGCAGACCGCAGTCTGCTGCTGGAGCGCGTACCCGGTGTCGCCCCGGAATCAGCTTGCGCGGCGCTGCTATCCGAAGTGCTGCTGAAGGTACTCCAGGTCCAGCTCGGGGTAGAGGGGGAACCCGCCCAGCAGATCGCTGACCCGAGCGCGGGCGGCCTCCGCGGCGTCTGGACCGGTGCGGTACCTGGCCTTGCTGGGAGAGCCGGCGTTCTTGCCCTTGGTGATTACCGTGGCCTCAGTGTTGGACAGCACCAGCCTGATGATGGACGCGATCTCCTCCATCTCCGCCGTGCCCATGCCCCTCGTCGTAAGCGCGGGAGTGCCGATCCTCAGCCCGCTGGTGTACCAGGGCCCGTTGGCGTCGAAGGGTAGCGAGTTTCGGTTCAGCGTGATGCTGGCCGAACGCAGCGCCGATTCGGCCTGACGGCCGGTGAGCCCGAAAGGCGTCACGTCCAGCAGCATCAGGTGGTTGTCGGTGCCACCGGTCAGTACCGTCATGCCCTCGTTGACGCACGCCCCGGCCAGCGCCGAGGCGTTGTCGACGATCCTGCGGGCGTATCCCCGGAACTCGTCGCCGCTGGCCTCCTGAAGCGCGACGGCCTTGGCCGCGATGACGTGGGGCAGAGGGCCGCCCAGCACCATCGGACAGCCGCGGTCGACGTGCTCGGCGAACTCCTGCCTACACAGCACCATGCCGCCCCTGGGGCCGCGCAGCGTCTTGTGCGTGGTCGACGTGACGACGTCGGCGTGGGCTACAGGATCGTTGACTCCGGTAAACACCTTGCCGGCGACCAGGCCCGCGAAGTGGGCCATGTCGACCATCAGCACCGCCTCGACCTCGTCCGCGATCTCGCGGAACGCCTTGAAGTCGATGTGTCTGGGGTAGGCGCTGTATCCCGCCAGCAGAACCAGCGGCCGGAACGCCTTGGCCTGGGCCCGGAGGGCATCGTAGTCGATCAGGCTGGTCTCACGGTCCACGTCGTACGAGGCGGACTCGAACATCTTGGCTGACATGTTGTGCCGGTAGCCGTGCGTCAGGTGCCCGCCCGAGTAGTAGTTCATCCCCAGCAGCCGCTGGTTACCGAGCGCTGCCCGCAGCTCCGCCCACTGCGAGTCGTCCAGCTTGGAGGGATCCGTCTGCCCCATCTCGTCCATTAACGGCGTCTGCACCCGGTTCTCGAGGATCGCCCAGTAGGCCACCAGGTTGGCGTCTGCACCGGAGTGGGGCTGCATGTAGGCGTGGTCGGCGCCGAAAAGCTGGCAGGCGAGCCAGGCCGCCAGGCTCTCCACGGCGTCCACGTTGTCGCAGCCCGCGTAGAAGCGGTGGCCGGGGACCCCCTCGGCGTACTTGTCGGTGAACAGGTTGCCCTGGGCGAGCTGCACGGCGAGGGAAGAGTAGTTCTCGCTGGCGATCATCTTCAGGCTGGAGCGCTGGTCGGCCAACTCCGCCACAACGGCGACGGCGACCTCGGGAGCGGTGCGGCTGACCTGGTCCAACGACGCAAGATAGGCGATGAACCCGGCGTCGGGTACCCGGCCCGACGTGGCCGCGTCGGTCAAGTACCTCGCCAGGGGTGAACTGTCCGCCATAGCCGTCCTCCTCGACGGTTGATATGGAGCAGTAAGTCTAGTCGTGGCCGCAATGGGGTGTCAACGACGCGACGCCGCGAGAAACACGCAGGGTCATTTGGTGCTCAGGACTGCGCTGAGTTCGACCCGGTCCGACAAGCCTGTTCTGTATGTCATGCGATGGACTCACCGCGTACAGAGGTCCCCAACCCGTTCGCCCCGACCCCGCCGAAGGTCTCACCGAGTACAAAGGCTCCTATCCGTTCGTCCTGAGCCTGTCGAAGGACCTCCCAGACCTCACGGACTCGAACTCCGACAGACATACCCCTCAGCCGTTGATGAATACGAACTGTCGTGCTAATATGCTAGACGAGGACGGACCTCAGTGGCTCCGTCCTCTTTTGCTGCTCCTACATTGCCGTCCCAGACGCATTGAGGGCGTCACCTGGCCTCGGCCGACACTGAGGAGAACGGGATATATGCGACACAATGAGTCACGGCGAGACAGAACCCCCGACCACTCTCACCTCGAAAAGTAGGGGCCGTACCGTATCTGGCAGTCCCCCACCGTCGCCGAGGCCGCCTGGGAGAGTCTGCAAGTTGTAGGCCGTCGCGCGGCTATGTTAGCGTGGACGTTCGGAAGGTGATCCGCGCTGTCCAGATAGTTGGTCCGCGTAATCAGACGAGAGGAGTCCCGTGGTCGACCAGGAGAAGGTCCAGGAGGCGGTGGCCTCCATCATCGAGGCGTTGGGCGACGATCCCGAACGCGAGGGCCTCAAGGATACTCCGCGGCGTGTCGCCCAGATGTACGCCGAGCTCTTCTCCGGCATCGACCAGGACCCCGCCGAGGTGCTGGCTACAGGCTTCGACGAGGCGCACGAGGAGATGGTCGTCTTTCGGGGCATCACTTTCTCGTCGATCTGCGAGCACCACCTGGTGCCCTTCTTCGGGAGCGCCGCCATCGGCTACGTTCCCAACGGCCGGGTGGTCGGCATCAGCAAGCTGGCGCGGGCGCTGGACATCCTGGCGCACCGCCCCCAGCTCCAGGAGCGCCTCACGAGACAGATCGTCGACGTCATTTTCGAGACAGTCAAGCCCAGGGGCGTCGCCGTCAGGCTCACCGGCCAGCACATGTGCATGTCCATCAGGGGAGTCCGGAAGCCCGGCAGCCAGGTCGTGACCTCGGCCGCCCGGGGCACGCTCAAGACGCACGAGCCCACCATAAGGGAGTTCCACGCCCTGCTGGGAGACCGCTAAGAGTGTCGGCCTCGGTTCGAGCGGTGTCGTTTGAGGATGCTGAGGCGGAGTGGGAGGCGGCCCTCCCTCGCTGCGCCACCGACACGGTGTTCGTCACCCCCTGGTGGCAGAAGGTCTGGTGGCACTGCTTCGGGACCGACTACGAGCTCCGCCTGCTTGCCGTCAGCGATGGCGACACCGCGCTGGGACTGGCCCCGCTCGTCCTCAGGGCAGGTCTACTCAGCTTCCTGGGCGACACCGACCTCTTCGATTACCACGATTTCGTCGTCCCGAGGGGCAACGAAGAGCCCTTCTACGAGGCCGTGCTCGACTACCTCGCCGGGAGTGACGCCGTCGCCCTCGATCTGAAGTCGCTGCCCCAGGACTCGCCTGCTGTAGAGCTCCTGCCGGCCGTCGCGGAGCGTCGCGGGTTCTCGGTCGCCCTAGAGCGGGAGGACGTGGCGCCGGTCGCGGAGCTGCCCGATACCTGGGACGAGTACGTCGCTGGCCTTGGGAAGAAGAACCGCCACGAGCTGCGACGGAAATTCCGACGGCTGGACGCCGCCGGCCAACACACTCAGTACGTTTGCGACACCGGCCGTGAGCTAGGGCGCTGTCTCGAAGACTTCTTCCGGCTGCACCGCGCAAGCGACCCTGAGAAGGCGGCGTTCTGGAACCCGAGAAGAGAGCGTTTCTTCGTCGATGTGCTGACCGAGGCGGCGGCCCGGGACACACTGCGGCTGGCGGTGCTCGAGCTGGACGGCGAGCGCCTGGCCACCTGCATCAGCATCGACTATGGGTCGGTCTATTTACTGTATAATAGCGGCTACGATCCCACATACTCGCGGTTGAGCGTGGGGCTGCTGAACAAGGCCCTGGCGATCAAGGGAGCGATCGCCTCGGGGAGACGGACCTTCGACTTCCTTCGGGGTGACGAGCGGTACAAGTACGATCTGGGCGCCGTAGACAGGTGGGTCTACCGGCTGACCATCCGCCGCTGAGGCGTGTCCGAACGGCAGCCCGGTCCCGAGAACTCGGCCGCGGCGGCGCTTCCGGAATCCAACGACCCGAACAGACCATCATATCCTTGTGGTCCGTGTGGCCTCCTGGGATACACCACGCCACTTGCGTGGACCGCGTCTTCCGCTGGGGTGCTGAATGTACAGAATCGCGATGTTGAGCATGCACGGGTGTCCGGTCTCCCGCCTTGGAGAGAAGGACACCGGCGGCATGAACGTCTACGTGCTCCAGATCGCCAGGGAGCTCGGTGAGCGCGGACACTCCGTCGACGTCTATACCCGTGTCCACAACCCCGACGACCCGCAGATAGTCGGCCTGGGCGATAATGCCCGGGTCATCCACCTTCAGGCCGGGCCGTATCACAAGACCAAGGAGAGTCTCCACCAGTACATTCCGAAGTACCTACGGCGGCTCGAGGAGTTCCGCGAGGCCGAGGGCCTGACCTACGACCTGGTCCACTCTCACTACTGGCTGTCGGGTCAGGCCGGCCTATCGCTGGCGGATTCTTGGCAGGTACCCCACGTGACCACCTTCCACACCCTGGCGCGGAAGAAGCTGCAGGCCCGCGCAGGGGAATCGGAGCCGGAGCGGCGGGTGCAGGCTGAGACACGTGTCATCGAGCAGGCAAGTGCCATCGTCGTCTCGACCGACCAGGAAAAGGAGGACCTGT
>Ga0310125_10001361_pt1 | contig 12283 bp, 12 predicted proteins | sample CB11b_Tmax_Bot8__FD_203508 | JGI IMG/M metagenome (GOLD analysis project Ga0310125, IMG submission 203508) | Marine microbial communities from Western Arctic Ocean, Canada - CB11b_Tmax_Bot8 | ecosystem: Environmental > Aquatic > Marine > Oceanic | place: Canada: Western Arctic Ocean | collected... | reverse complement strand
GACAATCCAGTCAACCTATCCATTGGCCAACCGGACTTTGACGTACCGGAGGCGATTAAAACGGCCGCCATTAACGCGATCAACAATGGCTTTAATGGCTACACAAACACACAGGGCATTGACCAGTTACGCCAACGCGTGCGAACACTGATCGGCCAGGAGCTCCCGAACTGGAAACCCGCGGACGACAACGGAACGTTTGAAACCCTGATTACAAGCGGGGTATCAGGTGGATTGCTCCTAGCGATCTTGACCTGCGTGGAACCAGGCGATGAAGTCATTTTGCCCGACCCATATTTCGTGATGTACCCCCACCTGATCACGATGGCAGGTGGCAAGGCGGTGTTCGTGGACACCTATCCGGATTTCCAATTTACCGCCGACCTGATCGAGCCACACATCACACCACGAACTAAAATGCTGTTGTTCAGTTCACCGTCCAACCCCACCGGCGTTGTTGCCAGCGATGAGAACTGCCGCGAGATCGCGGAACTTGCCGACCGACACAACCTGCTGGTGCTATCTGATGAAATCTATAATGACTTTTGTTATGAAAAGATCAGACCCCATGGTGACAACAACCAAATGCTGGCCCCTTCACCGGCTTTTCACAGTGACCACCTGCTCGTGCTCCGTGGATTTTCCAAATCTTACGCCATGACCGGCTGGCGGCTTGGATATGCGGCTGGCCCCAAGCCGATTATTGATGAGATGACAAAGCTGCAACAGTATTCATTTGTCTGCGCACCGTCCATGACCCAACTCGCCGGCGTTGCGGCATTGGACGAGGATATATCACCTTTCATCCAACAATACCATGCCAAACGCGACCACCTGATCAGCCGGTTGACTCCAACATTCGAGTTGGCAACGCCTGGCGGGGCTTTTTATGCTTTTCCAAAAGTACCCGACCATTTGGGCTTGTCCGGATCGCAGTTTATTGAGAAAGCCATTGACAGGAACCTGCTGATTCTCCCAGGCAAGGTATTTTCAAACCAGGACACACATATCCGTATCAGCTACTCCTGCAACGATGAAGAACTGGACAGGGGAATTGATATTCTGCTAGAACTGGCGCAATAGAAGGCAGGAACCAGGCATCACGACCCGACGAAATCGACCACCTCCACCCCCAATTGATCCGCCATCAATTCGCAGGCTCGCCGTTCATTATCCGTGATCGAAACCGATTGCCGCCCACAGTGCACAATACGGCAAATCCCGACCTGGAGCAGCCGGCGAAAACAACCGGCACACGGCGGCCCGGTGACATAAGCCGTCGCACCTCGCAAATCACACCGGGCAAAGGCGACCGCGTTATCTTCTGCATGAATCAACCAGTCATATTTTTCCGGCCGTGTAAGGGGTACAAGTTCGTTGGGAAAACCGGAAACCGGCCCGTTATAACCCGTACTGATCACCCTACGACCCGCATCCACCAGGACACAACCATGTTTCGTATGCGGATCCAGCGATCGCAGACTGACCTGTTCGGCCAGATCCAGGAAATATTGGTCCCAAGCCGGCCTGTTGTATTCATCCATAGCGCTAATCCTGCACGAGGTAACGCCACAAAGGATACCAAGAAGGGACTGGTTAATGGCGGGCATCCGCCTGCTGGCTGACCATGTAAAGAGCCCCACAGTCGGGACAGGGACGCGGGGTTTCAAAATGCCCCAAATCACTACCGCAGTGGCGACACCGCCCGGCAATGGCCGCAGACGAGCGTAAGGTGTAAATCAAACGCCATATGCCATAGGTCAGCGGGATCAGCACCAACGAGGAGAAGATGATGGCGACAAGTAACTGCAACACATATTTAATCTAGAGGCGAACAGGCGCAGATCGAACAGATGACCGGAATTTTCACCAAAAAGATAGGGGAGATATGACGACTCGCCGGAATACCCCTCGGCTCGGGCAACCAGACCTATCGACAGATATCAGGCTGACCCATGTATCCCCACCACTGTCGTCGTCTGCCCGGGCAGGTGAAGCATCGAACCGTCATTACTTCGCACGATAAGACCCAGCACAGGATCAAGATCCACGACCTGGCCACTCACATCACGTTCTTCACACTTCAATGTAACTGACCGGCCCAAAATGGTGTTTCGCTTTTTCCATTCAGCCAGGACATGCGGATCATCCCCCCTTTTAAATATCATTTCGGCTTGCGCAATGATCTCTGCAGCCAGGAGAAGGCGGTCCACGTTCTGGCCAAGCATTTTCAAACTCGTGACCGGCTGTTCCAACCGCAACAGTTCAGCCGACACATCGCCCGCTTCAAGTTCGACGTTGACGCCGACTCCTACAACCGCACAAACCAACCCATTTTCCGCAACGAATTGTTCGACCAGAATCCCGGCCAGTTTATGGCCACCAACATGAATGTCGTTGGGCCATTTGATTTCAACATCCAGGTCAGGCGCCAGTTTTTCTACCGCTCGAGCCACCGACATTGCAGTAATAAGAATCAAATGATCACCGCCAAGACTCGAGCCGGGCATCACCCGTGCCATGCTCATAAGCAATGAACACCCAGGCGGGCTGATCCACTTGCGGCCAAGGCGTCCACGGCCGCAAGTTTGGTCATTGGCAATGACAACCGCACCGTCGGCTGACCGCCCGAGCGAATGGATCAAGCGCCGGACCACATCCTGCGTACTGCTGGTTTGTTCATAAATTTCAATGTGCCGGCCAGGATGATCATCACACCAGCACAGGTAGTCGGCCCAGGTGTTGAGCCCATAATCAACCAGGCGAATACCCGCTTGCGGATGAAATTCAAACCGGCAGCCCATCGCCCCCAAGCCATCAATGTCATCACATACCGATTGAACCGGGCAAACCAACTTTTCCGCCAGCGAGTCATAGGCCTGGTACTCCTGATGACGGATCAACAGGTCCAGGAGCGCGGCATTGAAATTGGCATCCGAGGAATCCGGCATCAATCGATATCCAAGCCGAGATCCAGCGCAGGTGCTGAATGCGTAATAGAACCAATTGAAACCAGATCGACACCGGTTTCGGCGATCTGCCGAACGTTTTCCAGGTCAACGCGCCCACTGGCCTCCAGCTGAATTCCCACCGCCAGCGAATTTCGCATGGCGACCGCCTGCCTCAGATCATCCGGAGTCATATTGTCGAGCAAAACACGATCTGGAGCTGCATCAAAAACCGCGGCAAGTTGATCAACATGGTCAACCTCGATCTCAATAAACTTGACCCGTGGCTTTACAGAACGAACGCGGCTGCATGCATCAGTCAATGCAGGACCGAATTGATCCGCCGACAAGTGGGCAAGATGATTATCTTTAATCAAAACCGCGTCATGCAGGCCCATGCGATGATTACAACCCCCGCCACAAGCAACGGCATATTTCTCCAATGCTCGCAGCATGGGGGTGGTCTTACGGGTGTCGTAGATGGCCACTCCGGTGCCCTCAATCGCAGCCACAAAATGAGAAGTGAGCGTCGCAATCCCCGACAGGTGACAGAGGAAATTCAAAGCCACCCTTTCTATTGCAAGGATACTGCGCAATGATCCTGTTAAACGAGCGACCTCCATGCCATTTTCAACCCGCTCACCGTCCAACCGGTCCACGTGCAACCGGATCGTTCCGTCATACGTTTCGACAATCGCCGGCAACAACGCCACCCCCGCCAGGGATCCAGCCGCCCGGGTACGCAAACGCGCCGAGGCCTGGCAATGCGGAGCGACCATCACATCACTGGTGACATCCGATCCGTCAGGACCAATATCCTCCAGCCGGGCTGACTGGATGATCTGCCTCAACGTTTCAGAGTCAATATATTGCTTCAACGTGGCCATCAATTAAGATCCTAGTCAACCAGCAAACATATTAGTATCAAATCAATTTGGCAATGCACATGAAGACTCCGCAGCACACCATGGACGCGAAAGAGAAACCACACTTTCCTATTTTAATGGTTAACATATCCTGTTCACATGATTGTTGCATTCCAATTGGGTACATGAAACATGGCATACCGGGCCGACGCACATATCCACCTGTTTGACGGCAGTTTTGGCCACTCCTTTACCGCCCGGCAAGGGGTTAGAATCGATGAGGCTGCGTGCTACGAATCCCTACAGAACACACATGATGTCGGCCATGCTCTTGTCGTGGGGTACGCCGCTGAACCATGGTGCCAATCTAACAACAATTTTCTCGCACGAATCACCCGGGATTTGTCCTGGGCGCACCCAACAGCATATGTCGACTTAACTGACCCGCTCACGGCTGATCACCTCAAAAGACTCCAAGCTGATGGGTTTGTGGGAATCAGTATTTACTGCTTCGATGAAAAGACCATGATGGCCATCGAGAAGACGGATACCGATGCCTGGCAATGGCTGGTGGAGCATCGCTGGCTGGTCAGTGTCAATTCCCGCGGCCATTATTGGTCAGCCTGGAAATCCGTCCTGCAACAACATGAACAGTTGCGGGTCCTTGTCTCCCATCTTGGACTTCCGCAGAAGGTCTCATCACCGCCTGACACCGAAACGGCCCGGGCATCAATGGCCACCGTCCTAGCCCTGGCTGATTACGAGCAGGTTCACATCAAGGTGAGCGGATTCTATGGAATTGGTGAGCCGGCATTTGATTACCCGCACGAACCGGCCTGGCCTTACGTTCAGCTTGCCCACAATACCTTTGGCAGTTCACGCCTTTTGTGGGGATCGGATTTTTCCCCCCACCTTGATTCGATTTCGTTCCCACAAACCTTTGACCATTTCCGCCAGATGCCCTTCTTGTCTGATGACGACCGCAGAGATCTTGAGGGCCGGAACCTGGCTTCCCTGCTACATGACGTCGTTACAGGCTAGCCATCATGCTCACCACTAATTCCCGACTCAGTGACTTTCCAATTCTTCGCGACCAGGTGTATTTAAACACTGCAGCCGAAGGCATTCCACCCAAGGTCGTCCTTGACGCAATCGGTCAATATGCCGAAGATAAACTTCTCGGCATGGACGGACGGCCGCTTCATAATGAACAACGTGATCAAGCAAAAATCGAAACAGCCAAGGCCTTCGGGTTGTCACCGGCGGAAATTGGAATCTGCGCTTGTTCAAGCGAGGCGTTCAATCTCGCTGCCGCCGCGTTATCACTGGGCACAGATGATGAGATTGTAATCAACGACCTGGACTATCCTGCTGGCGCTACGCCCTGGCTGGTATCCAATTGTCCTGCAACCACCCGGGTGTGGCGGTCAAGGAACGGCGCCTTACGCATTGAAGACCTAATCCCGCTGCTCAACGCACGAACGCGCATGGTGACCACATCACTGGTCAGCTTTCATAACGGTTTCGTGGCACCCATTCAGGCGATTTGCGATGCCGCCCATGCACATTCACCATCATTGGTGGCAGTCGATGTCACCCAGGCACTGGGGCGCATTCCCCTGGACCTTGGCGATGTCGACCTTATCGTCAGTTCAACCCACAAATGGCTGCTGGGCAGTCATGGTGGCGGGCTTGTTGGAATTCCCCAGGCCCGTGCCGATACGCTGACCGCCCATGTAGGCGGGTGGTTCAATCGCGCCGACCCGTTCGGTGCCGATCGTTTCAGGCAGGCGAAAACCCTCCCGGGCGCGGCCAGTTTCAGTATTGGGATGCCCAACTATGCGGCAATCTACAGCATCGTTGCAGCCATGCGATATATTCAGTCCATCGGCGTAACCGATATCGACCAATTTGCTCGCCCCCTGACCCTGCATTGCCTTGAAGAACTCAAGAAACTGCCCGTTGAGGTGATTACACCAGATGAACCGGAATCCATCGCGGGCATCATCTCATTTCGCCATCCCAAGGCCGATCATATCCTCCACGAACTGCACAAAAGAAACATCCATGTGATGTCCTCGGCCGGCCGGCTACGGATTTCTGTTCATGGGTACAACATCGCCGACGACATCGATCAATTCCTTGCCTCACTGGCAGAAATCCTGGATACATAGGTCGATCATTCCCATTCAGGTCCAGTGTGTCCCCCCGACGCAACAAGGTTGTTTCAATTGACGACCGCGTAATACATCCCAGCCGGTTCCTTGTCGGCTTCGGCAACTGCCGCCCCGAGTTTCTTTGGGTCGTTGGTCGCAACGGAACAAAGCCGATGCACTACCGTCTGGGTACTGCCCCGCTATGTGGCAGGAACTTACCCTGATCAACCGCGACTCCGGTCTCTTTCCGGATCGTGATGTCGGATTTTAGCTATCAATTGGACAACCTCGCTCTGGCAGGCACGCTGTGCGGGGAAAGCCGACGCTGCACGACAAACGGGCACGGAAAAAATCGTTGCAAAGCAGCCACCCTATGTTACGTTAGCATATGGAGATGGAAGGTAAAGTGGCGCGGGCAAGGCAATGCTCGACACAACGATCGAGCATTTCGGGCATATCGATATCGGCGACGCCAATGCCGCGTCACGGGTCAAATGCAGCGTGCCATACAACATGGCGAAGGCAGCAGTCAACCACTTGGGCCGAACACTGGCGGCCAGAGCTCGCAGAGCACCACATCAATGTCAATATCATCAATCCCGGCTGGATTGAAACCGAAATCCCTAAGAGCTATTATGATTCGGCTAAATTGGCTGGATTGGCAAAAAGGATTCCGTGGAAACGAATCGGCACCATGACGGATGTTGGCAAGGTTATTACATTTTCATGCAGCGACGATGCCGATTACATAACCGGGGCTACGATACCTATCGACGGCGGCTGGGTGCAACCGTTGAAAGATCAATGAGCGCGTCATGAAAGAACAAGGGCTGCCATTCCCCGCATCGTTTAAGACGTACCCGACCCACGCCGAGTTGGCAGCCTTAGACCGCGATCTGCAGTTTTTCCCTTGCACCAACACGGAACCGGCGGTACTCAACCGCGCCCAGATCGAGCAGTTCAACGAGCACGGCTATCTCCATGGCCTGCCCATCTTCGACAGTAACCAGGCGAATGAACTGCGGCAATATTGCGATGAAATTTTGGCCGCAGAAACAGCGAGGGGCGGCAGCAGCTATTCCCTCGTCTCGGCCCATCTTAAGCATGGCCGTGTCTATGATCTGCAGCGACATCCCGCAGTCATTGCAATCATCAGGGACCTGTTAGGCCCGGACGTCATCGCCTGGGGTGCGCATTTCTTTTGCAAGCTGCCAGGCGACGGCAAGACCGTTGCCTGGCATCAGGACGCCAGCTACTGGCCTTTGACACCCTCAAAAACGGTCACTGTCTGGCTCGCTGTCGATGATGTCGATGTCGAAAATGGCTGCATGCAATTCATGGCGGGCTCACATCGATTCGGACATCTCGACTTTCACGAGAGCAACGAGTCGGAACAGAACGTGCTGAACCAGACCGTCGGTGATCCGGAGCGGTATGGCACGCCCGTCAACATCGAGCTCCGGGCCGGAGAGATTTCGATTCATACAGACATGCTTCTTCATTCCTCCGCCGTCAACCGATCCGAACGCCGGCGCTGCGGCCTGACAATGCGCTACTGCACGCCCGACGTATCCGGAAACTTCGGTTGGACCGCGGAAGGTGGCGTGGTGAGCGGTGAAGATCGTTTCGGAAACTGGGATGACCCACCGCGCCCCGACGTCGAATGAAAATCACACGCATAACAGCGATTTTCGTCGTCGTCCCGGTTCCGATAGCGACCGTCAACGATCCCAAGTTTTTTCACGAACCACTCTACCGCGGTCCGACCGGCGGCATTCCCGGCCGATGCACGATAGATTGGGACGGGGCAATGGGACTGGTGTGAAAGACCGGCACGACGGCAACGCCATTATCGAAACCGGCCTGCAAGCCCCCGATTACATTTTCGGATACTACCTCAACATGATCAAGGGGAATGTATTTGCGCAGTGCAAATCGGATCGATCACGTACAGTCCGCCAAACCAATACCGCTGCGGCAACGCTACCAAAGGCAACACCACGCTAACCCTGGTTTTCGATCACATGCCCGGAACTGTGATTACCTTGAAAAAAACGCTGATGAGATCATAGATATCCGCGATCATGTCATCATCATTGCGAAGAAATAACTGGAACGATTCTGGAATCGAAGCGGCGTTACAACATGCCATCAATAAACATCGTGCTGACCGGAAAAACAGTAGATGGCAATCCACAGCGAGGCTGTGCCGGCGCTTTCAGCTGGCGGATTGTTGGCTCGCACACAGGTACGCCTAGTCAGCACCGGCACTGAATCAATCTGCTATCGCGGCGAAAAGGACGATGAAAGCCACTGGCATAATTGGGTGCAGTATCCGTTCTGCCTCGGCTATAGCAATGTGGCGAAAGTCGAAACAATCAGTAACGGTTTCGCAGGCTTCGAAATCAGCAACCGCATCTCCAGCAGATCGCCACATCACCAGTTGCTCATGGTGGATGCTGACGAGGCCGTCAGGGTTCCGGACAACATCAGCGACGACGGCGTAAAAGACACACGCTGCCTGCGCCAACTAGGCTGAGCATGCCAGGTTCGGGCACAAGTTCGACCACCAGCGTGGGACGCGTGGCAATATCAGCAGCCGAAGCACCGGACACCAGATTACCGTCTGAGTCGTAAGTAGAACCAAACTCACTGGAGCGATAGGCGTTGCCGTAATTAAGGTCCAAGGTCGGCAGTTCACCAGCCGGGCTTAAGGCGGTGATGAACACCCCGTTTCCGGTCACAAATTCCATTAGCCCAGTAACATCAAACTCCTTGAAGCCTTCGGTGGCATCCTGGAAGATCTCCACGGCACCGGGATGAGCAGAATTGATCTCCTCCTCGCCAGCAGCGATACCAGGATCATCCCAATCCGCCGGCCCAAACTTGAAGGCCATGGCACTTGGATCATTGGGGTTCTGGGCATATGCACCCTTACCACGAGCCCAATATTCCTTGTCCCGCCTCTTTGACATCCCGGTCACTTTTCCTTTTTTTGAAGTGCCATCATCAAAACCATAGCTGATCGGGATAAGAGATGGATAGACAGCGATCATGCCTGCATTAAGTTTCGGCTGGGCCTGCGGATTGACAAGTTCCTCACCGGTGATTGCATCACAACAGATCGTATCTTCAAACGTCGCGCTCCCCGCAGAAACAACCGCGCCAAGATCCTCGGTGTTGTATAGTTTCAAAGTTGCCCTGACAATTGGCAGGTCGGGGTTTATCTGCCCCGAGTCATTACCAAACACATCACGAAAACGAATGAACATGCGGGAATAACGATAGGTTGGGCCCGCTTCGGAACTGTGCTGTCCAGATGTAACGGTCCCCAAAGAACGCTGATAGAAATTGCCCACCTCCAAAACAGATGACCGGCCACCATTGGTGGACCACATCTCGTAAGCACCGGGGTCACCGGCATGGGGATCGTCGTGGGTAGCGGTGTCCGCAAAATTCGTCGTGTACGCCCAGCGGATCGAGGTGTCCTGACCCCGCTCGTAGCCATTGGCACCTTGCTGGAATGTATAGGTCTCGGCAAGAACAGGCGTTGCCATAAAAAGAATCAAGGCTATTACGCCCACCGATCGAACCAAGCTTTTAATAAAGATCAACATAGCACCTATCCTTAAACACCATTAAAAAAACGTTAGCGACGTCTACGCAACAGGACCAGACCACCAAAACTCACCAATACGGCCGTCGCGGGTTCTGGAACAAGTTCGATCACCAGCATGGGCCGCGTAGAAATATCAGCAGCCGAAGCGGCTGATACCAGGTTGCCATCTGAATCATAAGCGGCACCAAACTCGCTGGAGCGATAGGCGTTGCCGTAATTAAGGTCCTGAGTCGGCAAGTGCCCGTCAGGACTTAAAGAAGTAACAAACACACCGTCTCCCGTAAGAAAGTCCAGCAGACCGAGTACATCGAAATCCTTGAATTCTTCCGTTGCGTCCTGAAAGACATCAATTGCACCCGGATGCGTGGAGTCAATCTCCTCTTCCCCGGGTGAAATTCTTGGGTTACCCACATCAGCCGGGCCCAACTGGAATGCCATGGCGACCGGATCGTTTTTTTCATGGGCCGCATTGCAACATTGGCCCTGGGCCCATTGTTGCTTGCTACGCCGACGTTCTTTACCCGTAACTTTTCCTTTACCGGAGGTCCCGTCCTCGAATCCATAGCTGATTGGGATCAGCGAAGGGTAGACTGAAATCGTTCCGGCATTAAGCTTAGGAGCGTTATGTGGGTTAGACAGGCTGACGTTATCAACTCCAAGTAAAGTTTCAGGAAGTACCGCACCACCAGCCGAACCAGCCGAACCAAGATCCTCGGTGTTATACAACTTGAGTGTGGCACTGGCGATGCCAATCCCAGGCGGAACTTGGCCGGCACCGGTCCCGAAAACATCACGGAACCGAATGTACATGCGTGAATAACGATAAACCGGCCCGGCTTCCACGGTCCGCACGCCGGACACAAAACCCCCAACCGTAGACTGGAAGAAGTGGCCAACTTCTAAAATAGATGTTCGCCCCCCTCCGGTAGACCACATTTCGTAGGCACCCGGATCGCCCGAATGATCAAGATCGACCGTTGCGCTATCGCCAAAATTGGTCGTGTAGGCCCACCGGATGGAAGCGTCTTGAGCACGCTCGTATCCGTTGGCACCTTGTTGGAACGTATAGGTTTCCGCCGGGGCCACACCACAGAACAGCCCAGCAAACATACAGGTCCAGATCGCCGTCCGCACAGGGTATTCAATTCCGCGAAACATCATTCAACCTCCAATTGCTGATTCAATCCAACAGCTTGTTTTTTCGTCGTTGCAGGAGCAGCAATCCGCCGAATCCAAAAAGCCCGACCGTAGCGGGTTCTGGCACAAGTTCAATGATCAACATGGGCCGTGTCGCAATATCCGCGGCAGAAGCGCCGGCCACAAAATTGCCGTCGCTGTCGTAAATATCACCAAAATCGCTAGAGCGATAGGCGTTGCCGTGATTCAGATCCATTGTTGGTATGGACGTCACGGGATCAATCGTGATATAAACGCTATCACCGGTGATAAAGTCAAGAAGTCCAGTGACGTCAAAGTCCTTGAATCCTTCGTCAGCGTTCTGGGCGACCGTAATTGCGCCCGGATGCGACGAATCAATTTCATTTTCACCCGGTGAGATCAGTGGGTTATCAAAATCCGCTGGCCCGCAGTGGATCGCCATCGCCGCCGGATCGTTCACCACGTGAGTCATGTTGCACGCACCTTGCGCCCACCCTTGCTTTCCGCGTCTACGGTCCCGGGCCGTTACACGACCCTTCTTCGCCGTGCCGTCATCAAACCCAAAGGTGATCGGAATCAGTGAAGGATAGACCGCAATGGTCCCGGCATTTAGTTTTGGTTCACCGTGAACGTTATCGAGCGTGACACCATTGGGACCACCAATGGTATCGCCAAGGAACGCACCGCCAGCAGAACCTTCAGCGCCAAGGTCCTCGGTGTTGTACAACCTGAGCGTGGCGCTGGCGACGGGGATACCGGCTGGCACCTGGCCGGCACCAGTGCCGTATACATCCCGAAACCGAATATACATCCTGGAATAACGGTAAGCCGGGCCGGCCTCCACGCTGTAGATGCCGCCACCGACCGACCCCAAATCTCTCTGATAAAAATTACCAACCTCCAAAACCGACGTACGGCCCGAACCTGTGGACCACGTCTCGTAAGCTCCGGGGTCGCCCATATGGTCCATATCGACTTCCAACGTGTCGCCGAAGTTCGCGGTATAAGTCCAACGGATCGATGTGTCCTGAGCGCGTTCATAACCATTCGCGCCATGCTGAAACGTATAGGTGTCGGCCAGTGCGGGCATTGCCACAAAGAGGATCAAAGCCATTGAACTCAACGATTGAACCAAGGCCTTAAAGGTTGACATACCATTCTCCTGTAGAACTGTTCATGCGGACTTTATCGTCGCCTACGTAATAGAGTCAGGCCACCGAAACTCACCAGTGCTGCCGTAGCAGGCTCTGGCACAAGTTCAATGATCAGCATGGGCCGGGTGGCAATATCCGCGGCTGAAGCGGCAGAAATCAAGTTTTCGTCTTTGTCGTAGGTCTCACCAAACTCACTTGAGCGGTAAGCATTGCCATAATTAAGATCCAGTGTGGGTAATGCACCAGCCGGACTCAATGCCGTAATGTAAACACCATTGCCAGTGATGAAATCGACAAGCCCAGTGACGTCAAAGTCCTTGAACCCTTCGTCCGCGTTCTGGGCGATCGTAATTGCGCCCGGATGCGACGAATCAATTTCATT
>Ga0310125_10001358_pt1 | contig 12294 bp, 11 predicted proteins | sample CB11b_Tmax_Bot8__FD_203508 | JGI IMG/M metagenome (GOLD analysis project Ga0310125, IMG submission 203508) | Marine microbial communities from Western Arctic Ocean, Canada - CB11b_Tmax_Bot8 | ecosystem: Environmental > Aquatic > Marine > Oceanic | place: Canada: Western Arctic Ocean | collected... | reverse complement strand
TTCAGCTTTCTCCGCAAACGGATCGTGGTGTCGGAAAGCCAATCATTGAAAAACTTAAAGCGCGTAAAAAAGTTGAGTTCCGGGCGGTCAATTGGAGGCGGAAAATAGGGGGAGAATTTGCGACCAAACTATTGATTCAGAGTCCCGAAATGGTTTTTGAGAATACGGCAACATTAGAGCAGATCCGTTTTATTGGTGAAGGCGGATGGATATTCCAAGATGACAGACCGCGTAGTCAAGGCGGCAAACCCAATACCCAGATAACGGTTTCTGGGCGTGGCGACACCGTGTTTACCTGGTCGGATCAAATGATTCTCGATGTCAAGCGTAACGATATGCGAATCTATGGTGATGTTTGGATGCAACACAATCCGAAAAATGGCGGCAAACCTATTGAAATGTTCTGCGATCGTTTTGTTGCAGATATGACAGAAACCGGGGGCCTTAGTCGATGGGGGTCTCGTATTGATGGCCAACTTGAAGCGATCGTGGCTGATCGTGGGGTGCAGGTGAAGCGGGAGGATGTCGAAATCACATCCGGTACGATGAAGCACACCCAGCGGGACGGTTATCTTACCTTCACTTCTTCGCCAGGATCACAAACCCTGGTCGCTATTGGGGATCAGGTCACCAGGCACACCAAGCCGCTGCGTTGGAATACAAAGACCGGTCAAATCGAGATCGGACCAGTTGGGGCAATCCGTCGCTCCGTGCGGTAGAATCGGTAGATGCCAGTTGCTCGATTGGTGCGTGATTCATCTGTTTTGATTGTTGTTGATATGCAGCAGCGGCTCCTGCCAGCCATGCATAACACCCAAGCGGTCACTGACCAGCTTGGCAAACTCATCAATGGCGCCAATGCGCTTGAAGTGCCGGTGATCGTGACCGAGCAGTATCGCAAGGGTTTGGGGCTGACCATGCCGGAGCTTGCGAAGTCACTCAAATCGGCCGTCGGCACTTATGAGAAGCTAACATTTTCGGCATTTATCGAGCCGGTACGTCGCCAAATAGCGGAATTGGGGGTGCGATCAGTGGTCGTAGGCGGTATTGAAGCCCATGTATGCGTTCTGCAGACCTGCCTGGACTTGGTGGACAGCGGCTTAACCGTGGCGGTAGCAACGGACGGGATTGGGGCTCGTCGACCGTCAGACCAGGCATCGGCAGTTCAGCGGATGGTCCAAGCTGGCGTGGTGCCAACAACCGTCGAGTCGATTCTTTTGGAGTGGGTGGGCGAGGCTGGCGGTCCCTCTTTTAAATCGATTTTGCCGATAATTCGCTAGATAAACGTCAGCTAGGGCCACGGATCCGGGGTGTCCAGATGTCTGGGAGGGTTCTGGATACCCCCGTCATTAACCGGGCTGATCCTTGGGCCTGATTGCGTGTTTTTGAGTGTCACGGTACGCTTAGATCGAATGGTCAAGGGTTTCACATCATCCCTTTTAATCACAAGGAGCGTGACGTTATGCTCGAGGCTTATGAACAGTTAAAAGAACTTATCACATCGGCGGACGATGATGTTCGCCGAGCTGCAGGTGGCAACAAGGCTGCGGGTACCCGCGTCCGCAAGCTGATGCAGGATGTGAAAAACAGTGCTCAGACGCTGCGGGTCAAGGTTTTGGAAACGCGTGACACCACCGCATCCTGATCCAACTGCGATTCCTGGGTATCCTCCATCGACTCGGCATCTTGAGCCCTCAGCACCACCTGTCGTACCATCGCCAGGTGGTTGGCGATAGTGGCATAATACCTTTTTGGTCTTGTGCGGTTGTGCTGCAGGCTGCTACGATTGAGGTATTTCCAAAGCTATCAAGGTCCTGATTGCGGCGGTCTGTTTTTGTATGGCCCCACCACGGATATTTGACATTTCGCAGGTTGATCTGAGCCAGGTTCAGTTTGACGTTGATGGGGTGCAGTCTGTCAATCCACACCGGGGGGCGATGCGGATGTTGGATGGCGTCATCTGGTACAACCAAGAAGATGGATTGGCAGTTGCCTTTAAGGATGTAAATGACCAGGAGTTCTGGGTCGCCGGCCACATTCCAAGCCGGCCCCTGCTGCCGGGTGTGCTGATGTTGGAAGCCGGTGCGCAGTTGGCCAGCTTTATGACCTTGAAGGTCATGGGTAAGGACCATTTTCTTGGTTTTGTGGGGTGTGATGCGGTAAAATTTCGTGATCAGGTGGTGCCGGGTGATCGGCTGATCATCCTATGCAAGGTCCTACAGCTCAGGCGCCGACGGGCCATTTTTGCGATTCAGGGCTTAGTCGGCCCCAAGCTGGTCTTTGAGGCCCAGATCACCGGAATGCCGATTTAGAGACTGATGGGTGGGAATAGAGGGGGTGGTTGATCAGCAGTTTTTCAGGTGTAAATCATGAGTCTGGCTGCGTGAAGTTGTTGACCGGTTCATACGCGCCAGATATCCTCTTGCCCCACGTCCTTGGCCAGTCCGGGTTTAGCGTACGGGCCAAGGCGAACGCCCCAGCAGCGATCAAGGTTTCTTTACGTGTACTTATTATTAGCAGCTCAGAGCATTGATTTAGGTCCGGTTCAACCGCTATTGTTCTACGGGTTGGCACTTTTGCTGGCCATTAGTGCGTGGTTGGTGGTGCTTAGCGACAACATTGTGCGAATGGCGGTGTTTCTACTGCTCGCACTGGGTGCAGTGGGGGGACTTTACTTCATGCTGGCTGCTGAATTTCTGGCGGCAGTCCAACTGATCGTCTATGCCGGGGGCACGCTTATCTTAATTGTGTTTGGGGTGATGCTGACCAGCAAGAACCCTTTTCTGCAGTTTCGTGTCAAGCTGTGGGAAAGGATGGTTGCCCTTGCCTTGGCATTGACAATCTGCGGGTTCCTGATCTTCGCCCTGGTAAACACACCGCTTGGCGGTAATGGTCCGTTGACGCCCGAGGCCGGGTACGAACAGGTCCAGGAAATCGGCAAGGCGCTGCTTTCGACCTACCTGGTTCCATTTGAAGTGGCGGCGGTGTTGCTTTTGGTGGTCATGATCGGTGCGGCGTATATGGCTAGAAGAAGGGCTCAGTAATGTTTGAAATCGGCATCATGCACTTCGTGGTGCTGTCGGTCGTGGTATTTGCCGCAGGGATCTGTACCCTGCTGACCAAGCGCAATGCGATCGGCATTTTGATCGGCATCGAGTTGATCATGAATGCTGCGGGCATCAATTTTGTCGCGTACAACCGTTATGTGTGGGGTGGTGGCGGGGTCGGCAGCCTTATTGACGGCCAGGTTTTCGCCATCTTCATTATTGTTCTTGCCGCTGCTGAGGCTGCAATTGCATTGGCTATTTTCCTGAATTTTTACAACACGTTTAGTTCGATCGATGTCGAACGCGCCGACGAGATGAAGGGATAAGCGGCGGCTGATCGGATCAAACACCAGCAAAGACAACTGCCATGGCACCGCAACAAGCTGAACTAATCTTAACACTCATGGGCATGGCGACCCTGTTACCATTGGCCAGTGCGTTCGTCATGATCGTTCTGACCCGGCGCGTCATGTTCAAGGCGGCCGGATGGTTCGCCACTGCGGTGATGGCTGGTTCATTTGTCTGTGCATTGGTTTCGCTGGTGACCTGGCTCGGTGTCCCCGAGGCGGATCGCAAAGGACTTTCGCTACTCAAGACCATTCCATGGATACCCATTCCCGGCACTGAAGCGGGGCACCTTTATCTGGGTATTCTCGTGGACAATCTCACCATTGCGATGATGGCCATGGTGACGCTGATCTCATTGCTGGTGCATCTTTACAGCATTGGTTACATGAACGGCGACAAGCGGTACAACCGATTTTTCGCCTATTTGTCACTCTTCACATTTTCAATGCTGGGAATTGTGATCAGCAATTCGATCATGCAACTGTTTGTCTTCTGGGAGTTGGTCGGCTTGACGAGTTACCTGCTGATCGGCTTCTGGTTTGAAAAGAGGGGTCCGCAGCTGGCGTGCAAGAAAGCATTTGTAATGAATCGTATCGGGGACGTCGGCTTCCTGGTCGGTTTTGGCATTCTGTTCTATCAGCTGGGCGGCAAGTTGCTGTTGCCGGCTGCTGGTGGTGCCAGTGGCATGGTCGAGGGCCAGGTCGTCACCATGTTCGAAGCGATCAAGGCGCTCATCGAGCAGGATGGGCACAGTATTACCAATCCGCCGCTTTGGCTGACTGCGGCGGGAATTGGCTTGTTCTTTGGTGCAATCGGCAAAAGTGCCCAGTTTCCGCTGCACACCTGGCTGCCGGATGCGATGGAGGGCCCCACCCCCGTTTCGTCTATTGTTCACTCAGCCACAATGGTGGCTGCCGGGGTGTATCTGACCGCTCGCATCTACCCCATCCTGACCCCCGCGGCGCATGTATTTGTTGCGGTGATTGGTTTGATCACACTGGTCATTGCCGCATGCATGGCCCTGGTGATGACTGATATCAAGCGCGTTTTAGCCTATTCAACGATTTCCCAACTGGGTTACATGATCCTGGGCCTGGGTGCCGGTGCCTATGCGTTTGCGCTGTTTCACTTGGTTACCCACGCATTTTTCAAATGCTGCTTGTTCCAGTGTTCCGGTTCCGTGATCAACGCAGCCCATCACGAGCAGGACATGAGGCAATATGGCGGTCTTGCCAAGAAGCTGCCGATTACCATGGCCTGCTACCTTGTCTGCACGCTTGCAATTGCCGGTGCCTCGATCCCCTGGACGGAATTTGGGATCAGTGGTTTCTATTCCAAGGACGGCATCATTGCTGGCACGGTGAGTTATGGTCATGCGTTGCACGACACGTTTGGTGCTGCGGCGAACCTTTTCTGGCTAGGCCCGACCGTTGTCGCCTACATTACCGTTTTCTACATGGCCCGAAGCTTTGCATTGACTTTCCTCGGCAAGCCTCGCAACCAGAAGCTGTTTGAGCATGCCCATGAAGCACCGTGGACGATGTGCGTGCCGCAAATCGTACTGGCCGCCATGGCGATTCTTACCGCCCCGTTCCTCATGGGTTTCTGGCAATCTCTGATTGTGGCGTCCGAACCCCAGGTTGCATGGATCCAAGGCGCTGATCACTTGGCGCATGGCCACGCAATGCACACAACACACGTGTACCTTCTCAATGGCCTGGCCTGGATTATCATGTTGGCCGCCGGAATTATCCTGTACATTCCGGGCATGAAGATCAGTTCAAAGATTGCTGCAATACCCGGCATCAATCTCCTTTACACCTGGGCGTACAACAAGTTCTACTTTGATGCACTGTACGACACGTTTGTCGTTGGCTTGGGGAAACTGATCTCAATGATCGCTGCCGTCTTCGACAAGTACATTGTGGATGGTATTGTGAATCTTTTCGGTTTGCTTGGTAAGGCAGCGGCATTTTTGGTTGGCGCATTCGATATTCACCTGATCGATGGTTCAGTCAATGGAGTGGCAGCCGCGGCACGCAGTAGCGGTGGGCTGTTGCGTGCGACTCATACGGGCCGCGTGCGTGGTTATGTGCTCATGTTCTTTGCATCGGCGGTACTGATTGTATTGGCCGTTGTGACGACGGCGATGATGTTTGGTGCGTGAATGAAGTTTCGATTATCAAGAGTTGGTGTTGACGTTAACGGATAACTGATATGGATATGCCCAGCCTGCTAAACTGGATGATTTTTGTCCCCATGATCTTCGGGGGTCTGTGCCTGCTGGCGCCCAGCGGCGAATGGGCAAAGCGGTCTGCGCTTGCCGGCTCCATTGTCACGCTCGTGATGAGCATTGTGCTGCTGTGCAATTACAATTTTGACCAGGGTGGGGTGCAATTTGAAAGCAGTCTGGTTTGGATCGAGGCGATCAACGTCCACTACCGGACTGGCCTGGATGGATTGAGCTTGCCGTTGGTGCTGTTGACCACGGCGTTGTCAGTCCTGGTAGTGGCTGCAGGTTGGAGAATTGACAAGGCTGCCAAGGCATACAACGCCCTGTACATGCTGCTCTTGACCGGCATGTTGGGCGTCTTTCTGGCCCTGGACATGTTTTTGTTCTACGTGTTCTTTGAGATCTCACTGCTGCCGATGTACTTCCTGATCGGTGTCTGGGGTGGGCCGCGAAAGGAATACGCGGCCATCAAGTTCTTCCTTTACACCCTGGCTGGATCAATCTGCCTGCTCATCGTGATGCTTGGATTGTTTCTTTACACGCCAAACATTGACGGGGCCAACGGCAAGCATTTGTGGACGATTGTTTCCAGCTCAGAGTTGTCACTCCAGTCGGCCGAGGTCCGTGCGGTGTTTGGCAACGGGGGCTTGCACGAAGTGTTCGGCAAATGGGCTTTCTGGTTGACGTTGGTTGCCTTTTTGATCAAGTTGCCCGCCGTACCGTTTCATACCTGGCTGCCCGATGCGCACGTTGAGGCGCCCACGCCGATATCAATGGTGCTTGCCGGTGTGCTGCTGAAGATGGGCGGGTATGCCATGATGCGGATCACCTGGCCGCTGTTCCCTGACGCTGCGGCGACATTTTGGGTTGCGGTCGCAACGATTGGTGTTGTGTCAATTCTCTACGGCGCATTGTGCGCCATAGCCCAGACCGACTGGAAAAAGATGGTGGCCTATTCCTCGGTCAGTCACATGGGATATGTGACGTTGGGGCTGGCCGTTCTGACGCGAACGGGATTTGACGGTGCATATTTCCAGATGATCGCCCACGGGATCACCAGCGCCATGATGTTCTTTCTGGTCGGCGTGGTTTACGACCGGGCCCACCATCGCGACCTGAATCGCTTTGGCGGTTTGTGGTTGACCTGGCCTGGGTATTCGGGCTGGGCGATGGTCGGTTTTTTTGCGGGTATGGGTTTACCCGGCCTATGCGGATTTATTGGCGAGATCATGGTTCTACTGGGAACGTTTGAGGCTGCAGCGAATTTCGAACATCAGGTCGGATTGGTCTATACATTCGGCATCCTTGCCGCCTCGGGTGTTGTTTTGACTGCGGGCTACATCTTGTGGATGTTCCAGCGTGTGTACATGGGCCTGCCAAAACCGGAATATGAATCATTCGAACCCGTGCGTGGTCGCGAGTACGCGATCATGGCTATCCTGGGGATTGCGGCATTCGTGTTCGGGATTGTGCCGGTGCTGATCTTCAACATTACCGACAGCACATTTGAGTCGTTGACCAATATGTTGCGTCATGGATTAGGGGTTCTCAGCGTGTCGGGCAGTTGAGTTTGCTGATGTGATGGTACTACTGGGATCAAGATGACCGTCGAACTACCACAATGGGATCAGGTGCAGCGTGTGATGCCGGAGATATGGCTGGTGATTGCCATGTGCGCGGTGCTTTTGGTTCCATTCATCCGGCGCCGCAGTGTTTTAGCGCCGGTTTTGGTCACGATGATCGGCCTGGTTCTTGCATTGGTCTACGTTCCCATGGGATCTTTTGGGACGGGCAGTTCCGTGCATGTATTCTCTGGCATGCTCACCATCGATCCGTTCAGCAACTTCTTTAAAGTTCTTTTATTGGCGTTCACCTTGTTCGTGGTGGCCCAGTGGCTGATGACCTCTCAGCGCGAGACGGCGGTATATGACGTGCCGGATTTCATGTGCTTGCTGCTGGGCGCAACGGTTGGCATGGCACTGATGGCATCGGCATCCAACCTGCTCATGATCTTTGTTGCGATTGAAGCGGCGTCAATGCCCAGTTTTGCGCTGGCCGGTTTCCGCAAGCATCATCGGCGTTCAACCGAGGGGTCTTTGAAGTACGTGTTGTTTGGCGCGGCATCAAGTGCCGTGAGCGTTTACGGCATGTCGCTGATCTACGGTGCTGCCGGTTCCCTTGATCTTTCCCAGATTGCATACCAGGCCAGTGTCGGCGGGGTAACCCCGCTGCTTGCGGTGGGCATGTTGGCAATGTTCGCCGGAATTGCGTTCAAGCTTTCTGCCGTGCCACTGCATTTTTGGTGTCCCGATGTTTTCGAAGGCGCTCCGATCGAGATTACAACATTTCTTTCGGTGGCCTCCAAGGGCGCTGCGGTATGCCTGTTGGTCCGCATCCTTTATGTATTTGCCTTTTTTGGTGGCGAAGGGCATTACATTGGTCTGGCCACTGCCGTGGCCATCCTCGGCGGCGTCACCGCCACATGGGGCAACCTTGTGGCGCTGCATCAGGGCAATATCAAGCGCCTGCTTGCCTATAGTTCCATTGCCCATGCCGGGTACATGATCATGGCGGCCAGTCTCGCGGCGGTTATCGCGGTTGGAGATTCGAGGCTGGGCGGTGCCATTCTCTTTTATCTCGTGGTTTACATGTTCATGAATCTGGGTGCGTTTACCGTCGTCGGCTTGGTTTCCCGGCAGACAGGAAGCGAAGATCTTCGCGATTATTCGGGTCTCATGGGCCGCTCGCCAGCTCTTGCGGTGCTGTTGTCACTATTCCTGTTAAGTCTTTTTGGCATGCCCGGATTGGGCGGTTTCATGGCCAAGATCTTTTTAGGGATGGCGATGTTCAGTGTGGCCAAGGACGTTGCATTTGTACTGATCATCGTACTGTTTATTAATACGGTGATCAGCCTGTACTACTACATGCGGCCCGTGTATTACATGGTTTTTGTAAAGGACGACGAGAATCGCATGGTCATTACACCGCAGGCAGCCGGGTTTATGTTGCTGTTGATATGTGCGCTGGCACTGGTGTGGACCGGGCTTTTGCCAACGCAGGCGTTTGATCTCACGGAAGACTACGCAACGATTCTTGTCCGCGAGGCGCCGGGGAGTGCATGGTCGTTAGTTGAGCCGGCCGTAGCTGTTGTCCCCGGTGACGGGCACTAGTTTTTCCAGAGAGACACCCGGATCGAGTTGTTGTCAATGGACGCCGAATCGCTAGGTGATGAACTGAACTTCCTGCTGGCGACCGAAACACACGGTTTGGTCAGCCATCTGCACGAAGCAGCGCCCTACCTCAACACTTTAACCTTCGCGATCTGGCCTGATATCCAGGGGATGGTTGCCGCCAGTACCGATCATGCACGGCGGCTTTCACTTCTGCTTGACCAGTTAGAGCAGCCGAGCTCGCCGTCAGTTTTTGAGCCCAGTGTGGCCCAGTTCCATTACACCGATCTTGGCCATCTGCTACCGCTGTTGGTGGAGGAGCATCGGTACCAAGTGGCAGCCTATCAACGTTCAATTGAACACGCCGACAGTGACTCGTCGATCCAAGGCGTGGTCGATGAACTGGTAGGCCTTTTGGGTGACAAGCAGGAGGAGCTCGAGCGGCTTGAACAGCATCATCGGAAGCTCGCCGGCGGAACGCCGTTGGCCAAGCGTGGTTGAAAGATCCTGGTTCCCCGTAACGCATGTGAATCTCGATTCCCTCCAGGTCACGCATGGCCATTGACAGCAGGTTGACCCCATTGGGGTCCCGGGTAAGATCGCGACACCCAGTTCAACCAATTCGGACACTAGTTGGTGGCGACGAAAACAGTCAATGTGGCTTTGATCGGCTCTAAGTTCATGGGCCGGGTTCATTCGAACGCATATCTCAAGGTCGGGAAATTCTTTGATCTACCTGTCATGCCGGTGATGGATACGGTGGCTGCGCGCGATGGCAAGGATTTGAACGCCTTTGCGCAGCGTTGGGGCTGGCAAAGTTGGACAACGGATTGGAAGCTGGTGGCGGACAATCCCAACATCGACCTGGTCGATATCGGCACCCCGAACCACGTGCACGCGGAGCAGGCGATTGCGTCGTTGGAGTCGGGCAAGCACGTGGCCTGCGAGAAGCCTCTGGCTGGCACACTGGACGACGCACGCCAGATGCTTGCCGCCGCCAAGCGGGCCAAGGGTTGTCGCACATTTGTCTGGTACAACTATCGACGGTGTCCTGCGGTTGCCTTGGCGCATCAACTGGCGAGCGAGGGGCGTTTGGGCAGGATATATCACGTGCGTGCCTGCTACCTGCAGGATTGGGGCGGTCCGGAAACACCCTTGCTTTGGCGTTTTAAAGGTTCGCAGGCCGGGTCAGGTGCGCATGGCGATCTCAACGCGCACATCATTGATATGGCTCGGTTCATTACGGGCGATGAAGTGACGGAGGTGGTTGGCTCGATCGCCCAGACATTTATCAAGCAGCGCAATCTGATCGAGCAACCAGTGATAGGAGCGAGCCAATCAAAGAAGAAAAATACATCATTACGCAAGGGCCGCAGCACGGTGGATGATGCGGTCCTGTTTCTTGCTCGCTTTCGGGGCGGTGCGGCTGCCAGCTTTGAAGCGACACGCCTGGCCACGGGCGAGAAAAACCACAACCGGATTGAGATCCATGGTGACAAGGGAGCGTTGCGGTTCAATTTTGATCGGATGAACGAATTGGACTGGTTCGATCTAACTGATCCACCCCGACTGCAAGGCTGGCGAACCATTGACGTGACACGTGGCCAGCACGGCCATCCCTACGTTGACGCTTGGTGGCCTGACGCGCATTACCTGGGTTACGAGCACGGCTTTATTAACATGGCCGGCGACATGTTCAAAATGATCGGCGGCCGAAAGCCGCTGGTACCCATGCCCGATTTCCAGGATGCGTACATCACCCAGCGCGTCCTGCACGCAGCAATCGAATCCGCAAAAAACCGCTGTCCGATCAAGCTGAGCCAGGTGAAGTAGCCACTTGATTCTATTGACAACCTTGCAGCGGCTTCTACACTGACGTGACGATCCGGCAATGAAGGCTGCGATTGAAATGTCGTGCTTATGCCGGTTTTTGTTCCGGGGGAAGTGACCCCGGGGGTGTAGCTCAATTGGTTAGAGCACCGGACTGTCGATCCGGAGGTTGCGGGTTCGAGTCCCGTCACCCTCGCTTTTGCATCTCGTGTCCCTGCGTCGCTTGGCGTCGCGTATGTCTGCTAAATCCAAAGGCTTACGATCGTTAGTGTTGTGATCACGTGCGCTATGCTCGTCGCATCGTGCTGCACCTCGTTGCATCGGTTCGCGTGCGCGTTGCTGGTGCTCGTCAGTGCCCGTTGCGGGCAGTGAAATCTCAGGTAGAACTTCAACCGCGCGACGGGTTTGAGCGTCATTGGCGCGTTGGTAGTGATGTTGAAGCATACGTTCGTTTCGGTGCCCGGTGACGCGTTTAGCGATGCTTGGCGCGACGCCCGCATGATCGAGCCAGGTGCCGCAGGTCGTCCGTAGCGCGTGGAAGTCGATCCTGCGTCCCTCTTCGTCTTGATCTGCCAGAAACGTCGCCTCAGCCCGTTTGGCACGGTCTTCGGGCGTTTGCCCATCGGCGATCCATGCAGCTCTCGCCACCGCCAGATCCTCTCTGATCATGTCTGCGGTTTCCCACTTTGCAGGTATGTTGAACGCTCTGGCGGTCCGTAGTTTGCCTTTGAAGTGATCACGTAGCAGGTCCACCGTCTCGCGTTTGAGCGGAATGACTCGAAGCTTGCGTTCCTTCGTGTTCGCCTTGGGACGGATGGTCACCGCTGGGTTCGGACCTGTGTCGAAGTCGCGGACTTCAAGGCGCTCTAAAGAACTGCGCCGCAAGCCAGTTTCACAGGCGAACCGGTAGAGCAGTGCACGTTGGGGGCCTGTTAGCTCCCACCGGACTTTGCCGCGTCGATCCCGGCCTGTCATGACACTGCCAGCATGAGCGGCGTGGACCAAAGCATCCATCTCTTCAGGTTCTAAAGCACGACGATACTCATCCTCCGTTTCCTTGATCTTCTGAACGTGCACTATCGGGTTGGCCGCCGAGCGCTTTCGCTGAACCATCCAGTTGGCAAATGCCTTGATCGCTGTCAGGTAGTTGTTGCGAGTCTGCGGTGACAGTGTGTCCGAGGTTGTGATATCAGTTAGTGCTCGCTCTACGGCATCCGGGGTCAAGTCCTGCCATAGCTTGATTCCGCCGACATCAATGACCCGCTCAATGCGGCATTGGGTCTGCGTGGCGTGGCTACTGCTACTCTTCGATGACAGATCCTCCCCGTACTCATCCAGGTGTTCGTGGATGGGGCGGCGTCCTTGCTTTGCGTAGTGATCGAGATTGGGATCAACAACGCCTTCCCGGCGCAATGCAACGTCACCTTCCATCTTCGCAGCAATCCGTTCAGCAGTCCTTTTGTCCGTGGTCCTGCTCGACTTCTCACGGCGTCTACCCGCGTGATCAACCCAGGCGATCATGTAGTTACCCTTGCCCTTACGTTTGAAGACGCTTGCCATGACCTACCTGCCTTTCCGCCGACGCTTCTTGGGATCAATGACCAACCGTACCCCGATCACATCTGCAATCTGCTCCAGCTTGCCGAGCGTTAAATCGCGCTGATCG
>Ga0310125_10001357_pt1 | contig 12296 bp, 10 predicted proteins | sample CB11b_Tmax_Bot8__FD_203508 | JGI IMG/M metagenome (GOLD analysis project Ga0310125, IMG submission 203508) | Marine microbial communities from Western Arctic Ocean, Canada - CB11b_Tmax_Bot8 | ecosystem: Environmental > Aquatic > Marine > Oceanic | place: Canada: Western Arctic Ocean | collected... | reverse complement strand
GTGTCATGCACGACTTCGTTTGCTATGAGGCCGACGTCCTGGTTACAACGACAATTATCGAAAACGGCCTCGACATCCCGCGCGCCAACACGATGATCATTAACCGGGCAGATCGCTTCGGTTTAGCACAGCTCTATCAGCTGCGCGGACGCATTGGGCGTTCCGACCGACGAGCTAGCGCGTACTTGATGATTCCTCCCTTGGGAACCCTTTCAGAGGGGGCCCGCAAGCGCCTGCGGTCCATACAGGAATTTGCGGACTTGGGTTCCGGTTTTCGGCTTGCTGCCATGGATTTAGAGATCCGCGGTGCTGGCTCGCTACTGGGACACAAACAGCACGGGCACATGGCAGCGCTTGGATTCGATATGTATGCACGGCTTTTGGAGGAGACCGTGCACGAACTCGAAGGAAACCCGCTACCTTCGGAAACCCGTGCCCAGCTTAACCTTGGTGTCGGTTTTTCGATCCCGGTGGACTATGTGGAAGATCCGCTTCAGCGACTGATGGTCGCCAAGCGGTTAGCATCGGCCCGTAATTATTCCCAGCTGGAGACTCTGCGTGACGAGGTTCGCGATCGATATGGGGCTTTGCCCTGCGAGGCTGAAGAGCTTTTTAGCTACGCTGGGCTTCGACTCGAGGCCGAAGCGCTGGGCTTGCTGTCGGCGGACTACATTGGCGGCCGCTTCGAGCTGCGCATCGGTCGCGATCCGGCGATTGACTTGCCTGCACTAATTGAGCGTGTGCAAAAAGAACCGGGCTGGACAATACGACCCCCGGACCGCCTAGTGGTACAAGCTGTTTCAACGAACGGCGTTGTTCAGGACCCCGAGCTTTCGACTGTAGCGGCACTTCGAGACCTTCTAGGCGGATTGCCGCAGCTGCGTGGGCAGACCGCCTCATGATATCCTCAAACCCTTCTACTTAGTGAGTTTCTTAGCAGCCACGGTAGTCTCATTGGAAAGAGGCCACCCTATTCCATGCATGCGCGAGGAACCTTATATGCGGTTGCATGAATCGCTTCGCGGGACAATGAATCGAGCCTTAACGTGGACGTTGGTCGCTGGCCTCGGTTTGTTGGTGACCCTACCGTCTGTTGGTGTTGCCCAGCAGTTGGGAGCCTTGCCGCAGCTTGAGCCTGGTCGCGAGATGAGCGGCATTATCGATCGTGTTCTGGTACGTATCGACGGGCGCGCAATCCTATACAGTGAGTTCGAAGCACAGTGGGGAGACCAGCTCACAGCAATCTCAAGCCAGTTCTCCCAGGAGCAAATCGATGCCCAAACACCGGTGCTCCGCATGCAAATGATGATTGGCATGGCACAGGGCCTCATGCTCGAACTACATGCGGAAGATCTTGGATTCGTTGCTGACGTTAATGATGTTGACCGCGCCATCGTAAACATGCGCGAAAGCAACGGCCTGACCGACGACGCTGCGTGGGCCCAAGCATTGGCACAGAGTGGCATCACCGAGGCGATGTTGCGAGAACAGGCTGAAAGCAGCATTGTGCAGCAGCGGATGATGATGCAGGAGATCACCCGCAAGGTGTTCGTCTCGCCCCGCGAAGTTGAGACCTACTATGAACAGAACCTTGATACGTTTACCGAACCAGAACAGGTTCTTTTTCAACAGATCATTTTCGTGTACCAGGGCACCGACCGCACGTCGGTTCAAGAGCGAGCGAACAATGCGCTCGCCGAGCTGCGGGCCGGTGTCTCGTTGACGGCTGCTGGGAACAAGTACGCCACACCCGGGCGAGACCTAGTGCAAGATGCGAGTGAAGCTTCCTGGATTGCTCCTGAGGATCTGCAGCCGGAAATTCTCGCAACGGTGAGCAACCTAACTCCGCTCGAGTACTCCGAACCGATTGAGGGGCGTTTTGGGTATCACCTCATTCAGCTTATGGATCGCAAGGAAGGGAGAATTCTTCCGCTGGAGGAGGTAGGTACCAACATCGACAATTTTATTCGCGACCAGAAAATGGGTATCGAGCTTGAGAAGTACACCGTCGATTTGATGAAGAATGCCAATGTCGAGATTTATTCTGAGGAATTCGCCGATTTGCCCAGCGTCTGGGCAGAGGGAAACGAGGGTGCGGCAGCCAGCATACCCCGACGTGGCCGCTAAGAGTTTCGTTGGCGACCTGGAGATCGGCAAGTCGGCCGATCCTTTATTTTAGGGAACAATGCTGAAGGGGCTTATAGTCGATCATCGGGAAGCTGGGCGCTGAAACGACGATGGAACGAGGCGGAAGAATGAGTTTGAAACGAACCGGTCGACCGGCTTGGGGCGCGATCAAGGTGCTAGCGATTTGCGTCTTGGCATGTACCCTCTTGGCCTGTAGCAGTGCACCTGCAGCTGAAGAAGACACTACAGTAAACGCAGTCAGTGATAGCAACCCAGTTCAGCCCAAGCCTGTCTCGCAGAAGCAGTTTCCTCCGCAGGACCACCTCAACAAGATTGTTGCTTCCTACAATGTTGCCAACGAATATCCTGCACTGCTTACCGGACTGCCCTGTTATTGTCCCTGTGAGCTGTACGGTCACGGTGGCGTTATAGACTGCCACCGTTCGCAGCACGCCGCGATGTGCAACATTTGCATGGACGAGGCGATCGAGGTTGGCCAGATATACCAGCTGCAACTTGCCAGTGGTGAGGGCGACATCGAATCGGCCCAGGGGCAAGTAAAGGATCGCTATCGAAGAGCGCTAGTGGCCCAGACAGCGGAGCAATTCCCGATGATGAATACTCAGCAGGGGCAGGCTTTTCTGCAGGCATGTTCTGATTGCCACCAGCCGCCGGTGCCGGCGCTGCACCTGCCAGGCGATTGGGATGCTTCACTCGCGCGCATGGAACAATACGCCCGCGGGAAAGGGGCGATGCAGAGCGAGCAAGTTTGGCAGGCGGCAACCGAGTACATAAAGATGATTTCAGCGCAGGTGCCGGCCTCAACTGTGGCGCAATATCGCCAAAGCTTAGAGACTACGGTAGAACACCTCAAACACGCCGAGGGTGACGCTGCCTATTATCCGAGCGTACGGGATCCGGTTCTCGATCCCTCCTGGGCCCAGCGCATGGCGGCCGCGTACAATGCGGCCCGCCAATTGCCTGCGGAGGTCCTCGCTTCCACCCCTACGAATTGCCGGGAATGTCTGGACGCAGGCAACAGCACCATCCTCGCGTGCTTGAACTCGATGCAAGCAATAACCTGCGAAACGGCGATTGAAGAAGTTGAAAAACTAGTTGCCGAGCAGGGACAAGACTAGCAAGTAATTAATACCCACGCATAAGCTACTGGCCGCGCGGCCTTACCCTGTCGAGCTCAGGGAATTCCGTCCAGGTTTCGCGCACAGGGTTTTGCTCGATGGTTAGCCTCACCCCCTCGACACCTGGAACCAGTGGTCGGACCTCAAGGGCGTATTTTTTTGACAGGCCACGCATATCCATCCCAGACACATCGATTGGCACGCGTTGCGCATCTAGGACATTGCCGTTGGCATCGAGTTGCTCCACGAGGACCGTCAGGCGGCCGAGGCTGTCCTCCACGTTTTTAACAACATCAACGTCCAGATAAAGGTAAGGCGTCCCGGTCTCGGTACCGCGGTCAATCCATGAGGAAAGGTTCACCTCAAAGTTATTGCGGATGGCGATAACCTGTGCCACTAAATCGTCGGCAGTGGGTGGCGAGCACGCAATCATCACGGCGGCGAGTAGCAAGATGGTGAAGGTGATACGGGTGCGCATCAACGGGTTTCCTCCTCTTCAACAAACAAAGCTTTATAGATTTCGCGCCTGGATACACCATTGTGGCGCGCCAGGGTCTTGAGAGCTTCGGTGCGCGGCATTCCTCCCTTTAATAGCTGTGCGAAACGTTGGGCAAGGTCTTTGTGGTCAAGTGGCGCCCTGGTGCTTGTTACGTCCGTTGTAACAAAGTTTGCTCCAGCAACGCACACGGTGACCTCGCCGCGCACCTCGGTGCGTGCGAACTGTGCGGCAACCTCAGGGAGGGTGCCACGAATAAATTCTTCATGCATCTTGGTGAGTTCACGGGCGATTGCTACCGGGCGACCGCCGAGTATTTCCGCAGCCTCCGCAAGTGACGTCGCCAACCTGCGTGGAGATTCTAGAAAGATGAGGGTTCCTGGCTCACTGGCGAGATCATTGAGCAAGCGTCGCCGGGCACCTGCCTTGCGTGGCAAAAAACCGCAAAACGTGAATCGGTCGACTGGTAGCCCGGATCCAGTGAGGGCTGCCAACAGGGAACTTGGGCCCGGGATGGGAACAACCTTGACGCCAGCATCCAGCGCTGCCCGGACTAAGAAATATCCCGGATCAGAGATCAACGGCGTGCCTGCGTCACTGACCAAGGCAATTTGCGTTCCTGTGGCCATCTGTTCGACCAGTTGATTCGCCACTGCCCGCTCATTGTGATCGTTTAACGACTTCAGCGGTGTGTTGATGTCATATCGGGTCAGCAATTTCCGTGTTCGCCGCGTGTCTTCTGCAAGGATCTGGTCTGCAGCACGAAGGACGTCGAGCGCCCTAAGGGTAACGTCCTTCAGGTTGCCGATCGGCGTGGCGACTAAGTAGAGGCCAGGGCAAAGACTTTCAGGGTTGTTTTCAGAAAGCATCGCTGAAATCTACCAGAAGGTACCTTTATAGCGCTCCGTAGCCGGAACCCTATGGTGCTAGAGTTATTCGCTTGAAATATTTCCGCGGGCAAAGAGTGTGATTAAGGACAACAAAGTGATCCCAAGGCCGCTACCCCGGCAATGTCCGAGTTTGCCAGGGCGCCGTCAGAACCGACACGTCAGGCTTCTAGTGCCTCGAAGTATCGAATACTCGGGTCTCCCTCGATCAAACTGGCTAGATCCCCTAAAGAAGCAAACCCAGGGCCTGGTGCAGCTCGCCACTCCATATATTTCTCGTAATGCTCCTTTGAATCCCAGTGTTCGACTAACACAAAAGTTCTGCCGTCTTCGTCCAGGAAGGGTGTGACGTGTTGGCAACCATCGTAGGCTCGTGTATTTGGGAGTTCCGCCTCAAGCAGCCCCTTAAAGTGGTCCACACATTCCGATTTCACGACAATTTCAAAGAGTACTAGAGTCATCTTTTCCACCAACTCCCGAAGATAAAACCAATCCAAATTGATTGATTAAATATTATTAGAGACTAGGGCAGGTAGGTTTCTATGTACAGCCTGGCTCCGCGCCGCCCAAAGCCAACCAACGGTTAATATGGGATGTTCCGGTACAATCGAGCACGTTCGGCGCCTTGCATTGAATGCCAAATTGCCGGTGTGTTGCGTGTGATCGATACAATCCGTATTAGAGGAGCGCGGACCCACAACCTTCGTGCGGTGGATCTCGATATACCGCGTTACAGCATGGTGGTTGTAACTGGTCTGTCGGGCTCCGGTAAATCCTCCTTAGCCTTCGACACTCTGTACGCCGAAGGGCAGCGACGGTATGTAGAGTCCTTGTCAGCCTACGCGCGACAATTTTTGCAGCAGATGGAGCGGCCGGACGTGGATAGTGTCGAGGGGTTATCACCAGCGATCGCCATTGAACAGAAAACGACGAACCGAAATCCACGCTCGACGGTAGGAACAATTACAGAGCTCTATGACTACCTGCGTTTGTTGTTTGCCCGTGTTGGCGAGCCACATTGCCCTGAATGCGGAAAAATCGTTCGCGCACAGACGACGCGCGCGATCGTTAATCAGGTTACGGCCTTTCCCGAGGGCTCCCGGTTACAGATTCTCGGCCCGATCGTGCGCAGTCGTAAAGGCGAATTTAGAGCGGAACTTGAACGCCTGGCGCGTAGTGGCTTCGTACGTGTCCGTATCGACGGGCGTGTTGTGGAGATCCACAAGGCCCCTAAACTGGTTCGCCAGCAACGCCACGACATCGAGGTTGTGGTTGACCGGGTGATATTAAGGCCGGGAATAGAAAAACGTCTGCGCCATGCGGTAGAGAAGGCCGCCCAAGAAGGAGGCGGAGCGGTCATTGTTAACGTGATCGGCGACGCTGACCATTTGTTTTCGAAGAAACTGGCCTGTCCGCATTGCGAGATTAGCGTTCCGGAGCCGATGCCTCGATCGTTCTCTTTCAACAGCCCGCGCGGAGCTTGCCCGCACTGCGAAGGGCTTGGCGAGCGTTTGGAGTTTGATCCGGAGTTGATCGTGAAAGACCCTGCTCTCTCGCTGGTCGCAGGTGCCATCGAACCGTGGCGTGGGTCCGTCTACCCGAAATACTTTTTCACGGCGCTTTGCCAAGAATTCAGGGTGAAACCCGACACACCCTGGAGGGAACTGCCAAAAGCCCTGCGACGACTTGTTCTCGACGGCCCGCCCGGTAGCGAACTCCTCGAAATTCAAGTCGAGAAAGGCCTGCTTGACAAGCGGCTCGGACGCGGCTTCGAGGGCGTGATCCACATACTGGAGCGCACCCGCTCAAGGGAATCGTCAAGCCGGCGTAACCGCAAGATCGAAGAATTCATGCGCGTAAACCCCTGTCGCGTGTGCGATGGAAAACGACTTCGGCGCGAGAGTCTGGCGGTCCTGCTGGGCCCCTGGTCAATTGCTGAGTTCACCGCCTTGACGGTTGACGAGGCCTGCGAGGCCCTGAAGGAAGTTAAGATCGCCAAGCGTTTGCGGGCGGTAGCTGATCCGTTATTCAAAGAGATCGGGGACCGCCTGAGTTTTCTTCAGCAGGTGGGGCTAGGCTACCTGACACTTGATCGTCCCGCAGGTTCGCTGGCCGGTGGGGAGAGCCAGCGAATCAGGCTTGCCACCCAGATCGGAACCAGGTTGCGCGGTGTCATGTATGTGCTCGATGAACCAAGCATTGGCTTGCACCAGCGCGACAACGCGCGGTTGCTGGAAGCATTGCGGGAAATTTGTGATCAGGGCAACACGGTGATCATTGTCGAACACGACGAGGAAACCATCCGGGCGGCTGATTGGGTAGTGGATCTAGGCCCCGGAGCAGGAAAACACGGAGGGTATGTGGTTGCCGAAGGGCCTCCGGACGCCATCGCCGCTGAAAAAGAATCGTTGACCGGCGCCTACCTGGCGGGTCGACGACGGATAGCGATTCCAACTTCGCGACGCCAACCAGCCAGTCTCGTCGTGGCCGACGACGAAACAGCCGGGTGGCTCACGGTTCGTGGGGCACGGCATCACAACCTGCATGAAATAGACGTTTCGTTCCCTCTCGGGTGCCTCACTGTCGTGACCGGGGTTTCGGGTTCTGGCAAGAGCAGCTTGGTTCAGGACATACTTTACCGAGAGTTGGCAAGGGTTCTTTATCGCGCCACCGACCAACCCGGCGACCACGATGCAATCGATGGCATCCATTTAATCGACAAGGTTATTGACGTTACGCAGGATCCCATTGGGCGCTCACCACGGTCGAACCCAGCTACGTACACGGGCGCCTTTACGCCGATTAGGGACCTGTTCGCGTCGGTGCCGGAGAGTAAGGTGCGTGGTTACGGGCCGGGCCGGTTTTCCTTTAACGTTGTCGAGGGACGCTGTGCTTCGTGTTCGGGAGCGGGTGTCCGCAAGATAGAAATGCACTTCCTCCCCGATGTTTACGCTCCTTGCGAGGAGTGCAACACGCGGCGCTATAACACCGAGACCCTTGAGATTCTCTACCGGGGACACAATGTTGCCGACGTTCTTGACCTGACTGTTGAGCATGCCCTCGAGTTGCTCGGCAAGGTGCCGGCGATCGCCCGACGCTTGCAAGGTCTTAGGGATGTTGGGCTCGGCTATTTGACGCTTGGGCAGTCAGCGACGACTCTGTCAGGAGGGGAAGCGCAGCGCGTTAAACTTGCCAAAGAACTCTCCAAGCGCGCCACTGGATCCAGTATTTACATGCTTGACGAGCCTACTACCGGGTTGCACTTCGAGGATGTAAAACGGCTGCTGGAGGTACTCCATACGCTCGTTGAACAGGGCAACACCGTTATCGTGATTGAGCACAACCTCGAAGTAGTCAAGTGCGCTGACTGGATCATTGACCTTGGTCCGGAGGGTGGAGAACAAGGCGGCCGGGTTGTCGTCGAGGGCACACCGGAAATGGTGGCTGAACACCATACATCGCACACTGCCCGCTGCCTGCGTCAAGTTCTCACTGGCGCGGACATCGTTGCTTGAGTGCATTTGGGAAGCTGTGCCGAGCCCGCCTTGCCAGGCCGTTGGCGTGGTCGGTGCTGCTTGGCCTCATTGCCTGGGTCGCGATCTCCTACGCCGAGGGCGGCATCGTCGGTCTCATGCTGCGCGGCGACCTGGTGGCGGCGGACAAGCTTGAGCTGCTGGCCGAGTTCTTCGAAGGGCTCGGCGTCCTCGCGCCCCTGGCTTACGTTGCGCTTGTCACCGTCGAAGTCGTCGTAGCACCGATTCCGGGGACAATCCTCTACGCTCCCGCCGGCATCATCTTCGGTGGCTTGTGGGGCGGTGCTTTTTCGCTCATCGGCAACGTCCTCGGCGCCGTGGTGTCGTTCATTCTGATGCGCGTGCTGGGCCGCTCTGCCTTCGAGCGCTTCATCGAACACGAGCATCTGGAGCGATTCGAGCAGCGCGTCTCCGACAACGGTGTGCTCGTCCTGTTCCTCTTGCGCGTCAATCCGTTGACCTCGTCGGACATCGTTTCCTACGCTGCCGGCGCGACGTCGATGCCGGTGTGGAAGTTGCTGGTTGGAACGACGCTGGGGATGGCGCCGCTGTGTTTCGCACAGGCCTATCTGGCCGAGAGTCTTCTGATCGCCTTCCCGTGGTTGATCTATCCGCTGCTGGTTGGTGGCTTGGCGTACGCCGTCGTGTTCGTCTGGGCGATCCAGAAGTCTCTGAAACGCGCTGCCGGGGCGGCGCCAGGTTGACGTCTCCCGAGCCGCCGGATGAATAGTCGTCAGGGGGCAGCCTTCGTAGCGAAGCGCCTCCATCGGGTCGATCTTGGTGGTGCGGCGCCCAATTTCATCGAAAACCATGTGGGAAAGTCACGCTAAATTGGTCGGAGACGCATTTTGCCTGGTGGGTTCCGGGCACAATGGATCGAGTGTCCTTTGATGTATCATCTCGCAAGCCGCCCGGTGCCCTCTGGAATGCATCTCACCGGTACTGGCGGGAACCGCACAAGAGCCCCTCGGGACGACTCGTTACCATTCCATGAAGCACTTGCAGATCGCCGTCATCGGCACCGGCTACGTCGGGCTCGTCTCCGGCGCTTGTTTCGCAGACTTTGGAATCAAAGTTACCTGCGCTGACATCGACGAGCGAAAGATTCGGCAGCTTAAGGCGAGGGAGATTCCTTTCTATGAGCCGGGCTTGTTCGAAAAGATACAGACTAATGTGGAGCAAGGTCGGCTCGGCTTCACGACTGATGTAGCGGCAGCGATACGAGATGCGTTGGTGATTATTATTGCTGTGGGAACACCTGCGAACCGCGATGGAACCCCCAACTTGGAGGCCATCGAGGCTGTGGCTCGCGAGATCGGTCGCAACCTTACGAGTTACAAGGTTGTTGTCAAGAAGAGCACAGTACCTCCCCAAACTGGAGATCGGCTGCGCTCCATTATCGAGGCTGAAGCTAACGAGGACATCGAATTCGATGTCGTCAGCAACCCCGAATTCTTGCGAGAGGGTTCTGCGATAGAGGATTTCATGCGTCCCGACCGCGTTGTTATCGGTGCTGAGTCGGAGCGGGCCGTTGGCATCATGAAGGAACTCTACAGCCCTCTTTATCTCATTGAGACGCCGTTTGTTATCACTGATGTGGCGACTGCTGAGATGATCAAGTACGCCTCGAACGCTTTCCTGGCCACAAAAATTTCCTTTATTAATGAAATCGCCAACATCTGTGAGCACGTTGGTGCTGACGTTCACCAGGTGGCTCGAGCAATGGGTTTGGATGGTCGCATCTCGCCCAAGTTCCTCCATCCGGGCCCTGGTTTCGGTGGCTCCTGCTTCCCTAAAGATGTAAGCGCACTGGTCTCAGCGGCGGAAGGAGTGGGCTACGATTTCAAGATCGGTAAGGCGGTATTGGGAATTAACCGTGCGCAGCGTCAGCTCATGGTTGACAAGATAATTAGCGTCGCTGGCGATGTGGATGGCAAGAAAATTGGTTTCTTTGGCCTTGCCTTCAAACCTAACACTGATGATATGAGGGATAGCCCGACGATCGACATCATCCAGAAGTTGCAAGAAGCTGGGGCGTGCATTCGCGCCTATGACCCGGCCGCGATGGACAACGCACGCAGGATCTTTGTGGATATCGAGTACTGCACGAACGCATATGAAGTTGTGGACGATGCTGACATGCTGGTGGTGGCAACCGAGTGGAATCAATTCCGAAGCCTCGATCTCGAGAAGGTCCGGAAAAGCATGCGCGAACCTATCGTTGTTGACCTGCGGAACATCTACGACCCGAAGAAAATGCGCGCCCTCGGCTTCACGTACGATTGTATCGGCCGACCGTTGCCCGGGAGTGATTCAGAAACAGCGGCAGACTAAAGGGTGCGCCGGTTTAGAACCAGGAGGCCATCGTGGACCGAGACGAAACCGCAAGACGATCGGAGGGAAACCACGCGGTGGTAACTAACGATCTCAAGGCCGCTAACGCCACTGCGGACATTCTTTCCCCGAAGCCCTTTACGGCCCCAGTTGTGGGGTCTTTGATAAACCTTCTGCGTCGCTTCGGTCAACCCTTCGTTAGGTTATTTCTGCCCCAGCTGGCCCGCCAGCAACAGTTCAATGCTCACGTGGTTCGCCACATGAATGAACTGCAGAAAACGATCGAAGAACTGCGCAACGCAGCCGAAGAATTAAGCAGGCTCGAAGAACGATTTGCCGAGCGCTCGGAAGCGATCGATCAACGGTTTTCTGGAAAAGACGCAGAAAAAGACGCGGCGTTTAGTGCCATCTCGGTCCGGTTTAACGAAGCAGCGAAGGTATACGATGAAATTGAAGGACAGATCGGGGAACTCATGGCCCTGCGCTCGATGTTGCGCACGGCGCTTGAGCGTGCGCCGGCCTCCAGCGAGGCTGGGAGAATCACGAAGAAAACTGTGACGTCCAAGACCCCAGAGATTGAGCCGACCAGTTGGAGCCAACTGACTGAATGGATGGAGGACGAAGACTATCGTTCGTTCCAAGATCGATTCCGGGGCAATCCGGAGGTGATCGCTGAGCGTCTGCGGGAGCATGTTGTTCGATTCGATGGTGTCGAGGGCCGGGTCGCCGATCTGGGATGTGGCCGTGGCGAATTTCTTGATCTATTGGCCGAAGCTGATATCGACGCAATCGGCGTCGATATCAACGCCACTGAAGCTGAGGAATGTCGGCGCCGTGGTCACGATGCTGTCGTCAGCGACCTTCTCGAGTGGCTTAGCGAGCAAAAGGATGCTTCACTTGGTGGTGTGTTCATGGCACAGGTTATTGAACACCTGGCGCCGACCGATTGGCAGCGTTTTGTCGAACTTGCTGCCGCGAAGCTTGAGGCAGGTGGCCGGCTTGTGGTGGAGACCATCAACCCCGGAAGCCTGTATGCACTGGCCCGAGCCTATGTCGTCGACCCTACTCATATTCGCCCGGTGCATCCGGAGTTACTGTCGTTCCTCGCGCGTCGCTCCGGGCTGTGTGCTGTCGACGTTCAGTTTCAGGCGCCAGTTCCCGACGAAGAACGGCCGACAGGCCTAGCGTTTTTTCAGGGAGACACTTCCGTCGAGATGAGCGAAGAACTTGCTGCGATCAGAGAAGCGATGTCTCGTCTCGACCAGATTTGCTGTGCTCCACAGGAGTACACGCTGCAAGCGACACGTCCGGCACTGGGAGAACGGGCCTGATGATGGTCCACGCTATCGGCGCAGACTCGGTCCAGACTGCCTGTTTCCCGAGCGATGCCAAGTCGCATTCTGACTCGAGGCTGAACACTGTCGAGGGAAGAAGGACGACACTACTTGGGACAAGCGCCCTGATAAAGATCGAGTTCGTTCCGAAGTGACTTCCGCCGCAAAGGGCCCATTCTGGATGGCTACCGGGTGGCGGTTGATCGGCATTGTGGTGCTGCTAGCACTTATGTGGCACGTGGGTGCAGGCGATGTGTTCCGGGTTGTGTTGGGCGTCGACCCACTGTCATTGGCGAGTGGAGCCTTATTAACAATGGGCGTCCTCTTTTTGCGGTCGTGGCGATGGCGCATCCTGTGCGGCGGATTCGACATCAACCTTTCTGTCGGCGACGCGATTCGGTTGTATCTGCTTGGAACGTTCGTTTCCTCGATCGCCCCCGGACGCG
>Ga0310125_10001355_pt1 | contig 12302 bp, 9 predicted proteins | sample CB11b_Tmax_Bot8__FD_203508 | JGI IMG/M metagenome (GOLD analysis project Ga0310125, IMG submission 203508) | Marine microbial communities from Western Arctic Ocean, Canada - CB11b_Tmax_Bot8 | ecosystem: Environmental > Aquatic > Marine > Oceanic | place: Canada: Western Arctic Ocean | collected... | reverse complement strand
GGGCATATGACGTGAGAACCGGTAGCACTTTGTGGCAAACCAGACTGGGCACTTCTGTTCAAGGATTCCCGGTCACATACAGCGTAAACGGTGAGCAGTATGTAGCGGTGTCGACAGGCTTAGGAGGAGGCAGCCCGCGAGATGTCCCGCGGAGGGTGTCACCAGAGATTAGACACCCACGGACAGGTAATGCGCTTTATGTCTTCAAACTCCCTTCGGGTTGAGATAAAGCATGTGGCTGATGAGACTATCGCAGTGTACGTGAAAGGTCCGCGCATCTTGAAGCTTTTGCTCACCGTTGTTGCCTTGCTCTGTTCACTGCCAATACCAGCTAATGCCCAGATAGAGGTCGCTGAAGCATCGATCGCTGAACTTCAGGAAGCGATGGAAACTGGGGCTGTGACGTCCGCAGAGATTACTAGCATGTATCTCTCCCGGATTCGGGCTTACGACAAGGCTGGCCCAGTCCTGAACGCGATGATTTGGGTAAACTGGGATGCGGTTGCTGAAGCTCAAATGCTTGACCGCGAGCGAGCAAGAACCGGTCCGAGAGGAGCCCTACACGGTATCCCGATCATTCTCAAGGACAACTACGATACATTCGACTTACCCACGAGCGCTGGGACACTCGCCCTTGCCGCAAACATTCCACCTGATGATGCCCGGCAAGTGCAGAAGCTCCGGGAGGCTGGAGTAGTTATTCTTGGAAAGTCGAACATGCATGAGTTGGCAAGCGGCATCACAACCATCGGCTCTCTTGGGGGACAGACCCTCAGCCCTTACGACCTGCGAAGGAATCCGGGCGGCTCAAGTGGTGGTACCGGAACTGCCATTGCTGCAAGCTTTGCCGCAGTCGGTTGGGGTAGTGATACATGCGGTTCGATTCGCATTCCTTCATCGCAGAACAACCTCGTTGGCCTGCGACCCACGAAGGGGCTTTCAAGCATTGACGGGATTGTTCCTCTATCTCATAGCCAGGATGTCGGAGGGCCGCTCGCTAGAAGCATGGAAGATCTAGCGATTGCACTAGACGCAACTATTGGTGCTGACCCTGCTGATCCTGCGACAACAATACTGGAAGGAAGAGAGCTCCCAAGTTTCGTCAGCGCTCTAAACCCGAGCGCTCTTTCCGGCGCACGCATCGGGATCCTTGAGTCATACTTTGGTGAAGGGGGTGTAGAAGCACCAGCGGCAAATATAGTCCGCCAAGCAATCGAGAAAATGGTGGAATTAGGGGCTGATACGATCACAATTGAGATCCCAAATCTTCAAAATCTTATCTCTGGTTCAGGTGTGATCGGTCATGAATTCAAGTGGGACCTCATAGATTATTTGGCAGCCGTGCCCGATGCCCCAGTGAGTTCACTCGAGGAGATGCTTGAATTGGGATTGATCCATGAGGCTCTCACTCCTGGGATGCGAAGGAGGAATGCTCCGGAAAGCAGAGATACGGATGCCTATGCGACAGCCCTGGCTAAAAGAGAGCCACTCAGAAATGCTGTCGTGTCAGTGATTGAAGAAAATCAAGTCGACGCACTGATCTATCCAACTATGCGAGAGCCACCCTCAATTATTGGCCAACCTCAGAGGGGCTCTAACTGCTCACTGAGTGCAAACACAGGACTACCAGCACTGAGCATTCCAGCCGGATGGACAGGAGGGCTGCCTATCGGACTTGAGCTATTAGGGCGCAGTCTCGATGACGCGCGCTTGGTTGCTCTGGGGTACGCATATGAACAAGCAACGAATCACAGGCGCACACCGGTAAGCGCGCCACCTCTATTGAGTGGCAGGGCCGCAAAACCCATAACCTTTACTGTGCGGACAACAACTGACGGTGCTCCAAGATCCACTGTACGCGCTAGGGCAAGGGTACGGTTCACGTACAACTCTCTAACTGGAACACTCGCATACAACATTCGAGTGTCGGGTGTCAGAGCCGATGATGTCTTCGCCATCGTTCTCAGTACCAACGATGAGGAGGGGCGGCCCTATATTGAGCGACGCCTCTCAGGACCAAGCATTTCATCTGCCCAGGGCACGCTCACCTTGGACACAGATGAGCGTGAACGGCTCGAGTCTGGTGAATTCTACTTGGAGCTCATGACTCGTAACCACCCCTTTGGTACAGGCAAGAACCAAGTGCTGCCGGTCCGTCGGTAGCTACCAAATCCATTCTAGGATTTACGTCAACCGCTAATCCCTGCAAACCCCTGTTTGCCTAGGTATTAGCCCTCCGCCTGAATCTCCGCGGCGATGGCTTGGACCTCATCTAGGACCCTGAGCAGATTCCCACTCCAGAGCATTCCAATCTCCTCTTCCGTGTAGCCTCTGCGAACCAACTCGAGTGTGACGCTGAATGTTTCGGATGCGTCATTCCATCCTTCAACCCCACCACCACCGTCGAAATCTGAACTAATCCCGACATGCTCCAAACCAATCAAGTCTACCAGATAATCAATGTGATCTACGAAATCTGCTACACCCACAGGAGGTGTCGTGCTGGTAACCTCTGCTTCCATTCTGGAAGCGGCTCTGCTGCGAACCTCCTCCATATTGGCAGAGTAGGCACTCCTTGCATCTTCGCTTAAGCCCTGTAGCGCACCTCGGCCCCCTCGGCCCCCAAGTATCTCGAAGTCCATCTCCTCGGCGATGCTTGCTTCAAGTGCTTGCACCGCCTGTCGATTAGCATTGTTCTTCTCTGAATTGATATAACTTCGAAAAGCAACCGTCTGCACAACACCACCGTTTTCTTTCAGCGCCATCAATTGCTCGTCATCTAGATTACGACTCACATCATTGAGCGCACGTGCAGATGAATGAGACGCGATGACCGGAGCACGGGTCACTTCGAACATCTGCATGATTGCTTCTTTTGACGGGTGAGAGATGTCAACCATGATACCGACACGGTTCATCTCGGCGATTGCCTCCCGCCCCAGATCACTTAGCCCGTTGTGCAGCCACACACCATCTCGCTCTCCTGTATTCGAATCTGAGAATTGGCTGTGACCGTTATGGGCTAGAGACATGTATCGCCCCCCTCGTGCCTGAAAATCGGCGACGTTAGAAAGGTCCGTCCCAACTTGGTAAGCATTCTCTATTCCGATCATCGCGACTTTTTTCCCCGAAGCCGCAATCCGGCGTACGTCATCCGAGGTCAACGCAAGCTCGATACGATCAGGAGCAATCTCCTCGGTCAATCGGTGCACAGCGTCAAATTTTTCGATCGCTTGAGCATGGGCTCTAGCATAGCCCTCTTCTGTGAGCTCGCCTTGCCCAACAAATACGATGAAGAACGCAACATCCAGTCCACCTTCTTCCATCTTCGGAAGATTCACCTGGTTTCCCAGGTCCATTGTATAATTCCGATCAGCCGTGAAATTGCTGGCACTGATATCGTCATGAGTATCGAGTGTAATAACTCGCTCATGGATACCTTGCGCGCGCGTGACCAGGTCCGCTTCGGATTCTTGCGTTACCTCACCTCCTCCGCAGGCGATCATTAGCAGAGGGAAAGAAAGAAGTGCTAGTTCATTGGAAAACTTCTTGAGCTTCATGTTCATTTTGGAATCCGAAGAATGCTTATCGTAGAGAGGAATTGTGATTCTACGGGGACTCACAGTACCAGGCCACCTAAAGAACTGATAGCGGCGGTGCCATTTATAGTTAGAGGCCTTGTCTTTTGCACTGCTCTGGCTCTACCTAGACTCACCCAGTACCCACTTGGATTAGGAGGCCAAAAGATGCGCCGGCACTGTTCTCCATGTTTCTCATCAACTGCTACGATGCCTTTCCGAATCCCTATTATGCTGGTGCTCCTTGGTGCCCTCGGTGCATGTCAGCCTGCCAACAACGATGATGAATCATCTGTTGATCTGACGCCCTCCAATGATCTTAGCGCATTTGCTCCAACCGATTTACAGCGTGCCGAGATTCTCGCGACAGTCCAGGGAGTTTTCGATGCGCTTGGCGGAGATGCAGGCAAGTTATCTGCAGTCATGATGCCAGATGTGACAATGAGGTCCAACAGTGTCGAGGAGGATGGCACAGTTGCCTCATCCACTTCGACCGTTGAAGGACTTCGAGATCGGATCATCTCGAGTGGATCTACAATGGTCGAACGTATGTTCGATTCGAGAGTTATGGTAAGCGGGCCGATCGCGACCGTCTGGACTCCGTACGATTTCTACACCGGTGGGGAATTCAGTCACTGTGGTATAGATGTTGTTACCCTACTCTACACTCAGGAAGGTTGGCGGATCATGTCGCTTGATTGGTCTCGGCAACAGCCTCCCGATTGTCAGTTACATCCCGATGGCCCGCCACAAGGACATTGACCTGTCAAGCTTCCCATGAGTGGTCAATAGACCCCTATAATGATGGACAAAAGTGAGGGTTCTCTCATAAAAAAGGATGATCTCAGTGATTCGGACTCGATTTGAAGTTATGGGAGTGCTGGCAGTACCTCTTGGACTCATGCTTGCGCTAACAGATCTGCCGCTCACCCTCGTGGCTCACGGTGAAGCCCAATCCTCTCATACAAAAGCTGACGTCAGCTTCTCCGAGGATGTTACTCCTATCCTTGAGGGAAAGTGCGTGATCTGCCACGGTGGACCCGATGAAAATGGCGCGATTAAAAAAGAAATGGAGCTTGACCTCACAAGCTATGATGCATTGATGGTAGGATCGGAGTTTGGCCCTATTGTCGAACCCGGCAACGTGGAAGACAGCGTTCTCTGGATGATGATCGAGTTGGGGGACATGCCACAGGAAGGAGAACCTCTGACCACGGAGGAGCTTGAGGTGATTAAGACATGGATTGCTGAAGGGGCTCAAAACAACTGAAATAGCTTTAACACATGTCGTGACCGTCCCTCCGACTCTACGGTAACTGACTGTTCGCGCTCACTAGATCAGGTTCCGTTTAACCGCCTAATCAGAACACGTCGGAATTGGATCGGATGGCTCTCGCTCTGCAGTGCGATATACCCCTGAGTGAGCAGTTGGCCATCAGGCTTCATAGCATCATCAAAGCCATCTACTGAGCCCCCGCCGACAGTTAGACGCTCATATCCCAGGACCTTTTTGCCATTCACTAGATGTGAGACGCCAGTGTCTGCCTGGACCGTGAGTTCTACAGTCACCCATTCATCACCATGAAATGTTTCAGAAGTCGAGTTTGTACAGTGTGCTTGGACTTGTATCCCACCCATCTCGACCTCTGTTCCGGGAGTGCAGAGATTGGCGGTTGGGCGCGCTTCGGTGCCGTTACCACCAAGCAACTGTAGCTCAAGGGAAATCGGGAAATCCTGATCAGGTAGCATCGAATTAGGATTCTGGGAGTGAAACATCACCCCACTGTTCTTAAAGGCCCAATCCGGACCGCCTATGAGTTGTGTTCCGATAAAACGGTACTCGATGAGCAGTTGGTAATCGGAGAAAGAATCCTCATAAAAGAGATGGCCAAATCGTTCATCGAAAGTCTGATAACTTTCGTATCCAACCGTAAGGAGGCCATCCTCAATGCGGAATGTTCCTTCTGGATCCTCTCCGAGTTCATTTCCACGAATCTTCGGCACCCAGCCGGTCAAATCACGTCCATTGAAGAGCGCTATCCAGTCATCACCTCCCAATGATGACTCGGCCGATGAAGACTGCGCACTGTCCTGTGGTACCTGCTCTGATACACAGGCTCCTAATGAAACCACCAAGAGCATTAGAACTCTCACCGTTCCTCCATATCATCCGTTTGAATCGAGGATAGTGGTTTTTCGAGAGATGTCCTAGCAAATGAGGACAATCCGAGACAAGACGGGTCGCGGTTCTTCTAGTACAGGAGCTATCTTGGACACTACAGCTACCGCGAAAAGACTTAGTGTGTCGGTATAGACCACGGTATCTCACCAGGACCTGAAATGACACCCAACATCCGCCGGATTGCGATCAATACAGGTGGCGGAGATGCGCCCGGACTCAATGCAGTGATTCGAGCAGTGGTTAGATCCTCCGAGCAACACAACTGGGAAGTCTTTGGTATCAAGGACGGATATGACGGACTGTTCGAGGAAAATGGCATCATGCGGCTCGATAGGTCAGCCGTGCGAGGCATTACTCATTTAGGTGGTACGATCATCGGGACAACGAATAGAGGAGACCCCCTTAACTGGAAGGTCTTAGACGAACAGGGCTCCACAATACTGATAGACAGGAGCCAAGAGGTGATCGATGCCCTGGCCGCGCATGAAATCGATGCCCTGATCGCCGTCGGAGGCGACGGCTCACTCTCGATCGCACAAGCCCTTTTTGAAAAAGGACTCAACGTTATTGGAGTACCGAAAACCATCGATAATGATCTGGCTGCAACGAATCTAACGTTCGGGTTCCTGACTGCCGTTGAAACCGCAACAGATGCGATAGATAAACTCCACTCAACTGCTGAGGCACACGAACGAGTGATGGTGGTGGAATTGATGGGCCGTAACGCCGGTTGGATCGCGCTCTCTGCTGGAGTTGCAGCGACCGCCGACGTCATTTTGATACCGGAGATCCCATACGAGATGGAACGGATATGCGACAAGATCCAGGAGCGTTATGCGGAAGGCCGTAATTTTGCAATCGTCGTAGTGGCTGAAGGTGCCTTTCCAGTTGGAGGGGAACCACTTTTCCAGCGGCAGGGTGGTGGGAAGCAACACCTCGGCGGTATCGGTGCCTTAATCGCAGAAGAAATCGCAGAACACACAGGGCAAGAGACTCGCCACCTGGTCCTCGGCCATCTTCAGAGAGGTGGTGGACCGAATGCCCAGGACCGTTTGCTGGCACTTCGCTTTGGGGCAGCTGCAGTTGACCTTGCCGCCGCAGGCCGATTCGGGTGCATGGTTGCGCTCGATCCTCCCGATGTGCTCGCAGTTCCCTTAGCGGAAGCGATCGCTGCAACGAAAAATGTTCCTATCAATAGCGATATACTGAAGACTGCTCGGGCGCTCGGTACCTGTATGGGTGATTAAGGGCACGACACTGCACCAGGGATCACTCCAATGGAGCAAACAGGCGTTAGGTTCCTGGAGTCAGGTCTTGTCTTCTTCGGCTACTCAATTTTGTCATCCGAGATGCTTGCCCCCGATCTTCCGCTCTTCGAGCTTGGCGTTGCCAAGTTCCAGAACCCAGCACGCGATGGTTGACGATTCCCAGGAAACATCCTCCGGTGGTAGCAGATTCCGAATCACACTTATCCGCGTGATCATCGTCCAGGTCATAGCACTAGGCCTGCTCTTGTGGCTCCAAATGCGATTTGGAACATGATAGCCAGCAGTATTACCAGCGGCACAGAGGACTGATGTAATGCACTGGGTCAATTGGTTAATTGTCATCGTCTACCTGGGTTGGGTAGTCGTAGATGGCATCAAAAAATCCAAGGACACCGATACAGTCTCCGGCTATTTCATCGCCAATAAAAGCTTGTCTTGGTGGGTCGTTGGCCTGTCGGTGATGGCAACGCAGCTTTCTGCTGTGACCATGATCGGTACACCGGGTCAGGGCGCAACAGATGGACTCCGTTTCATACAACTGTATCTCGGACTACCTCTAGCGATGGTGATTCTTGGCGTGACCATCGTCCCCCTCCTTCATGGCTCTGGGGTCTACACTGCCTACGAGTATCTAGAACGCCGCTTTGACGCTAAGACGCGCGCTCTGACGGCATTTCTTTTCCTGATATGCAGGGGGCTCTCGGTCGGAACCATCATGGCAGCACCAGGTGTGGTCTTTAGTGCCATCTTCGGAATTCCCCTGGTGTGGGCTGTGGCTATGATCGGTGTTCCAACTGTGATCTATACCATGGTTGGAGGGGTCCAGGCGGTCGCCTGGGCTGACGTAAAGCAAATGGTTCTGATCGTCATCGCATTGGTCGCAATCATGTTTGTCCTGGTCATCCAGATGCCAATCAGCCCAGGAGAAGCCCTCACAATTGCTGGAGCTACAGGCCGACTGCAAGTATTCGACTTCTCTTTCGATATGAGTGAGCGCTACACGTTCTGGTCCGGGGTGATCGGGGGAACATTTCTCATGCTTTCGTATTTCGGCACTGATCAAAGCCAGGTCCAGCGTTACCTCGCTGCCAGATCAGTTCACGAGGCAAAAAGCTCCCTGCTCATGAGTGCTTACTGGAAAATTCCCCTTCAAGCTCTCGTGCTCTTAGTCGGCGTCGGAGTCTTCATGTACTACCAGTTCGTGCGCCCTCCACTGCTCTATAACCCTGCGCACGAGGCAGCAGTGGTTGCGGCGAGGGGGGCCGAGTACGACGACCTCCAGAAAAGATACGCTGAGGTATTTACGCTGAGAGAAGAAGCAGCCTTCGCTGTCGCCGACGCTTCCGATGGCAGCCAACAACCGATGGAACTTTTTCTTGCTCGCGAGCAGGAAATTCAAGCGATCCGGGGCGAAGCCCTCGCGATGGTGGTGGAAGAGACGGACGAATCATCAACCGACGTGAACTACATTATCCCGCGCTTTGTACTTTCCGAGCTTCCGATCGGGCTGGCTGGACTCTTCATAGCAGGGGTCTTTGCTGCCGCTATGTCTAGCATCGCCGCCGAACTCAACGCCCTTTCGACCACCAGCGTGATCGATTTCTATAGGCGATGGATCAAACCACATGCTGATGATGCCCATTACCTGACCGTATCGAAGGGAGCTACCGTTTTCTGGGGCTTCTTCGCCTGCATCGTAGCAACCTACGCTGCTACACTTGGATCGCTAATCGAAGTAGTAAACCGCTTCGGTTCGTTCTTTTACGGTTCGATACTCGGGGTATTTCTTCTAGCGATGGTCCCCAGAGCCAAGGGCCTAGGGGCTTTTCTCGGGCTCATAATTGGCATGGCGACGGTTGGCTTCGTCCAGTACTTCACCACGATCGGATACCTCTGGCATAACGTCATCGGTGCGGCCGTGGTTCTGCTTGTGGGTGTCCCATTGAGCCTCATAGACCGAAGGAACGCTTAGCCAACCCTAGTTATCACAGCTGAGTCAACACTCGCGGCTGAGTGGTGCACCGCCCCCTACATATGAGTGCTAGTTCCTCGAAATGAACTCCCTCCAGCTTGCTGGCTCAAGTGAGATGAGATTAGCAAAAAGCCGGTAGGCACCAGGTACCCTACTGGCCCATTGCCGGAAAAATGCGAGTCCCGTGTAGATGAAGAGGCCCTCCCCGACAGTGGCCACCAACAGCGAGCCGTGCCTTGCCTCTTCTCCCGGATCGTTCATCTCCAAGAGCGGTACGTAGGCATTATCCCAACTAGCAGCGAAGTAGAGACCTCTCTCCTGAACCCATCCTTCGAAGTCGAACTGAGTGATTTGATTAGGTGTAGTAAGAGCTGGTGATAAGGGAGCCAATAGGGTGACTTCCGCAGTTTCGTCTGATACGCGAGGAGATCCTCTGCCGACTTGGATTGCTTGGGGTGCGAGGGAACCCAAGCTTCCTCGGTTATACTGCACTAATACGGTGCCGCCAGCTCTCGAAAAATCCAAGATTTGGGCACTCGCGGCACGAAGGTCTGGACGAACTTCATATGCCCGCACCCCTAATACGAGAACGTCATAGGAGCTAAAAGAGCCACTCCGAACCGTGTTTTCGTCCAGAACATCAACCTCAACTCCGAGTTGGCGGATTGCTTCCGGACCGTCATCTCCTGAACCCATAATATATCCGACCCTTAACCCCGGAGTGACAGCTACAGGGAAGACCGTTATGACCACTTCAGCATCAGAATACAGAGGTGACCGAGGGATATGTTCATAGTCGATGAGCGTGAAACCTTCGGTATAGGCATTATCGTCATCCGTGCGCACAACAGCCTGGAAGGCATAATCACCTAACGAGATCCCATCCTGAGGCTGCACAGTAAAGTCCAGTGTCCGCTCTGCCCCTGAATCTCTCAAATCAAATGAGTGTTCTGCTGGTGTTACCATCCACCCCTGAGGCGCAACAAGTCTCACCTCGCCCCGGGCACCTTCGTCTTCCTGCGAGCTCACGATGACCGAAATGGCCTGGGATTGTGTCTGACCCTGAGGCCATGCAATCCCGCCCGGTGCGACGGCCACGGAAACTCCTGGCACTACCAATACTGGCTTCTCGAACTCACCGAATGACGGGTCCACACCAACATAGCGCCAGGGAACAACAGTCTCGACACGGCCACCCATAGATTCCCCTTGGAGTGTCTGCGAGAATACCGCCCTCCCCCGGACCGGTGCAGGATCCCGGGGCATGCCCCAGAGATCAGGCTCATCAGGCCATCGGTAGCGGGCCCCATCGCGATCTTCCCTCAAGAAGTAGAGCCGTGAAACATCGGAACCATCTGACACTATCAAGTCGAAGGTCCAGGTCGCGAGCGTGCCCGCTATCACCTCTCCATTTGCAGATAACCCGGAAACGGACATCTCACGAGCTTCCCAAGCTTCAGGGATCTCTAGGTCTACCGTTGGATTCGCTAGGTGAACATCACCGCCATTCCAAAGGTGCGCTTGGACTTGGACAGCCTGACCCGGGACAAGAAGATCATCTGCTACCCTAACGTCGAAGGTGATAGCTGACGCGGCCATCAACGCTTGCGTCGCCAGGATTTTCTTCTTCCCGAGTGCAATTATGAATTCTTGGTCGGCTACCGTACCGGCCACCTCTCCCGCTACCACCAGATGTTCTAGTGCCTCTGCCAAATCTGGAACGATTGCAGAGGGGTTTAGGCCGAAAACGCCTCTGGCTCTTGCGACTGATGCCCGATAAGCCTCAAGGTGCGGGAGCACCTGAGCACCCGACTCGCTATCGAGTCCGGTTGCGATACCTACCAAAGTGGTATCGATGCCTGAAAACATCCCATCGTTAAACCCATCAATGTGAGTGTCGACAAGAGTTAAGCCCGTGTCCTGGGGCCCGAAGGGCTGGGGCGCACCCATATCCTGTGAGCGATGTTGGCTTCGACTCTCCATTGAAAGCTGGAACAGAGAGCGGCCTAGCAGTGGATCATGACTCCCGGTATCGATGACTGTGACATCTTCGGTAGTGTCTCTTCCGCCTCCGAAAAAGCGTCTCCGAGATGTCTCATACAGCTTTGCTGGCCTCCAGGGCTCAACGCCGTGTGCAAACTGTTCCGTGAACCGGGTGCGATCTCCAGCAGCTTCAAAAACCTCCCGTGCTATGATACCAGCAGCCTGATGTTGCCCATGCCCGTCACGTGGCGTACCGCTGAATTCTGACACAATCACATGTGGCCGAAATTTTCTTACAACCCATGTCACATCTTCGAGGAGATCTTCACGAGACCACAGTGACAATGCTTCGTCAGCACTCTTGGAGAATCCATAGTCGAATGCTCGCGTGAAGAATTGCTGCCCACCATCCAAAGTACGTGCGGCCTCTAATTCACCTGTACGGATGACACCCAGGCCTTCCCAAAGCTCAGGACCAATGAGGTTTTGGCCACCGTCACCACGCGTCAGTGCGAGATAGGCGGTTTCAACACCCCAGCCTCGAGCAAGGGCAGTGAGAAGGCTAGTGTCCTCATCGTCTGGGTGAGCACCGATGATGAGGACGCGCTTTACTCCATCCATCTGGCGTAGTAAGAGACCCGTGGGTACAACCCCGGTGCCTCTCATTGACTGGGCACCAACACACGATGGAATAGCAATGAGGGCCAGCACACTCAGCACTGTGAACTGATTAAGCCACACTCTGAATAGCCTCATCATGGTTCCTATCGGAAGGCGCAGGTGTCGAGACCAAAAGCTCGTAAAGATAAATGCTGGAGTCTTACGGCCGATACCCGTACACCCAGAACAGTACCGATCGCAGCAGAGTTCACCCGCGTCATTCCCATTAACTGTCCTTTGGCCATGGTAAAGCAAGAGATGCTGGAGCCCGTGACTTCCCTACCCAACCTGCTAACGCTAATAAAGTGAGGAGGTAGGGGAATGCTAAGAACAATTGATAAGGGATAGCTAGCCCGAGTGTTTGGGCTTGAAATTGAAGCGCTGATGCCGCCCCGAAGAAAAGTGCAGCGAGAAGAACAAGCAGTGGATTCCACCGACCTAGTACAACCACTGCAATTGCGATGAACCCGCGTCCAGCACTCATGTTCTCAGCAAAAGTGCCAGCGTGTGCAAGAGCGAGATGTGCACCGGCTATACCGGCCAGTGTACCACCAAACACCGTTGCCCAGAAACGAGTCTGCTTCACCCGCACGCCAGCGGATGCAGCTGCATCCGGCTCCTCTCCGACAGCTCTTAATTCCAACCCCCACTCCGTACGG
>Ga0310125_10001352_pt1 | contig 12304 bp, 9 predicted proteins | sample CB11b_Tmax_Bot8__FD_203508 | JGI IMG/M metagenome (GOLD analysis project Ga0310125, IMG submission 203508) | Marine microbial communities from Western Arctic Ocean, Canada - CB11b_Tmax_Bot8 | ecosystem: Environmental > Aquatic > Marine > Oceanic | place: Canada: Western Arctic Ocean | collected... | reverse complement strand
TCGATGCGGGCACGGTGGGAAGGAGTGGATTTTTCGGAAGCCCACGCCAATGACAATGCAGATCGCACCGGCCTGTTGCGGAACCGGCAGAACTACGCCGCCATGATCGAGAATATCGATTCCCAGATGGGGCGTTTCCTCGCGGCTGTCAAGGCGCGTGGCGAGTTTGACAATACCATCGTCGTCTACGCTTCCGACCACGGGGAGATGCTCGGTGATCACGGACTGTGGGGCAAAAATGTCTGGCATCAGCCGTCGGTGGGCGTGCCTCTTGTGGTGGCCGGCCCCTCTGTCGCAGCCGGTGCGTCGTGCGCGGCGCCGGTGGTCCTCCACGATCTGCCCGTGTGGTTTCTCGAGCGCGCCGGGGCCCAACCACTGCCCTCGGCGGATGGTCGGTCCCTGCAGCCTCTGATGCTGGACGCCGGTGCCGGACACCGTGAGACGGTGGTCAGCGGCTTGAATGATTGGCGTGCTGTAACCGATGGTCGTCACAAACTCGTCGTGCATCGGCAACAGCCGGATCGGTTGTTCGACCTGGACGCTGACCCATGGGAGGAGACGGATCTGACGACGGCGGCGCCAGCGGTCGTGGCGACTCTGCGCGACGCCTTGGAGCAAGAGATGGAGGGACCGCCGCCATGACACCCCGCCAGATACAACTCGCCGACGATGGTCTGATTCCGAACAGCCCGCTGCCCCTGCTTGTCTATGCGGCGGCCCTCACCGATGGCGCTGACCGTGCCGGTCGCTTTGAGGCGCTCTTCGCCGAAAATGGCTGGAGTCGTTGTTGGCGCAATGGCATCTACGCCTTCAGACACTACCACAGTTCTGCCCACGAGGTTCTGGGGATCTCCGCCGGCACAGCGCGAGTCGAATTCGGTGGACGGGGAGGTGTCGAATTGAGCCTGCGGCCGGGGGACGCGGTGCTCATCCCTGCCGGTGTCAGCCACTACAGTCTGGGCGCGAGTGCCGATCTACTCGTCATCGGGGCCTATCCGGATGGCAGTGAGCGCGAAGACCTGTGCCATGATACGGAGCAGGATCGGACGGCGGCACTGCCCCGCATCAGCAGTGTGTCCTGCCCGTCAATGGATCCGGTGCTGGGTGAGGGTGGGCTGGCGCAAGCGTGGACCTGACGCGGCAGAATCGTTCAGCCCCGCCCACCCCCCGTGAGATGTCGAGTTAGCATGACGTCGATGTCGCTCACGACGGATTCACCCCATTCAAGCGTCGTAGCGACAGCGTGCCATCGTTGTCGTAGAGCCACTGTCGCAGGTTCTCACGTACGCGTGGCCATTCCCTATCGACGATCGAAAACCAGGCCGTGTCGCGGTTGCGCTGACGGACGATGCGGTGCTGGCGGAAGATGCATTCAAAGGTGAACCCCAGACGCAAAGCGGCGGCGCGAGACCTGGCGTTTAACGAATCACATTTCCATTCCACACGGCGGCACTGCAACCGATCGAAGGCCTCCTCCAGCATGAGATGCGCCGCCTCCGTGTTGGCCTGGGTTCGCTGGGCGGAGGGCACGTACCAGATATGACCCAACTCGAGGCAACGATCCGTCGCAGCGATATTGAGGAAGGAGACCATACCGAGTGCGGCGCCGGTGTCGGCATGACGTACCGTAAAAAAAGCTGGGTCCATACCGGGTGCGATCTGTTCCATCCAGGAACGCATGGCACAAACGCCGGCGAAAGGACCATACGGCATGTACGTCCACAGGTGCTCGACGTCGCCCTCGCCGTGACTCAATGGGTGCAGGGCAGGGGCATCGACGGCGGGGTCCAGGGGTGTCAGGTCAATGAACCGTCCTTCATAGACCCGCCGTGTCGGTCCTCCGGGGGCTTCGACGGGTGCGACAGCTTGTCCAACGGGCAGCATTAGCGACCTGTTCTGAGAGATGGTACACACAGGTTGGCATCGGGATGCAACAGTGTCAATGTGAAGCGGGCCACTCGTGAGACATCGGACAGGCGCCTGGCACCGATCAAACTGCTACATTCTCGTAACCAACCCATGCCCTGTCGCATAAAATTCGGTCGACCTCAAGCTGTCGATCCTCCGGCTCGACAGCCGAATGGTCAGACTACTCTGCGCTGGGACCACAACGTACCGTTTCGGAGAGCACCAACATGAACACGCCAAAGCTGGGGATCATGCAACTCAACGCCGATCTTGCCGAGAGTCTGCGCGAGGGGCACTTCGAGTCCCTGGTACTATTCGATATCGACCACTTTCACCAGATCAACGCTGATCTTGGCGCCGAAAAAGGGGACTCGATCCTGGAGCTGGTGGAGGGAGTCGTCATGGACCTCACGACGAAGTCGTATCGCATCGGCGGTGATACGTATGCGGTGCTCGATATTACTCTGGAAGGGGCCCATGAGGTCCGTGGGGCGGTGAAACTGGCCGCACAACGATCCATCCAGGCCCACGTCTCTCTGTCGGGTGGAGGGGTAAGCATTCAGCCCGAGTTGCTCGTTGGTAGCGAGGAGGCGGTACGGCTGTTGTATGCATCGGCGTCACAGATGCTGGCATTGGCCAAACAAGGGGGCCGGGACGAGATGGTCTGGCTTGCCAGCGACGGGGCGTACGAAGGCGAAACCAGCACCGCCGCGCTGCAGTTGTTTCGCGATCTGGCGCGGGTAAATGCCTCCAGAGCGCGGCAGATGGAGGTGGAGTCGAAGGTAGATCCGCTGACGGGGCTGTTCAACCGGCGTGGCTTCGAGGACATTTTTGCACGCATGGTCGATTCCTCACGACGGGCCGAACGCCCCCTCGGTCTGCTCTACATGGACTCGGACTCGCTGAAGACGATCAACGATCGCGATGGCCATGAGGCGGGGGATCGTTTCATCGTCGATCTGGCGAGTATCCTGCGCAACGTGGCCCGTCGTTCAGACTTCAACTTTCGCTGGGGTGCCGACGAATTTGCCGTGGTGCTGGAATCCGGCAATGCGGCGCGCGCCGCAACCCTGGCAGAGCGGTTGCGGGAGGCGGTGGCGGAACGGACTGAAGGCACTGTCTCCATCGGCATCTACTGCGGCGTACCAGAAAGCGCCGAGGATGCTGTGCGTATCGCCGACGCCGCCATGTACGACGCCAAACGGCGTGGCAAGGACCGCGTCGTTGTCAGTCTGCAGGACTGAATACACCTGCCACTATTCTGAAGCGGCGACCGGTTTGGCTTGCACCGAGCCGACGGCGCCAACGCGACTCTCCTCGCGCTTCGGCCGAAAACCGGAGACGATGACGTTGTTGTTGCGCGGCAGGATGTTGTCGTAGTCGATGCGGTGTGGGTCGTGTTCGGCACGGCCCACGGGGCACATGGCCGTATCGTGGTAGCCGATGCGCACCGCCTTGCGCCAGCGATCGGTGCGATTCACATCCGACCAGTGAATCGTCATGTAACTGAAAAAGGTGACATCTCCCGTTTTCGCCGGCACGGCGACGGAGTCGATCTTCTCCGGGTGGTATGTATCGGGGGGCAGGTGCGGTGCTGTATCCGGACCGAGCACGTGGTCGATGGCCCCGCCCTTGTGGCTGCCGGGCACGACATGCAGGGCGCCACTTTCGACGGGGGCATCGTCAAGATGCAGCAGGCAATCGACGAAGTCGGGACCGTCATGCGGGTAGAAGGGATAGTCCTGATGCATCGGGAAGGGGGTACCCTTTTCGGGCGGCTTGGCATGCAATACCGTGTGATGCCACTGAACGCTGTCGCCGATGAGGTCACGCACACAGGAGACGAGCCGCTCGTGGTGAATGACGCGGGACCAGACGTCTGAGTAGAAATCTGGCCGGTGCAGGAACACTGCCTTTGTGTTGAGACGGTCTTCCTCCTGCAGATATCGATCTCGCCACGGACCTTTCCAGCCGATCGTCTCCTCGCCCCATTCCTCGATGATGCGTACCATGTCGGTCGCCAAATCTGTGGATTCGGCGGTGGAGAACAGGCCTTCGACCTTGACGTATCCGTCGCGGTGGTAGGCGTCGATGTGCTGTTGTGTGAGCATGAGAGCCATTCTCCTGGTGAGGTCGGTGCCGTCTGCCAGGGCGTAGTGTACATCCCATCGTCGATGGATGACAACAATCCCAGAAGAGGAAGCGTTGAACCCGGCAGCATTGGTGCCTATTTTTCCTGTTTACGCCAATCTCGACGACGGAGAATACCCGCCGCAAATGATCGAGCACGATCCCTACTTCATCGCCGATCCTGACGCGATCGAAACACCCGCCATGGTTGTGTTCGAACCTCAGGTGGATGCCAATATCGCCGCCCTCTGTGACCTGGTCGGTGGTGGTACCAACCTGATGGCGCACGTAAAGACGCACAAGTCCGAGGCGATCGTCCGCAAACAGCTGGCAGCTGGCATCGCAGGATTCAAGTGTGCGACACTGCGCGAACTGGAAATGACACTCGATGTCGGTGCGACCGAGTCGATTCTCGCCTATCCCATGCTGCAGCAGCTCAAGGTGGACCGCTTCGCGAAGATCACCGATGCCCACGCCGAGGCGAAGGTCTACGCAACAGCGGGGGATCTGGCTCATGTGGCGGCCCTGGCTGCGACGGCCGCCGGTCGTGACCGGCCCCTGTTGGTGATGCTCGATCTCGACGTCGGCATGCATCGCACCGGTGCCAGCCTGCGCGGCGCGGCAGAGGTCTATGCGGCGATCCACAACACGCCGGGACTGGAGGCGGCAGGCCTGCACGCCTACGATGGCCACGAGCACTTTCAGGATCCCCAGGCAAGGGCAGGGGCAGCACAGAAACACATCAACGATCTGCAGACGTTCAGAGAGCGACTGGAAGGGGCAGGCATGCCGGTGCCACGCGTCGTTGCTGGCGGCTCCTTCTCCTTCCCCTACTATGCGCGCACCGGGGGCATCCACGGGTCGCCGGGCACCGTCGTCTACTGGGACATCAATGGCACGACGCGCATGCCGGATCTGCCCTTCGTGTGGGCGGCGATGGTTCTGTGCCAGGTCGTCGAGCGGCACCCCGAGCAGCAGACGATTACCACCGATCTGGGGGTCAAGGCGATTGCTGCCGATCCTCCCCTGGCGAGCCGGGCACGCCTGCTGGGGCACATGGATGCGCGCCTCATTCTGCAGAACGAGGAACACGGTGTGTTTCTGTTCAAAGGCGACCTGCCTGCCGTCGGCGATTACCTGCTGGCGATTCCTGGTCACGTCTGTCCCACGACGATCCGCTTCCCGGGCAGTTTTGTCATCGACGCGGAAGGCATAGTCGTCGATTTCTATCCCCACACCGCCCGCGACCGGCAGTAGTTCAGGGGGAGGCAGGACAAGGCAAGTGCCCAACGGCACACCATTCTCCGTCAACTGGCTGGTGACGCTGCTCCATGTGCGACACGTGACGCGGGCGGTTCGTGCCGCTGCTGGTGGCCGACTGCTCGACGTCGGCTGTGGCAGTCGCCCTTTTGCGGAATTACTCGAGAGCCACTGCGAGCGCTCGTTGGCGATCGAAGTCGACAGGAGACGGTATGAGCGCTCCCGGTTGCTTCCGGATGCGTGGGCGAGTGGTCTGCAATTGCCGTTCCTCGATGCAACCTTCGACACAGCGGTCTCCTTCCAGGTACTCGAGCATGTGCCACAGCCGGAATGCATGCTGGCAGAGATCCAACGGGTGCTCAAACCGGGAGGCGTGCTGGTACTGACGGCGCCACATATCTGGGGTATCCATGAGGAGCCAGAGGACTATTATCGCTACACGCCGTATGGCCTGCGTTACTTGGCCGAGACGGCGGGACTCAAAGTGCACAGTGTCACGCCCCTGGCCGGGTTCTGGGTCACCATGGGGGCCCGGTTCACCCAATACTTCACACAGTTTGAGAAATTTTACCTGCATCCCGTGACCCGACCGCTGATGGCGATCGTACAGATCACCAGCCTCATTCTTGACAGTCTGCACAGGGTGGATAGCGACGCCTGGAATCATCTGCTGGTGGCGCACAAGCCGACACTGGCGGAAGGCACGAGCTGATGGCGTTGGAGTTGGATCGTGGCTGGGTGAGACCGGACAATGGTTGGCTCGTTGTCGTCGCGGCGCTGGCCGCGGCGCTGGCGACGGTCCTTCCCCTGCTATTGCTGGGTACGGGCATGCATATGGTATTGGTGACGGGGGCCCTGGTCTCGGCAGCGGCAATCCTGTTTTCGCCGCGGCGCTCGCTTGCGGCACTGGTGGTGGTCACCTCCGTTCTGCCTGCGGGTGTCATCGATGCCACGCGCATGCCCTTGGGACTACGGCCCTGGGAACTGGTGCTGCTGGCGGCCTTGCTCTTCGCCGCGATCGACTTTGTCTTTTTCGATGGTCTGCGATTGCGTCGTAGCCGGGTGGACGGGGTGCTGGTCGCCTTTCTGGGGGCCGCCACCGTGGGTGCACTGGTGGGCGCATGGCATGGCCACGAGGCGCTCCTGCGCAATGCGCGATACCCATTCTATTTCGTTGGTTTCTTTGTCGTTCTGCAGGTCGTCGAACGACGCGATGTGACCCGCCTGTTCGCGCCCATCTTCGTCGCGATCGGCGTCGTTATCAGCGCCGAATACGTGCTCGAGTTTCTCGGCGCCATCGATCTTTCTACCGGGGATCGTTTCGTCCGGATCGGGCGCCGGCAGGGCATTGTGTTGCCCGTGTCCCTGCTCGTGATCGCCAACTGGATCGTGCATGATCCCCGTCGCTGGGGGCGTGCGCCATTGCTGGGGTTGTTCCTGTTCACCGGCCTCGGGTTCGCTCTGACCCTTGGACGGGGTCTTTGGGCCAGCTTCGGTCTTGGCCTCTTCGTCTCGGTGTGGCTGTGGCACAAGGGGCAACCCATCGAGCAGCGTCGCGCCTGGAAGGGTATCGCCCTGGCTCTCGGCCTCGTGCTGACGTTGACGGCGACAGTCCTCGCCTTCCAGCGGGTGACCGGTACGTCGATCTCCGTCCACGCGGTCGAACGGTCGCGCACCTTTCTCGACTACAGCCGGGACATACAGGTCCTGAGTCGCCTGCTGAACTATGCCACCGCCCTCCAAGAGATCGCCAAACATCCAGTGCTCGGCGCCGGTCAGGGCGCGACGGTGACCTCTTATTCCTTCGATCCGGAGACGAATCGGTTTGAAACCTGGAGAGCGTGGACTCTGGACAATCTCTACCTGACGTTATGGCTGAAACTCGGTCTGGCAGGTCTCATCCTGTTTCCCTGGTTCTGTATCGGCGTGGCGCGAGCGGGGGTGCGCGTATTCCATAAAACCCGGGAGCCATCTGAGCGTGCTTTTGCCGCCGCCGTCGTGGCGACACTCGCCGGCATGGCGCTGCTGGGAATCAGTGATGGCTCGATGGTGAATGGACGTTTCGCCGCCGTATTCGCCGTGCTCTTCGGCCTGGTGATGGTGTTGGACGCAGATGACGAACGGAGTGTAGGACTCGAATGAAGAGACTGATTGACATTGCATCATCGCCGTCGCGACGCATCGTCGGACTGATGACGGGGACCTCAGCGGATGGTATCGACGCCGTCCTGGCAGAGATCGACGGCTACGGCGAGATGACGGAGTTCACTATCCTGTCCCAGATCACGCACAAACTGCCCGAAAAGCTGCAGGCTGACTTGTTCATGCTGTTCCAGCCCGACGCCCTGGTCGAGGATCTCTGCCAGGCGAACTTCGCACTCGGCGCGGTCCTGGCCGATGCGGCCCTGCAGGTGATCGAGGCGGGCAATGCCGTACCCGAGGAGGTCGATCTCATCGGTAGCCACGGGCAGACGGTGCGTCATCTGCCGCAGGGCAATCCGCCGTCGACGCTGCAGATCGGCGAAGCAGCGGTGATCGCGCGACACACAGGCATTCCGGTGATCAGTGATTTCCGTCCCGCCGATCTCGCCGTCGGCGGGGAAGGGGCGCCACTGGTGCCCCTCGTAGATGTGCTGCTCTTTGGCCACGCCGACGTGGGACGGCTCCTGCTCAATATCGGTGGCATCGCCAATGTCACCGCCATCCCAGCGGGGGCGTCCGCCCATCATGGTGTACTCGCTTTCGACCTGGGACCAGGCAACGCCCTGGTAGATGCCGCAGTTCAGCACCTGACGGGAGGTGTGGCGCGATACGATGAGGATGGCCGCCGCGCCGCCGGGGGGACGGCGAACGAGGAGTGGGTGGATCGACTGATGAAACACGATTTCTTTCGTCGACCACCGCCCAAGTCCACGGGTCGAGAGGAGTTCGGCACTTATTACGTGGCGGAACTCATGCAACAGGCCGATCTGGCGCCCGCGGATCTGCTAGCGACACTGACGATGTTTACGGCGCGCAGTATCGCCGCCGGTATCGATCGGTTTGCCGATTCTGCAGCGGAAATGGAAGAGGTCTTTGTCGGGGGCGGCGGTGTGCACAACAGCCACCTGATGGCGTTGCTCGAAGAGGTCCTGGCCCCGCGTCGCGTGCGGCCGATCGACGATCTGGGTGTATCCGCAGATGCCAAGGAGGCGCTCGCCTTTGCCGTGCTGGCAAATGAGACGCTCATGGGGCGGTCCGGAAATGTGAGAGGGGCGACGGGTGCGAAGATGGATGCTGTATTAGGGAAGATTTCTTTGCCGCCGTTGGTGGAGCAGGAATGAAAGTGGCGTCGTCGCACCAGTGCGTGGCCCTCCGGCCGCTTCGCTGCGGCCTGCGGCCCTCCTCGCGAGCGGATCGCTACGGTTGGTTGCAGTCCCAGGCGTCGTCCTGGAGGACTGTCTGCCGTTGACAACTGTTTCTGCAAGGCTGAGCGAATTTACAAGGAGATGGCTCGTTGATCATTGATACGCATGTGCATGTTTGGGAGATTGATCCGCCGCGTTATCCGGTGGGTCCTACGGCGCCGAACTTTACTTCGCTGCCGGATGTGCCGGCGACGGCGGATGAGTTGATTGCCGACATGGACGCCAATGGGGTGGATGTGACGGTCCTGGTGCAGACCTCCTGGTCGACGTGGGACAATGGCTATATCGCCGATTCCGTGACGCGTTTTCCGCAGCGGTTTGTCGGTCACGGCATGGTGGATCCGCAGGATGAGGCGAATAATGCGGAGACGGCGCGGCACTGGATCGAGGATCGGGGGCTGGTGGGCTTCCGTTTTCATCCCATGTACTACAAGGACGAGAAGGTGTTGACCGGCGACGGCAATCGGGCCATGTGGGACGTGCTGGCAGAGCTGCAGGCGGTCGTTCAGTTTCACACGAGCCCTCCCTTTGCCGATCAGATCGGTGAGATCGCGACTCGGCATCCGCAGATGAAGTTGCTCATCGATCATATGGGGTATCCCCATCTCGACGAGGGACCGGAGCCATGGCAGCCGATTCTCGATCTGGCCAGGCACGACAATGTGCATGTAAAGATCTCCGATGTGAAAGGCCGCTCGAAACAAGAGTTTCCTTTCGCTGACATGCACGGATTTGTGCGTGCCCTGGTCGATGGTTTTGGCGCCGAGCGATGTCTCTGGGGCACCGGCTATCCGGGCCATCATCGCACCAAACACAACTGGCTGTCCTTGGCTGACGAACTGCGCCTTGTGCGCGAGGGATTCGATTTCTTGAGCGACTCACAACGAGACCGAATTCTGGGCGGCACCGCCGCCGAGGTCTGGGGGCTGGCATGACGCATCGATTCGAATTGGTGGAGACGCGACAGATTTCGGAGTTGGACACGACGGCGAGTCTCTTTCGCCATCCCACGGGTGCGCAGCTGATGTCTTTGGTCAATGATGGTGATGAAAACAAGGTCTTCGGTATCAACTTCCGTACGCCGCCCTCGGACTCGACGGGTGTCGCCCATATCCTGGAACATGCGGTGTTGTGTGGCTCCGAGAAATACCCCGTGAAGGAACCCTTCGTCGAATTGCTGAAGGGTTCGCTGAAGACCTTCCTGAATGCCTTTACCTATGCCGACAAGACATGCTATCCCGTAGCAAGTCTGAATCTTCGGGACTTTTACAATCTCGTGGATGTCTACCTCGACGCCGTGTTCCACCCCCGTCTGACACCAGAAGTACTCAAGCAGGAAGGCTGGCACTACGAGGTCGATGGGGAGGATCTGGTCTACAAGGGCGTGGTCTTCAACGAGATGAAGGGGGCGTATTCATCCCCGGACCGAGTCCTGGGCGAAGCCGTTCAGCAGGGACTGTTTCCCGATAACACGTATGGCGTCGAGTCCGGCGGGCATCCGCGCTACATCCCGGATCTCACGTGGGAGCAATTCGAGGCCTTCCACCGGGACTTATACCACCCGTCCAACGCGCTGATCTGGTTCTATGGCGACGATCCGGTGCCTGAGCGCCTCGAGATTCTCGAAGCGTACCTGTCAGGGTTCGAGGCGCGAGAGACGGATTCCGCGGTGGCGTTGCAGCCACATTGGTCAGAGCCGCGTACCCAGGAGACGACGTACGCAGTGAGTGCCGAACTCGCACAGGAGGGGGAACAGAACAAACACTTCGTGGCGGTGAACTGGCTGCTGGAGGATGATGCCGATCTCGACACGCGAATCGGACTGCAGACTCTCGATCACGTGTTGATGGGCACGTCCGCGGCGCCCCTACGCAAGGCGCTGATCGAGTCAGGCCTGGGGGAGGACCTGACGGGACTCGGGATGGAGACGGAAATGCGTCAGATGTTTTTCTCCACCGGGCTGAAGGGCGTGAAGCCCGCCGACGAGGACAAGGTGGCGGGACTCGTAATCGATACTCTGACGACGCTGGCGCGTGAGGGCATCGACCCTGAAACAGTTAAGGCATCCCTGAACACCTTGGAGTTCCGCCTGCGCGAGAACAACACGGGTTCCTACCCGCGTGGCCTCATCCTCATGCTGAGTTCTCTGGGGACGTGGCTGTACGACGGTGACCCTTTCGAACCCCTCTTCTTCGAAGCGCCGCTGGCTGCGTTGAAAGAGCGTGTGGCAAAAGGGGGGTATTTCGAGAGCCTGATCGAAACGCAGCTGCTGTCAAATCCACATCGGACGACGGTGTTCGTGCGACCCGATGCAACGCAGTCAGCGCGTGAGGAGGCGGAGGAAGCGGCGCGATTGGCAGAGGTCCGTCAGGGGTTGTCCGACGACGACATGAAGCGGATCGCCACCGAAGCTGAGGAGTTGAAACAGCGCCAGGAGAGGCCAGATGATCCGGCGGACTTGGCGACAATTCCCGCACTTTCACTGACCGATCTGGATCGCAAGATCCGGCAGATCCCGGTTGCCCGTACCGAGGTCGCCGGGGCGACGACACTGAACCACGATTTGTTCACCAATGGCATCATCTACTTCGATGTCGGTTTCGATCTGCGGACACTGCCGGCGGAGCTGTTACCATACGTGTCCTTATTCGGTCGCTGTCTCTTGGAAATTGGCACGGAGAAAGAGGACTTCGTCCGGCTATCCCAGAGGATCGGGGCGCGTACCGGTGGTATGTGGACGGGCAGTCTGGTGACCAATCATCGGTCGGATTCGACCACTGTGGCGCACTTCTTCCTCCGCGGCAAGGCCATGTTCGGTCAGGTGGGGGAGTTGCTCGACATCGCCCGCGATGTGCTGCTGACCACTAGATTCGACAATCCGCAGCGATTCCTGCAGATGGTCCTGGAAGAGAAAGCTGGAGAGGAATCGGGTCTGGTCCCAGGGGGACATGCCGTAGTCAATCTGCGTCTCAAGTCGCAATTCGGCGAGGCTGCCTGGGCAAGTGAGCAGATGGAGGGCATCAGCTATCTGTTCTTCCTGCGCGACCTCGCCAAGCAGGTCGAGTCGGACTGGGGTACCGTGCTGGCCAAGTTGGTAGCGGTGCGCGATCATCTCGTCAACCGCAAGACACTGTTGTTGAATGCTACCTGTCCCGAGGCGGATCTGGCCGCCGTGGAGCCGCATATTGCGGCGCTGGTTCAGGCTCTCCCCGAACGCCCCGTCGTCATCGGCGACTGGTCGCCTGATCTGTCGGGCGCCGATGAGGGTTTGACACTGCCGGCGCAGGTGAACTACGTGGGCAAGGCAGGTAACCTCTACGATCTCGGCTACGAGTTGCAGGGCTCCGTTGGCGTGGTGACGAAGTTTCTGGGCGACACTTATCTGTGGGAGAAGGTGCGGGTACAGGGTGGGGCATACGGCGCATTCTGCTCCCTCGACTATTTTACGGGGGTCTTCACCTACGTCTCCTACCGCGATCCGAATCTGCAGGCAACAGTCGATGTCTACGATGGCTCAGCGTCATTCCTGCAAAATCTGCAACTGCCGGACGAGGAGCTGACGAAGGGGATCATCGGCAAAATCGGTATGTTGGACGCGT
>Ga0310125_10001351_pt1 | contig 12308 bp, 9 predicted proteins | sample CB11b_Tmax_Bot8__FD_203508 | JGI IMG/M metagenome (GOLD analysis project Ga0310125, IMG submission 203508) | Marine microbial communities from Western Arctic Ocean, Canada - CB11b_Tmax_Bot8 | ecosystem: Environmental > Aquatic > Marine > Oceanic | place: Canada: Western Arctic Ocean | collected... | reverse complement strand
TCGAGCTCGGCCCGGGCGAGGAGCTGCTGGCGGAGCCAGGGGCGATGTCGCGCATGTCGTCGAACATGGAGGCGAAGTCGAAGCGGCTCGGCTCGTTCTTCGGCGCCCTTATCCGCAAAATGTTCGGCGGCGAGTCCTTCTTCGTCGGCCGCTTCACGCATCCCGACGGCGGCAGCGTCACGATTGCGCCGCGGCTGCCCGGCACGGTAACGCACCGGCAGATGAACGGCGACAGCGTCTTCCTGACGGCGGGCGCGTTCCTCGCCTGCACGCCCGGCCTGACGGTCAAAGCCAAGTTCGGCGGGCTGCGCGCGCTCTTCTCGGGTGAAGGCGCCTTCCTGGTAGAGGTTTTCGGCACCGGCGACCTGTTCTACAACGCCTACGGCGGCGTGGTCGAGCAGACTGTCGCAGGCAAGTTCACGGTCGATACCGGCCACCTGGTCGCCTTCGAGCCGTCGCTACAGTACACCATCGGCGGGATGGGGAACCTGAAATCCACGTTCCTCTCGGGCGAGGGGCTGGTTATCAAGTTCCAGGGCAACGGCAAGGTATGGGTCCAGACGCGCACGCTCGACGGGCTGGCGGGCTGGCTCACCCCGAGGCTCTGACATGGACGTAAACGTAGCAAACCGGGGAGCTTTCGGCTCGGCACTGGTGACGCTCCAGCCGGGCGAGGAGTTCATCTCCGAGGCGGGGGCGATGTATCGCGCCTCGGGCAATATGGAGATTGAAATCAAGTCGCGTAAGCGCGAGGGGGGCGGGCTCTGGGGCGCGCTCAAGGAGGGCGCCAAGGCGATGTTCGCGGGCGAATCCTTCTTCCTCTCGACCTACCGCGTCAAGGACAGCCAGCCCGGAGAAGTCGGCCTCGCGCCGATACTGCAGGGCGAAGTTTCGTCGCTGAAGGTCGGCCCCGAAACGTGGATTTGCGCCGGCGGCTCGTTCCTCGGCGCGTCGAGCGGAGTTGAACTCGACACACAGTATCAAGGCTTGAAGAAAGGGATGTTCTCTGGCGAGGGGCTGGTCTACGTCCGCGCTTCAGGGCAGGGCGAACTGCTGGTGAGCGCCTACGGTCGCATCTCGGAAGTCGAGGTGCGCGGCGGAATCACGATTGACAACGGCCACGTCGTCGCCTTCAGCGAAGGGCTGGAATATGATATCGGCAAGGCGGGCGGCTGGATTGCATCGGCGCTCTCGGGAGAGGGACTGGTGCTGAAGTTCCGCGGCAACGGCCGCATCCTGGTCCAGTCGCATGACCGCGACCGGCTCGGGCAGGCGCTGGGGCCACTGCTGCCCTCGAGGGAGCGCTGATGCGCCACCGCCTGATTTGTGGGCCGGGCTACGCGGCGGCCGAAATCGAGCTGTCGCTGGGCGAGGAGCTGGTCGCCGAGGCGGGCGCGATGGCGTGGATGGACGACTCCATCGCAGTGCGCACGCAGGCGCGCGGCGGCATCCTGAAGGGGCTGGGGCGCATGATTACCGGCGAGAGCTTCTTCCAAAACACCTACTACGCCGAAGGCACGCCGGGGAAGATTGCGCTGGCGCCGGGCGTCCCGGGCGATATCGTGCCCTACGAGATGCGGGACGAGACGCTCATCATGGAGCGCGGCGCCTATCTTGGGCACAGCGGCGACATTGAGACTTCGGTGAGCTTCGAAGGCTTTACCGGCATCTTCGCCGAAGGGCTGCTGGCGCTACAGGTCAAAGGCACGGGGCTGCTCTTCTTCAACTCCTACGGAGACATCCAGGAAGTGGCGGTCGACGGCAGCTACACTGTCGACAGCGGCTACGCGGTCGCGTGGCAGTCATCGCTTGACTACAGCATCGGCCGCACCGGCCGCTCCATCGGCACGTTCCTGTTCGGCGACCAGCTGGTCAGTCGTTATCAGGGCCGCGGCAAGCTCTGGGTGCAGACGCGCAGCCCGCGCACGCTCGCCAGCTGGGTTCACCCGTTCCGGCGGGTAAAGAGCGATAACCAGTGATGGGGGCGCTGGCAGACGACATCGTCGGCTGCCGCGCCTGCCCGCGCCTTGTGGCCTACGCTACCGATGTTCGTGAGAGCGGCCGCAAGCCCGGCTTCGTCGCTGGCGACTACTGGTGCCGGCCGGTGCCGTCTTTCGGCGGCCGCGACGCGTGGCTGCTCATCGTGGGGCTGGCGCCCGGCACCCACGGCGCGGGGCGCACCGGACGGCCGTTCACCGGTGACTACGCCGGCGACCTGCTCTTTCGCGCGCTGTGGGAGCTGGGCTGGAGCAGCGGGCCGGAATCACGCTCGCGAGACGATCCGCTCGCGCTCGACGGCGTGCGCATCGCCAACGCACTGCGCTGCGCGCCACCGCAGAACAAGCCGGACGGCGACGAGCTGAAGCGCTGCCGGCCGTTCCTCGAGCGCGAGCTGGCGCTGCTGGCGCAGCTCGAAACCGTGCTGGCGCTGGGCGGCGTGGCGCACCGGCAAGTCATCGCGACTGTCGGGGGGCGACAGGTTGACCACAAGTTCGGGCACGGTGCGCGCCACGCGCTGCCGGGAGTCGAGTGGGAGTTGGTCGACAGCTACCACCCCAGCCGCTACAACCTGAACACACGGCGGCTCACAGCGGAGCAATTCACGGAAGTTTTGTCGTCCCTCCGCGATTGATATTAATAGCGCCCGGCCTGCGCCCAGCGATGGAACGGAGTCGGCTGCCGCTGCCGCTCACCGCCGGGGTGCTGCTGCTGCTCGGCGCGGGGGGGCGGATTGCGCTGCACGCGCATCCCAACGTCGAGACCGTGATGGTCGCGACCTTCCTGGCTGCGATGCTGCTCCCCTTCGCTTGGGCGGTCGCGGTGACGATGGGGATGATACTGCTCTCCGACTGGTGGCTCGGCTACCTCTGGGGCTCGCCCATCATTGCGTTCACCTATTCGGGATTCCTGCTCGTCGCACTCGCGTCACGCCGCTGGCGCCCGCAGATTGGCGGGCAGCTCTCGCCCGGGCTGGCGATGCGCTTTGCCGGCGTGGGGGTAGTCTTTGCGGCGGTCTACGACGGCTGGACCAATTTCGGCGTATTCTGGCTCTGGTGGGCGCATACGCCGGGCAACCTGCTGGCGGTCTACACACTGGGGCTGCCGTTCATGCTCTACCACCTGCTCTCGAACATCGTCACCTTCACCCTCGTCGGGCTCCCGCTCTGGGTCGCGCTGGGCGCCCCGGCCGGCGACGAGGCGGCGTTGCCCGCGGGCGACACCGCCCGCGACTGAAGCGGGAGTGGCCGCCGGCTGACCTTTATATCGCTCGTGGGGCAGGCAGGCTGATGTCCCGGGGGCGCCTCGCTGCACTGCCGCTGGCGCGGCGCACCACAGTCATATTGCTATTGGCGCTGCTGCTGCTGGCGCCGCCGGTCGCGCTGCCGGGGCCGGCAGCGCCACTCGGGAGTTCGCTGCTGGGAACGGCGGGCGGCGAGGAGCCGCTGCCGAAGTGGGGCTTCTACGTCTACATGGCGGGCGACAACTCGCTCTCCAACCAGACGACCGACGACCTAGATGAGATGCTGGAGGTCGGCTCGAACGAGAATCGTGAAGTAGTGGTGCTGGTCGACCAGGAAGGTGAAAATGACAGCCGCGCCTACCGCGTGCTGCGCAACGGCCTCGAGGAGACGCCGCTGGCGGACGTCGGCAGTGGCTGGGGCGACGAGCTGGACATGGGCGACCCGGCCACGCTGCGCGACTTCCTGACGTGGGCGACGACGGAATACCCGACGCAGGAGCGCATCCTGGTCATCTGGAACCACGGCAACGGCTTCAAGCGCGTCGCCGAAGATGGGGGAAGTTACCTGACGGTGCCGGAAATCGAGGGGGCGCTCGCAGAATACCGTAGCGCAACCGGCCACGGCCCGCTGACGCTGATTGGCTTCGACGCCTGCCTAATGGGGATGTTCGAGATTGCGTACGAGCTGCGCGAGCACGCCGCCTACATCCACGGCTCCGAGGCGTATGAGCCGCAGGAAGGGTGGACCTACAACCACCTGCTGCCGCTGCTCGGCGCGGAGACCACTCGCGAGGCGATGCTCGAGGCGGTGGTCCACACCTACATCGAGAGCTACCGCAATGACTCGGTCCTCAGCGGCTACTCGGTGACTGCGGCAATAATCGACACTGCGCAGCTGGAGCCGCTCCATGAAGCCATTTCCGGCTTCGGCACGGAGCTGCGTGCAATCCAGACACTCTACCGCGACGAAGTGGACGAGGCGCGCGCCAACTCGCAGGTCTTCGAGAACAACGCCTATCGTGACCTGCACGACCTGACGCTGCTTGCCGTAGAATGGGCACCTTCTCCAGCGGTTCGCCTGGCCGGTGAGAGTGTGCGGCAAGCACAGGCGAACGCTACCGTCGTCGAAGAGCACTGGACCAAGCCGGGCCGTCGCGACGTCAGCAATGCACACGGACTCACCATCTACTACCCTGCCTCGACCCCGTCATCGAAGTACTTCGACCTGGCTGCCGCCACGGGAGGCTGGCGAGACTTCATCGACGCGCTCGCTTCCGAGCCGCCGCAGCCACTCGCGTCGCTCACGGCAGAGGCAGTCACCGATGGCGCCAACATCACGCTCTCCGGCAGCTACTCCGGCGATGCCGCCCGGCTGGAGCTGTTCCTGCAGGACGCGAATGGCAACATCGTCGCGCATGAGGAACATATGCTCGGAGGCGGCGCACTCCCCACAGTCATGCTGCAACCTGGCCGCTCCGGCAGCTACCGCCTCGATGTGCTGCTCTACGACGGTGACGGCTGGTTGCAGGACCACTACATCGCCGAGGGGCTGGTGGTGGACCTGCAGCTGCCGGACCTGGTGGTGGAGATTGCCGGGCCGGTAATCGGGGTTCCGAATGGACAATGGCTAATCGCAGAATCCCTGTTGGAAATCCACCCTTTCAGTCTTGGGGGAACAATATCGAATCAGGGGACTGTCACGGCCTCCTCTATCCACCTAGTCATCACTGACGGTGAGGAAACCTGGCAATTCGAGTGGGACGAACTCGTACCGGGAAATTCTACGGAGTGGCTCACCCCCATGGAACTCAGCAATCTAACTGCGGGAAACTATACTGTTTCAGCGATAGTCACCTCGGACGCGGAGAGTGATGAAGACCCTGCGAGCAATACGGACAGTTATGTATTGCGAATCGTCACGCCCGGTCCTCACAACTACCAAGTCACGACCAATCACGAAAGCACATCACAATTCGAGGCCGGTGAATTCTCACCTACAATCGTGAATATCACACTGACCGGAGACGCCGGACAGGGATGGGAATTTGTTTACCTGCTGCTGGATTACCCGGCGGGATGGAGTCTGCAAAGCACTATCGGCTACTTCACCGGCGCTGATGGAACCGTCTTTCAGTACACCATCCATATCCAGCCGGAAAATTCCTCGCAGTATACAGCCGGGATTAACGTACCTGCCGGAACCGCCAGCATGCTTGCTTCCCTCCACCCCGCGCTCGAGAGCGTCGCCGGCCCGCACGAAATCGGCGTCTCGCTGATTGACCACGACGGCTTCCCGGCCGGCAGCAGCAGCTTCACGGTGAACGTGCCGCAGTATCACGGGCTGCGCCTCTCGGCGTCCGAGCGCGACGGCGGCGGCTGGTCGCTTTTTGTCACCAACGCGGGCAACGGCCCCGAGACGGTGGTGCTAACGAAGGCGCTGCCGGACGGGCTTGCACTGCTCCTCTCGGAGAGCTACATGCAGCTGGCGCCGTTCGAGACGCGCGAGGTGCGGCTCTCCGGCATCGCGGGGGCCGATGGCAGCTACAGCGTCAGCTTCAGCGCCAGCAGCGAGCTGCAGCCGGAGGTGCAAGTGAATCTCACCTTCGCGCTGCGCGTCGGCGACGAGCCCGGCTGGGGGCTGCCGCTGCTGCTCGGCCTTGCGGGGGGCGGCATCGTGGCATGGGCGGTCGCGCGGCGGCAGCTGCAGTAACTGGCGCAGCGGCGACGAAATCACCCCCGCACTTTTAATTACGCGCGCGACCCCGTCCCAGCTGTGCTCCGCTACGTGGTGGTCGCGATGCTGCTACTCCTGTCCGGTGCGCCGGCGCTGCCGGCACCCGTCGCGGGAGAGTTCGCGCCGAGCTATTTCGACGGCGACGGCGACGGCCTCGATGACCGGCTGGCGCCGCTGGTCGCGCGGGGCGAGGCGGTCGACGTCTTCCTCGTTTTCGAGAGCGCGCCCGGCGCTGAACAGCGCCGGGCGCTAGCGGCGCTGGGGCTGGCGCCCAGCTACGAGTCGCACTACCTGCCGGTCTGGCAGCTCGACGACGTCCCGGCGCACAAGCTGAGCTGGCTGGTGGCGTTGCCGGGTCTCAAGCTGGTCGAGTGGCAGGCCATCTACTACCCGATGCTCAGCACCTCGGTGCCTGCGGTCAAGGCGCGTGACTCCGAAACATATGACGACGTCGCGTGGGACCGCGGGCTGCAGGGGGCGGGAGTCAACATCGCCATCCTCGACACCGGCGTCGACAACGAGCACGAAACTTTCGAGGGACGGTTCATCGCGGGGGTCGACTGCGTCGGCGGCTGCAACGCCTACACGACGGAGGAGGATAGCGGCGGCGACCCCGACGACCGCAACGGCCACGGGACGCACACTGCCTCGACCGCACTGGGGACCGGCGGCGAGACCGACGACGACGGCGACGGCGAGCCGGACTACATGGGGGTCGCTCCCGAGGCGCGGCTGGTCGACGTCAAGGTGATGACCGACCTCGGCGCGGGCGGCAATGTGCTGCAGGGCATCGAGTGGTGCACCGACCACGCCGACGAAGACTGGGGCTCCGGCACCGCCGGCATCCAGGTGATGTCGATGTCGGTTGGCACCAGCGGCGGTAGCGACGGCTCCGACTCCGTCTCGCAAGCGGCCAATGCCGCGGTCGCGGCTGGCATCGTAGCGGTGGCGGCGATGGGCAACGACGGTGACAACGTAGTCCCCGCACCGGCAGCGGGCGACTGGGTCATCGCGGTCGGCGCGACAGACGACCAGGAGACTGTCGACCGCGACGGAGACCCGGTTGCGGACTACTCCAACTACGGGCCGCGCGATAGCGATGGCGACGACGACCGCTGGGATGAGATGAAACCCGACGTCGTGGCGCCCGGCAGCGACATCCACGCCGCGGCGGGCGCGCCGGCGCCCTTCACGATTGCGACCGACGGCTACACCACCCAGAGTGGGACATCCATGGCGTGCCCGCACGTGGCGGGGCTGGCGGCGCTGATGTTGCAGAACGCACCCGAGCTGGAGCCGGGCGCCGGCCAGAACGAAGTGATGTGGCGCATGCGCAATTTCTCCGAGCAGTGGGGGCCGGCATCCGAGCCGGACAACAGCTCGAAATACAACTACGTCGCCGGCTGGGGCTACGCCGATGCGTGGGCGTTCGTCAACGTCGCGCAGGCCGACGGCAGTATCGCGGCACTCGCGGCCGAACCAGACGCGCCGCTCGAGGGCGACACGGTGAGCGTCAGCACCACCGTCGAGAACAGCGGTGACGCGCCGCTCGAGGAAGCGACGCTGACGCTCCACGCCGACTCGACACAACTTGGCTCAACCACGGTGCCGGCGCTAGACCCCGGTGCGACGTTCGACTGGAGCGTCGACTGGGAGCCATCGCAGGGCGATTACACGCTGCTCGCCAAGGTCTCCGCAGACGGGGATGGCAACAGCGGCAACAACGAACTCGAGCTGGAAGTCAGCGTTGCACCGCCGCCGCAAGGCGTTGACCTGGCACTGGCGGCGCTCGCGACCGACCCGGCGGAGCCGGTCCACAACGAACCGGTCACGGTAACAGCGACGGTGCGCAATCAGGGCGACGAGCCAGCCGATAGCTTCGAGGTGCGCTTCTACGAAGGCAGCAGCCGCTTCGCGACAGTTAGCGGCAGCGCGCTGGCAGCCGGCGGCGAAATGGAAATCGCCGCCGAGTGGACCGCCAGCGAAGGCAACCGCTCGCTTTCGGCGCGCATCGTCAACGTCGAGTCACAGGACCAGAATTCGGGCAACGACGAGCGGTTGCTGGAAGTCAGCGTCGCGCCGCCGCCCGACGAGCCAGACTTCGCGGCCGCCGCACTGGAAATCGACGGCACGCTGCAGGAAGGCGTGACCGTCACCATCAACTTCGTCGTCCGCAACCTTGGGCAGACCGACGGCGAGGTGGACGTCACGCTCGAGCTCGACAGCAATGCGCTGGAGGCGTGGGATGGCCTTGCGGTGGACGCCGGCTCGGAAGAGGCGCTTTCGGTTGACTGGGAAGCAACGGCGGGCGACCACCGGCTGGAGGTGGTGCTCTCGGGCGCTGACCCGGCCGAGGCGTCGACCGAAAACAACGAGGCCGAATTCGATTTCGCGATTGAGGAAGCGGGACCGCTCTTTAGCGTCGAGGCTATATCAACGAGCCAGCCGCTGACGCAGGGTGTCGCAGCGACCGTGACCATCACGGTCGCCAACGACGGCAACGGCGACGGGAGCGTCACCGTGCAGCTGGCGGAGTTCAGCGGCGCCATCGGCGAGCAGTATGTCGAGATTAGCGCCGGCGACAGCAACGCCGTGCTGTTCAGCTGGACACCCGCGACCGCCGGCTCAATCCAGCTCACCGCGACCGCCGACGGGAGTTCCCGCCAAGCGATAGTCACGGTCGTTCCGCCCGTGAACGAGCTGCCGCTGGCGGTCGCGCAGGCGATGCTGCCCGGCGGCGGCTGGACCGCAGTCCAACTCGCCGCCGTCACGGGGCAGGAGGTCACCTTCTCGGCCGCCGGCTCGAGCGACCCCGACGGTGACGACGCGCAGCTGGCGTATGCGTGGAGCGTCGTCGACCAGGACGGGATGCCTTTCAGCCAGCAATCCATGACGAGCTTCACGACTATTTTCAACACGGCGGGAACCTACACCGCCACGCTCACCGTGACCGACGAGCGCGGGGGCGTCGCGACCGCGGCGGTCAGCGTCGTCGTCAGCCCCGCCGTGACTGACACGGGCGGCGGAGGGGACGGAGGGACCGACTGGGTACGGCTGCTAGGGCTGCTGCTGCTCGCGACGGTCGCGCTGGCAGGGGGTGCGATAGCGTGGAACCGGCTGCGCGAGGATGAGGATTACTTCGACGATTTAGACGACGGTCCGCTCCAGCTGGCGTGTCCCGCCTGTCAGGGGCAAATCAGCGTCGCAACCCCGCAGCGGCCGGTCCAGCTGGGCTGCCCACACTGCCAGTCACAGTTCGTCCTACGCGAATAATCTCCCTGAAGGCCGCCTTTTAAGTGGGGCTGGCGCAAGTGCGGGCCGGAGGCAGCAGCGTGGTCGAAATGCGTGTGGAACTGGCGGGGCTCGAACTCGCCAATCCCGTCCTGCTCGCCTCGGGAATTCTCGACTCGACGCCGGGCATCCTGGCGCGAATGGCTGACGCTGGCGCTGGCGCGCTCGTAACCAAGTCCATCTCGCTGAAGCCGCGCCCCGGCTACGCTGGCCCGACGGTGGCGGAAGTCGCGCCGGGGACCTGGCTGAACGCGATGGGGCTGCCCAATCCCGGGCTGGCCGAATTCCTTGAAGAATTCGACTTGCGCGGCAGCAAGGTGCCGGTCATCCCCAACCTCGTCGCCGATACGCCCGCAGAGTTCGGCGAACTGGCGGCAGGCATCGCCAGAGCGGGCGCGAAGCTGGCCGAAATCAACCTGAGCTGCCCACACCCGCAGGCGGCCTACACGGGGCTGCTAACCGCGCAGGACCCCGACGCAGCGGCGGCGGCGACCGCTGCCGCCGCTGCGCACCTGCCAGTCATCGCCAAGCTCTCGCCCAACGTGAGCGACATCGGCGCCGTCGCCGTCGCCTGCGCCGAAGCGGGTGCGGCCGCCATCAGTGCCATCAACACGATGCCGGCGCTCGATATCGATACCGAACTGGAAGCACCGGTGCTCGGCAACGCCTTCGGCGGCCTTTCGGGGCCGGCGCTGCTCCCCATCGGCCTGCGCTGCGTGCTCAGGACTGTGCGCGCTTTACGCGACGGCGGCCACGCGACGCCGGTCGTCGGCATCGGCGGCATCACCAGCGGCGGCGACGCGGCGAAATACCTGCTGTGCGGCGCGCAGGCAGTGCAGGTCGGGACCGCGCTGGGGGGCAACCCGGAGCGGCTGGGTGAAATCGCCGCTGAGCTGGGCGACTGGATGGAGCGCAAGGGCTACGCAAATCTCGACGCTTTCCGCGGCAACGCACTGGAGTGGCTGCCGTGATGCGGCCCGTCGCGGCCAAAATCACGGAAATCGACAACCGCACCTCCGTCGGCCATTCGCTATGGCTCGCGCCGCGCGATAGCTGGGAAGCGCAGCCGGCGCCGGGGCAGTTTGTGATGGTCGCGCTGCGCCGCCCGCCCGCCGGCTTCGGCCGCGAAGTGTGCGACGCGGTGCCGATGTCGGTCGCCGGCTGGGAGCCGGGACGGCTGAGGCTGACAATCAAGGACCTCGGGCCAACCTCGGCCGCACTGCTGGCGTGCCGGCCGGGAGACATGCTCGCCGTAACCGGCCCGCTCGGTCACGGCTTCTCGCTCGATGCACGGCAACCCCTGCTGATGGGGGGGGGCGTCGGGGCGCCGCCGCTGCTATTCCTCGCCCAACAGCTCGCCGCGCGCGGAGTCGAGCCGGTCACGCTGCTGGGCGGCGCGACCGGCGACGAAATCTTCCACCGCGATGAGTTCCCCGGGATGGTCGAAATCGCGACCGACGACGGCTCGACCGGCCACCAGGGATTCGTGACCGACCTGCTCGACGGCCGCAACCCCGACATGCTCTACAGCTGCGGCCCCGAGCCGATGCTTGTCAAAGCTCTGGCATGGGCGCTCGCGAGCGGCATCCCGGCCGAGCTCTGCCTCGAGCGCTACATGGCGTGCGGCGTCGGCCTGTGTGGAATCTGCACGATTGACCGCGACCTCGTCTGTCAGGACGGACCCGTCCTCAGCAGCAAGCGGCTGGCGCAGTCAGCCGAGTTCGGCAAAGTCGTCCGCGAGGCGGGCGGCATCGTGCGCCACACCCCGGCCTAGAGCCGCATGGTGCGGAACGCCAGCGTGCCGATACCGAGCAGCGCAATGCAGAAGCCGCCCAGCACCGCGAGGTCGCGCGCCAGTCCGAACTCGTTGAACGCCTCGACCGGCAGCAGCGTGTAGCGGATGGCGTCGACCGCGTAGCTGACTGGATTGGCAACCGTGGCCCAGTATAGGTAGGGCGCCTCGTTGACCAGGTTCTTCTTCAGGAAGAGCGCGCCGCTCAGGAAATACATCGGGAAGACTACCAGGCTCACGATCAGCGAAAATCCCTCCGGGGACTCCATGCGCGAGCCGATAATCAGCCCAATGGAGGTCATTGTGACAGCCAGCAGGAACATGAAGAGGTAGACTATGGCGAGGCTCTGCACGGTGTAGTTCTCCCGTAATTCGGGGAATATGAAGTAGCCCAGGATGACTATAATGGTCACTTGCACCATCGAATCGGTGACCCCGCCCAGCACCTTACCGAGGAATATGGTCGAGCGGTGGAGCGGCGCCGCGAGCACCTCCTTCAGGAAATCGATTTTCCGGTCCCAGACGATATAGAGCCCGTAGAATACCGACTGGAACAGGACCGTCATGCAGAGAATTCCGGGGAAAATAAAGGTGTCATAACCGTATCCCCCGAAGCTCGCTTCGTCCTCGATGGAGGCGCCGATGCCCTTGCCGACCACGACGAGCCACAACAGCGGCGTCAGCACGCTCCCGATGAGCCGCGAGTATTCGCGGAAGAAGACCTTGACTTCGCGCAGCCAGATGGCGTAAAGGCCCGAGAGCTGGCTCATTTGGTCACCAACCGTACGCGGTGCATATGCTTCGCGACGCCCTCGGCCCCCTCGTCGCGGATGTCGTGGCCGGTGAAGTGCAGGAAGACGTCGTCAAGCGTGGTGTTGCGGACATTGAAACTGGCGATATCGCCGGCCACGGCGAATATGGCGGGCAGGTTATGCGCCACATCCTGCACCGCGACGTCAAGCCGGCCGTCACGCACCTCGCAGTGGCTGACGCACTCGAGGGCTTCCAAGGCAACTACGGCTGCCGCGGCATCGGCGACCTCGAGCTGGACCGTGTCGCCGCCGACGACCGCCTTCAGCGCGGTGGGGGTGTCGAGCGCGACGATGCGACCAAAGTCGATGATAGCAAGGCGGTCGCAGAGCCGGTCCGCCTCCTCCATGTAGTGCGTCGTCAGGATAATCGTGACTTTCCGTTCGGCGACAATCGACTCGATGTGCGTCCAGATGCGCTGTCGCGTCTGCGGGTCCAGT
>Ga0310125_10001350_pt1 | contig 12313 bp, 7 predicted proteins | sample CB11b_Tmax_Bot8__FD_203508 | JGI IMG/M metagenome (GOLD analysis project Ga0310125, IMG submission 203508) | Marine microbial communities from Western Arctic Ocean, Canada - CB11b_Tmax_Bot8 | ecosystem: Environmental > Aquatic > Marine > Oceanic | place: Canada: Western Arctic Ocean | collected... | reverse complement strand
GCGGAGATCAAGAAGCAGCACAAGCAGGTTCTGTTCATCTGGCTCGACGGCGGCATGAGTCAGCTGGAGACGTGGGACCCGAAGCCGGGCACCGAGTTCGGGGGTCCCTTCCGGTCGATCCCCACGAAGTTGCCCGGAGTGCAGTTTGGCGAGCTGGTCCCGGCCACTGCTGCAATTGCCGACAAGCTGACGCTGATCCGCAGCATGTCGACCAAGGACGAGAACCACTCATCGGGCGTCCCTCGCGTCCAGCGCGGCGACCCCAAGAACCGTGGCGTGGTCTATCCCTTCCTCGGCTCGGCCGTCACCAAGCTGATCGAAGCTCCCGACAACGGCCTGCCCGCCTACATGCACATCAAGCCCGGCCGCGGTGGCTACATGTGGAAGGACGCCGGGTTCCTGGGTCCCCGCTACGGCGCGCTCGGACTGGGCGACGGCAAGCCTCCCATCCACATCCGGCGTCCCGACTCGCTCTCCGCCCAACGTGCCGCGCTCCGAGATCAACTCAGGCAGCAGGCCAACCGGTCATTCAAGGCCGGACGACTCGACCGCTTCATCTCCGCCTACGACTACTCCTACGAGATGGCCCGGCAGCTGACCCGCCGCCAGGACCTCTTCGACCCCTCGACGCTGCCCGCCTCAGACGCAAAGCGGTACGGCACCCACCCCCTGGGACGCCACCTGCTGCAGGCGAGACGACTACTTGAGGCCGGTGTCCAGTTCGTCAAGGTCACCAGCTACCACTGGGACACTCACGGCGACAACTTCAACATGCACCGCGTGATGGTGCCCCAGGTCGATCAGCCCTTTGCCGCGCTGATCACAGATCTCGAAGACCGAGGACTGCTCGAACATACGCTGGTGGTGCTGATGAGCGAGTTCGGGCGGACGCCCAAGATCAACAGCCGGCTGGGCCGCGACCACTGGCCCGAGGCCTGGTCGGTGATGATGGCCGGGCTGGGACTCAAACCGGGCGTCGTCGCCGGCAAGACCACACCCAACGGAGCCTTCTGCGACGGATCCGAATACGACATCGGGCACCTCTTCCACACCATCTTCCACTGCCTGGGCATCAACGCCAAGACGACCGAGTACCTCAACAACGGACAACCACTCCCCATCGCTCACGACGATATGGACGTGATCCGGGAGGTGGTCTCATGAGTCGTTTCACGCTGGACCCGCTGCCACCGCTGGACATCAGCAAGGCATGGCTCCGCACCACGCTCAAGTATCAACGACAGCTCTACTGCTGCCTCTTCAGCACCGACGGCCAATTCGTCTTCGCCGGAACACAGGACGGCAAGATCGTACGCTGGTCATTGGCCGAACCCCCCGCGGCCCCACCCGGTGACAAGCCCGCCGACAAAGCCGGCGACAAGAAGCCGGTCAAGCCGCCCGAGCCGGACTCGGTGCTGATGGAGGGTCATGCGACCTGGGTCAGTCGCTTGCTGATCACCCCCGACGGCTCGCGACTCATCAGCAGCGATCTCCACGGCACGCTGATTGCCTGGGACCTTACCGCCGCGGCGGCCGATCTGACCCAGGCCCCCAAGCCGGCTTGGACGATCTCCGACGCTCATCCCTCGAAACCGGGCCACCCCGGCTGGATCCGTGCTCTGGCCGTGACCGGCGACGGCAAGACCCTGCTCACCGCCGGCACCGACGGCATCATCCGCCGCTGGTCCACTGCCGACGGCAAGCCGACCGGGACGCTCGAGGGTCATGCCGGCGACATCTTCAGCCTCGCCATGCACCCCGACGGCAAGACACTCCTCAGCGGCGACATCTTCGGCGTCGTGCACCAGTGGGACCTCGGCACCGGCAAGTCGGTTCGCCGTTTCGACGCCGCACAACTGCACACTCGCAAGGACAACTTCCTGGCCGACGTCGGAGGCGTCCGCAGCCTGGCGTTTGATGCCGACGGCAAGCGGCTGGCCTGTGGAGGCATGACCGACGCCAAGAGCAACTCGTTTTGCCCCGGCAAGCCGGGTGTGCTGCTGTTTGACTTCGACTCCGGAAAACAGACCGCCGTGCTGAGACTCCAAAAGGGCAAGGCCGACGACGGACCGATCAAGGGACTGGCATTCCTGGCCGACGGGACGCTGGTCGGAGTGGGCGAGCGGCTGCACGCGGTCTGCTCGCTGGAGTTCTGGAACCCCGAGGACGGCAAGGTGCTGCACGTCATCGATACCCCCTCCGGCTACGACCTCGACGTCCACCCCGACGGCCAACGGATCTGCACCCCCGTCTGGATCGGAAACGGTCGAGCCGGCAATGGACGCCACTCGACGCCCGAGAAATACCAACCGCACTTCGGACACGTCCGCATCTACCAGCTGTCCGAAAAGCCCAAGCCGAAACCCAAGACCAAGCCGCCCGCCAAGGGCTAGCGACTCTACCTCGCCAGGATCGCAAACGGGTTGCTGAAGCTGTCACTCCAGTGCACCCGCCGTGAGGTCGGCTGCAGGATGGCCGACATCGCTGACCGCGGGATCTCCTCGGGACGACGTACCGTCTCGAGCCCCCCCAGCACCGGCAGCCGCTTGATCACGTCTCCGGAGCCCACCAGCATCCAGCGGCAGGCCTGTTGACCACGGCTCAGGTCCTGCGCCGAGACGACCATCACCGAGTGCATCTCGGTCGACTCGGCCAACGCCGTCACCACCGGCTGGAGTTCGAAGTGAGCCGACGAGATGTGCAGGGCCAGCATGCCCTCGGCGGCCAGGTGACGTCGATAGACCCCGAACGCCTCGCGAGTCAACAGGTGCACCGGCACCACGTCGCTGCTGAAGGCATCGAGCACCAGCACATCAAAGGCCCGATCCGCTTGCCGCTCGAGACTCAGGCGGGCGTCTCCGATCACGACGTCCAGCTCCACACCGCGACGCCTGGCCGATTCGAGATAACCGAAGTGCTTCTCAGCCATCAGGTGGACATCCCCGTCCAGCTCATAGAATGTCAACCGGTCGCCGGGCCGCGAGTAGGCCGAGAGAGTGCCGATGCCCAGGCCGACAATCCCGATACGCCGCGAACCCTCCGACTCGCTCGAGAGCAGCATCCCGATCCCGGTGTGCCGACCGTAGTAACTGGTCGGTTCGTCCCGCTCGGGTCCCTGCACGAACTGCAGCCCGTGGAACGTGCGGCCATGCACCAGCCGTCGGATCGGAGCATCGCTGCCCGGCAGGGTCTCGTCGCGGACTCGCAGGACCCCGTAGAAATTCCTCGTCACATCGATCACGTCGCGTCGGGTCCCCTCGACCATCCGCCCCAGCACAAACAGTAGGCCCGCCGCCAGGACCGCCCAGGCAACACTCGCCACAAGGACAGCGGTCCGAGCCCGCCGCCGACGCCCCCAGGTGTCGCGAATCAGTACTCCCAGCACCAGCACCGCCACCAGGGCCAGCCCGGCGTGGAGTTCGAGGTAGGCCGAGAAGATCCGTGGTGCGATCACCCCAACAAACAGTCCCCCCGCAGCACCTCCGGCGGAAACCGTCAGGTAGAAGCCGGTCAGATGACCGGGATCGGGCTTCAGCCGAGCCAACTCGCCGTGGCAGACCATTGCCAGGACGAACAGCGCGGAAAAGAAGATGGCGACCTGGATCGAGACCGGCAGATCCGACTCCTCTCCCAGCGCGACCAGCACGGCAACCAGCAAGACGGCCGCCTGCACCAGGTACAGCGGCCGCACGTACCAGCGGTCGCCTTCGAAACAGAAGATGAAACTGACCAGGTACAACGCCAGGGGGACCACCCACAAGAACGGCACGGTCGCCACGTCGAGGCAGACGTGGTTGGTCACCGCCAGCAGCAGCACCGAGGGTGCCGCGGCCAGCAGGAACCACAGCACGCGGACTCCCGCCGTCGCGATCACGGGGTCGGGAACCCGCGAGGCTTCCTCGCCGAATCGAACCCTCATCGAAGGCAGTTGCAGGCACCACAGCAGGAAACCGGCCAGGGCCGCCGGCGTCAACGACTGCACAAGCGACGACCCGTCGAATCCTCGACCACCACCCACCAGCCCCGGTCCATCCTGCCACAGCCAGGCGACCAGCGAGACGCCCAGCAATAGCCACAGGGCGCCTCGAGCCAATTCGACACCCCAACGGCGACCTCGCCACAGCCCCACCCCCGCGGGCAACAGGCACAGCCCGACCAGGCCCGGTCCGGTCACCACACGCAGTGCCAGGGTCTCCTCGATCACCACCCGGCCGGTCGCGATCCCGATCACCCAGCCCCACGTCGCGACTCCCCCTGCCAGGCAAATCACCGCCAGGGTCCTCACCGGAGGCGACCCCGTGGTGGGCTGCGGATCCGCCGCCGCCGACCTCCCGGCAGACGTCCCTTCGGGCTCCACCCCCTGCCGACTCCCCCACGCCACGATCGCCGTCATCACCGCGAAGACTGCAAACAGGATGCTCCAGGTGTATCCCTGCCCGACCAGGTCCCACCGCGGCTCGACCACGAAGGGGTAACCCAGCAAGGCCAACAGCGAGCCAGCATTCGAGAGCGCGTACAGCCGGTAGGGCACCGTGCCCGGATGCGACCTGCTGTACCACGCCTGCAACAACGGACCGGTGGTCGAGAGCACGAAGTAGGGCCAGCCGATTGTCACGGCCAGGGTCAGCACCACCTGCCAGGTCGGGTCGACCTCCGAGGAGGGCTTCCATGTCGAAGCGGGCAGCACCGGAGCCAACGAGTCACCAAACAGGCCCCACACCAGCCACAGCGATCCCACCGCCAGGACGACCAGGTGAACCAGGCCCTGTCGGCTGGACTTCACTCGAGCCACCAGCAGGTGCGAATACGTGTAACCGGCAAACAGGACCAGCTGGAAGAACAGCATGCAGGTGGTCCAGACGGCCGAGCTGCCTCCAAACCACGGCAGGATCGCCTTGCTCAACATCGGCTGGATCCCGAACAGCAGGAACGCACTCAGGAAGATCGCCAAGCCATGCAACACACCCGGCCAACGTTGAGTGGAAGAGACAGACGACATCAGTACCGGCCAGAGCTTGTGAAGGACTGGGGTCAGAGCTTGAATAGTGAATGCTGGCCCCCGACGCGGCAAGACTCGAAAAACCAGAGGGCCACGATTCATACGGGAAGCGCTGATCCCAGGTCGGATGGGTGAGTAAGTGGTGATGCAGCGGTTGATCTTGATCGGGGCCAGCAACGTCACCATTGCGTTTCCGCGACTGGTGCATGGATTGGCCCAGGCAATCGACGGGCCGCTTGAGATCTGGGGAGTGCATGGGCACGGCAGATCGTACGGGACCTGGAGCAAGGTGCTGGGGCGGTCGCTGCCGGGGATCATCGGGAGCCGATTCTGGGATGCCTGGCCCCCATCGGAACATGCCACACCGCCGAGGGCTCTGCTCACCGATATCGGCAACGACATCCTTTATGGTCACGATGCCGCTCAGATCCTCGAGTGGGTCGAGACCTGCGTGAACCGATTGAAGGGGCTGGACGCAGAAATCGCGATGACCCGACTTCCTCTGGCCAGCCTCGAAACACTCTCCCGCCTCCGCTTTACCCTCGCCAGAAAGATCCTCTTTCCCGGCTGCCGACTGGACCTGTCCGAAATCAGGCGGCAGGCCGAGGAACTCGATTCGGGGGTCATCGCCTTGGCAGCAAAGTACTCGATCCCGCTGACCGAGCCCGAGGGCCGCTGGTACGGGATCGACCCGATCCACATCCGCAGTCGCTTCATGGAATCGGCCTGGCAGAAGATCGTCGGCGGGTGGTTCCCCGCCACTTCGCCGCCGGCGTTCCGCAAAGTCGGCCTGAGTCGGTCTCTGCAGGCCTGGCGCTGGTGGCCGGCTGAACGAGGCCGCTGCGGGCGGGTGACCGAGACTCCGCAACCGGTCTTCCGGCAGGGCGAACTCAGCATACGGTTGTACTGACAGCGGCGGTTGGGGTCAGACGCCGCCTGACCCCAAGCTCTAAAGCAGCGTCAGCGGGTTCTTGCGGTTCTTCAGCGGCAACGCCACCGGTCCGCCCTGGCGGTGCGATTCGAAGACCGAGGCAATCATCTCGGTCGCCGCGCGTGCGTCATAGACCCCCGACACCGGCTGGCGGTCCTTCTCGATCGCCTCGATCAGGTCCAGCACCGCTGCATGGTTCGAGCCGTGCTTCGTATCTCGAGTCTCGGGCTTGCCGACGCCGTTGCTGGAAATCGGTTGCCACTTCGACCCGGTCCGGCCGGGCGACCATGCCGGGTCCTTCAGCAGCCAGGCCGTTTTGAGGAATCCCGACTGGAACTCGAGCACGCCTCTTGAGCCAAAGACCTTCAACCCGAATCGGTTGCCATGTCCTCGATGCGACGCGAAGAACCCGTTGATTCCGTTCTTGAACCGGTAGGTGGCATCGATCGTATCGGCCGCCAGCGGCCCGATGCCTTCGTTGCCGTTGTAGACGTGTGACTTGTCGACCGGCTTGCCCTTTTCAAAGCAGCGGGCGAAGCAGCTCTCGACGTCCCCTCCAAACACCCTCATCAGGTCCAGCATGTGCGTGCCCAGCACCCACAGATCTTCGCCTCCCCCGCGCCTCGCGTCTTCCTTGCCTCGAGCCCTCAGTTCGAGCACCTCGCCGATCTGCCCGTCGGCGATCAGTTGGCGTGCGACTGCGACCTGTGGCGAGTAGCGGTTGCCGTGTGCGATCGCCAGCTTGACGTGTTTGGTCTCGCACGCCTTGACGACCGCATCGGCCTCGACCAGGTCCCGCACGAACGGCTTCTCCATGTAGACATGGCAGCCCAGGTCGATGGCCTCCATCAGCATTTCGTGGTGCCGATCGAGCCATCTCTGCGAGATCGACACGATGTCGGGTTTCTCTTTCTCGAGCATCTCGCGGTAATCGACGTAGGCCTTGCTGGCTCCCGTACGGGTCATCGCCCCGGGCAATGCCGACTTGTTGTCGTCGGCGACGGCCACCACCTGGCACTGCTCGACGCCCTTCCAGACAACATCCAGCCCATGGCCGTAGTTGCCCTTGCCGGTCCGCCCGATGATCCCAACGCGATAAGTCCTGGCCATCACTCGACCTCCAAGCCCAGCTTCCTCAGGAAGGGTTCCATCCGCGGCTCGCGGCCGAGGAACTCCCGCACCATCTGCATCTCGTCGACCGTGCCGCCTCGCGCGAGGATCTTCTTGCGGTACTCGCGGCCCGCCTTGGGACTCAGCATCCCCAGCTCCTGGAACCGCTGGAACATGTCCTCGGCGTAGACCAGGCTCCAGAGGTATCCGTAGTAGCCGGCCTGGTATCCGGTCAGGTGCCCGAAGGAGGCCTGGAAGTGGGTCCCCGGCACCGAATCGTACAACTCGATTTCGTCGTAGAGATCGAGGCCGACCTGGGTCGTGTCGACCTTGCCGTCGGGCTTGAGGTGATAGGTCATGTCGACCATCCCGTAGTAGATCTGGTGCTCGGCCTTCATCCCCGAGCCGAGGTACTTGGCCTTGACCATCCCGTCCAGCAGCTCGTCGGGGAACTCGGCTCCGGTCTTGTAGTGCCGGGCGAAGGTCTTCAGCACCTTCGCATCCCAGACCCAGTGCTCGAACATCTGCGAGGGTGCCTCGACAAAGTCGCGGGCGACTGACGTCCCCGAGAACTCACCGTACTTCGACTCGGTCAGGATCGAGTGCAGGCAGTGTCCGAACTCGTGGAAAAACGTCTCGACCTCATCGTGACTGAGCAGCGAGGGGGCATCCTTGGTCGGCTTGGTGAAGTTGCAGACCAGGGCGGCCAGCGGTCTTTGCACCCGACCATCGGCCCACTCCTTGCGAGGGTGCAGACCCCACTGTGCGGCATGGCCGTACTTGTTGGGTCGAGGGTGCAGGTCGAGGAAGAAGCGACCGATCATCGTCTTACTCTCGATGTCAGTCACCTCGTACAGCTTCACGTCGGGGTGCCAGATCGGAGTCCCCAGCTTCTTCGCCTGCCCGGTGATCTCCTTGTAACTCAGCCCGTACAACGACTGGGTGATCGAAAACAGCCCGTCGATCACTCGCTGCAACGGGAAGTACTCACGTACCTTCTCCGAATCCACCGCATACTTTTCGCGCATCAACCGCTTCTCGTAGAACGACTGGTCCCAGGGCTTGAGCTTGGCGTCCTTGCGGCCAGTGTGCTTTCGCTTCGCCGCGGTGTATTCAGCAAAATCGAGCTGGGCCTTCTTGCGCAACAGCGGCCTGAGTTTCTTGTAGAAGTCGATGACCGCGGTGGCCGACTTCGACATCCGGATCTCGGTCTCGTAGTCGGCCGGATGCGAGTAGCCCAGCAGGTTGGCGACCTTGGCCCTGAGTGCCAGGATCTCCTCGATCTGCTTGACGTTCTTCAACCCGCCCCGCCGCTTGTAGGCGATCCAGACCTTTTGCCGCGTCAGGCCACTCTCGCAGTAGTTCATCAGCGGCAGGAACGACGGGTAGTCCATGCCGACCATGTAGATGCCGTCGGAGGTGGGTTGAGTTTCGAACCACTGATCGGGCATGCCCTTGAGTTCCGCTTTGGTCAGCGGCACGCGGGTTTCATCGGCACGGATTGTCGATTCGAATTCGATCGACTTCTTGCTCAACTCGACCTGCAGCTCCTTCAGCTCGTCACGCTGCTTGGCCTCAAGGGCCATTCCCGCCCGGCGGTAGTCTCGCAGAGTGCGTTTCAGCAGCCGAGCGTCCAGCCCATCCAGTTTCGGTTTGCTGTCGGCGTACGCCTTGATCGCCCCATAGAGATCCTCTCGCTTCAGCACCGCGATCATCCAGTTCCTGACACTGACCTCGGCCTTCTGACCCTGGTTCCTCAGTGCGGTGTCCGGCGAGACATAGGCCATGAACTGCAGGAACTCGGTATCGAGCCGCAGCTGAACGATCAGGTCGTCGATGGCGACGATCGTATTGGCCAGCGTCCGTTTCCCGTCGGCCACCGCGATGATCCTCTCGACAGCCGCGTCGGCCTTGACCAGCGCCGCGGCCACCGGTGACCCCTCGTACTTGTCCGCTGCCGCAAGCGGCAGCGGGGCCGTGGCCACGATCGACAGTGCCCAGAGGGCACACAGGCAGAGAGACAGGCGGGCAGGAACGCGAGAATCGTGTTTCATCAGAAACCGTCCTTTACGGTGATCATTCCGCCGCCGGCAGGGCATCTGCAACTTGCGGCGTGATGCGGAGGTGATTGGGGAAGCGAACCCGGAGCCGTAATTCCTCAGCGACTCGCGGTCGGCTGGCCGTGAGTTTTCGGATCGTACTCCACCAGCCGAACGTTGTCGACGAAGTACTCACCGGGCGGCCAGTAGGGGTACAGCATCACGCGAACCCACTTCACTTTCGGAGTGTACTTGGTCGGGTGGAACGGTTTCTTGCGGCGCGAGTAGGTCCGCCACTTGTTCGAGCCGCCGGCCTTCAGCTGGCCCCGCCAGACGTACTTGTGAATGAACGCCTTGCGGTTCCGCTTGTTGGGCTGAGCCTTACCGCGTCGCTTGGCGAAGTACTGCTGCACCGCCCCGGCGTCGGCTCCGAACGAAACATTGGGCTTTTCGGGATACCCCACCAACCAGACCAGGATCTCGGGCCCCTTCACGTCCAGCGTCAACCAGTACGGTTTGCCCTTCTTGATCGGAATCGGATGACTCCAGTACCAGACCCCATCGAGACCGGCGAGGGTATCGAACTTGGGCGGCTTGGTGGGAATCTTCAACGGCGCCTTCAGCGGCGAGGCCCCGTCGTCGACCCTCAGCCACCAGTTGTACGCCTGGCTCTGCAGCACATCGCTGTCGAACTTCAGTACGCGGCCCCGCTTGGGATCGGCATCCTTGACCCAGAAACTCGACAGCCCGTCGATCGTCTGCCAGTGCACAGGCGTGACCTTGCCGCTGTTGAAATCGCCGTTGGGCAACAGGTTGCCATCGGGTGAAATGTACGGCTTGGCCGGCGTCTTGCTCTTTTGCGCCGGCTTGGCTTTGGCCTTGTCCTTCGACCCGGTGGCCGTCTTATCGGCGGTCTCACCGGCCCAGGTCACGGTGACCAGAAGTGCCAGGGGCAACAGGCAGCATGCGAGCATCTTCTTCACGGCGTCTTCCTCTTCTTGCCGACGGCAGGCGTCTTGAGTTTCTCTCGAGCCAACTCGGTCCAGCGGTCTCGAATCCCCGTCGTGGTCAGCTTGGCAAGTTCGACGCGAGCCCGCTTGGCCCGGCCGGTCGCCTCGAGCGCCACCACCAGCCTCCAGCGAGCCTGGTTCTCCCACATGGCTCCCTGGCCGAGGTTCAGGGCCAGGTCCAGGTACTCACTCGCCTCGAGCTGCTGACCTCGAAGCGCCATCGCCAGGCCTCGCCAGTAGAACGTGTGACCCTTGACCTTCTCGGTCGCAAACTGGTCCTCCCAGCGATCGACCGTCTCGATGGCCGCTCCGTAATTATTCTGCTGCAGGTATTCGCGGATCGAGTTCGGAAACGACCCGGTGCGGGCCGAGCGAACCGACTTGGGAATGAAGCGTCCCAGCAGGGCTTCGACCCGTCGGTAGAACGCCAGTGCCTCCTCCTTCTGACCGTGCCACAGCGCCACGTCGCCGGCGGCATTGATCGCTCGCCGGTACGACATCTTCGCCACCGCATCCTGCGTCAGTGGCGGCTTGGCGTTGACGGCGACCTCGTGGACCCGCTTGAGCAATTCCGGAGACTTGTCGGGCTGGTTGCGGCGAATGCCCAGCAGTCGGATCAGTCGTGCCAGCGAATCGAGCGATTCGGCGGCGGGTGTCTTGTCGGTGATCGACGCCTGGAAGTTGGCAATCGCCTCGTCGATCCCCTTGTCTCCGTCCGAGAGTGCTGCCAGTGCGAGCACGCGTCGCACGGCGGGAGCCTGTTCGGGTCGGAGCTTGCCGAATCGTGTCACCCAGTCCCGGCCCGCGGCAAGCGCTCGCTTCGAGTCTCCTGCCTCGCCGTACAGATGAACCAGTTCGCCGAGATTGGTGGCATCGAGCTTGGCCAGGTCGTAGCCGGCGGCCAGCTTGACGTAATCCGGATACCGCCCCTGCCGGATGTCTCCGGCCACGTGCTGCACCTCGAATACCTCGACCCCCCACCCGATCGTCTGCGGCTTGCCGGCCACCGTCGCGGTCAGCTTGACCTGGAAGCGGGCCATCGAGAGGTAGAGATGGTCGACCGAGGCACCCTGGGCCGACTGCCCGTCGCCGAAGTCCCAGCGAAACACGGTCCCCTTGGGAAACGACGCGGGAACTTCGACGGCGAGTCTCACTCGAGTGTACTGCCCGCTGGCCCGCACGCCCGGGTCGGGCCAGATCGTGTCGATGTAGGCGGGAACGAAAGTCGCCAGGGGTCCGTCGACCGATTCGTATCCGGTGACCGTGGCGGAGTGGGGCAGTGGGTAGAGGTTTCCGGGAATCGCTCCGTAGTGCCCCTTCTGCGATCCGGGAGGACTCCAGCCGAGGAAGGCGACCTGCTTGAGCAGCACTTCCTCGTGGTAGTACTCGAGGTAGTGCAACCCGGCCTTGAGTTCGACCTTCTGGTTGAACTCACCCCGCGCGCCCCGTTCTGAGGTATGACGGCCGGGCCAGTGGATCAGTGGTTTGCCATCGAGGAACGAGAAGCTGGCCTCGTTCGAGGCGGTGCAGAAGCGGTAGGTGCCATCCTTGGGGATCCGGATCCAGCCCTTGTAGAAGCTGATGTAGAGGTCCGAGGGTCCAAAGGGATTGTGTCCATCGGCGATCCGTTGCTGGTAGCGGGCTCCGTAGCGTTCGGTACTGGCCGCCATCAGCTGCTGGAAATCGGCGACCGTCTTGGGGTTGTCGCCCTGGGGCCGCTTGATCGTGGCGAAGACCAGCCCCTGCCTGGGCACCCAGGCCCCCTTGGGCGGACCGGCCCCCAGCCGCACCTCGGCGGTCACCATCTCGGCGGGACGTGCCGCCTGGGGATTACCGAAGTAGACAAAGAACTTCGCCCCGGCGGCCGGTTTGCCCGACCGGAACGTCAGCAGCGAGTAGCCATCGTTGTCGTGCCAGGTCAGTTGAAACGGAACCGTCTTGCCGGCGGCGTCACGGACGCGGAAGTCGGATCCATCGGGCTTGGCACGACCCTGGTGCACGACCCGAACCGACGCCGAGTCGACCGAAGCATCCGGCAACGGCTTGGCGATGGTAACGGTGGCCCGAGCCGTCCAGCCGTCGAGGTGCCAGGCGTCCGCGGCATCAAGTGGTGAGTCGGCCGCCGCGAGCAGCGCCGCGAACAGAACGACCAGCCGACCGGCCCCTCTTCCGACAACACGTCCGGCCTTCCTCCGCATCGATCCACCCTTCCCTACTTCTCGGA
>Ga0310125_10001349_pt1 | contig 12318 bp, 10 predicted proteins | sample CB11b_Tmax_Bot8__FD_203508 | JGI IMG/M metagenome (GOLD analysis project Ga0310125, IMG submission 203508) | Marine microbial communities from Western Arctic Ocean, Canada - CB11b_Tmax_Bot8 | ecosystem: Environmental > Aquatic > Marine > Oceanic | place: Canada: Western Arctic Ocean | collected... | reverse complement strand
CCAGCTTATCTCTCGATGAACAACCTCCAACGGCCTCGCTAATCCGCCGATAGGCCTCGCCAACAGACAGGCCTCGTACCCCATCGACTTGCGCAATATACCAGATGTCTAAGCAGGATTCTAAAGCAATAGCCATTGCTTCAATATCTTTATCTGCCATGACCGCGATGACTGCAGCTATTCTCTCGATCTCTGGGTTTTGAAAACGATATTCAAGCAGATTTTGGCATAATAACTGTGCCGCAGCCGGGTTGTGAGCAACGTCAAAAATAACTTTTTTACCAGTGCGGGAATCTCGACGCTCCTCAAACCTTCCGGCAAGTGACGTATTTATGAGGGCATAAACGTAATCCTCTCTCTTTAATTTAAGCGGAAGCTGATGTAATGCCTGCATCGCAGTAGCCACATTGCTCAGCGCCAATTTAGGCATGGGTAAATTATTCTTGCCCACGATTTGACCAACACCTTGGCTACCCAGCCAGTTCCAATTTGACTGATCTGCTGCAACATCAATATTGAAATCCTGATTTATGAAAAATGTCCGCGCTCCCAATTCTTTAGCTCTAATTCGCAAACTCCTTGGAGGGTTGTGGTCTCCGATAATAACCGGAATCTTTGCACGCATAATCCCTGCTTTTTCTTGGCCTATGATTTCTAAATCTGACCCTAGCCAATCTTCATGATCGAGAGAAATACTGCTAATAATTGCGACATCAGCATCGATCAAATTAACCGCATCTAGCCGCCCGCCTAAACCGACTTCTAATAATACGCAATCAAGCTCAGCAGATTGAAAAAGATATAACGCTGCAATAGTCGCGTACTCGAAGTAGCTTAGAGAAATCTCCTTCCGAGCTGCATCAATAGCCGCAAAAGCCCTACAGATATCCGAGTCAGAAGCTTCAGCACCACCAATTCTTATGCGTTCATTAAAATGATGGATGTGCGGAGAGCTGAAGACACCAATGCGATAACCAGCATGCTCAAGAACTCCTTCCATGAATGCGACGCAAGAACCTTTGCCATTAGTTCCTGCAACTGAGACCACATTAGGAGCCGGCCTGCTTATGTCCAAGCGATTCGCTACCAACCCAACGCGCTCTAAGCCGAGTTGAATTTCATATGGATGAACTGATGATATGTGATCGAGCCAATCGTCCAGCGTTCTATCGATCAAGATCTAACGCGCCGGAAGTGGAGGAATTTATCCAACAGTGAGGAAATTTTGTCGCGCAGATTACGACGGTGAACAATCATGTCTATCGCTCCATGCTCTAGAAGAAATTCACTTCGCTGAAAGCCTTCTGGTAGCTTTACTCGTACGGTCTGCCGAATAACATCCGGGCCAGTAAAACCAACTAGGGCGTTAGGCTCCGCGATATTAATATCTCCCAACATCGCTAAACTCGCTGAAACACCACCATATACTGGATCCACCAATACCGAAATATACGGAAGGGATTGTCTCTTTAACTTTTCCAGAGCTGCGGAAGTTTTCGCCATTTGCATGAGAGAGATTAGCGCTTCTTGCATCCTCGCGCCGCCACTAGTTGAAAAACAAACCAAGGGCAGTTTTTCTACAATACAGGTATTAACTGCCTGGGTAAATTTCTCACCTACCACCGCGCCCATCGAACCACCAATGAAAGCGAATTCAAATGCCACCACAACCAGTGGGATGCCTTTCACTTGCCCCTTCATAACCACCAAAGCGTCTTTTTCGCCAGTTGCCTTTTGAGCAGCTGATATGCGGTCTTTATATTTTTTCAAATCTTTGAATTTCAGCAGATCTACCGGTTCTAATTCTGAATTTAATTCCTCCTGAAAGTCAGCATCGAGAAACAACTCCAATCTTCGCCGCGCTGTTATACGCAGATGGTGGTCACACTTAGGGCAAACATCATAGTTTTCGTTAAGAGATTTTTTATAAAGCATGGCCTCGCAGCGCGGACACTGCTTCCACACACCTTCCGGCACATTTGAGCGCTTCTTAGTATCACCCTTTTCGGTGGAAATCGAGGGCAGAATTCTATCTATCCAACTCAAAATTTATCCCTTAAATACAATACTTTATTTAATGTCATTCAAAGCCTGTCGCGCCAACCCAATAACCTCGCAGGTTTGACTTATTCGACTTTTTTCATGCAATTCTTGATCGCCTAACTGGGCGATTTTCTCAACTAATGCACTACCAATAACAATTCCATCGGACAGCTCTGCCATAGCGCGGGCACTGTCTGCATCTTTTATACCAAAACCTATCACAATTGGCAGATCACTCAATTCACGCAATTTTGTAATATTCTTAGTGACTGAATCAAAGTCAGTGAGCGCCGCTCCGGTCACCCCCTTCAATGAAACATAGTAGAGATAGCCGGTAGTGCATTGCACAATTTCTTTACTGCGGCAAGCTGTAGTGGTGGGCGCCACGAGAAAAATAAGATCAATATCTCTTTCTGCTAGTAAACCAGAGAGCTTCTCTGACTCAGCGGGAGGCATATCGACAATTAAGACCCCATCGACACCAGCAGCGACCATCTCGTTAGCAAATTTTTCATAGCCCATTATTTCGATAGGGTTTAGATAACCCATGAGTACTATGGGTGTGTGCTTATTTTGCCTCCGAAATGCTAAGGCCAGTCCGAATACTTCGGTTAAATTGGTTTTTTTACTTAAGGCTCGCTCAACGCCTCGCTGAATCACCGGGCCATCTGAAGATGGATCACTGAAGGGAATCCCTAATTCGATTATATCTGCTCCCTGAGCTACTAGTTCATGCATGAGGGATAAGCTCGTAGCGATATTGGGATCACCAGCTACCGTATAAGGAATTAGCAGCTTGGCATTATTATGTTTAGCTTGCTCTGCAATTAATTGAATACGGCTCATAGATTCACTACAACTTTATGCCTTCAAGGCGAGCCACGGTTTCGATATCTTTATCACCACGACCAGATAGATTAATTATTATGTTTTCACCTCGCTTCATTTCCTTAGCCAGCTGCATTCCATAGGCAACAGCATGACTCGACTCCAAAGCTGGAATAATTCCTTCCAATTCAGTCAGATCATGGAATGCCGAAAGCGCCTCCTTATCTGTTGCTGCTACATATTTTACCCGTTTCAAATCTTTCAACCAAGAGTGCTCTGGACCGACGCCGGGATAATCCAGTCCGGCGGAGATTGAATGGGTCTCCATAATTTGACCACCTTCATCAGTCATTAAATACGTACGATTGCCATGTAATACACCCGGCTTCCCTGCACACAAGGGCGCGGCATGCTCAGGGGTATCTAAACCATTACCGCCGGCCTCCACCCCATACATGGTTACAGATTCATCTTCGAGAAAAGGATGAAACAAACCAATTGCATTAGAACCTCCCCCTACACAGGCAACCAAGGCATCTGGCAAGCGACCAGTCTGAGCTATTGATTGCCCCTTTGCCTCACGTCCTATGACACATTGAAAATCTCTAACTAATTGCGGGTAGGGATGAGGGCCAGCCACAGTTCCAATAATATAATAAGTATTATCTACATTGGTGGCCCAATCCCTTAAGGCTTCGTTCATCGCGTCTTTTAGCGTACGAGAACCTGATTCTACTGAAACAACATGGGCACCTAACAGTTTCATTCGGTAAACATTAGGTGCCTGACGAATTATGTCGTCGGCTCCCATGTAGACACAGCATTCTAGCCCAAGCCTCGCAGCAACGGTGGCACTCGCAACGCCATGCTGTCCAGCACCGGTTTCCGCAATGATCCTGGTCTTACCCATGTGTTTGGCCAGCAAGGCCTGGCCAATTGTATTATTTATTTTGTGTGCTCCAGTGTGATTAAGATCTTCACGCTTTAAATAGATATTCGCTCCAGCACCAACCTCGGTTAACCTTTCAGCGAAATACAATGGTGATGGTCGACCAACATAATGAGCCAGATCACTATCAAGCTCGCGCCAAAAACCTGATTCTTTCGAGAGCCTATCATAGACTTCTGCAAGTTCTTCTACCGCAGCGATTAATGTTTCGCCTACGAAAACTCCTCCATAGGGTCCAAAATGGCCACTGCTATCTGGCCCCTTGAATTCCATGTTACTGGATTCATGTTTACCGAATTCAGGGTCAGTGGATTCATTATTAGACACTTCTAGCTCCTTCTATAAATTTCTTCATTTTGTTAAAATCTTTTAGCCGTGGCGCTGACTCGACACCAGTACTGACATCGATTCCAAATGGATGCAGTCTTTGCACGGCCGTGCTCACATTACTAGGATTGAGGCCACCTGCAAGTACTAATCTAATATCACTATCTCTTGTTATGCTTTCTGCCAATGTCCAATCAAACGATTTACCAGTTCCACCTGGCACCTTTTCATCATAGGTATCTAGCAATATTAAATCCGCACTAGAATACTCCTGAATTTCTGACTCCAGACTCGCGTCGGCCTTTACTCTAAATGCTTTCATGTAAGGCTTGTTGAATGAAGCGCAAAAAGCCTCGCTTTCCTCACCATGAAATTGTAGACAATCAATCCTCGCTGTAGCCAAGACTACCCGAACATCCTCTGCAGATGGATTTACGAAAAGGCCAAAGACCTTAGTCCCTGTGAGCTGATTAGGCAAGATTGTTAAAACATCCTCAGCAGTTACTCCCCGGGCACTACCCGCAAAAAAAACCAAACCAATAGCACTCGCTCCAAGCATTACAGCCGAAGCTGCATCCTCTTCTCGGGTGATTCCACAAATTTTTATCCAGATATTAGACAAGGCAGGGCTGAAGTTCTTTAAAGAATCGAATGGTAACAAATTCAACTGTTTGCAGCTAACGAACTTCGCAAAAATAATTCTATGTGAGCTCCAGACATCCGATCAATCTAACGGGATTGGTGATAAAAACGGAGGCACAACATATGCTGAAGGTAAGGCAAATTCTTCTGGGTATTGAACTCCCACCAGATAGAGTCCGTCAGGAGGAGCTGTAACGGCTCCTAGGGACCGATCTTTACCTGCTAACAACCCCTCTAGCCAACTTGGTTTGCGCTCCTCGCGGCCAATCTCCAACAGAGCACCTACAATATTACGCACCATGTGCTGCAAGAAAGCGTTAGCTATTATGTCGAAAACTAAAAACCCTCTTTGCCTAACAATTTTCGCTCTAATTACATTTCTGAATGCAGTCTTGGATTGACAACCGGCAGCACGAAACGCCGAAAAATCTTGTTCCCCAATCAGCGCGGCAGCTGCCAAGTTCATAACTTCACTGTTTAGTATTGACTGGCTTTGGGTGATTTTCCCGGCAAGAACAGCACTAGTTGTATTTCGCTCTTGGATAATATAATGATATCGCCGTGCTTCTGCTGAGAACCTCGCATGGAACTTGTTTTTTACAGGTTTTGAGCAAATTACCCTTATGCTTGGCGGTAACAGACTGTTAGACCCAGCTTCCCAAGCTTTAGCGCCTCGATCTATCGGAGTTTCAAAATGCACCACTTGAGTGGTTGCGTGAACACCAGTATCGGTTCTACCAGCACAATAAGTCTTAATCGAACTATCAGCAATCTTGCTCAGTGCCGTTTCTAATTTTTCTTGAACCGTTTCTTGAATGGGCGAGCTTTGCTTCTGCCAGCCAGAATATTTAGCACCGTCGTATTCAATAATGGCAGCAATTTTTTGCAAAGAAGGAGTTTCTATCTTGGATAGTGCAGAGTTTAACAAGTTATTGCAGGACCATTTATTAGACTAATTAGTCGCTTACCTGATCGATAGTTTCAAGCAAGGTTTTGGCTTCCTTCATTTGCTCACGAGTACCTTCAGAGATCACTTCTCGCAAGATTTCTTTTGCACCGTCAACATCGCCCATCTTCTGATAAGCATAGGCAAGCTCTAACTTAGTTGCTACCTCTTCATCATCTGATAGCATTTCGACCTCTTCAATACCAGCGACCGATTCAATTTCAATTTCATCAAGGTCAAAGTTAAAAACCTCACCAGAATCGGAGTTCACATCAGCGCTGAAACTTACAGCCTCAACATCGTCAACTACTGACTCTTCTGGAGAAAACCCTGCCTTAGTAGCCTCGTCATCAATAGTTTTTTCCCTATCTTCCTGAGCCTGAGCCTCACCCTTTTCACTGTTTGTGCTGGTGTCATCCCCACCATCAATATCAAACGCTAGAGCCACTTCCTCTGCCACATCATCGGGTCCAGTTTCCTCAGTTACAGCCTCATCACCTTTAGAATATTCGCTATCACCTTCATTACTGGCATCATCAAATTCTTTTTCTGCTAATTCGTCCAATTCATCATCGTCGGGCTTGTTAGCGCGATTGCGGCGTAACAATAAACTAACCAATAAAGAGACTATGAGTCCAACAGCAATAATCAGCATTAATGTATTGCTAGTCACAATGCGAAGTATGTCGTCAAGCAAGCTTGGTGAGCGAGCAATAGGCTGTTCGGCTGTGGCCCGCTCCGCTGCAAGTGCTGCCTGGCGCGCTTCAGTGGCAACCACCTCTTCCGCCGCTCGCACTAAAGACTCTTGTAACTGAGCTAACTGCAAATCTTGTAAGCGAAGTATTTCTTGCGCAGAATCAATTTGAGATTCTAGGTCTTCAAGCCGCGAATCCAGTTCTTCCCGCTCTATACGAGCACGATCTGCTTCTTCTTGACTTAAGGCCAACTGGTTTTCAAGTTCAGCTACCCTTCGATCAAGCTCGTCATTTTCTGCATCGCTAAGCTCACTGGCATTAATTGCACCGGGATCGCCAATTATTAAGCTTAGTTGACCCTGCTGTGGCGCTGATTGACCCGGCTCTGCATCAACAGGTGCTGCTAAAGGCTCAACGTCAACTTGTCGATTCTGGCGATTCACTATTGTAACGGCTTCGCGAGGATCAATAGCCTGAACTTCTACCAGATTTGGAACTCGCAATATTTCGCCACTTCGCATGCGATTAATGTTGCCATCAGTAAATGCATCAGGATTTAGCTCTTGTATAGCCAACATCGTTTGTTCAACGGTTACGGACTCATTGGGTCTAACCTGCACAGCAATCTCAGACAAAGAATTAGCAGCACTGGTCGAAATAGTCTGAATTTCTTCAGACGCAGCACTTGCTGCCGAGGAAGAATTTGACGACGGCGGACTCAATACTGGGCTGACTGGCTGCTGTACTCTTTGCGAAACACCCTGGTCATTAAAAACAGGCAGATCCAATGACACAGTATGCATCGACAACTGACGCCCACTGGGCCAGCGTGTTTCGAGAACAAAGCTAAGGGAGGGGTCTTGAACTATCTGGTTGGTGCTTAAGACTACATAATTACCAGTATTGTCAGCAACGACGTCAAAACGGATATTGGAGAGAAAACTAACCCTATCAATGCCTACATCGACAAACACATCTTGAGAAGCCATCTGGATATTGACATCCTCCAGCCTTGTAGCACCTAGCTGAATCACCTCAATACGTACCTGTAAAGGCTGGTTCAGCGCAGATTCAACTGTAACCGAGCCTAGCTCCAAGGCATGCACCTGTGTCGCCATACTGAAGAGTTGTAAAGTCAACAAGACTGCGGTTTTACGTAACATAGCCCCTTTTCTCTTAACAAGCCTAAATAAGTCGTACGACAAACGCTCGTTACTAACCCCAGGTTAATTTTTTGTTAGTGGATACTAATGCTTAGCTCTCAAGATCAATTAAGAAATAATCTTCACTATATCGCGCAAGTATTCATTATAAGTAGCTTTTTATCAACTCTTCAGCAATCTGAATCGAGTTAAGAGCAGCTCCTTTCCGGACGTTATCAGCAACCACCCAAAGATTTAGACCATTGGGGAATGAGATATCTTGCCGGATTCGACCTACGAAAACTGGGTCTTGACCCGCAGATTCGTGAACCGCCGTTGGATAACCCCCATCAGTCCGCTTGTCCATAACTGTCACTCCTGGTGCTTTCTCTAGCAAGTCTCGCACTTCCTGATCAGTTATAGCTGCGCCGGTTTCAATCTGAATCGCCTCCGAATGTCCATAGAATACAGGGACCCGCACGCAGGTTGCGCTGATTTGAATTGAATCATCCGCAAAGATCTTTCGCGTCTCCCAATTCATTTTCATTTCTTCCTTTGTGTAGCCGTTTTCCATAAAGTTATCGATATGGGGTAGCACATTAAAGGCTATTTGGCGCGGGTAGACCTCTGTCTCCGCCACTCTGCCATTTAATAGCTCTCCAGTTTGCTTGGCTAATTCGCTAACTGCCTCTTTTCCAGTGCCAGAAACAGCCTGATACGTAGCTACACTAATTCGCTTAATGCCCACAGCATCATAGATAGGCTTAAGCGCAACCAACATCTGAATCGTAGAGCAATTGGGGTTAGCAATGATATTTCGCCTCTTGTATTGACCGATTGCATCAGGATTCACCTCTGGAATGACCAGCGGAATGTCGTCGTCATAACGAAAATGCGAAGTATTGTCGATGACCACACAGCCCGAGGCTGCTGCCTTTGGGGCAAATTCAGCTGAGATACTGCCACCAGCTGAAAATAAGCCTATTTGGACTTGGCTAAAGTCAAATTCAGCCAGATCTTGCACTATCAGAGGCTTATTCCTAAACATCACGTTGTTGCCTGCAGATCGCTCACTTGCAAGAGCATAGACATTGTTTACCGGAAAATCTCGCTCACCCAGTATTTCCAACAAAGCTTCTCCAACCGCACCAGTAGCTCCAACTACAGCAATATCATACTTACTCATCTCTATTTCTCTCTCGTTCTCAAGCAGGCAGGTTTAATTTTAGCCAAAACCTAGCTAGCCGATTTATATTTAATACGCTCTGGTTTTTCTTAACCACTAGTAACAATCGCTTTTTACTAGGTGGTCGCTTGGGAAAAATACCAGGGGGAGGTTTTACGCCAATTTTCTTCAAATTGATGGATCGCCTCAGCGTCTTCGAGGGTGAGGCCAATATCATCTAGACCGTTCAGTAGGCAGTGTTTACGAAACTCGTCCACTTCAAAGCCTATCGCCGAACCATCAGGCTTAGTGATTTTCTGCGAGGCTAGGTCGATACTTAATTGGTAACCGGCACAATTTTCTACTTCGTCAAATAACTGGAAAATGATATCTCGATCCAAGACAATTGGTAAAAGCCCGTTTTTAAAACAATTGTTAAAGAATATATCTGCATAGCTCGGGGCCAAAACCGCACGAAAACCATAGTCATCCAGCGCCCAGGGTGCATGCTCTCTGCTGGATCCGCAGCCAAAGTTATCTTTTGCCAGAAGAATACTCGAGCCAGCATAACGGGGCTGATTAAGAACGAAGTCTGGATTTATTGGTCGACCGCTGTTGTCAGCATCGGGCTGACCTTTATCAAGATAGCGATGCTCGTCGAATAAGTTGACCCCAAACCCGCTACGCTTAATAGATTTGAGGAACTGCTTCGGGATAATAAAGTCGGTATCGACATTGGCTCTATCAAGTGGGAGAACAACGCCTTTTTCTGTGATAAATTTTCTCATAAGTCTATCTTAATCTATTGAATATAAAGAATAAATAATTAAAATGCCTTTCTAAACTAACTCTCTGACATCCACAAAATGGCCATGAATCGCAGCAGCCGCGGCCATCGCCGGACTGACAAGATGGGTTCGTCCACCAAAGCCTTGCCGGCCTTCGAAATTTCGATTTGAAGTAGAAGCACAATGCTTGCCCTCGCCAAGCTGATCAGCATTCATAGCAAGACACATAGAACAACCTGGTTCTCGCCACTCAAGCCCCGCTTTGATGAAAATCTTGTCGAGGCCTTCATCCTCTGCCTGTTGTTTAACCAAACCTGACCCCGGCACAACCATCGCTAATTCAACCGTTTTTGCAACTTGCTTGCCAGCTACAATACTAGCCGCTTCTCGAAGATCTTCTATTCGCGAATTAGTACAGGAGCCAATAAATACACAGTCTAGTTGGATTGCCTGAATTGCTGTACCGCCGGTGAGTCCCATGTAATAAAGAGCTTGTTCAATGTTACCCCGGCGTGTCTCGTCAGGTTCTTTTGATGGATCTGGGATTAATCCGTTAATAGAAGCAACCATTTCCGGTGATGTTCCCCAAGTTACCTGTGGTTCAATCTCAGCGCCATCAAGCACCACCATTTGGTCAAAGGTCGCATCAACGTCACTTATCAGTGATCTCCACGATACTGCGGCCCTCACAAATAGCTCTCCCGAAGGTGCGAATGGGCGCCCTTTGATGTACTCAATGGTAGCTTCATCAACAGCAATTAAGCCTGCTCTTGCACCTGCTTCGATAGCCATGTTGCAAACAGTCATCCGCCCTTCGATGCTCAGAGACCGAATAACTTCTCCAGCAAATTCAATGGTATAGCCGGTTCCACCCGCTGTGCCGATTTTTCCAATAATAGCCAACACCACATCTTTTGCTGTCACTCCAGTTTTAAGCTGACCATCAACACGCACTTGCATATTCTTCATTTTTTTCTGCATCAGGCATTGTGTCGCCAGTACGTGCTCAACCTCAGAGGTCCCAATACCGTGAGCTAGAGCGCCCAAAGCACCATGTGTCGAGGTATGAGAATCACCGCAGACGATCGTCATTCCCGGTAATGTAGCTCCCTGCTCGGGACCCACTACATGCACAATTCCTTGCCTGGCATCGTTCATATCAAGTTCGAAGATGTCAAATTCTTTACAGTTATCACCAAGAGTGGTCACCTGGATTTTAGACACAGGATCTTTGATACCTTCGAGCCCTTGATTTCGCTCTTCACTGGTCGTTGGGATATTGTGATCCGGAGTAGCGAAATTGGCGTCAGCCCGCCACGGCTTTCGGCCTGCAAGGCGAAGCCCCTCAAATGCCTGTGGCGAAGTCACTTCATGAATTAAATGACGATCTATGTAGATCAGAGCAGTTCCGTCACCCCGTTGTTTTACCAGGTGCGCCTCCCAAATTTTGTCGTAAAGGGTCTTAGCTGTCATTTTCTTCACCAAATTAATCTAGTTTATTAAATAATAAATTTAACTTATTGTATTTATTAATTTTTAATTATATTTATTTCCGCTGGTTTGCTGCAATCGAGAGGCTGAAACACCGAGTATTCTAGGCTGAAGAAGTCGTCGTTCGCTGGAGGCCGGTTTGCCCTCTATCTCGCAGAAGGTGGTCCATTAGAACTATTGCCATCATTGCTTCGGCTATTGGCGTAGCTCGAATCCCAACACATGGGTCGTGTCGGCCAGTGGTAACGACTTCCGCAGCTTCACCAATAATATTAATTGATTTGCCGGGAATACGGATGCTTGAGGTAGGCTTGAGAGCCAAATTCGCGATGATATCCTGCCCGCTAGATATGCCACCGAGGATTCCACCAGCATTGTTACTGAGAAATCCTTCTTCCGTAATTTCATCTCGATGTTCTGAACCTTTCTGCTCGATCGAATCAAACCCCGCGCCGATCTCCACACCTTTGACCGCATTTATGCTCATAAGCGCCTTCGCTATTTCAGCATCTAAGCGATCAAAAATCGGCTCACCTAACCCTACAGGGACATTTCTAGCTATCACGGTAATGCGCGCCCCAATGGAGTTCCCTTCTTTTCCTAAGGCTGCCATGTATTCCTCCATTTGAGGAACTTTAGTCAGGTCAGGACAGAAAAATGGATTTTGCTCTATTTCTGCGTAATCAACTGTATCAATCTTAATTGGACCTAGCTGGCTCAAGTAACCGCGCACTTGGGTACCACAGGCTTCCAGTAAGTATTTCTTGGCAATGGCTCCAGCCGCGACCCGCATTGCGGTTTCCCGGGCAGAAGCTCTGCCCCCACCACGGTAATCTCTGATTCCATACTTTTTCTGATAGGTGTAATCAGCGTGGGCCGGGCGAAACTGGTCCTTTATTTTACTGTAGTCCTTTGAACGCTGATCTGTATTCTCTATCAACAAGCCAATGGGAGTGCCCGTAGTTTTTCCTTTGAAGACACCTGAAAGAATCTTTACCGCATCATCTTCTCTGCGCTGAGTGGTAAACCTTGATTGCCCTGGCTTCCTCCGATCGAGGTCCTTTTGCATATCCTCCTCGCTCAGAGACATACCTGGCGGGCAGCCGTCTACGACACAACCCAAGGCAGGGCCATGGCTTTCACCAAAACTGGTGACCGTAAACAACTTACCAAAGGCGTTTCCTGACATCTCAGAGACTCGTTTAAGCGGAATGTATTAGAAAGCACAGCAACATAGAGGGCTGCAAAAAGCAGAGCATTGTACACTAAATGCCCGTTTAGATTAAAGAAAGCCAGAGCCAA
>Ga0310125_10001344_pt1 | contig 12325 bp, 10 predicted proteins | sample CB11b_Tmax_Bot8__FD_203508 | JGI IMG/M metagenome (GOLD analysis project Ga0310125, IMG submission 203508) | Marine microbial communities from Western Arctic Ocean, Canada - CB11b_Tmax_Bot8 | ecosystem: Environmental > Aquatic > Marine > Oceanic | place: Canada: Western Arctic Ocean | collected... | reverse complement strand
AAACAGCGGCAATATGCACGAAAGGCGGTTCGAGCTACCCTTCCCCGATCCCGAGTAGCCGCCCCGAATCCCATATCCGACATTCAACATTCGAAATCTCCCCGTTCCTCCTCCCCTTGTCTCCCCGCCGGAATGGGCTATACACTGGGACCGGAGTCGGCCGCCGCGGCGGCTCGCAGCCCCATGGATGGAGCAAATGGACGAAGCCGTTGCAGCACTGCAGTCGAAAACCGACAAGATTTACAGCGATATCCTCTCCCCGCTGGGGCTGGCCTACCAGGTGGAGATCAATACGCCCCGGCATTCCGATGCCGGGAAACCGACCGTTCTTTTCCTGGGAAACCACTCTTCCGGCAAGTCCACGTTCATTAACTTCCTCCTGGGCCAGGAGGTTCAGAAGACCGGCATTGCACCCACCGACGATGGGTTCACCATTCTCACCTACGCCGAAGTGACCGAAGAATCGACCGGACCGGCCGCTGCGCTGCGGCCGGAGGTGACCTTCGCCGGGCTCGACCGGTTCGGCCCCGCTTTCCTTTCCCGTCTCAAACTGAAGTTTCTGAACGCCGAACTGCTCAAGGAGATGACGCTGGTCGACAGCCCCGGCATGATTGACGCTGCCACCACTGCTCAGGAACGCGGCTACGATTTCATGTCGACCGTCCGGATTTTCGGCGAATCGGCGGACCTGGTCCTCTTTATGATGGACCCGGAAAAGCCGGGCACCACTGGTGAAACCATCGCCGCCTTCACCCAGGGCCTCTCCGGACTGGAGAACAAGACCCTGATCCTGATGAACAAGGCCGACACCTTCTCCAACATCCGGGACTTTGCCCGCGACTACGGTGCCCTTTGTTGGAATCTCTCCCGCGTGATCCACACCAAGGATATGCCCGAGATCTATACCACCTACATCCCGCTGGCCCACTCGGCGGAGGGCGTTAAAGGCTCGCTTCCCCTCGACGCGTTCGACGAAGCGCGCGACGAGGTGGTCCACCACATCAAGCACGCGCTCCAACGCCGCGTCGACAACGTCATTTCCACGTTGAGTGAGACCGCCCTCCGATTGGACATGCACGTCCGCGTGGCCTGGGAATTGAAACGGTCCCTGCTGACCGCCAAGTCGACCTCCATGGTCATCACCTTTGCCATCTTTGCCCTCACTGCGGGTCTCGGCGTGCTGACTCGCCGGCACGAAGACACCATGGTCCCGCTCTCCATCATCGGGGTGGGCGTCCTGATCACCATCCTGTGGTGGATGCTGAGCCGCCAATACCTTCGGCGGCGGGGCAAGGCGTTGGTACGCGACCTCGATGCCGCCTTCGAGCGGATATTTGAGCGCGACTTCACCCTGGGAAAACGGGACGACCTCCAGACCCGGTGGAGCGCCATCCGGGGACACCTGGCCCAGGTCCTGGACACCCTGGGTATGGATTCCATCCCGGGCAAAGCACCCAAGTGGAACTCGAGGTACCGCAAGTTGCAGAAACTCATCCAGCGGGACATCGCGGCCCTCCGGCCGTCATGACCGGAACGGACCGACGCGACGGATGGCCTCTCCTAACCCAGAATCTCGAATCCGCTGCCCAGCCTGCGGCAAAGAATTTGAACTCTCCGAAGCCCTGACCGGGCACCTGCGCACCCACCTTCGGCAAGAACTCGAGGCGGAAACCGCCGTCCGCCTGAAACAGGAAACCGAGCGCATCGAGAAAGACGTGCGCGAATCGGTGAAGGCGTCCTACGAGGTGGAACTCAAGGACCGCTCCGCGGCGCTGGAGGCCTCGAAAAAAGCCCTCGCCGATGCGCAGCAGCAGGAACTGCAATTGCGCAAGCAACACCGGGAATTGATTCAGAAACAAGAGTCCATGGAGGTGGAAATCGCCCGCACGTTGGACGCGGAACGCGAAAAGATCCGCGCCTACGCCCTCGAGAAGTTCGCCGAAGATCACAACCTCAAAGATCGCGAAAAGGACAAGATGATCGGCGATCTTCGCCGGTCCCTTGATGAGGCGAAACGGAAGGCCGAGCAAGGCTCGATGGAAATCCAGGGGGAGGTTCTTGAGCTGAACCTCGAGGAAGACCTGCAGAGTGCGTTTCCTGGAGACCGGATCGAACCCGTGCCGAAAGGGATCCGAGGGGCCGACGTGCTGCAACGGGTCATTGGAGCCGGCGGCGCGGAGTGCGGCACGATCGTGTGGGAAACCAAGAACACCAAGAGCTGGTCCGAGGCGTGGGTGCAGAAATTGAAAGACGACCAAGTGGCGGTGGGAGGCCGGCTCGCCGTCCTGGTGACGCGCAGTTTGCCGGCAGATGTGCCGCAATTCGGCATGCGGGACGGAATCTGGATCTCGGATTGGCGCTCCGCACTGGGCCTGGCTTCGGCACTACGCCAACAGCTCGAGGAACTGGCCTTTGAGAAACGCGCCTCGGTGGGAAAGAACGAAAAGATGGAATCGCTTTACCACTACCTCTCCGGACCGGATTTCCGCCACAAAGTCACCGCGGTGGTGGAGACCTTCAACACCATGCACGATCAACTCCACCGCGAACGCCGCGCCATGGAGAAGAATTGGAAGGAGCGGGAAAAACAGATCCAGCGCGTGACCCTCAACATGTCGGGACTCTACGGCGACATCCGGGGCATCGCCGGCGCCGCCATTCCCGACCTCGAGATCCTCGAACTCGAGACCGGCGACAACCAGAAGCAGTTGCCGGGGTCCGGCGACAAAACGACGGATTGAGTGCTGTTGTTACAGAGTTGGACCACTGGAGACTCATTAAATTGCTGTTCAGAATTGTCACAGAGCAGAACTGATTATGATTCAAGGAGTCCAATGACACAATGCGAACGGAAGGTAGAATAGCACAACGCCCAGGGACAGGCACAAAGACAGAAGGGTACCGCTCAGCGTAGGCGTTTGAGCAATTCGGAGGTTAGGATGAAGCAGGCACGACTGATATTGTTTTGGGGATTATCCGTATCCGTAACCGCGGGAATTGTTGGTCTGTTTGGGTGTGCAACGATCGTCAGCGGCAAGAGCCAGGAACTGAGTTTTACATCTGAGCCTGAAGAGGCAACTGTAACTGCGGGTGGCCGGGTCCTAGGAAAAACACCTCTCACGCTACAGCTCGAGAAGAAGTCCGGACAGATTTTGACGTTTGAGAAGGAAGGGTATAAACCCCAAACTATGCAATTGTCGATGAGAATGGATGGATTGTTCTTGGGTAATATTCTTCTTGGTGGCCTAATTGGTACTACAATTGACGGAATCACCGGGGCAGTGCATGAGTACTCACCAAGCCAGTACTATGTAACACTGGTGCCAGAATCTTCCGGACCGATGGGTCCAATAGGAGACAAGGCCGAAGCAAAGGTTTTTATCGTGGCTGGCTACAAGAGCATCATCGAAGAGCTACACTCCGGGAAGGCGGAGTATCTTTCATCGCTCTTCACACTACTAAAAATCCCAGAAGGAAAGCAGGATGAGGCTATCGACAAAATCCGCTCGCTTTCTGAACTTTATCCATCCATACCCGAATTTGCTGAGCGTGTCGCAAGCTATTATCTCAAATAAGGTCCGTGATCGTGGCGCCTACTGAGAAAGCGAGGCAACGAGATTCCCCGGAAACCAAGATAATTTAGAAGGCGTAACCGACACAAGTATATAGGGAGAAACCGCTTGTTTGTGCTGCCCTTTCAGGGCAGCGGTCCCCTTGTGTTTCAAGTCCGAGGGCGTTGCCCTCGGACCCTGTAACCATCACGGGTCTTGCCCTGCAAGGGCAACACAAACGGCTCGCGTCCTCAATGGGCGCCAGGGGGCTAGAAATAAACCGCCCACCCCACCGAACCCTCGTTGACTGAGAAGTCGTCGTTGGTTTCGTGGGCGATACTCAACCGCATGCCACTGTTCCGGGTGAAGAAGAACCGCTGATCCCACCGAGCGCGCAGGGTCCAGAAAGCCTCACTCCAGGGGAAGCGGAGCGCTTCGGCCTCCCATCGCGATGTCCAGCGGGGATGAAACGCCGTTACCCAGCTCAGCGAGGGACCCGCGCCCAAAAGGACGGTGTCCTCAATGTCGCCCGACGCCAGGAACTCGGTGTCGAACAGGACCGCCGCCAGACCGGTGCGGGGATGCGACCAGGATAATCCGGCCCGCGAATGAACGTACGCCACCAGCCGGTCGTCCTGCGCCCTAAAATCCATTTGGCGGGCGCCGCCCCGCACCGCCCACGAAGTCGGTTTGAAGAATTTTCCCCGGGGTGAAAGCGAAACCACGTCCACCAGGTCGAATCGCTCCAGTTCCAGCCGGTCCATCTCCGTGTAATAGCGGATTTCGGTGGGAAAGAATAGAATCTGGGCGCCCTCAATGTACCCCGCGGGAGGATCGATCAATTCGTGGTAAGCGGCTCGCAGTCCCAGCTGCGCGAACGGTTCACCCCGTCGCAAACCGGCGCCCAACTGGAGGCGGGCCGCATCGTGTCCTTCATCGGGATGCGAAGGTTCCGGCGCGGGGATCTCGGATCCGGGGCGGCCCAGCTTGCTGCGGCGGCGCAGGATCTGGAGAAAACGGGGTGCATATTCGTCCCTCGTCAGTGTGCCGTCGGTATAGAGGTACTGCGTATACTCCGCGGCCAGGTCGAGGAGAAGGATCTTTCCTTCTGAATCGGCCACCTGGGCTTCCGCCTCCCCGGCGGCGATCCCGCCCAACGCAACCTCCCGCGCCAGGGAGGAATCTTCGTCCGGCATCTGCGCGGCGAGATGATGAATCGTCGTCGACTTGGATGGGCGAAACGAGACCTCTCGAAAGACCTCCTTCTTCCGGACGGCCTTCACCGTATCGATGGGGATGACCCACAGCGAATCGCCTTCACTCAACCGGAGTGACGGTCTCCCGGCGTCGAGCAGGTAGAGCAGGTTGAACGAACAATTCTCCGTAAAAAAGAAATAGCGGCTGTAAATGTTCTGAAGTTCCCAGATGTGGGCTATGACCCGCTCCACTTCCTCCTGCGTGAAATCCAATTCATACTCCCACATGTCGCGGTGATGAATATCGGTGTACGTTTCCACGCGGTCGTAGTAAGGGCCGATCGAATAGTACCCGCGGTACAGGCCGGCAATTCCCTTGAAGGTAAACCAGGGCCCAAAGGTTTCCCCCCGCGTCAGGGCGGCATAGTTCACGGCGCGTGCCAGCAAGCGGTCCTTGTTCTTGGAGTCAAAGACGAGAAGCGTATGCCCGAACATCGACGCCGGACTGTTGATGAATGCAGCCGGATAAATCAGGGACACGGATTCCGGTTGCAGATGATCCAGCACCCGCTGAAAGGGCTCACAGGCAGGCACCGGCAGCCGGCCGGGATCCATGCCGAGCCGTTCGGACAGCCAGGCAAAGCGTGCGGCAAAACGGCAGACGGGATGGGCCCGCGGCTCGGCGGCAGGGGGCAGAAAGAACGCGCGAAGGGTGGCGTGGAGTTCGGCCCGAGGATCCGTCTTCCCCTTGGCGGCGGCAAAGAAGGCCGGGTCGTCCACCCGGCTTTTTACGCCGCCGAAAGTGGATTCATAATGCAGGAGGAGTTGCCAGTAGGGATCGGTATGCAGGGCCTCGGCTTCCGCCTGAGCAATGAGCGCATCGACGTAGTCCGGCGGCGTCTCCTCCTGGGCCGAACCCACGACGGCGCATAAAAAAAATACGGGCACGAGCCGCATTCGCGACCCGTGCCCGCGCAATCGATTCAACCTTCCGATCAGCTTTTCAGCACGCCGGAAATGTTGCTGACCACTTGCTCGGCCGTCACGTTCTCAGACGTGAAGATCCGGTCAAAGCCCTGTTGCAACTGGGCGAAAATTCCGCTCCGGTCGCCATCGGATACGTCCATGAGATCGGCGAGAGCATTCATTGATGCCCCGTCGCCCATGGCCATATCGTGGGCAAGATGGTCCATGTTGTCCGCGACATATTCAATGACCCGCTTATTGCTCACAACGGCAGAGGCCGGATCGCACTCGAGTGTCCCGGAGGTAATCCCTAAGGACTGGCTTCCAATGCCATTGAGGGCCGTTGCCGCAAGCTGCGACAAGACCGTCGGATCCTGATCACCGAGTGCCATTGTACCGATGCCGCATCCACAATTATCGCGGATGGATCCCGCGTGGGCGCCAGCGGCCACGAACAACGATGCGATGGTGATGCTGATCAGTCTTTTCATTCCGGCCTCCTTGGTTAGGTGTACGCTGGGGCAGTTTTCGTCCACCTCCTCGAGTGAACAGGCAGACCCCGTATCCGGCGGGAGGACAATAAATCGGAGGATCGGACGTGGGCAAGCGAATTTCTCCCCCCATTTACAAGGATCAGGTCGTTTCTTTTGTCCGCTCGATTGTCGTGCCCTCGGAGAGGAATTGAAGCTGGTCTCGAACAACCTGCTCAAAATGATTTCCAGGGTAGCGCTTCACGGTGACCGGGCCTCCGGCCCGCACGGCGGTCTGCTCGACCTGGGCCGGGGGTGCGGTGTGATCCTGCTCGAATAGCTGGAACAGGAGCGGGCAACCCACACGATCCGCCGCCCGGCCCGGCCGGTACCCGGCAATGTGCAGCCCGATCCGGGCACATACCTCGTTGCGGAAGCCGGGGGGAGCAATGGAGCGATATCCTTCTTCCGCCCCCGGCATGGTCATGGCGGCGAGGGACCCGGGCGCGCCGAAGATCGGCACCCGCAGGGGGGGCCGGCCCGCCGCGGCGCGCCATTGGTCCTGCAAACCGCGGACGATAACCCGAATCAGAAAACGGAGACCCTCCACCCGCAAGATCTGGAGCAGTCCGGCCCGGCCATCCAGAAAGGGACTCTGCGCCACGACGGCAGCGATGCCGGGCTCGCGGGCCGCGGTGACAAGGACATGGCCACCGGAAAATGATGTCCCCAACAACACGATTCGCGCGGAGTCTACGCCGGCTTGGCCGCGCACGAAAACGACCGCGGCCCGCCAGTCTTCGAGTTGCCGGCGGATGGACAACAACTGCCTGGGTTCGGCTTCGCTCCGGCCGAAATGACGATAGTCAAAGAGGACCGCGTGAAACCCGGCCGCGGCGTAACGTTCTCCGAACGGAATCAATCCTGCCTCAATCACCCCGCCGAAGCCGGGGGCGATGATCACTGCGGGTGAGCCGGCCGGTGTCCTGAACGTTTCGGTCCCCGGCGCGAAATGCATTCCGCGACAGTGGGACTTCCCGCTGAGAAACTCGATTTCCATGGCTCTGCGGCGTAGATGAGAGGTCTGTTCCTAATTCCCACCTATACTTATCCCTAGTACCCCTTAAAACCCTCCCTTTCAAACCCTCATTTTCCGTGCTAATCTGTTTCTGTGAAAGTTCCCATGGACACGACCCCCGAAGCCGAGGAAGTGCAGCTCAAGCTGCTCCGCGAGTCGCCCCCATGGCGGAAGTTGGAGATGGCATTTTCCCTCAATCGCACACTGAAACGCCTCATGATTGCGAACATGGGAATTGATTCACCAGCCGAGATACACCGTGCCCTCGCCGAGCGTTGGCTTGGACACGACCTCGCCAAGAAGGTTTTCGGCGCCTGTCGTTCGACCCGAAAGTAGGCCTTTGGAAGAATCCCTCAGTGCCGCGCTCGAGGTCATCGATGTTGTAGAACAGCTCGGTGTCCCCTATTTTCTTGGTGGGTCGCTCGCAAGCACGATCTACGGAATTCCGCGCAGCACGCTCGATGCCGATATCGTGGCCGACTTGAAGACCGAGCATGCTGCGGCGCTCGTGGGGGCGCTGGGCGATACGTTTTATGCGGACCTCGGTGCGATTCAGGAAGCCATTCGCAACCGTTCAAGTTTCAATCTCATCCATCTCGCCACGGCATTCAAAGTTGATGTCTTCATCCCCAAGGACCGAACCTTTGACCAATTGCAGTTTCGTCGTGCGGTGGCACAACACATCGACCCCGACTCCGATCGAACTGCCATGGTCTGCGCACCCGAAGACATCATCCTCGCGAAGCTCGAATGGTATTGCCTGGGGAACGAGATCGCCGATCGCCAATGGCGGGATGTCCTCGGGGTGTTGAAAACGCAGGGAAGAGGAAACCTCGACCTCAATTACCTTGAAACCTGGGCCGATCGTCTCAATCTCAGCCGCCTTCTTGAGCAAGCTCTCGAAGCGTCCGGGGTTAGGAGGGATCCGTGATTCTAGAAGAAGATCGAGTACTCGCCCTATCCGGCCAAGATGCTTCCCAACCCCACCCGAGGTCATATATCGTGGAAAATTACAGGTACAGCTCCGCGCCCTTGTCCACGAATTCCCGGCTCTTTTCCCGCATTCCCTCGGCCACGACTTTGTCCGTGGTCGTATTCAGTTCCGCCGCGAGTTTGCGCACATCCTCGCTGATTTTCATCGAGCAGAACTTGGGCCCGCACATACTGCAGAAGTGTGCGGTTTTGGAACTTTCCTTGGGAAGTGTCGCATCGTGGTACGCGCGCGCGGTCTCCGGATCCAGGGCGAGATTAAACTGATCTTCCCAGCGGAATTCGAACCGCGCTTTGCTGATGGCGTTGTCCCAGACCTGCGCCTGGGGAAACCCCTTGCCCAGATCGGCGGCGTGGGCTGCAATCTTGTAGGCGATGACGCCCGCCTTCACGTCGTCGCGGTCCGGCAGGCCCAAGTGTTCCTTCGGGGTGACGTAACAAAGCATGGCGCATCCGTACCAACCGATCATCGCCGCCCCGACCGCGCTGGTAATGTGGTCGTAGCCGGGAGCGATATCGGTGGTCAACGGGCCCAGCGTATAGAACGGCGCTTCGTGGCACGACTCGAGTTCCCACTCCATATTGGCCTGGATGGTTTGCATGGGTACATGACCGGGGCCTTCGATCATCACCTGGACATCCTGGTCCCAGGCGATCCGGGTCAGTTCGCCCAGGGTCCCCAATTCTCCCAGCTGGGCCGCGTCGTTGGCATCGGCGATGGATCCGGGCCGCAGGCCGTCGCCCAGCGAAAAGGAAATGTCATACGCCTTCATGATCTCACAGATCTCGCCAAACCGAGTGTAGAGAAAGTTCTCTTCGTGGTGCGCAATGCACCACTTGGCCAGGATGGAGCCGCCACGGCTGACGATACCCGTCGCCCGCTGCGCCGTGAGCGGGACATGCCGAAGCCGAACCCCGGCATGAATGGTAAAGTAATCCACCCCCTGCTCCGCCTGCTCAATCAACGTCTCCCGATAGATCTCCCAGGTCAACGCTTCCGGCTGGTCATCGACTTTCTTCAACGCCTGGTAGATCGGAACCGTGCCTACCGGAACCGGACAGTTTCGAATGATCCACTCGCGTGTGTCGTGGATGTTCTTTCCCGTGGATAAGTCCATCAAGGTGTCCGCGCCCCACAGCGTGGCCCAGCGCATCTTTTCCACCTCCTCTTCGATGGTCGACGTGACGGCTGAATTTCCGATGTTGGCATTGATCTTGATCCGGAAATTTCGGCCGATGATCATCGGCTCGCTCTCCGGATGATTGATGTTGGCGGGAATGATGGCACGCCCCCGGGCCACTTCGTCGCGCACGAATTCCGGCGTGATGGTCTGCGGAATGACCGCGCCCCAGGCCCGGCCCGGGTGCTGATGGTGGAGGCTATTGGTGGGTCCGGTCTGTCCCTGGCCCACGATCCCACCCTCGGACCGGTTCTGTTGATAGGCGGACTCCGCGACGGCTTCGCGTCCCAGGTTTTCCCGGATCGCGATGTATTCCATCTCGGGGGTGATGACGCCCTTCCGGGCATAGTGCATCTGCGTGACATTGGCGCCCTGCACCCCACGCTGTCGTTTCCGATGAAGCCCCGGAAACGGGTCGCGCTTGCCGTTGCCGCGAGCGCCGTCGTCGCCGGAACGGAAGCCGCGCCCGGAACACCCCTCCGTGTCGCCGCGCGCCTCGATCCACGCTTCGCGCATGGAGGGGAGTCCTTCGCGCACATCCAATGCAACGTCCGGGTCAGTCCAGGGACCGCTGGTGTCATAGACGACGTGGGGGTGGTTCGCCACCTCTTCGCCCGCTGCGTTCCTGGTCGAACTCAATTCGATTCTGCGGAACGGGACCTGCACCTCCGGCCGGCTTCCTGCCGCGTGCGTTTTCACCGATCCAGGGAAATGGGTTCCGTAACTCTCGCCGTGCGGCTTCACTGTCTGCGCCATAATCAGTCTCCTTCCATCATTACCACCCGGTGGTCTGCGAAAAGAAGGGAGAGAAAGGCAGGATCAAACACCAGCCACGATCACTTCCCTTCGCGGGCATTACCCCGACAGGTTCAAAGGGTCTTCCGTCAGCGACGGAACTCTCAGCTCTCGACGAGCACCCCCAGCGAGTCGGCCGCGTTACCACGGGTACGGGCACGATAGTGGATGGCGCAGGAATGTCAACAGATACCCGGACCTAATCACACACATAATCGCCCACGTAATCGAAGAATCGTCGAGTCTGCGTGCGCCCCGGCTCATGGCGTTCGATTGTCAAGGGCATCGGGCCTTTCACCGGAGTTCAGGGGAGGCGATTACGTGGGCGAGAAAGTGGTGCTCTCAGATCCCATCCGCGCGTAGAGTCAGGCATTCCATGCCGTCCTCCCCGTCCTCCCCGTCACCCCTCGACATCCGTAACGTCCGCCTCTTCATCCGGTTTCGCGTCCTGTTCACGGCGCGGTTCTATTATCCGGTGATCACAGTCCTGTTCCTCGATTTCGGACTTACCCTGGAACAGTTTGCCCTTCTCAACGTGGCGTGGGCCGCGTCCATCATCCTGCTGGAAGTCCCGTCGGGGGCGCTGGCCGATATCGTGGGCCGGCGCAACCTAGTGGTCCTCGCGTCGGGCCTGATGGTGGTCGAGATGTCCATCCTCTGTTTCGCCCCGGTCGGGCCGTCCCAGTTGCTGTTCATGCTGTTCCTGGTGAATCGCATCATCAGCGGGGCCGCCGAGGCCGCGGCCAGCGGCGCGGACGAGGCCCTGGCCTACGACGCCCTGGCCGAGGAAGGCGACCGCGCGGAATGGCCGCGGGTCCTTGAGTCCCAGATGCGCGCGACCTCACTGGCTTTCGTAATTGCGTCCACCGTTGGCGCTGCGGTGTACGACCCCGAACTGGTTCAGCGAATCGCATCCGCTGCAGGCATGGACGTGAACCTGACGCAGGAATCGACGTTGCGGTTTCCCCTCCTCCTGACCCTGGCCATGGCCGTGGGGGCATTTTTCACCGCACTCCAGATGCGGGAAGTGCGTCCCGCCGGCGCGCCCACCCTGGAGCTTTGCCGGGAAAATATCGTCTGTGCGCTGCGCGACGCCACTCGCCTCACCCTGCGGGCAGGACGATGGATCCTGCAGACCCCGTTCCCCCTGGTTCTCCTGGTGGCCGGCGTGACCTTAGACAGCATGATCCGACTCTTCCTCACCATGAGCAGCCAGTACTACCGGGTCATCGGTCTGCCGGAAGCCAGCTTCGGCCTCATCGGGTCCGCGATGGGCCTCCTGGGATTATTTGTCCCCTCGTGGTCCCGCCGGCTGGCCGAACGACGCACACCCCGGTGGAACGCGGGACTCCTGGTGGGACTGGCGTGGCTGGGCATCTGGGGCCTCACCTTTGTCCACCCCTGGTTCGGACTCCTTCCCGTTGTGCTGTTGTTCATCGCCTTCTTCATGCGTGGGTTCTTCATGAGCCATTACCTGAACCTCATCACAGAATCCTCGCAGCGCGCCACGGTGCTCAGCTTCCGGGGTCTCATGTTCAACGTCGGTTACGGCACCATCGGCATTCTGTATGCCCTGCTGCTGGCGTGGTGGCGGCCCGAAGTCCAGGCCGCGTTGCCGGAGTCGCACGCCGATTCCGTTGAGCACGTCCTCTTCGTCGACACGCTCCAGTGGTACCCCTGGTACTTCCTTCTTACCCTGGCCGCTGCCGCCGCCTTCGGGGCATGGCGCCTGCGCCATTCAACGGACCACCGCCGGATCCCCCATCAAGAGGTTTGAACAGAAGCTCGCGCGCTGAGTTCCCGCACGTCGGCCCCGGCAGGGGACTGGTAGACCCGCAAATCAAACTCGGGCAGCGCGGCCAGGAGGTGGTCAAATAGATCTGCCTGGATATCCTCGTACACCGCCCACTGGATGTCGTTCGTAAAACAGTAGATTTCGATGGGTAGCCCCTGGCCGGCGGGGGCGAGCTGACGCACCAGCAACGTCATCCCGGAATGGATTTTCGGATGGCTCTTGAGATACAGCAGGATGTAGGCGCGAAAACACCCGATGTTCGTGAGGTTGCGGCCGTTGGCCAGGATCGAGCGGTCGACGTTG
>Ga0310125_10001341_pt1 | contig 12344 bp, 4 predicted proteins | sample CB11b_Tmax_Bot8__FD_203508 | JGI IMG/M metagenome (GOLD analysis project Ga0310125, IMG submission 203508) | Marine microbial communities from Western Arctic Ocean, Canada - CB11b_Tmax_Bot8 | ecosystem: Environmental > Aquatic > Marine > Oceanic | place: Canada: Western Arctic Ocean | collected... | reverse complement strand
CAGGCCTATTCCCGCCTTGTCGACACGCTGCTGGGTTCGGTCGGCTACGGCGAACGCTGGGGCCGCCACTGGCTCGACGTTGTCCGTTTCGGAGAAAGCAACGGCTTTGAACGCAACGCGCCGCGAAAGACGTTCTGGCCCTATCGCGACTGGGTCATCGACGCGCTGAACCGCGACATGCCCTACGACCAGTTCGCCCGCCTGCAACTCTTCGGCGACAAACTGCTGCCCGGTCGCGACGGTGCCGCGGCTGCCGGGTTCCTTGTCGCCGGAGTGCACAACACGGTGGTCGGAGGCAGCAAGCGGATGAAACTGCTGGCCCGGCAGGACGAACTCGAAGATCTCGCCGCCAGCGTCGGACAGACCTTCCTGGGACTCACGATCAACTGTGCCAGGTGTCACGACCATAAGTTCGACCCGATCCGCACCACCGAGTACTACCAGGTCATCTCGGCACTCGACGGGGTCGCCCACGGCGAACGCGAACTGTCCGACTCGGCCGCCGCAGCCCAATTGGCCAAGCTTGCACCCCGCATCAGCGAGCTCTCGAAACAGCTCGAAGTCCTCCGCCGCCAGGCACGCCAGAAGGTCCTCAAGAAACAAAAGGACTCCCCACCCAAAAACCCGGTGGCCAATCGACCTCGACCGCTCGCCGAATGGAGGTTCGACGACGATTTCCGAGACAGCATCGGCAGCCTGCACGGGCGAGCCGCAGGGGGTGCCCGTCTCGACAATGGAGCACTCGTCCTTGACGGCAAGGCCGCCTTCGTTCAGACGCCTCCCCTGTCCAGGCCACTCGCCGAAAAGACTCTCGCCGCCTGGGTCCAGCTCGACAACCTCACACAACGTGGCGGCGGAGTGATCAGCGTCCAGACCCCTGGCGGCCAGATCTTCGACGCCATCGTCTTCGGCGAACGTGAAGCGGGCCGCTGGATGGCCGGAAGCAACGGCTTTGTTCGCACACGCTCATTCTCGGGACCGACCGACACCCGGGCCAGCCGTCAACCCGTGCACCTGGCGATCACCTACGGCAGCGACGGTACCATCACCGGCTACCGCAACGGCCAGCCCTACGGGAAGGCCTACAAGACCGGCTTCCAGCGGTACGACGCTCGACGGGCCGAGATCGTTTTCGGAATGCGGCATGCCCCGGCCGGCGGCAACAAGATGCTGGCCGGCAGGATCCTCGAGGCACGACTTTACGATCGAGTGCTCACGCCGCAGGCCATCGCCGCGGCGGCTGGCAACCCCAGCACCTTTGTTCCGCTCAAGACGCTGATGGCTGCACTGACTGCCGCACAGCGAACTCGACACGCTGATCTGACAAAACAGCTCGATACGCTGCTGGCCATCCAGCGACGTCTCGATCAAGAGAAACGCTCCAAGATCTACACCGTCACCCCGCGGCAGCCCACCGAGATGAAGGTGCACATCCGAGGCGGTGTCACCAACTACGGACCGACCGTTGCTCCCGGAGGTGTCGCCTCAGTGCCGGGATTGCCCGCCAATTTTCAACTCGCGGCAAACGCCTCGGACCAGGACCGACGCCGCAAACTGGCCGCCTGGATCACTTCGCCCCGCAACTCGCTCTTTGCCCGCGTGATTGTCAACCGCATCTGGCACTACCACTTCGGGCAGGGTTTCGTCACCACTCCCAGCGACTTCGGTTTCAACGGAGGCCAACCCAGTCACCCGCAACTCCTCGAATGGCTCGTCTCACGGTTTGTCCAGGACAAGTACCGCCTCAAGCCACTGCACCGCCGCATCGTGTTGTCCTCCACCTACCGCCAGGGTTCTCGGCAAAGCGCCGCGGGCCTGGCGGCCGATGCGGGCAACCGGCTGCTGTGGCGGATGACGCCACGGCGCGTTGAGGCCGAGGTACTCCGCGACGCGATCCTCGCCGTCTCCGGCCAGCTCAATCCCCAGCGAGGCGGTCCGGGTTTCGAGGATGTCTCGATCATCCCCAACAACGGCACGACCTACTACGAGGCACTCGACCGCGACGACCCCTCCCTGCATCGGCGTACCGTCTACCGGTTCACACCTCGAGGCGGCCGCACGGCGATCCTCGACACCTTCGACTGCCCCGACCCCTCAGCCGCAGCTCCCACCCGCAACGTCACCACCACTCCGTTGCAGGCACTCAGCCTGCTCAACAACCCCTTCGTGCTGCGGATGGCCGACCGCATGGCCGCTCGCGTGACCCGGCTGGCTGGCGACGCACGTGATCGTCAAGTCACCGCGGCGTGGCAGCTGGCCATCCAACGCGACCCCGACGCGCGTGAACTCAAGCTCTCAATCGATCTCGTCAGCCGCCACGGCCTGGCCGCCCTGTGTCGCGCGCTGTTCAACATCAACGACTTCGTGATCATCGAGTGACCTCAGTGACACCTTATTGTGACAATTTCGATCGACGCCAGCTCCTGAACTGGGGCAGCCAGGGCTTGGCGGCCACTGCCGTAGCGCACCTGCTGGGCTCCGAAGGCTCCGCCCGCGGCGACGCCGACAACCCGCCATTTGCCCCGCGGGCGCGACGCGCCATCCAGATCTCGCTGGTCGGCGGCATGAGTCATGTCGACTCGTTTGATCACAAGCCCGAGCTCGACCGGCACCACGGCCAATCGCTCAAGACCGACGAAACGCCCGACATCTTCTTTGGCCAGGTCGGCCTGCTCAGACGCAGTGACTGGGCCTTCAGGCAGCGAGGCGAAAGCGGCCTGTGGATCTCCGATATGTTCCCGCACATCGCCGGGATGGCCGACGAGCTGACCCTGCTGCGGTCACTCGTCTCTGACTCGGCCAACCACACCCCGGCCCTGTTCTTTCTCAACAGCGGTTTCGGAGCCAACGGGTTCCCCTCAACTGGCAGTTGGCTCTCATACGGACTCGGCAACGAGTCCCAGTCGCTGCCGACCTTCGTCGTGCTCCCCGACGGTCGAGGAGGCCCCAACGGGGGCGCCAGCAACTGGAGCAACGGCTTCCTTCCGGCCCAGCACCAGGGCATCGTGTTCCAGGGAGGCCAGCGACCGGTGCGAGACCTGTTCCCGGCCACCAGGCAGCCGCCAGGTCGCGACGCGGCCGTCAAGCAGTTCCTGTCCGCCCTGAACCAAAACCGTGACCCCAGTACATCCAGCGGTCTCATCGACGCGCGCATCCGCAGCTACGAACTCGCGGCCCGCATGCAGGCTTCGGTCCCCGAGGTCAGCGACCTCACGGGCGAACCCCGCCACATCCACGACATGTACGGACTCAACGACAAGCTGACCGCCGACTGCGGCCGGCGTTGTCTGCTGGGTCGCCGGCTGCTCGAACGAGGCGTCCGCTTCGTGCAGGTCTATTCCGGTGGCCCCATCGCCGGCAGCCCGCGAGCCAGCTGGGACGCTCACGAGAGTGTGCGGCAGAACCACGGGCTCGAGGCGTCTCGCATCGATCGCCCCGTGGCGGCCCTGCTGCGAGACCTTCGTCAGCGAGGAATGCTCGACGACACGCTGGTGATGTTCACCACCGAGTTCGGCCGCACACCGTTCGCTCAATCGGGTGCCAACTCGGTCGGACCTGGTCGCGATCACAATCGCTACGGGTTCTCCGGCTGGCTCGCCGGAGGCGGAGTCCGACGGGGTGCGTCGCACGGGTCCACCGACGACATCGGCTGGAAGGCCGCCGAACACCCGATGCCCTGGCACGACTTCCACGCCACGCTGCTGCACCTGCTGGGGATCGACCACACACGACTGACCTACTACCACAACGGCATCCAGCGACGACTGACCAACGTGCACGGCCACGTCCACGCCGGCGTCTTTGCCTGATCACTTCCACGAGCTTCACTGCACGAGTTACCTGCCATGTCGACCCGGTCACGATCGCACCGCATCCCCGTTGCCATGGGCACCGTCCTCTGCCTGCTCGGAATCCGCCTCACAAACCTCGATGCAGCCGACACCGACACGGCCGCAAAGCTGATCGAACAGTCGCAGGTCAAGGGAGGACTGGTTGTCCACCTGGGCTGTGGCAGTGGTGAACTGACACGCACGCTGCGGATCAACTCCCGCTTCCAGGTCCATGGACTCGACCGCGCTGCCGAGGCGATCGACGCGTCGCGGCAGATGCTGCTGGCAGCAGGAGTCTATGGGCAGATCACCGCCAGTCGCCTGGCCGGTAACGAACTGCCCCTGGTCGACGGTCTCGTCAACCTGCTGGTTGTCGACAAGCCACTGGGGATCGTCCGCAGCGAGATGATCCGGGTGCTGGCGCCTGGTGGAGTGTTGATGACGCGAGCCGATACGGGCTGGACCCGCTTTCAGAAGCCGCGTCCCGGAGACATCGACGACTGGACGCACTACCTGCACGATTCCAGCGGCAACGCCGTGGCGCACGACAACCAGGTCGGCCCGCCGCGGCACATGCAGTGGATCGGCAGCCCCCGCTGGTCGCGGCATCACGACCGCATGGCCAGCCTCAGTGCGATGGTCTCCGCCGGTGGCCGCCTGTTCTACATCATGGACGAAGGATCCCGCGTGTCGATCCAGTTGCCCGCCGACTGGAAGCTGATCGCCCGCGACGCCTTCAACGGCACCGTGTTGTGGAAACAACCGCTGAAGAACTGGCACAGCCATCTCTGGCCACTCAAGAGCGGCCCGACTCAACTGGCCCGCCGCCTGGTCACCGACGGACAGCGGATCTTTGTCACCCTGGGACTCAAGGCCCCCCTGAGTGTGATCGATGCGGCCACGGGCGAGCAGATTCGCGACCTGCCCGACAGCAGTGGGACCGAGGAGATCCTGGTCAACAACGGGTCGGTGTTCGCCATGGTCAACGACGGCGACTCGGCCCTGGTCCGGTACAACGTTCAACTCAACCTCGGAGACCAGGGCCGGGTGGCCCGGGAATTCGAATGGAACCGTAAGCCCAGGCGACTGGTCGCGTGGGACATCGAGACGGGCAAGAAGTCCTGGCAGATCTCCACCCGCATCGCCCCCCTGACACTGGTGGTGGGCCCCAGACGGGTCTACTACCACGACGGCGACAAGATCATTGCTCGAGACCGCTCGACCGGAAAGTCGGCCTGGACAGCGGCCGGGCCGGTCAAGACCAAGATCAACTTCAACTTCGGACCCAAGCTCGTCCTCTACAAGGATGTCGTGCTCTTTGCAGGGGGTGACCGGACGATGAGATCGCTGGATGCGAAATCCGGCACGCTGCTCTGGACCGCACCTCACGACCAGTCGGGCTACCAGTCGCCCGAAGACCTGCTGGTGATGCAGGACCTGGTCTGGTCGGCGCCAACGACCCGCACCAGGGACAGCGGCGTCTTCACCGGCCGGAACCCGCGGACCGGAAAGGTGGCCAAGACGTTTCCGCCGAATGTCGAGACCTACTGGTTCCACCATCGCTGCTACATCGCCAAGGCCACCGACCGCTTCCTGCTGCCTTCTCGGACCGGGATCGAGTTTGTCGATCCGCAGAAACAGTCGTGGGACATTCATCACTGGGTCCGAGGCGGCTGCCTGTACGGGATCATGCCCTGCAACGGCCTGGTCTACGCTCCCCCACACAACTGCGCCTGCTACCCCGAGGCGAAGCTGTACGGGCTCAACGTACTGGCTCCGGCCACCGCCACACGCCGCACACCCAAGCCACTCACCGACGAAGAGCGACTGCGACGCGGGCCCGCGTATGATGAACTGCAGAAGGCCCAGCCCCCGAAACCCGATCCCGCCGACTGGCCCACCTACCGCCACGATCGCGGACGCAGCGGCACCTCCACCGCCTCGGTACCGGCTCAGCTCGAACGCGCCTGGCACACCCGCCTCTCGGGACGACTCACCAGCGTCGTTGTCTCCGAAGGTCTGCTGTTTGTTGCCGAAATCGACCGGCACACACTGCACGCCCTGGACGCAAAGACCGGCAAACACCTGTGGCAGTACACCGTGGGCGGCCGCATCGACTCGCCCCCGACAATTTCCGGACCCCGCGTGCTGTTCGGCTCGGCCGACGGGCAGGTGCATTGCCTGCGCGCCAGAGACGGGGCACTGGGCTGGAGCTTCCAGGCGGCACCGGCGGATCGACGCCTGATGGCGTTCGAGCAACTCGAGTCGACCTGGCCGGTGCACGGCAGCGTGCTGTTGCGCGATGGCGTCGTCTACTCGGTCTCGGGCCGCTCGACGTACCTCGACGGCGGGCTGAGGATGGTTCGCCTCGACGCCCGCACCGGTTACAAGCTGTCCGAGACGCTGATGGACGACAAGGACCCCAAGACCGGCAAGAACCTGCAGACAACTCTGCAAACACTGCAAATGCCCGTGGGACTCCCCGACATCCTCTCCTGCTCAGACGACCGCGTCTTCATGCGGAGCCAGGAATTCTCGCTCAACGGCGAACGACTCGCCATGGGCCCCCACTCGGGCAACGCTGCCGTGCAGGGGTCGGTGCAGAAGGGCAAGACCGCTCATCTCTTCGCACCCATGGGCTTCCTCGACGGGACCTACTTCCATCGAGCCTACTGGGTCTACGGGCGAAGTTACGCCGGAGGCCACTCGGGCTACTTCCAAGCCGGCAAGTTCACACCTTCGGGCCGATTGCTCGTCACCGACGGTGAAACGATCTTCGGGTTCGGACGCAAGCCCCAGTACTACCGCTGGACGACCACCATCGAACACCAACTCTTCGCCGCCCCGTCGGCCGCGCCGCCGCAGGCCCGTTCGAAGATCGACGAGAGCACTGCTCGGAAAAACGCTCGACGTGGAAATACCTCGATGGTGCACGTCCCCAAGACTGCCGCACTCAACCCCAAGGGCAAACCGCTGACGATCGAGGCCTGGGTCCACAGCCAACGCAACACCGGCGTGGTCGTGGCCCGAGGCGGACCCGCGGCCGGGTTCGCACTGATCGTCGTCGGAGGCAAACCCCGCTTCCTGGTACGGAACGGCGGCAAGCTCACAATCGCATCGGGCATGAACCGGATCACCGGCCGCTGGGTCCACCTGGCCGGACGACTCGCCACCGATGGCTCCATGCAACTGTTCGTGGACGGCAAGCCGGTAGCCAGGGCCAAGGCCGATGGCCTGCTGAGTGCCGATCCGGTTCAGTCGATGGAGATCGGCGGAGACGACCAGGGAGCGGTCGGAGCCTACCAGAGTCCCTATCCGTTGACCGGGCAGGTCGATGACGTCCGGCTGTTCTTCGGTTCGGTCAGCGATCAGGAGATCGCCGCCCACCACGCCGACCCGTCACGGGCCAGCGTCAAGACAGCCAAGCTGGTGCTCGATTACGACTTCGACCAGGGCAAGGCACTCGACAAGACCGGCAGCGGCCACGACGGAGAACTCTCGGGAGTCAAGACGGTCAAGTCGCGCCGCGGATTGGCCGTGAGGTTCGTGGGGCGAGCAGCGCGGCCGGCCGGGTCGTTCGTCAAGCCACTCTGGACCTCCGACATCCCCGTGATCGTACGTGCCATGGCCAAGGCCGGCCCCACGCTGTTCGTGATGGGACCACCCGACCTGGTCGATGAAGAAGAGTCGTTCCGGCTCCTGGTCGGGAACCCCAAGACCATCCAGAAGAAACTGTTGCGGCAAGACAAGGCCCTGAAGGGGGCCGAGGGCGGCGTGCTGCTGGCCGTTTCGACCTCCACGGGAAAGACCCTGGCCCGAATCATGGTCGACGCGCTACCCACCTGGGACGGGCTGATCGCCGCCCGAGGACGACTCTATCTCTCGACGACCGACGGACGAGTGATCTGCTTGGGGCCGAAGATTCCCTGATCCTCGCGGGTGCCACGAGTCCCGGGTGTCACTTCGACGGCTTCGCCTCGCCCACCGGCAGGCTCTTGATCCACTCGCGGACAAGTGCCACCGCCCTGGCATCGGCCAGCGATGTGGCCAGCTGCGGCATCTGGCCTCGGCCTCGCATTTGCAGCCGCTTTAGCAAGACCGAGCGTTCCGGGCGGCCCGGCACCACCAATTGGGCCTGGGGCAACTTGAACGTGTCATGCACCGGAGCTACGCCCAGCAATTTCGACTTGGCGATCGGTGTCGAGAAGTTCAGCTCGATCTGAGCATTGCCGCCTCCGGCCGCGACGTGGCACTGGGCGCAGTTGGCGTGCAGGTACGACCGCACTCGAAGTTCCAGGCTGGGGCCGACCGTGTACGGGTCGACCAGCGACGGCTTGCTCAGCAAAGTACCCGCCAGCATGTGACCCGCGGGCACTTTGGGGGTGTACTTGGCCAGGGCCTGTTTGACCGCAGCCGCGTCGGCACCGTCCTGCTCCAGCTGCTGCTTGCGACGAGCCCGCAGTTCGTCGAGTGGCTTGATCGAGGCCAGGCCCAGTTCCGAGAGCAGGCTGAGCTGGTTGACTGCGACACCCCCGTGGAGATGGTCGCGATTGATCTGCACCGTCGTCAGACCCAGTACGTACTCCGCCGCACGGCTGTGACAGACCATGCATTCGGCACGCGACGGATAGTGCCAGGTCTGCTTTCTGATTGCGCCACCGGATCCCACCACGCTGTACACCCGATCCTGGCCGGTCCCTTCGACCAGGTCCGCCTCGGTCTGCTCGTCGTTCCAGCGGTACGAATAGCCCACCCACTCTCCCTGTTCCCGATACAGCAGCCGCGTCTCGACCCAGCGGTCCACTCCGGCTTTGGTGCCCGACCGAGTCTTCGCCGCGGCGGTGGCCAGCTTGAGCCCGAACGACTTGACCAGCACCGTCCCATCGGGAAATGCCCAGCCCCGGGTCGCATTGGCGGTGTTGATAGTCCCGACTGTCGCCTTGCTCTTCGCGTCGGTCGTCACGGCCACGGCCATGAACCGCTGCTTGCGGGCCCCATCGGACCACAGCGGCGAATTGACACTGTAGGGGACCAGGGCCGGGTGAGTCTGATGCCCGCGGACGGAAGTGAAGAGGCCGGTTTGGCTGAGTTTTCGAGGGAACTTCGGTTGTGAGGCAGGCACCGGTGGCGAACGTCTGAGCGCGTAAAACGTCGCCTTCGGACGGTAGTCGATCACCAGCATGTTGCCGGCCGCGTCGTGACCAAACCCGACGATCTGCAGCGTCGTGTCGGCGATCTCCTTGTGCCAGGCCACCGTGTCGCCCTTCATCTTGCCCGCCCAGATCTTGCCCGTCGAGTGATCGCCATAAATGTAGGCTCCGTGCAGGTCGGCGAACCCCTTGGCGGTGTAGACCACGCCGCCGGTCATCGAGCGGGCCTCCGCATGCGAATGCTCGAACGTCGGCTTCACGTGGGAGGCGGGGCCCAGCTTCCGCTGCAGGTAAAACGGATGAGACCCCTCGTAGACGCTCCAGCCGTAGTTGTCGCCCTTCCGGACGCGGTAGATCTGCTCCCAGAGATCCTGGCCGTTGTTGCCGACCCAGATGTCGCCGGTCAAGGGATCGACCGACAGCCGCCAGGGATTCCGCAGCCCAAAGGCCCACGTCTCAGGACGAATCCCCTTCTGGCCCACAAACGGATTGTCCGCCGGCACCGAGTAGGTCTTCCCCTCATCGGGATGGTCGATGTCGATACGCAGCACCTTGGCCAGCAGCAGGTCCATTTTCTGGCCCGTGACATTCGTGTCCGAGTCGGACGTGCCGTCGCCGGATGTGATGTAGAGCATCCGGTCGTGCCCGAAGCCGATCGCAGCCCCGTTGTGACCATTCGAATCCCACGACAGGATCAGCCGCTGCGAATCCTTGACCAGAGAAAACCCCTTCTTCGGGTCGAGAGTCAATTCCAGGACCGTACACTCCTTGCCACTGGGCGTCTTCGACTTGCGGTCACCGCCCAGGTAGATGCGGCCGTTCTTGAGGAAATCGGGGTGAGTGCAGAGGCTGTAATTGATGCCCTCGGTCGTAAAGAGCACCTCGTACTTGCCGGTACCCGGATCGTCGCCGGTACGACACAACCTCTTGCCACCCTGGTCGATGAACAGCAGTCGAGTCGAACCCGGCTGCAGCATCACGAACATCGGATTATCAAGCGTCAGCTTCGGATAGATGGCTTCGACGACGTAGGGCAGGGGAGGGTCGGGGCGACCGACCACCTGGCTCCTGAGCGTCGAGAGACTCGTCTTGAGTTGCTTCACCGAATCGGGAACCGCAACCGTCCCGGGCGGATCAGCGGCCAACAGCGACAACGGGCACAGGACCGCGACGAAACACAGCAGGGTCAGGCAGGATCGGAGTGTCATGGAATGTCCACATCGGTGACAGGAAGCGTGGGGGCGATCACCGCCCGTTGTCGAGACTCAACATCCTACGATCCGGCCCCGCTGCTGCCCACCCGACCGACTCTCAGAACCGACCTCTCGCAGCGCACACAAAAAAAGCGGGGAAGCATGGCCAGCATGCTTCCCCGCCCTGATCAGTCCCAGTCGGACGATCGTCTCGCTCGCTGAAGAAACTACTTCTTCGGGGGCGTGGCCGGCAACTTGCCCGCCTTCAGACGATCACCGAAGGTTTCCTTCTTGGTCTTGACCACCTTGACCTTCTCGGTCTTGGTCAAAGCCGCGACGATCTTGGCCACGACCTTGCAGTTCTTGGCCGGCAGATTCTTCTGCATGGCGGTCCCGTAATCGTTGCGGGGCTTGCCCTTCTCACCGGCCTTCTTTTTCCGGTGGCAGACATTGCACTTGGCCTTCTTGGCCGCGGTGACCTTCTTGTACTTGCCCAGGAACGCCTTGTTGTACTGCGGGCGTGCATCCGCCTCGGTCGCCGCCACGAAGGCGATCGCCAAAACCATCACGCCGCTAAGTGCCAGAAGCTTCTTCATCCAAGTCTCTCCCGATTCACATGATCTCGTCGAGTCGCCGGACTTTCCGAAACCACTTCGGAATCCCGCCACGTTGCCTCAGGTGAGGACAACGCATGCCGTCTCTTTCATATCAATCTTCATTTGATTGATTTCAGGCCAAACTGTCAACCGAAGCAATCGTCGGGCCGGATGGGTGGTCTGGCCACTTCTGCTAAACTGGGTTGATCCGCAGCCGGCAAGTTCGTCCGCGGCCCCCAACTAAGGAAACGCCATGCGAGCGGATGAATCGACACGCTCATTCTTCGAGCTGAGCGGCCTGCTGCTGATCACCTGCATCACTGCGATCCCCATCCCTGGGCTGACAGCTGCACCACCCAACGTCTTGTTGATCATCTCCGACGATCAATCGTGGACCGACTTCGGCTTCATGGGTCACAAGACGATCCAGACCCCCCACATTGACCGTCTCGCCAGGCAGTCGGCTGTCTTCCCCAACGGCTACGTCCCCAGCAGCTTGTGCCGACCCAGCCTGGCAACACTCGTCACCGGCCTCTACCCGCACCAGCACGGCATCACCGGCAACGACCCACCACGCGGCACCAACCGCAGCCTGATGCTCAAGCACATCCAGGCTCATCCCACCCTGCCACGATGGCTCTCCACGCTGGGCTACCGCAGTCTGCAGACGGGCAAGTGGTGGGAGGGTCATCCTCGGCTGGGCGGGTTCACCGACGCCATGACCCACGGTGACCCCAAGCGAGGCGGTCGTCACGGTGACCTCGGCCTGAAGATTGGCCGCACCGGGCTGGATCCGATCTACAACTTCATCAAGGACTGTGGCAAGAAGCCCTTCTTCATCTGGTACGCACCGTTCCTGCCCCACACGCCTCACAACCCACCCAAAAGACTTCTGGATCGTTACCGCAGTCCCGATCGCCCGATCGAGCTGGCTCGTTACTACGCGATGTGCACCTGGTTCGACGAGACCTGCGGCCAGTTGCTGGGGCACCTCGAAACGCACAAACTGGCCGACAACACGCTGGTGCTGTTCGTCGTCGACAATGGGTGGATCCAGAGAACTCCGGCAACCCCGGTCCCCTCGGGCTGGCGTTATCGATTCGCTCCGGGTTCGAAGCGATCGCCCAACGAGGGTGGAGTCCGAACGCCGATCATGGTCCGCTGGCCGGGCCACGTGAAGCCGGGTACTCGCTCCGACCTGGCCAGCAGCATCGACCTGGCCCCCACGATCCTCGCGGCCACGGGCATCACGCCCAAGTCCAAGCTGCCCGGCCTCGATCTCGTCGCCCTCGCCGAGCGAAAACCCGACGCCCCCGTCACCCGCTCGGCCGTCTACGGCGAGATCTTTGCCCACGACGTGGCCGACATCAATCGCCCCTCGGCCAGCCTGCGGTTTCGCTGGGTCCGATCCGGGCCACTGAAACTGATCGCCCCGGCCGGTTCGGCCAAGCTTCAGCTGTTTGACCTGCGAACCGATCCCCACGAGACGACCGACCTGGCCGGCAAAGCACCCAGGAGGGTCTCGCGACTCAAGAGTCTGCTCGACACCTGGTGGCGACCCCGGCCTTCTCCCAT
>Ga0310125_10001340_pt1 | contig 12357 bp, 10 predicted proteins | sample CB11b_Tmax_Bot8__FD_203508 | JGI IMG/M metagenome (GOLD analysis project Ga0310125, IMG submission 203508) | Marine microbial communities from Western Arctic Ocean, Canada - CB11b_Tmax_Bot8 | ecosystem: Environmental > Aquatic > Marine > Oceanic | place: Canada: Western Arctic Ocean | collected... | reverse complement strand
AAGACCCTGACAGTTTGGACGTAGTTGAACTGTTGGTCCGGATCGATCTTCTTCCGCAGATTGGCTACGCAGACTCGGACCCGGTTCTTGTAGTTGTCGCCTGTGGCGTCATCTCTGTCGCTCAGGTATTCATCGAAAACATGCTAGAAGACGTCCCAGCTTCCGACTACTCCTCCATCCGCATCCACCAGCGTCTGAAGCACTTCGTACTCCAGCGGCTGCAGGCGGATTACCTCACCTCTCGGCACCTCGTCGCTCTACAGTCCTCCGCTTCCGATCGATGCGAAGACGAGAGCCCAGTTCCTGGACGTCCGCCGGCAACCTGGCACGGATACGAGCTATCAGTTCGTGAGTGTCCGGCGCCTTTGCTGCGAATTGAACGTTTGCGACGTCCCCGTCCTTTTCTTGCATTCTGCGCAGCTCCGTGAGCTTTCTCACGTAGTCGGACCCGGCGCCCGCGACGCTCAAGCCTTGCTCCAGGTCTTCTACCCTCGATCACACGGTCAGGAACACCACCGGCATCTTCAGTCCCAGATTCCTGATTCGCTTGCAGACGTCCAGACCATCCAGAATTGGATCGCCTAGCTCTATATCAACGACGATCAGCTCAGGGCGTCGGGCTTCGGCCAGATAGATTGCCTCGTCGCCGTCGATCGCCTCAATACAATTGAACCCGCTATCTTCAAGGGCGGGTTTGATGAACGAGCGTATGTGCGGATTGTCATCCGCGAGCAGTATCAGTGGCTAGGTGCTGCCGCTCATCATCGTCCTTTCGAGAGGTGGATGGACGGGCCACGGCAGCCGTGTTCAACCATGACCCGGACGCGGCTTGGCTTTGACATTAACAGGGAAGCGGCTCCGGTGAAAGGCCCCTCGCGGGCCGTCTCATGGCACACGTGGGTTTGGGCATGTGGATCGGGACCAGGTCAGTCCTTTACTAGCCCGAGTCCGCTGATTCCGTGGTGCCGACGTGCCATCGAGGTTGAATATTGCTCAAACTGAGTGTAAGACTATGCCTAGACACAAAGAGGTCGATATGGGAAATTAGCTCTACAAATTCGAATACGGGGCGCCCGTAGGTAGTATCTTTCAAGGAGGTAACATGGAAGGGCTGTTTTTCATCCTTGTGGGAGCGGCACTGTTCGCTCAGTCTTGGCACCTGCTCGGTCTCTACTCCGAGGGACGGACGATGGGAGTGTTTGTTGGAGGCATAGGCCTGCTGATGCTGGGCACCTTCATGCTTGGCTCCTCGGTCGAGCCGATGCTGTTCACCGAGACGGGTAAGAAGGCCGGAGGCGCGGTCAAGGCGATCAGCGAGGCCGACGTCAGCACGTCGGTGGCGGTGCTCACCAGCGTCGTCGTCGTCTGGGCAATATACGCCGTCGGCGTCGGGGCACAGGGTCTGTGGGACTTCGAAGAGCGGGCCATCGGCTTCTACAGCGCGTTCGTAGCCGTCGTCACCCTGGCAGGGTTCGCTTACTTCGCGGGCGAGATCGATACCCGGTACGGCGACGACGTCATGCTCGCCACGTCGGGCGCAACGCTCCTGCTCAGCGTCCTGGCCGGCATGATGTTCTTCTACCTGGCCTTCGGGTTCAACGTGCTGCGGCTGGTGGCGGGCTGGTTCTTGCTGATCGGTGGCGGAGTCGTCGGCGCGATCGGGCTGGCAATCGTGTCTGGAGCGGTAAAGGTCCCCGCATAGCCGCCGGACTCGACTTGCGCCTTTTCCGGCCATAGAGACGCCCGGCCCCATCCGGGGTCTCTATGGCCGCTCCATTTTTCCCTCGGACCGGCCGGCGGTCCTGATGGCGTATCATAGGCATTCCCTCGTTGGTGAGATCAATGACCAACAGACCCTCGATAGACGACATACTCGCTGAGAGCGATCGAGAGGTGGGCCGGTTCGCCTGGGATGGTACCTTTGCCGACTATCTCCGCATGGTCGTCGAGGACCCCTCCCGCTCGCGGCTGTCCCACTCGCTGATCTATCACGCCATCGTCTCTAAAGGTGTTGCGACGACACCTGAAGGCGTTCCGGTTTACGGCCTCTTTGACGACCGCATCTTCGGCCTCGAGCGCGCCCTCGACCGGATCGTTCGCTACTTCGCGGCCGCGGCCAACAGGCTGGAGGTGCGGAAGAGAATACTCCTCCTCCTCGGCCCGCCGGCGAGCGGCAAGTCCACGGTCGTCGACCTGATCAAAAGGGCTCTGGAGGAGTACACGCACACCGACGAGGGCGCGGTCTACGCCATCAGCGGATGTCCTATGCAGGAGGAGCCGCTACACCTGGTCCCCGAGAGATTGCGCGAGGCACTCCTGGACCAGCACGGCATATACATTGAGGGCGACCTCTGCCCACGATGCCGGTACACCCTCAAAGCCGAGTACGACGGCAAGGTCTCCGAGATGCCTGTCAGCAGGGTTGCGTTCTCGGAGAAATCGGCCCTGGGCATCGGCTACTTCGTGGCCTCGGACCCCAACCCTATAGACTCGTCGATCCTGGTAGGGAGTGTTGACTCCAGTCTTCTTTCGGGTGAGCGGGAGGAGGTCGCGGGAAGGGCCTTCCGACTCGATGGCGAGTTGAATATCGCCAACCGCGGGCTCATGGAGTTCGTAGAGATGTTCAAGGCCGACAAGCACCTGCTGATCTCGCTTCTGGGTCTGGCGCAGGAGCAGATCATCAAGAACGAGAAGTTCGGCTCGATCTACGCCGAAGAGGCAATCGTCGGACACTCCAACGAGGGTGACTTCGCTGCTTTCGTGAGCGACGAGCACTCCGAGGCGCTCAAGGACCGGATCATCGCGATCGAGGTGCCGTACAACCTGCGGGTCGGCGAAGAGGTGAAGATCTACGCCAGGATGCTGGCCTCCGGCGTTCTGGAGAACGTTCACCTGCCCCCCCTGACCCTGCGCGTCGCCAGCGTCTTCGCCGTTCTATCTCGCCTCGACATGCCCTCCCGACGTGGGATGAGCCTTCTCGAGAAGCTGCGGCTCTACGACGGCCAGATGGTGGTGCCTTACGACAGGAACGACCTCGTCGAGATGCAGAGACACCAGCCCAACGAGGGGATGACCGGCCTTTCGCCTCGATACGTCATGAACCGCGTCGACAACGTGGCGAGCTCGCCCAACGTTTCATGCGTTTCCCCCCTGGCGGTGCTCGACAGCCTGTGGCAGGGACTGAGGGAGAACGTCAGTCTCGACCAGGGACTGAGGGAGAACGTCAGTCTTGACCAGGGACGACTGACCGGATACGTCGATCTGGTGACCCAGTCGGTCAAGGAGTACAGCGAGCTGGCTATCAAAGAGGTCCAGCTAGCCTTCGACGAGAATTTCGAGCAGACCGCGGGGATGCTGCTCGAAGGATATCTGAGCGCCATCGGGTCAACCTCGACAGTCGAGCCCCAGCCCGCCGCGGATCCCAGAGACCGGGGAGTCAGCGAGCGCGACATGCGGGAGATCGAGCGGGAGGTCGGGGTGGCCGAGCGCGAGAAGGCCGAGTTCAGAGAGGAGATCGTCGGCATCGTCGCGGCCTGGCGCGACAAGGGTCTTGTCTTCGACTACACATCGGAGCCGCGACTGAGGGCGGCCGTCGAAGCGCGACTCTTCCCGTCCCGCAGGAAGCTGCTCAGCGCCCTGTCTCGGCCACGGCTCGCTCGTCAGAAGGCGGAGTGGGCGCGGTTGCGGGGTTCGATCCAGGGCCGGCTGGTCAGCAACTACGGTTACTGCGACCACTGCTCAGACGACATAATCAACTACGTGGCGCGGGTCCTCAGAAACACTCCGGTGCACAAGACGCCAAAGAACGAGGGCGTCGAGTGGCTCTGGCCCCTGACCCACGACGCCAACGGTACCGCCCGCGCCGCCGCGCAGAAGTGACCTTCAGCGTCGAGTCGCTCTTCGGCCGCCCCCGACCCGACGTCATACCCTCTTGAGGGTCGCGCCTTTGTCCTCGCCATCGACGTCCGGGCGAGAGTCGGAGACGGGGCGCAGCACCATGTCGATGCTCGCCGCCGATAGCCTGACGCCGTGAGCTCCCGCCGTCGTCAAAGGAGGGATCTGAAGCGCCGGCGACGACGCAGGCCCGTGCCGCACCTGTCCTGGTGGGCCATTGCCGCGATAGTTTTGCTCGCGCTGTTTGTCGTCGCGGCCAGGACTCTGCTGTAGCCAGGGACGCGTGGCCCGCGCGCCTGACCGCCGGCCCGAGCCGGACTACTAGGCCAGGGCTTCGTAGAGAGTTCGGTGTGTGGGTTCCAGTCCTTCCACGCGAACCAGAACGAAAGGTGCGACGGCACACGCTCCAGCCGCTTGCCCTTGAGCGGCCCCTCGAACGCCTGTCCGGTGATGGCCATCCAGAGCGACCCGGTCTCGTCGTTGTCGATCAGAACGCTGCGAGCGCCGGAGGTTTCCGGAGAAAGGCTAAACGTCAGACTGCGTCCGTCCACCCTCCGGTCGTAGGCGAGGGCGGTCTCGGTGCCGCGGTCCATGAACACCAGCACGTCCTGGCCGGCGAAGGAGTCGTTCAGGACAGGCACCACCAGCAGATCGTCGAGCTCTCGATGCCCAGCACCAGCGCCTTGCCCTGCACGCGGCCGTCCTTCTGGGACTCGCCGATCACGCCCTTGGCGCCCTGCCGGTAGTAGCTATCGTAGCGGTCAGACGACCCTTGTACAGCACCAGCGTGTTGGGGGTGCGCCTCCAGCCACAACGACCACTTGGTTTGGACTACCGGCACGAACTCAAGCTTCGTGCCCTTCAGCGGCCCATGGGCTCCCTCGCCCAGGATCTGGCTCCAGAGCGTCCTCGTCTGATGGTCGTACATGACCAGGGCGTTCATGATCAGCTTGCCCGACACCCCGAACGTGAGCTCCGCTTCGTCGATCCCACGGGCATACACTATGCCCGTGAAGCACAGTGGTCACCACGTCACGGCGACGGGCAGACCTCCGACCACGTCGTTGACGATCTAGTGGCGGCTGAGCATGTTGATGGAGTAGGCCCGATGGTCGCCGTTGATGGACAGGCCCAGCACCTGCTCGTCGGGCTTCATCCAGAGCTCCGCCTGGGACGCGTTGACGAACTCCGGGTCCATGATGGAGGGGATGGCGTCGTAACCCAGCAGGGTCACCAGGATGACCTCTCGCTCGCCCGCCTCGCCTGTATCGCCGGACGGCGGCGCCGGGATGGTGATGGTCTGCGTCGAAACGACGAAGAACGGCGCGAAGACGTCTCGCACTGCGGGTACGACAAAGAAGACCACCAGAAGGCCGCCCCCCACCGCGACGAGGAGGAGCTTACCGGGCGACACTGCCCTGTAGAATGACTTCAAAGCGTGAACGAAAACGTAGCCTGACTGTTTCAACCCGCCATCCGTACCAGCGTCTCTGAGCTTAGATGCGTTGACACCCACGATGTGTCTGTCTAACCCCGACGCACGTGTTCTTCTCGATGGTCCGGCGATTCGAAAACTTGCACATCGGGTTAGCCAGCGGAGAAACGTGCCACGGTCGGCCGTCGATCTGAGAGCGGAGCGAAGCGGGGGAGGCCGGTCCGACTCAACCGGAAAAGAGAGGCCAGAGGTCTCAGTGTGCCCGTGCGAGCAACAGGTCCGCCCGGCCCCACCGGCGCCGGTGCTCCTCCTTGGCCTCCGCGAAGAGCTCGCGGTACGACGGGTCCCGGATCGCGCCAGTGCTCATGATCAGGGCGTCTTCCCGGTCGTCCGTGTAGTAGGCTTTTCGGACTCCGCTCACGTCGAATCGGTACTTGCTGTAGAGGTTTCTCGCGACGTAGTTGGACGGCCGCACCTCCAGGGTCATCGTGGCGGCTCCCTTGGCGTAGGCCTGCTCGATGGCGGCGATGAGCAGCAGCTCGCCGACGCCACGGCCGCGGTAGGCCCGTCGGATGCCGACGGTGATGACGTGCGCCTCGTCGACGATGTACCAGGCGCCCAGGAACCCGGCGATGAGCTCGCTGGTCTGCTCCGTCTCCGGCCAGAGGCCCGCCCAGGTGGCGCGCACGGCGCTACCGAGCCTGTCGGACACACCGTCGGCTGTCGCGGGCCCGCTCCTTGCAGGTCCCGTGGGCGCGTCACGCCGGGCATGCGGCCGCAGCGTGGCGACCAGGTAGCTCGCCGAGCGGTTCTGGAGCTCCCGCCGGAAAGACGTAGGCGGGAAGTGGTCGGGGAACGCCTCCCGCTCGATCTCCTGGGCCTGCAGTACGTCCGCGGCCTCCAGCGGCCGCACCGCGAACGGCATTGTCGAGATACCGGGTCGCTTGCCAGAGATGATCATACTGGCCGTCTCTCGGTCGGGCTTGAGTCCCTGGGATTCTAGCACGGTGCCGTGGCTTGCCCGCCGGCCGGAGCGGGGCCCGTTCTGGGGCGGGCACTGTTGGACCGAAAAGCGGAATGGGATATGAGGAATAAAAATTCAAAAAAAAGCCCTCTGGAGGCCTTGAATTGTTTGGTCGATGGCTTAGAATAGACTAAGAAAATGAATTGGGCCGGCTTGCGTCGCCGGCCTATTTTTCTGACCCGGACATTCCGGCCTCAAGCCCAGCGGGAGTCTGATGCGAATCCTCGCCCGAATAGTCGGCCTGGCTCTGCGCCACAAGTGGATGCTGCTAGGCGCCTATCTGTTCATGGCCGGAGCGACCACCGCCTATCTGTTCCTCCCGAAGCTGGTCGGCGGCGCGGTGGACGAAATGGCCGGCTACGCCGACGGCCAATCGGTAGACAATTCGGCGATGATGACGACCGCCCTGCTGATCCTCGGTCTCGGCGCCCTGCGCGGCCTCCTGGCCTTCGGACAGACATACATGGGTGAGACCCTGGGCCTGGTCGTCGTCTACGAGCTTCGAAACCGCTTCTACGACCACGTCCAGCATCTCAGCTTCGGTTTCCACGACCGGCAGCACACCGGAAACCTGATGTCGCGCGCGATCACCGACATCGAGGCGATGCGTATGTTCGTCGGCAGCGGACTCGTGCGCAGTCCCTACTTCTTAGTCCTCGCCGCCATCGTCTCCGTCCTGATGCTCCGGCTAGATTGGCGCCTCGGTCTGGTGGGCATGAGCTTCATGCCCGCGGTAGCGGTGATCTCCGCCGTTGTCCGGCTCCGGCTGGGACGGATATGGCGGAAAATCCAGGAGGAGATGGGGGACTTGAGCACGTCGTTGCAGGAGAACCTGACCGGCGTCCGGGTCGTCAAGTCCTTCGCGGCCGACGAGCACGAGAAGGCCAAGTTCAACGCCGACAGCGGCAAGGTCAGGCGAGATATGGTGCAGGCCGCCCGGCTTCAGGCGTACAACGGCTCGTTCATCCTCGGCATGTACCTCCTGGCGATGGCCCTCATCATCCTGTACGGAGGCAACCGCGTCATCGACGGGCACATTACGATCGGGGAGCTGGTCCAGTTCCTGATCTATCTGCAGATACTCAACCAGCCCATCAGGCACAGCGGGATGATGGTCAACAACATCGCCCGCGCCATATCCGCTGGCCATCGGCTCTTCGAGGTGATCGACACCCGGTCCGCGGTGCGTGAGGCCAAGGGCGCGAACGAGATGCCCAGGGTGCGAGGCCACGTGCGGTTCGACAACGTGAGTTTCTCGTATGACGGTGAGACGGAGGTCCTTAGAGGCATCAATATCGACGCGCGGCGGGGACAGGTCGTCGCCCTGCTCGGCGCTCCCGGCAGCGGGAAGAGCACCACCACCAATCTGCTACCTAGGTTCTACGACGTCACTTCCGGACGGGTCACCATAGACGGGATGGACATCCGCGATGTGACGCTGAAGTCCCTGCGCCGCAACATCGGCATCGTGGAGCAGGACGTTTTCCTGTTCGCCACCAGTATCAAAGAGAACATAGCCTACGGCCGCGAGGACTCCACGATGGAAGAGATCGTGGAGGCGGCCAAGGTCGCTCAGCTCCACGACTTCATCGAGCAGCTCGACGGCGGCTACGACACCGTCATCGGAGAGCGTGGCGCGACCCTGTCCGGCGGCCAGCGTCAGCGAATGGCCATCGCCCGGGCCGTCCTTCTAGACCCGCCGGTCTTGATCTTGGACGACTCGAGTTCCAGCGTCGACGCCGGCACCGAGGAGCTGATCCGTAAGGGAATGGAGTCGGTGATGAGGGGCCGGACTACCTTCGTCATCGCCCACCGGCTCAGCACGGTCCACCGGGCCGACCAGATACTCGTGATCGACAAGGGCGAGATAGTCGAGCGCGGCACACACCGCGAGCTGCTGGTTCAGGGCGGGCTCTACCATCGAATCCACGAGCTCCAACTCCGTCCGCAGGAGGAGATCATGCTGGAGATCGACGTGACCGGATCGGCCGCCCGCTGGAGGGGCACGTAGATGTACGGCTCAGGCACGGGTACCGGCGGGATGATGCCTCCCCCGGGCGGCACGGTGCGGGGCGCCCGCGTACGGGCTCCCCTCAGCGACGAGGACGTCGCCGGCAGCATCTTCTCATACCGCGTAATCGTGCGCCTGGCCCCGTACGTCAGGCCGTTCATGCACATGGTGGCCATCGCGACGATTGCCATGTTCGCCTTCGCGGTGACCCAGGTCGCAGTGCCCTGGCTGATCATGGTCGGCATCGACGACTACATTGAGGCCGGCGACCTCCGTGGGCTCTCCTGGATCGTGGCACTGTTCGTCGGCAACACACTGTTGAACGTCGTCGCCTCTTTTGCCCAGGAACTGGCCATGGGTAAGGCAGGCCAGGGTGTCCTCTACATCCTGCGCGGCGAGATGTTCGCCCATCTTCAGAGGCTGTCGCTCAAGTTCTACGACAAGACCGAGGTCGGGCGCCTGATGTCCCGGGTGCTGGGCGACGTATACCAGCTCCAGGAGTTCCTGTCCGTGGCCGTCATCACGTTGGGCGACCTGCTGAGCCTGAGTCTGATCGTCGTCGCCGTACTGGTCATGAGCGTGAAGCTCGGGCTGATATCGATGTTCTTCGTCCCGATTCTGGTCGTGACCATGATGGTCTGGCAGCCCTTCGCCCGGCGGGCATTCATTGAGGTGAGGCGCGCGATCTCCATCGTCAACGGCGCCCTGAACGAAAACATCACGGGCGTTCGCGTCGTGCAGAGCATGAACCGGCAGGAGCGAAATCTGGAGCTCTTCGACGAGCAGAACCACGAGAGCCTGACCACGTCTCTGTCTGCCACGCGGCTGGCGACCGGGCTGCTGTTCCCGGTCGACACGATGACCCACATGGCCATCGGACTCGTGATCTTTTTCGGGGCGCGGATGGTCTCGGACAACGCCATTGAAGTCGGCACAATGGTTGCCTTCGTGCTCTACATCCAGCGTTTCTTCGACCCGATCCGCAGCCTGACAATGCAGTACACGCAGCTTCAGCGGGCGATGGCCTCGGGCGCCCGGATCTTCGAGTTGCTGGACACCGAGCCCGACGTCGTCGACGCGCCCGGAGCCAAGGACCTGCCCAGGCTCAAGGGCGAGGTCGAGATCAAGGACGTCAGCTACAGCTACGTGGACGGCGAGGACGTGCTGAAGAGCGTGGACATCCACGTCAAGGCGGGCACCACAGTCGCCATCGTAGGCCCCACGGGCGCGGGAAAGACGACGCTGGTCTCACTGATCTCCCGCTTCTACGACGTCGAGCCGGACCGGGGCGCGATACTTGTGGACGGGCATGACATTCGCGACGTCACCCGTCAGTCGCTGGCCAGCCAGATGAGCATGGTGCTGCAGGAGCCGTTCCTGTTCTCCGCCTCGGTGCGCGACAACATCAAGTATAACCACGCCAGCGTTACCGACGACCAGATGATCGAGGCGGCCAAGGCGGTGGGCGCACACGACTTCATAAAGCGGCTGGAGGACGGCTACGACACATTCCTGCATGAGCGAGGCGTGAACCTGAGTGTCGGCCAGCGCCAGCTCGTCAGCTTCGCCAGGGCCATCGTGGCCGACCCGAGGATCCTGATCCTGGACGAGGCGACGGCCAATATCGACAGCTACACCGAGATGCTGATCCAGGACGCGCTGCAGCGGCTGCTGAAGGGTCGGACCGCCATCGTCATCGCGCACAGGCTCTCCACCATCCGCGGCGCGGACCAGATCGTGGTGCTGCACCTGGGCGAGGTGGTCGAGGTGGGCACGCACAAGGAGCTGTTGAAGAACGGCAACCTCTATGCCCATCTGTACCAGATGAACTTCGCCTCCCTCAAAGAGGCCCTGCCGGACGCTCCGACCGACATAGCTCACTAACGCCACCCTCCGCATCTGCCGTCGTACCGAGGCCGCGTCGTCCCAACTGTTTCATTCCGTACCGTTGGGTATCTGGGCGGCGGTACGCCTCGTTCCTGAAAGGCACACGTCGTGTACCTTCGGGCCTCCCCGATGGCGACACCCTTGTTACCGTTCACCCGATTTCGTTTCCACGCCGAATGCTCCGCTGGGTCCTGCTGCCGCCCTGCTTCAGCGCGTCGTGGGTTCTGAGGCCAACTCCCCGAGGCTCGTCTGTAGTCGACGACGAATGCTTCCTGTTTAGCCGTGAGGGCTGCCATGGCCGTCACGCCCATTCTTAACAACATTGGACCTCGCCAACGGCGCGTGAGGATGAACATCAAACCCTTTTCTAACGATACTCACACGACAATCATTGCTCATGCATGATAGACTTCAGCGTGAGGGGGAAGTGTGGCGCAGGATATGAAAACCGCGCCCCCAGTGATCCTGGCGCCCTCTATGGCTGTCCCTCGCCACCAGCTCAAAGCTAACCGGTGGGGGCTACATATGAAGGGGAGTACTGTCGGACGAGCACGTCCGGCTGCTCAATCCCATTGAGGTGCTCCCGGCGGAGCCCAGCTTCGCCTAACTGCTCAAGGACTTCATCTTAAATCTCCCCGACCGCCAATGTCGACGTCAGCAGATTCGCGGTGCCGGTCGGGCCAGTGCAGCCACAGTGTGGAGTTCTCGGGAAGCCCGAACAATCTCGAATTTGACTGGACCGCCGATAAATTGACACAGAGCCCAAGGGGAAGCAAGGCCACACTTGATTCGCCCGAGTATTCGTTGCTGCTGAAGCAATATGGCAATGCGATGTCCAGAAACGGCAGGCTCGAGGCAGAAATCGAGCGGCTGGCGCACCCGCTCGTGGACGGAGCTTCCAGGCAGACCGCGGACAGTGACTCCGGGCCGCATACTCCGTCCTCGGCCGAAGACATTAGCCACCTTAGAGTGCAGCTGCACGACATGGCCAACCGACTGGCACTGACCGAATCTGAGCTGAAAAAAGCGCTAGGAAACCGTCCGAGACGTCGCAAGAAAAGGCCCCACAGCAAGCCCTGGTGGAAGAAAGTAGCTTTTCCGCAGCTCGGGCTAGCGCGCTCAAAGGAATGACCCGCTGTAGGCGAGGGAGCGACGACGGCCTCGCAGTCGTTGCCACATAGCGTATCGTCGACCGACGGCAGGATGTAGTCCTTCAATACCCTTCACTGTCGAGGCTGATGTTGGGTTGATGGGAAAACAGAGACTGACGTTTCCACTGTGTACAGCAAAAGGGACAGACCCGCGGGTCTGTCCCTTTTGTAATATTAGTACGCCAGTTCGGAGGCGTCTATTCCGAAATGGTGATATGGCAGCCGATGGCTGGACCGGAGATATACACCATAGGCCATAGCAATCACCGATGGGATGCGTTCGTACGGCTGTTGCGCCTCAACGGCGTCGAGGTGTTGGTAGACGTCAGGACTATGCCCAGGAGCCGGCACGCGCCGTTCGCCTCCGATCGGAAGCTGCCGGGTCTGCTGTCCGACGAGAGGATGACCTACGTCTACCAGGGCGACGCGCTGGGTGGGAAACCGGCCGACAGCTCTCTCTACGACGAAAAGGGCCGGCCCTACTACCGCAGGATGAGGGCGAGGCCCCAATTTCAAGAGGGGATCGAGCAGCTCGTGGAGCTGGCAGGGGAGTCCACGGTGGCCATCATGTGCGCCGAGGAGGACCCGGCAAGGTGCCACTGCACGCTGCTGATCGGCCGGGCGCTTGAGTCCCTCGGCGTTACGTTACTGCACATCCGGGGCGACGGCAGCATCAACCGCACCGGCGCCCTGGACAATAAGAGGGCCTACCGGGATGAGCTCCAGGGCATTCTCCGGCTCCAAGACTAGCCTAGGCTAGCCGCTTATTCCATAAGAGAGAGCCGTAGTGAGCAACACCAGGACACTGAAGGCGGTTCATATCGGGCTGAGCGTAGGGCACGCCGGCAGCTTCGACGACTCGAAGCCGAGGCTGATCCACGACTTCCGGAGGCTTGAGGACGTTGAGGTCGTGGCCTATTGTGAGCTGTACGACTCGTCGTATCTGGACGACGCG
>Ga0310125_10001339_pt1 | contig 12358 bp, 12 predicted proteins | sample CB11b_Tmax_Bot8__FD_203508 | JGI IMG/M metagenome (GOLD analysis project Ga0310125, IMG submission 203508) | Marine microbial communities from Western Arctic Ocean, Canada - CB11b_Tmax_Bot8 | ecosystem: Environmental > Aquatic > Marine > Oceanic | place: Canada: Western Arctic Ocean | collected... | reverse complement strand
CAGCCGTTCGCGAATCTGCTGCGCTTCGTACTGATTGACTTTACACCCTAAGACGCGGACGTCATAGGCGCCGGACCTTGTTCCCTGCTTGCTCATCGGGCCGGACTATACCCTAACGCTCCAAAAAATCTGCATTTACTACTCATTGTTTGGCGCCGGGTTAGAGGACGGGGCCTCGTTTGCCGTCGGCGGGCAAGGCGGAGAAGGCATCGGGCGGGGCCAGCCCCAGCCACGGGTCGTCGCCGGGCATCAGAAACAACCGGGTATACACCGCCTCATTGAGCGAGGTGAAATCGTGCGTTTTGGATGTTCCGTCGATAAACCATTGGCGAATGCGGGGGTGCAGGATGTACTCGTTGACCACCGTGTCCCGCGCCCTGTGGCGGGAGGATGACGACCCGGAAATCTGTCTCCGGGCCAACCTCCTCCCGGTAGAGGCGAATCATTTCGCTGAGCCCGAACGGGCCCAGGTCGCGAAGCGACGCGATGGCTTGGGCTTCCTCGCCGGGTTCCGCCGACACGGCTTGTTCGAAGAGATCACCGATCCAATCCATTCCGCAGGAGAAGGAAGGCGTGGCGGCGGCAGCGAAACACAACATGAGGGTGGGGATGAATCGTTTCATGCCCCTACCGTACGCCGGCCCGGCCGACAGGTCGTCATGGTCCCGTAAAAGGCATGTAAAGAACGTGTATCCCCCGGTATTGTGCCCCGAGGCGGTTTCCTGGCTCCCTTCCTGCGACGCGGTTGCTATCCCGGCTAAAGGAAGGGCATATTGGTTGTGCCGGCGATGCCGTCCTTATGCGGCCGTTGATTCTTCACTCGTCCCGGCACTCGGATAACCCGACTCATCGCCGCGTTGTGCATCTTGAATTCGCAGCCGGTCCCTTGCCGGAACCGCTCATGTGGCGGGAGCAGGCGGCCACGCGGCTCACCTGTTAGTTTACATTCCTCATACGCAGCGTTCTAGTAGCTTGCTGGAAACTCAGCAAACTACCTCCTCATGCTCACTAGAATTTCCTGCTGCCGCGCTGATCAATCTCGTTGCATCTGTACCACCAGGAATTTCGATGACAGAACTGAGTTTCTCGTAGCTATCTGCGAATTTCATGAGAAAGTTGAATAGTACTTCCCCATAGAATTGATGGATCTTGTCCGTGATCTCGGAATCGTCATTAACCTCTTTGGCTAGCTGAGCCAATTCCTGCAATAACTCATGAATCCGGAAAACAGCCCGTTTGATTCTGTCTGAAGCCGGCAGATTGTCGTCCTCAAGAATTAGAGTTGCGTTTACACCCAAACAATTGAGGTATGAGACCAGATCTCCCCACTTGAGACTCGCGTCGTAAGAGGCTTCCAATTTAGAAATCTTGCTCGCATCGCAACCTATGACCTCAGCAACTTGCTTCTGAGTCAAACCTTTCGTAATGCGAAGTTTGACCAAAGCAGTAACTACCCGAGTTCGCAGAACTTCCTGCTCCACTTGAGGTGCAACTTGCTCATCATCAGCCAAAAACGACGCCGCCATAGCGGCTGACTGGAATTCTTTTGCCATTAGTTACTCTCCAATTCTAATGGTTTTCGCCATCTCTCTTGCTGCATTTATGTCGGCAGGCTGAGTCTCTTTTGTACCAATGCCAACTATGAATACTTTCTTCTCCTTCTGTTCGAGGACAACGTAAAGCCTGCTCTCTTTTGCGCTGCCCACCCCGGTTTGACCAACTCGAAACACTCCCTCGCCTTCAGATCTAAAAAACCCGATCTGAAAACTGCCTAGCACATTGCCTTCATTCAGGATCTCAAGCACCCGCTCCAGGTTCGCGAATACGGATTCATATTCGCTAGGATGCTTTCACCTAAACTTCCTGAATTTGGACCCAGATGCAAAGTCTACATTAATTTGCCACCGATCTTGACCGCTTTCCATTTGATAGCAATCCTTCTGCCAATTTGGATGTTTTCTCTATGGTCAGCTCTAATTTAGCATGAAACTATCATATAAATTCCATTTCGTCAATATAATCTAAATAATATTCCATATGGCGGCTGTGTCAGCCAAGATCAAGGCAGGATTGCCAGTGAATCGAGTTGAAAAAGGCGTCATTTCGCAGGAAAGACCGCGGCGATATTTTTAGTTGACTACTTTTCTGGAGTCGTCCCTGTCGCGGCCGGTAATAGTTGCCCCGCGAAACGTAGAAATTCCTCCTGAACCTTCTCCGCGTTCCACGACATCGGCCCCTTCATCCACCCGGCCACCGTGCGCGCGGTAGCGGCGGGATCCTCTACGTAGTGGCACCAACTGGTGCGTCGGACCAGGATGTCGTCGAGATGACGCACCCATTCATGGACGCAATAGTGTTGCACCGCGTGTTCGGTCACTGGCGGAGGCAGCACGGCGCTGAGGCCGTTCACCGGAAGCCCCTCGGTCAGCAGGGTGGAATCGGTCCGGCACCGTTCGGCGGAAAGTTTGAAATGGTCGACGACCCGGTCGACCGTCTGCTCCGCCATGAGGCGGTAGGTGGTTAGTTTACCTCCGGTTACATCCCACCATCCTGCTTCGCCCATGGTGATTTCATGCCGGCGTGAGATATCCGATGGGTTGCCGTGCCGGCTGGCCACCAAGGGCCGCAAGCCGGACCACCAGCTACGCACATCGGACGCAACCAGGGCAAGTTCCGGGAAGCCGCGGTTGACCACGCCGAGCACATAGTCCAGGTCCTCCGCCGTGCAGTCCGGCGCTTCCAGCGGGCCGTCGAAGTCGGTATCCGTCGTCCCCAGGTAGGTGCGGTCTCCCCACGGAATGGCGAAGAGGATTCGCTTGCCTTCCGTCAGCACGACGGCATCCGGCACCGGCAACCGGTCCCGTGCCACCACAAGGTGCACCCCCTTGGTGGGTCGAAGACGTGTACGGCTTTGCGTTAACCGATCCGACCACGGTCCGGTTGCGTTCACCACACCGCGGCTTTGGATGTCGAACACCTCGTCCGTTTCCACGTCGCGTAATCGGCTCACCCATCCCCGGTCTTTCGCCTCCGTCGTTTCAAACCGGATAAAGTTATAGAGCCGTGCACCGTCGCGTGCCGCGGCCCGGAGGGAATCGAGCACCAGCCTCGCGTCATGGGTTTGCCCGTCAAAATAGCGTACACCTCCCGTCAGTCCCTTTGGGTTCAGGCCGGGCAGCCGTTCTTGCATGGCTCCGGCGTCGAGGGTCGTGGAGGGTCCAACGTTCCCGCCCCCGCACAGAATATCATAGAGCTTAACGCCGATACCCAGTTGCCAGCGGGGCCAGCGGCCGCCGCGATAGGAAGGAAAGAGAAAGGGAAGCGGCTCGACCAGGTGAGGCGCCGTTTCGGCCAGGCACTTTTTCTCCCGGCTGGCCTCCCGGACCAGTCCGATACGGCCCTGGCCCAGGTAGCGAATGCCTCCGTGAAGGAGGCGGCTCGACCGGCTGCTCGTGCCGGATGCAAAATCGGATTGATCGACCAGGACCACTGTCAGTCCGCGTTGCGCTGCGTCCCTCGCCACGCCGGCGCCTACGATGCCGCCCCCCACGACCAGGAGGTCGACTCTCCCGTCGGGGCTCATGCGTCGTCGCGCTCCTCTATCACCGCCTCCTTCAACAATTCATCCGCCTTTTCTCCAATCCGTGCGTTCTTGCGGTGGTTGAGAAGCAACCCGTGCAGGTCGTCCCGCACTTCGTCGTACGGCAGGAGCCGCTCGGGCGTTTTATCGAATACCTTGGCGACGTGATAGCCGTAAGAGGTATGAAAGACGTCACTGATCTGCCCGGGTTCCAGTGCGAAGACCACGGTTTCGAACGCCGTCAACATGCGTCCGCGCGAAACGTAACCCAGGTCGATTCCGCTTTCTCCGCACTGCGACGTTTGCCGGGCCAGTTCGTCGAAATCCGCCCCCTTGAGAAGTGCTTCACGAATATTCAGCATTTCAGAAAAGACGGTTGCGCTGTTCCGATTTCCGCCGGGCTGCTGCACAATGTGCGACACGCGCACCTGCTCGGGCACGGTGAATTTCCCCGGGTGTGCTTCGTAGTAGGCCATGCAATCCGACTCCTCGGGAGGCCCGGCATCAGCGGAAATGAGATTGTAGTAGCGCTCCAGGCGGATCTGTTCCCGGAGCTGCTCCTTGATGCGGGGATCGTCTTTGGGCGTCAGATCCACTGCGGCATAAAACTTCTCTGCGCCGCCCTGCCGGCGTTTCATGAGGTTGAGCCGCTCCTGCGCCTTTTTCATGGGCACGTTTGGAATGTGAAGGCGGGCCTGCTGCTGCAACAGGGTCTTTTCGATGGCATTGGCCAGGGCGTCTTTTTCAATGCGTTCCCGCCGGGCCTCCGAGTCTTCTTCGTTCCCGCCCTCCCCCTCGTATCGCTCCTGCAATTCGCGCTGCTCCCGCGCGATGAGGGCGGGGTCCACCCGCTCGTCGTTAATGTAGGTGGCCATGATGGACGGGGACCTTAACATCCTGTATAGAGAGGCGCGACGGTTCTTTGCAGGAGACCACGCGTCCGGAACGGCACATCGGAAGAGGGGCATATCATGTCGGAACGAACATACGCCGCGGTGGATTTAGGAGCGGGCAGCGGCCGGGTCATGCTCGGCCGGTTCAACGGCGCCACGATGTCGCTGGAAGAGGTCCACCGCTTCCAGAACGGTCCCATGGATCTGGCAGGGACGTTGAGATGGGATTTCGACCGGCTGTTCAGCGACGTCAAAGCGGGTCTGCGCGTCGCGGCGAAACAGACCGGGGGAAACATCGCGGCCATCGGCGTCGATACCTGGGGGGTGGACTACGGGCTGCTCGACGCGAATGGAATACTGATCAGTCCCCCGTTCAATTACCGGGACAGCCGTACCGATACCATGTTGGAGGCCGCCTATGAACGGGTGCCGAAAAAGGTCATGTTCGAACAGACCGGCATACAGTTCATGACGATCAACACGGTGTTTCAACTCCTCTCCGCGGTGATCGACAAGACCCAACCGCTGGACCAGGCCGAGACCCTGTTGTTCATACCCGACCTGGTGAATTACTACCTCACCGGAGAAAAGCGAGCCGAGCGGACCGAAGCCAGTACCAGCCAATGCTACAACCCGGTGACGAAAGACTGGGCTCGCGAAATGCTGGCCTCGCTGGAGATCCCCGACCGCATCTTTCCGCCGTTCGTCGACCCCGGCGCCACCCTGGGCACATTGACCCGGGAAGTGGCCGACGAAACCGGCTTGGGTGGCGTGCCGGTCATTGCGGTGGGCAGCCACGACACCGCCTCCGCGGTGGCCGCCGTTCCGGCCGCGTCGCCGGATTTCGCCTACCTGAGTTCCGGCACGTGGTCCCTGATGGGCATAGAAAACCCCGGTCCGGTCATCAACGAGCAGGCGCTCGCGTACAATTTCACGAATGAAATTGGGATCTGCGACACCGTCCGCTTTCTCAAGAATATCAACGGACTCTGGTTGATCCAGGAATGCAAACGGGTTTGGGCGGAACGGGGAGCCGACCGGTCCTACGAGGAGATCACCCGGCTGGCCGGCGCCGCGACGGCCTTCTCCGCCGCCGTAGACCCCGATGCCGCAGCCTTCATGGGCCCCGGGGATATGCCGGCACGAATCCGTGAGGCCGCCGCGGCAAACGGGGATGAGATACCCGATGATCCCGGCGTCATTCTCCGCACCGCCTTGGAAAGCTTGGCGCTCAAGTACCGCTGGGTCATGGAGAAATTGGAGTTGCTGAAAGGCTCATCGATCGGGGTATTGCATATTGTGGGCGGGGGCACGCAGAACCGTTTGCTGAATCAGCTCACCGCCAATGCCGTGCAGCGGCCCGTGGTGACCGGCCCGGTGGAAGCCACGGCGGCAGGCAATGTGATGGTTCAGATGATGGCCACCGGTGATCTCGCATCACACGCCGAAGGCCGGGAATTGGTCCGGGCCTCATTCGAGACGGAGCACTACGAACCGGTGGACGGAGAAGCCTGGGACGAGGCCTTCGAGGCCTACCGGGGTTTCATCAACTGAACGTGTCCGGAGACGGGCGTCTGCCGCGAGCCTTGTGCCGGTTTGTGCCGTCGGATAGAGTAAGCCCTTCCTTATCTAGTCCGGTGGGATTCCGGATCCGACAGGTAGGAGTAGAGCTGGCATGAAGATTCTCGTAGTCGGAGGCGGAGGGCGTGAGCACACGTTGGCCTGGAAACTCTCCCTGGACTGTTGCCGGCCCACCCTGTTCTGTGCCCCGGGCAACGCGGGAACGGCCGCGCTCGGCACGAATGTACCCATTGCCGCCGAAGATGTGGACGGGTTGGCGTCCTGGGCGAAGCGGGAGCGTCCGGACCTCACCGTGGTCGGACCCGAGGTGCCCCTCTGTGCCGGCATCGTCGATCGTTTTCAGGACGCCGGGTTGCGGATCTTCGGCCCCACGGCGGCCGCAGCCCGCCTGGAGGGGTCCAAGGCATTTGCCAAAGAGGTGATGGAGCACGCCGGGGTGCCGACCGCACGCGCGGCGCGGTTCACCGAACGGGAACGTGCCTGCGAATATGTTCGGCGCGAAGGCGCACCGATTGTCGTCAAGGCGGACGGATTGGCAGCCGGAAAAGGGGTCACCGTGTGCGATACAGTCGAACAGGCCGAAGCCGCCATTCGTGCCGCGCTGAGCGAAGGCGTTTTCGGCGACGCGGGCAGCGCCGTTCTGGTAGAGGAGTGCCTCGCGGGCGAGGAGGCCTCGATTCTGGCATTGGTGGACGGCACGGAATTCCTTTTGCTGGATTCGTCGCAGGACCACAAACGCGCTTATGATGGGGACCGGGGTCCCAACACGGGCGGGATGGGCGCCTATTCCCCGGCACCGGCCGTCAGCGATTTGATGTGGCCGGTCATCCGGAAGCAGATCATCGAGCCGACCGTGGAGGAGATGAAGCGCCGGGGAACGCCTTTCAGGGGCGTCCTCTACGTCGGACTGATGCTAACCGCCGGCGGGCCCAAGGTCATCGAGTTCAATGTGCGTTTCGGCGATCCCGAGGCGCAGTGCGTCCTGCCCCGCATGAAGGGCGACCTCATTCCGCTGCTGGAAGCATGCATTGACGGCACGCTCACCGGCTACAGGGCGGACTGGACTCCCGATCCCTGCGTATGCATTGTCCTGGCCGCGGGGGGCTACCCGGGCCGCTACCGAAAGGGCGATGTCATCACCGGGCTTACGGATGTAGACGACATGGAGGACGTTGTTCTCTTTCACGCTGGCACGGCGCTGCAGGATGGCAACGTGGTGACCCGTGGAGGACGCGTGCTGGGGGTATCGGCCCGGGGTCATGATCTGCCGCACGCGGTGGCGCGCGCTTATGAGGCCGCCCGCCTGATTTCATGGAACGATGTGCAATATCGAACGGACATTGCCGCCAGTGCGATGGCCAGCCCCGCCGGCTAAGAGAACCGGGGCAAAAGGAGCACCAGATGACGAAACAGAATGTGAACCGAATCGGGCAGAACGGTTGTGTGCAGCCGGTGATGTGGGCGCTCTTTTTCAGTATGGCTACCGTGACGGCACGGGGTTCGTTAAATGACGCCGCCGTGACGAGTGAGATCCCGCCGTCGACGCCGGACCCCGTTCTCTCCATGGCGAAGGAGACCCTTTCTCTGCTGGAGACCCACAAACTGCAAATCGACCGATCCATTGGGATGAGCACGGTCATTGAATCGATTGTCCACCTGGCCGACCCCGGTGCCGTGGTGATGGAATCGGATTTCGTGAAGCAGCAGGAAGCCCTGGGGGCGGGAGATCTCTACGGCGTTGGCCTCACGGTGACGCGAACCAACGGCATCGCGCGCATCATCGGCGTGCAGGACGGATCCCCTTCCGCGGAGGCCGGCCTGGTCTCCGGAGACCGGATCGAGTCCGTGAACGGAACCGGGGTGGCTGCCCTGAACATCTCTACCCTGGTCTCCATGTTGCGCGGCGAATCGACCGGGACGGTCTCGCTCACCATCGCAAGGTCCGGCGAAGATGCGCGGGACGTGGTGCTGGAGCGAAAAGTGGTGGCCGTGCCCGCAGTGGCCGAAATGCGCACCCTTCCCCTGAGCCTTCATTATGTTCGGATCAACGAATTGACACCGGAGGCGGCCGACGAGGTGGCCGAGTCGTGCCTGGCTTGGATGGGCGAAGGCTCGGGCGGAATCATCCTGGACCTCCGGAGTGCCGGGGGTACAAACGTGGAAGCCGCGGTCAAGATTGCCAGTCCTATCACCGAATCCAACCGTCCCCTGTTCACCTATCGCGACGGCGACGATCAGGAGCTGGCCGTGTACAAGTCCGAACCGTCGGCGCAATTGAAGGTTCCCCTTATGCTGTTGGTAAACGATCGCACGCGCGGCGCAGCGGAAGTGCTGGTGGCCACGCTGGCCGGTATTGGCCGCGGGGCGATGTTGATCGGAGAAGGAAGTGCGGGCGATCCGCTGATTCGCCAGCAGGTCGAAATGTCAAACGGGACCTACATACGACTGGCCACACGACGCCTGGTCATATCCAATGGTGAAGTGTACAGCGGCCGTCAAGCGGTCCAACCGGACATCCGGGTGGACGACGACGTGCCGGTCGAGGAGTACGAGCCGGATCCGCCACTGCTGACCGATCACCGCGGCGTCAGCGATGGGGAACTGGAGGTCAAGGCATTGCGCCGCTTGATTCACGGAGATGCGATGCTGGTTCGCGCTGCAGACGTCCTGCTGGGTTTGCGGGCCCTGAATATTCAAGGGTTTGAGTATGGTGCAGCGGCTACGGATTGAATCCGGAGATGCCTCGGCCGGGTGGATCGAGGACGCGATGACCGTATTGCACAATGGAGAGCTACTGGTCTTGCCTACCGAAACAGTGTACGGCGTGGCGGCGGATCCGAACGCCCGCGGTGCGTTGGACGCACTCTACCGGGCCAAACATCGCCCGCAGGAGAGGGCGATCGCCATATTGGTCGAAGGGGTGGAGGCGGCGCGGCGCGACGGTGCCCGCTTCAATGCCATATCCGAGCGGTTGGCGGCCAATTATTGGCCCGGACCCCTGACCCTGGTGTTGGGCGCCAAGGAAGGCGAACGAGGGTATCGCGTGCCTGATCATCCCGTACCGCTGGCCCTCCTCCGCGCATGGGGGGGGCCGTTGGCGGTGAGCAGTGCCAACCGGAGCGGGTATCCACCGGCACAGACTGCGGACGAGGCGGAAGAGGCCCTGGGGGAATGCGTGGCCCTGGTGCTCGATGCGGGACCGGTGTCCGGCGGCGTGGCCAGCACCGTGGTGCGCGTGCGGGAAGAAACCTGTGAAATCCTGCGGGAGGGCGCCATTCCTGCCGCAATCATCAGGGAGTGCACAAGATGAGTGGTCCCGCAGCGTCCGGCCGAATGGCGCTTTGTGTTTGTACCGGCAACGTCTGCCGGAGCCCGATGGTGGAGCACATTCTACGTGCACGCCTGGGGGGCAACTCCGGCTGGACCCTGACCTCCGCCGGCGTGTTCGCCGGATCGGGGATGCCTGCCACCACCGAGGCGCGCCACGCCCTCGACGAAATCGGGATCGACCTGGGAACGCATCGCAGCCAGCCGGTCACCCGCGAGCTCGTTGACGGCGCCACCTTCATTGTGGTAATGACTCGCGAGCATTTGCAGGATATTCTCCATTCTTTCCCGGACACCGAGGGGAAGACCTTCCTGCTCACGGAATTCAGTACGATCGGCGCCGCCACCGATATCCCCGATCCCATCGGCCAGTCACAGGAAGTCTACCGCTGGACGCGCGACCAGATTGACAGTGCGGCAAGCGATGTCATTTTAATGATGCAAGATCGGTGGGGCCTGTAGAGCGCCGCCGAAGAGTAAAGGACAGGCCACGGATGAAAATCGCCATTGGCGCCGATCACGGCGGTTTTGAATTGAAATCGCATATAAAGAGGCTCCTCGAAAATCAGCAGATTAATGTCGAGGACGTAGGCACATGCAGCACCGAGTCTGTCGACTACCCTGACGTTGCCCTTCGAGTGGCAGAACGCGTCTCGGAAGGTTCGGTCGACGAGGGCATCCTGGTCTGTACCACTGGGATTGGCATGAGCATCGCCGCCAACCGGTTTCCCCGGATCCGTGCCGCGCTTTGCACCACGCCCCGAATGGCGAAAATGGCCCGGACTCATAACAACGCCAATATCCTTACCCTTGGCGCCACTGTGACATCAAATGAGGGGGCGCAGGAAATCCTCGAGGAGTGGTTGGGTGGAAAATTCGAGGGCGGACGGCACAAGAGGCGCCTGGACAAGATCCGGGATATCACCACCGGGGCGGCCTCGCTCGAAGCGGTCTACGATACCGACCCGGAAATGTTCCGCATTCTGATGGCCGAACGGCAGCGCCAGATTGAAAACATCGAATTGATTGCCTCGGAGAACTACGCCAGCCGCGCGGTACGCGAAACCGCCGGTTCGCTCCTCACCAACAAGTATGCCGAAGGCTACCCCGGCAAGCGGTATTATCACGGCTGCGAGAATGTGGACGAAGCGGAGCAACTGGCCATCGATCGGGCCAAAGAGATCTTTGGCGCTGAACACGCCAATGTGCAACCTCACAGCGGCAGCGGAGCCAACATGGCGGTTTACTTCGCCGCACTCAAACCCGACGATACCGTCCTGGCCATGGGGCTGGATCACGGCGGGCATCTGACCCACGGTCACCGGGTCAATTTCTCGGGACGGTTCTTCAAAATCGTGCCCTATGGCGTGGATAAAGACACGGAATTGATCGATTACGACCAGATCGAAGCGTTAGCCCGAAGTCACAACCCCAAGCTGATCCTGGCCGGCGCCAGCGCCTACTCCCGCATCATTGATTTCGCCCGCATGCGCAGGATTGCGGACGCGGTGGGTGCGCTGCTCATGGCCGACATCGCCCACGTTGCCGGCCTTGTCGCCGCCGGCTGCCACCCCAATCCCGTCCCCCACTGTGATTACGTCACGACGACGACCCACAAAACGTTACGCGGCCCCCGCGGCGGTCTCATCTTATGCCGCCAGGACCATGCAAAGGGGATCAACAGCCAGGTGTTTCCCGGTATCCAGGGCGGGCCATTCATGCATATCATCGCCGCCAAGGCGGTCTGCTTCCATGAGGCACTCCAACCGGAATTCAAGCTCTACCAGGAACAGGTCGTTCGGAACGCCAAGTCCCTCGCCATGGGCCTTGAGGAACACGGGCTGCGCATCGTCTCCGGAGGAACCGACAACCATCTGATGCTCGTTGATCTGTCGGAAACCGGAGTCACGGGAGCCGTCGCCGCCGAGTTGCTCGACCAGGCCCGCATTACCGTGAATATGAATGCCATACCTTTCGACAAGCAGAAGCCGACGGTGACATCTGGGATCCGGCTCGGCACGCCCGCGGTAACCAGCCGGGGAATGGAAGAAGAGCAAATGCGTGAGATTGCCCGGATGATCAAGACGGTCCTCGACAACCGGGACAAGGAAAAGGTCATCCAGCAGATTCAAAGCGAAGTCGTCGCCCTTACGGCGAATTATCCAATCCCTTGATCTTCTCTTCTACTTGCCTCTTCAAGCCCTGCTTGTAGGCCGTGATTTTCTCCCGGACCGAGTCGTCGGAAGCGCCAATAATCTGGGCTGCCAGGATACCCGCATTGTGGGCTCCGTTCAACGCCACGGTGGCCACCGGGACCCCGGGCGGCATCTGAAGGATGGAGAGCACCGAGTCCCATCCGTCGATGGAGATGGAGGCTTTGATCGGGACGCCGATCACCGGCAGCGGCGTGAAGGAAGCCACCATCCCCGGCAAGTGGGCCGCGCCACCGGCGCCGGCCACGATGACCCGCAGGCCCCGGTCGGCGGCCGACTCCGCGTAGGTCACCATCCGGTGCGGCGTGCGATGGGCGGACACGATGGTCACTTCGTTCGGCACGCCGAACGCGTCGAGGATCTTTGCCGCCTCCCGCATGACGGGGAGATCCGAATCCGATCCCATGATAATTCCAACCAACGGTTCGCTCATGACACAACTCGCAGGTTTTCCTTGATGAAGGCAGCTTTCTCGCGCGCTCTTTCCAACGTATCGCTAATCAGGGTCACGTGCCCCATCTTGCGATAGGGGCGCGTTTCTTTCTTTCCGTAGATATGCATGTGTGTGCCCTCCAGCGCCAGGCATTTTTCGATTCCTTCGTATCGTGGCGGGCCCTGATGGCCATCCTCCCCCAGCAGGTTGACCATAATGGCGCACGCCTTCAACCGGGTGGATCCGAGCGGCAAATCCAGGATGGCCCGAAGATGCTGCTCGTATTGTGTCGTGTAGGCCGATTCGATGGTGTGGTGTCCGCTGTTGTGGG
>Ga0310125_10001338_pt1 | contig 12360 bp, 12 predicted proteins | sample CB11b_Tmax_Bot8__FD_203508 | JGI IMG/M metagenome (GOLD analysis project Ga0310125, IMG submission 203508) | Marine microbial communities from Western Arctic Ocean, Canada - CB11b_Tmax_Bot8 | ecosystem: Environmental > Aquatic > Marine > Oceanic | place: Canada: Western Arctic Ocean | collected... | reverse complement strand
GAATTTTGTGCAGCCCATCGCCTGCACGCAGCTAATCTAACGGACGAACACAACCGTCAAATATTCGGCAAGTGCAACAACCCGTCGGGCCACGGCCACAACTACCGCGTGGAAGTTACAGTCAAAGCGCCCATAGAGGGCGACGGATCAATCATGCCTGCCGAACGGCTTGAAGCGGTGGTCGATGAAGCAGTGGTCGAGTACCTCGACCACAAACATCTAAACGTAGATATTGCCGAGTTTGCCGACTGCAACCCATCCGTAGAAAACATCGCAAAAATGATCTATGATCGCCTTGACCTTCGCGTGGCCACGCTGGATGTACAACTTGACGCAGTGAGCGTGTGGGAAACGCCCAAAACGATGTGCACCTATCGCGGAGTGCATGTCGAGCCACACACAAACGATTTACCGCAACCATAACAAGGTGCAACCAATCCATGGACGGCTTGGACAAAATTATCGATTCTCTGTGGCTGGCGACACAGGCACTGCTGCTGGCTTTGGCGGGTATGGTTATTATCATATTGGTCCGTGTGGTCTTTCGCCTGCCTTGGCGGCGAGCAACGTATGGGGTGCACAGCCGATCACGCCACTTAGCGAGGAACGGCACTGACCCCTGGAAGGTGTCGGGCGATCGCCTGATCGCGCCCATACTTAACTCTAACGACGAGGATTAAGATGACCCTTGCGACGACGCTGACCGGCAAGACCGCATTGGTCACCGGCGGTGCCAAGCGCATCGGCCGAGCCATTGCGCTGCAACTGGCTGAGGCCGGTATGAACGTGGTTATCACCTACCACAGCAGTGGTGAGCAAGCCCAGCAGGTCGTGCGGCAGATCGAGCATACAGGCCGCCGCAGTGCGGCCATTGCCGTAGATCTGGCCAGCATCGGCGCTGTCGATCATGTATATAACCAAGTGAGACAGGAATTTGACGGCCTTTACGCCCTAGTCAACAACGCCAGCATTTTCGAGTCCGGCTCGATTGGTCAAATTGACGCGCAAGCGTACGACCGGCACATGGCAGTGAACGCCCGTGCCCCGCTGATGCTCATCCAAAAGTTTGCACCGCTGCTTAGCGGACATGAATTACCGGGTCGTGTCGTCAATTTCATTGATATTCACGTCATGGGCCAACCGTTGGCCGGGTATGCGGCATACAACGCATCCAAGGCTTCACTACAGGAAATTACGATGACTTGCGCTATGGAATTAGCGCCGAAGATAACGGTCAACGCCGTGGCGCCAGGCGTGGTTGCATGGGCGAACACCTACACCGAGCAAATGCGCAGTCAGTACCTAGCCCGCGTCCCTCTGGGTCGTGCCGGCACGCCACAGGACGTCGCCCAAGCCGTGTTATTTCTCGTCCGCGACGCCGATTATTGCACTGGCCAAATCATCAAACTCGACGGTGGCCGACTATTGACGTGACGCTAGTAAAGGCAATTCATTACGTAATGCGGGCGGCGGGCAAGCACTCATCAATGCGCGACGCCACGATTTCTACCATCAAAGGGTGCAGACCGATCGGGTGCGTCACTTGAAAACTCACGCCCACGTGGCGCTCAGCGGCCTCGCTTGCAAGGCAGGGAATATCCTCCTCCCAGTGCCGACCAGGTGAGAGAAAATAGGGTGTCACCACGATGTGCTTGGCTCCCTGCTTAACACACCGGTCGAAAGCCATGGCAATCGACGGCTCAGCCAACTCCATGTGCGCCGGTTCGACAATTTGATAAGAGCTATGCGCACTGAACAATTGCACAAACTCATGCAGCATCCCGTTGGCTTCCGATCGTCGCGAGCCGTGATCGACGATGATAATCGCGGTCAAACCCACGCCAAGATTTCTCTTTATATGCTCGCCTTCATTGTGCATATCGAAACAATTGTAACTCAGGAACCCAAGTCGAGCACCGCCATAAAAGCCTGCTGGGGAATATCCACAGCTCCAATTCGCTTCATGCGTTTCTTGCCCTCTTTCTGCTTTTCAAGCAGTTTGCGCTTGCGTGTCACATCTCCGCCATAGCACTTGGCCGTAACATTCTTGCGCATGGCCTTGATCGATTCACGGGCAATGATCTTACCGCCGATCGCCGCCTGAAGCGGAATCTCGAACATGTGGCGGTCAATCTCTTTTTTGAGTCGCCGAAGCAACGCCCTTCCACGCACTTCCGCCCGGTCACGATGGACGATGTTGGACAGGGCATCGACCGGCGTGGCGTTGACCAAGATGTTCATCTTGACCAGACGATCGGCCCGAAAGCCAACCAATTCGTAATCCATCGTCCCATGCCCGCGAGTGATCGACTTGAGCTTGTTATAGTAGTCATAAATGATCTCTGACAAGGGCATCTCGTAGACAAGCATCTGCTTCGTTTGAGACAGGTATTGCTGCTTCTTGTACAGGCCGCGGCGCGATTCGCATAACTTCATCAGGTCACCAATATATTCCTTGGGCGTGAAGATTTCGACACTGACGATCGGCTCGCATATTTCCTTGATCTGGGACATATCGGGCAGGTCCGCCGGGTTGGTAATCTGCGCGACGCTGCCATCGGTCAGGACAACTTCATAAGTCACGGTCGGCGCTGTCTGCACTACGGTCACCCCACTCTCACGCTCAAGGCGTTCCTGGATGATCTCCATGTGCAGCATACCTAGGAATCCACAGCGGAAGCCGAATCCCAGCGCGTCGCTCGACTGGGGCGTAAAGGAAAAACTGGCGTCATTGAGGTGAAGCCGTTCCATTGCGTCCCGCAACTGATCGAACTGGGTATCCGCGGCCGGATAGAAATCGCAAAAGACCATCCGTTGCGGCTCGCTGTAGCCCGGCATCGGTTCTCCGGCGCGATCACTATCCAGCGTAATCGTGTCACCGATGCTCACGTCATCCAATTTCTTAATCGAGGCCACCATGTAACCCACCTCGCCGGCGACAAGAGGTTGCTTAAAACCAGTCATCCTCGGCGTAAATTTGCCCAGTTCATTGATCGTGTACGTTCGCCCGGCGCGCATCATGTAAATGCGATCACCAACGGATAATTTCCCGTTCATCAGACGAAAATATATCAATACTCCACGGTAGTCATCGTACACGCTGTCAAAAACGAGTGCCTGGGTCTTGGCGTTGACATCTCCACGCGGCCCAGGCAGGCGGTGGCAAATGGCACTCAACAGTTCATCAACCCCCTCGCCCGACTTGGCTGAGCAGAAAATACATTTCTCGGCTGGCAGGTCGAGAACCTCTTCAACTTCCAAAGCGACTTCCTCCGGCCGCGCCGTGGGTAGATCGATTTTATTGATCACCACAATGATTTCCAGGTCCGCTTCCATCGCCAGGTAGGCGTTAGCCATTGTCTGGGCCTCAACACCCTGTGCGGCATCAACAACCAGGATAGCCCCTTCGCAGGCCGTCAATGCCCGATTAACTTCATAATGAAAATCAACGTGCCCAGGCGTATCGATAAAATTGAAAAGGTACCTCTTGGCGCTTTCCGGTTCACGGTATTCAATACTTACGGCCGACGCCTTGATGGTGATGCCCCGCTCACGCTCCAAGTCCATTCCGTCGAGTATCTGATCGCGCATTTCCCGTTCGGTAATGGCACCTGTGTACTGCAACATCCGGTCGGCAAGCGTGCTCTTGCCGTGGTCGATGTGTGCGATGATGCTGAAATTGCGTATTTCCATGGTGTTCGGCAAATAATTGTATCATGCTAAACATGGTGTATATGTTTGGACAGCAAGACTGGCGGAAACACCTTGACGCGAAGGGTTATGTTTGTCACCAAGCAAAACGTAGCTTCAACACGCTGCCGTGTGGTGGCGTATTTCTCTTTGCTGCTTGAAGCCCGCTGAGAACCGAAACTGGCGAAGATTTTGGGCAACACCATTTTACCCATCAGCATGCTGTATGCCCCGCGGTGGTTGATAAAACCATGATTACTTCGTCAAACTGGCCGCTCTGCATTATACTCCCCATAATTTAGCAATGGCTTCAGTCTCGGTGATCATTCCTGTATTTAATCGGCCAGGGCAAGTGTTAGAAGCGCTCGAGTCGATCAGGTTGCAGACTGTGGTTCCCAGCCAATTGATCGTCGTCGATGACGGTTCCACGGATGACACTGCAAAGGTCGTGCAGGATTGGATGAAACGCGCGTGCCTGGATTTTGGAGCACACCTACACCAACAACCGAACAGGGGTCCGGCGGCGGCACGCAATGCTGGTGTCGACGCAGCCAGTCCTTGCGAGGTTATCGCTTTTCTGGATTCCGATGACCTGTGGCCTGTGGACTACCTGGAGCGGGCGTGCCATGCGCTGGAAAGCCGCCACGAGGCCGTGGCAGTCAGCGCTGATCGTCTCGATATCGATCTGGGGACTGGCCGGCGTCGACTTAAGCGGATGACCGAAGCAACGGGCAACGCCACCCGTTACCTTGTTGAACAGGGCCCGATCGGCACGCCCAACACCGCAATTCGGCGAAGTGCCTTCATCGCTGTAGGTGGTTACGACCCGGACCAGCCGGTCGGGGAAGACTACCAGTTGATGTTGAGACTAAGCTTGCTAGGCCCGTGGCAGTACACCATCGGCGATCCAGTCATTGTGCGCCGGAGTCATAGGCAATCAGCCAAACACGAGCGCCAGTTAAGTCGCCAACATGCAGACCGCCGGTATCGCCTAGCGATGGTTCTAGACCAATTCATCACGGCGGAGGGGGGGGCGGAGACGGTGCCCACTCGTTCTTGGAAGAGGCGGTTGGGCAGGCTCTGGTTTGCTGCCGGCCGTCAACTGGCCGGATTGGATCGGTGTTGCGAGGCTGCTCAATGTTTTGAACGTGCTTGTCAACTTCTTCCATTGCACCTACGCGCTCGGTGGCATGGTTGGCGACTGGGCAACACAACGAACGATCGCTCGTCCTAATCGCGCCGCCGGGCCAAGGCCGCGTAACGACCGAACGTATCAAGTGTGTGATTTAACAGGGGTGTTACCACATATCCTCGCGACTCCAACATCGGCACGGCCTTGCGCCGATAATTGTGCTTATGGAAGTCGTCCAGAATCACAATCCCCTGTGGAGAAAGTCTGTCCAGAACGATCGGCAACGTATCGAATCGAGTGTGGCGATTGCCCAAGTCGTGCAGGATGAGGTCAAACCCGCCCTCGTCACTGACAACGAACGTTTCCCAGGTAACCATCCGGCCATCATCGCCCAAGCCCTGATGGCGACAGAACTTGATCGTTTTGGCCAGCCAATGCTGGTCATCATCAACGGACCAGACGACTGAATCGTGACCAGAACTTTCCGCAACCGTACGAAGCACCCAGGAACTGAATCCCGATCCCGTATCGAGCATTTTTCTGGGCTTGATTTTTTCGCATAACGTCCAGATTAACGCACAGGTCTGTAAGGATGCAGTCATTTCTCCACTAGACACGTTCTGCGTGTAGTTATCGATCGGTACACTCAACGCTTGAATTCGCTGCGCTACGAGGCGATCAAACTCTTCGACATTGCCCACCAACGTCGCAAGGGCCCATCGTTCTTTCTTGCGCAAGAACCACGCGCTCATTCGCAATTGCAGGTTTTTCCGCATGGAAGACTAGCCGCCTTTGTTTGCTAACCAATGCCACGGTCAGATCGCTTTGCGCATGAAGACCGGGCTACGCAACACCCCAACAACTGCTATCATCTTAGCCAGTAATTTTTCGCAGCCAACTCAGCGGGCTGAACGGCGGGCAGAAGCCAGTACTGGCCGCAACGGAAAGGCAAAACATGTCTGACAGCAAGCCGCTGACAGCCGTTAACATTTTCTCGGTGTCGTACTCCGGCAGCACGTGGCTGAATATGCTTCTGGGCAGCCACCCGTCAATCTTCTCGATCGGCGAGATCAAGGCTATTCTGCGGTTCAACCGTCCTTTCTGCTCGTTTCACGGTGAGAATTGTCCCCTCTGGTCGCAGTTTGTCTACCCCGGCGGCGACAATTCGTTTCGGCAGATCCAACAGATGACGGGGCTGGACATTCTCGTGGCCAATAACAGCCGCAAGTTGCTCCACGAAGAACGCGAAACAGGGATCCGCCCTCGCTTTATTCACTTGATCCGAGATGGTCGGGCGGTCACCGCAAGCTACCTGCGCAAACATCCGTGCGACACGGTCTGGACTGCTGCACGCCGGTGGGCGCACGACGTACGTCGCAACAAGAGGCTGATGAGACGCCAGCCGAAGGCAGACGTCACAACCGTCCACTACGAGCGGCTGGTAGATGACACCGAAACCGAGATGCGCCGGCTCTGCGCCTGGCTGCAAATCGATTTTGACCCGCGCCAACTCGAATACTGGAAGCACATCGACCACCTTCTGGGCGGAAATAAAGGCACGTTGACGTTGGTAGCTGAGGCGCAAGGCCTCACTAAACTGCCGCCCACGCCGGCCCAGAAGGCTGACCATGACCCCAATCGCCCCGCGTGGGATACCAGCTTTTACCGCGGTGCCGATCCAAGCCAATTTCGTGACGATCGGTGGAAGAAGCAACTGACCACCGGCCAGTGCCGTATCTTTGCCATCGCCGCCGGATGGCTCAATCGCCGCCTCGGATACGGGGCCTTGCTCGATACGAGTGGTCGGAACTGATCACCAACGCGGCACGCCTGCCGCAACCTTACTGGTCGAGAATCATCGAAACTGCCAGCGGTGGTGGCGGCCGATCGAACTTGGAGCGACGAACGGCTCGCTCTATCCGCCGTGACATGGCAACATTCACACGTTCGACCCCCAACCGGGTCGAGCAAACGCGAGTCATGAGCTTCTTCGTCAGTTCACGCGCCATGGCTAAGTGTTCCTGCTCATCGCCGCGAGTGTTCACCCACCAATTCGCAAGCATACCTCCTATGGTGTCGGCATTGACTTGCTCATCACTGGCCGCTGCACGATGTGCGAATTCAAGGTCTAACCAATGCGCATCGAATGCCTGGCTCGAATTGTGTGCATCTACACGGACCATGACATTGTGCAAGCCGAAATCCCGATCTGCGAAGCCCGCCTTTCGAATCCGCCCCAGCAAATCAACCACAATCCATCGCCCCGTCCGGACGGTCGCCACGTCGCCGCGCAGCGCAGCGGATCGAACCCAATCCTGCATCCGGCAATATCCGTCCAGCCAAGGCATCAAAATCGCCCAGCCGAAACACATCCCCATGCGCCGATGCGAACCCTGTGCCAACACGCTGGGTACCGGCAATCGCGCCTCCGCCGCATCCCGAAGCATGCGCATCTCATTTAACAGCGACACCCGGCGAGCACGGGGGCGCAACCAACGGCGCCACGGCGTTGTTCGTTGCATTTTCATCACCATGATCTGACTTCCGTCCGAAACTTTGAATACGTGCCGCGCGTCCTGCGGATCGCCTTTGATCCGGCTGAGCATGCGCAACGCCCCGGCGCCTTGAAACGGTGTGCCCTGAGGACCAACGAGATCAAACGATTTGATCGAGATCATCGAAAATACACGCCAGCTGAGACCAGATTTCGACAATCGGCGCCTCGCTGGTCCCAGCCAAACATTTACGACGAGACGCCTCACCACCCAAACCCAACGCCACGCCCGTCGGGTCCGTGAAGTCAAATCGAAGCGATAGATCCATCACCGGCTCTGACAGATGACCATCACTTGCTCCTCTACGCACTTGCGCACGGGTACCATGCGCCTCACCTCGAGACCAGCGCCGCGGCAAATCTCGGCAAATGCAGCAGGCGATCGCGGAAACCCGCGGACCGTCTTGCCCAGCAGCCGTCGACGCAAATAACGCCAGCAATGCGTCGACCAGAAGCTGGTCACCACTACGCCACGCGCTACACGCGCAATCTCGCGGTACATGCTCGCAGCAGTTTCGTCGTCGGCGATGTGGTGCATCAGCCGACAGTTGATTACCAAGTCAACCGACTTTTTCGCCAGCGGCAGCGCGAGTACGTCGCCGCGAGCACGGGTCGCCAACAGTGTTGATTCATCACGCCGCTCCATGGCCTTGAGCATGTCAAAGTTGTAGTCCAACGAAACTAGGCGTAGGTCGCTCCGCTGCGCCACCCACCGGCCCATCCGGCCATTGCCACACGGGACATCGAGCACTAACGAACCGGCAGGCAACTCGGCAATGCACTGTTTCACCACCGCCTGTTCGATTGCGCTGATCCGTCGCGCTCGCGGATCACGGCGCATCTGCTCGCTGTCGTCCATCATGTACTGGCCGGTGCATGTGCGTTTCTCGCCTTCGCCACGAAACTGGCTAGGCCGGTACTTTGGTGGCTGCAAGAACATGGCGCCAACTCCAGCATGGTGATAAACGCACTAGCATACTATTTACCACGTGGATCCGCATCTGGAATTGGCAAACGAGGCATGAGCCGCAACTAGATCATTACCGTCGTCAGCATGTTTCAACGCAACCCACTCCAGCAGCACCTAGCTGAATACACTCCAAAGCTCGCACAGCCAGGGACTCGCCGTCGGAGAGATCAATGCGATCTACACTTTCTGCAGGCTAGACAGCGACGACTGCTCGATCCAGTCAAAATTCGTCCTTCGCGGTGGCACCAAGCAGTTTCGCCAGGTTCCTGAACTGACCGGCAGGCAGATTCATATAGTCAATAACAGCCTCAAATTCCTATGGCTGCAGCAGGAACAAAGTGTCCGCTCGAAAGTTCCTTAACTTGAATCACGATGGCTAGGCGGTAACAGTCAGCTATCTTCACAACTATTCTCGCGATACGACCCGGGCCTCAGCTTTGTGATATAGGTACCTCACGCCTTGACCTTGGCATCGAGCACCCTAGCGTGCCTGAAAGCGAGTCCGAGTATTTTTCGGCTGTCGGTCTTGAGCCAGGTATCGAGTACTGCAGCGTAGACGCTCCGAAAATCGATGTTGTAGATCAGGTCGCCATTGTCCAGTTCGCTAAGGCTGGGATGCTCGCCGAGCAGACCGGGCCTAACCATGGGGCCAAATAGGTACATGGGTCCGGCGGTACCATGGTCGGTCCCCTGTGACGCGTTCTGGCGGACGCGCCGACCGAATTCGCTAAAGGCCATGGACAAAACGCGCCCATCATCTCCCATGGCCTTGAGTTCGCGATAGAACGCCTGCATCGCGGAGGCAAACTCCCGCAAAAGATTGGCGTGGCGTCCTAACTGGCCGGAATGGGTATCAAAACCACCGAGACCGACGTAATACACGCGTGTGGGCAGGCCGGCGCGGATCATCGAAGCGACCATACGCAACTGGTTGGCCAATTGGCCATCAGGAAAATTGGTAATGGTTCCTTTGGCGACCGCAGCGCGGATGCGATCGGAGACAAGCTGTGCATCGAGGGCTGTGCGCATGACAAATGCTGCTTGACTTGTCGCTTCAATAGCATCTTCGCCGATACCCGACAGAACGCCAGCGCGGTTAATCTGTTCGTAGTGCTTACCTAGCGTTTTGTGCAGGTCGGCGCCAGCCCAGCGGAACAGGTTGGCGTTTTCAAAGGAAACTGGAGCGCCGTGCTCACCGATGCATGCCAGCGGGGCCTTGTTGCCGATGGCAACCATGGCCGCGTTTTTTTCGAAAGTAAACTGGTCCATGGCTCGGCCCAGCCAGCCCGTGCCCCGTCGACTGCGCATTTGACAGGTATGCCAGATATCCATGCTGGCAAAATGTGACCGATTAGGGTTGGGATAACCAACACCCTGGACCACGGCGGCTAGGCCATTGTCGATCATGTCTTTTAGATTGGCCAGCGACGGGTGAAAGCCAACACCCTGGTTATCTGCCTTGCCGCCGAGGCGAAGCGCTTGCGATTGGGGCACGGCAATGCCAGGTCGCGTATCGTAATACCCACGATGGCCGTAGGGCACGACGGTGTTGAGCCCGTCGTTACCGCCCGACAGTTGCACGACAATCAGTATGCGGTCTTGAGGCACCCCGGGCAGGCTCGTAATGCGGGGCGTATCGAGCGGGTCAGCCAGGGCTACAGCGGAGTGTTGCAAAAATGTGGGGATTGTCGAAGCCGTGGAAACGACTACCAGTCCCGATTGCATAAACCGGCGGCGGGTATATACGGGTTTATCGGACATAGCCAGTCCCTTTCACAACGTGCGTGATTAACACAACTGGTACTCAGGTGTCGACGTCATCAACAGCAAAACACCTATCAACCGATCGGTGGTGATCTCACCGCCATACTCTTTTAAAAATGCGACCAGTTGATCGCGACGCCGTGACGCGACGTTCGAACCCAGCACAGAGGGCAACAGGTAATCTACCACGGCCTCAGGTGTTCGCCGCGGTAAGTTTTCTACCAGCAATATGGGGTCATAACCGACCAAGGCTCGCCCCCAATGGTCCTGATAGGGCAACTTGCCAGTCAACAGGTAGGCGGTCAGGTTCTGCCGCACGAAAAGCGTCGAGGTATTGATCCACGTCTGGCCCGCGGGCCAACCGGCTACGGAAGGTGGGGCGAACAACTCTTGGCCCATCTGCCCGGCAGCATCGACTAGCAGCAATGTCTCGCGTGGCGGCGTGCGTAGCATCCGCACCGTACCCACGACCAACTGTATGGGGCTCTTGATCTTGTTGTCCATGATCTGTGGATCGTAAAAATGTCGACTTTTGAACAGCCTTTTCAAAACTGGCGCAATGTGATAATCTCCTGCCCGCAACACGCGCGCCATACGCAAAATCACCTGTTCCGCGCCGGTATCAATACTCTGATCGAGATCATCGACAAAAAACTTGTAAAGCTTGTGGCAGATAAACGTCGCACAATTTTTCTGCCCAAGGATGATACGCACAAAGTCATCGCCGTCGAATGCGCCTTTTTTGCCAAGAATGGTCTTGAAACCGCCATCGTGCTGCCACCGTCTGAATTTAAATTCGTTGTCTCGATAGGTATACCCGGTCAATGCCGCGGCGCCTTGCTTGATATCCTGCTCGGTGTAATTGCCTTCACCCAGTGTAAACAGCTCCATCAGTTCTCTCGCCAGATTTTCATTCGGCTGTCGCTTGCGATTGTTGTGGTTGTCAAGGAACCGAATCATCGCCGGGTCGCGAATGATGCCGCCTACTAAATTCGCGAAACTGTCGCAGGCATGCTTGCGGAAAAACATATTCTGTTTGAACATCAAGTAGCTGTCGCGCACGGTGCGATAGCTGGTGGCGAAATGGCCGTGCCATAAGAGCACAAGCTTTTCTTCAAGCGGGCGGGACGTCGTAATCATGCGGGCCACCCACCACTGCGCTAGCGACGCAATCTGCTGGCGATCCTTACGGCGACGGCGAAGCTGATCGGTCATCAGTTGGTCTAGATTTTTCTGTTCCCCCTCGCGCCTGGCCTGACGCTGCTGGGGCGTCAATGGCCTGATGATATCCGGGTCAACCTCCGGACAAGCCAAGGAATCGGTATCAATGTCATCGTAATCAACTAGCAGATCCACCGCTTGGTTCAGCCCCATACCCGCCAGAACGGCGATCTGGTCGCGCGGGCCGCCGAACCCGGCCCGATTGAGGAGATGACGGGCCTGATCAAAGCCGAACTGCTCAGCCGGCAGAGGCATCAGAGATCGACTGATCGTCATCGGCAAAATCCCAAGCAATACAAGTGGGCTTGGATACAACGCCCACCATCAGGGGACTATTGCAAGCAACTACCTCGACATCGGTCACTACCTGCTGATCTTGCTGGTCGCACTTACCGCATGCTGGGCCCCTGAGTTTCAGCCAGTATTTCAGCCGCTTGAGCCGAAATAGGTAACTCAATGGTAAACGAGGTACCCCTCCCCGGGGCGCTGTCCACGGTAATTGTTCCCTCGTGCTCTTGCACAACTTTCTTGGTCACCACCAAGCCCAGGCCGGTCCCGCGTAGGCCTTTCGTTGAATAAAACGGCTCAAACATGGTCACGCGCGCCTCTTCGCTAATACCTGCGCCATTGTCGTTGATCATCACCCGTGCCCGCTGTGCACCATTGTCAAACTCGGTGCGCATGGTCACTGCGCCCGTCTCGGCCTCGGCGGCATCCAAGGCGTTGTTGAGCAGATTCACGATCGCCTGATGAATCCCTGCCGAGTCGATCGGCACAGGCGGCATGTGCGGATCAAGGTCCGTGATCAGAGCCACCTTCTTGTGGTCAAACTGCTTCTGCACCAGCGAGGCAATCTCCTCGAGAAGGTTGTTGAGATTAGTCATTTCCGGTTCGGGGCTGCGTTGCTTGGAATATGCCAGCATATTCATGGTCAGAGAGTAAATGCGATCCAGATTACGCGCCACAATATCCCATCCACCTCGAACGACTTTCATGCTGTTCTTGCGCAGGCCCAACTCGACCACGTCA
>Ga0310125_10001336_pt1 | contig 12377 bp, 7 predicted proteins | sample CB11b_Tmax_Bot8__FD_203508 | JGI IMG/M metagenome (GOLD analysis project Ga0310125, IMG submission 203508) | Marine microbial communities from Western Arctic Ocean, Canada - CB11b_Tmax_Bot8 | ecosystem: Environmental > Aquatic > Marine > Oceanic | place: Canada: Western Arctic Ocean | collected... | reverse complement strand
ACCCAGCCTTACGGGCGGCGTTCAATCCGGATGCTCTAGCCCGGTGGGATAATCCTGAGAACAGAGCTGAAGTTGTCGAAGCTCAGGAATTCGAGGACCGCAAAGATGCGTTCCGACAAGTTCAGGATTTCGTCAAGACAATTCATGACGCCGGTATCAAGGTTGCACTTGGTAACGACGCCGGGACCTCGAACGTGCCATTTGGATGGGGTGTCCACCACGAGATGGAGCTGTACGTCGAGGCCGGTTTAACACCGATGCAAGCGATCGTTGCGGCAACAGCCACTGGGGCTGGTCAGATGCCTCCGGTGGGTGAGGCCGACTTTGGCACACTCGAGGTTGGCAAGGTTGCGGATCTTATCGTTCTCAACGCTGATCCCCTAGTCGACATTCGGAACACGTTGGCGATTGACCGAGTCATGCGGCTCGGAGAGTGGGTGGAACGTGTGGAGCTACTGCGAACTCCCTAATTTATGAAATCCCTCAACATTTCGACGAGCAAACACGAGGAAACACAATGAAGCGACGGAGTTTTGGTGCTGTCCTGATGCTGGCGTTCGGATTGGCAGTGCCCCCGGACGGTGCAGCGCAGCTAACCGGGGTTGAGAACGGAGAGTGGCTCTACCTCGGGGGCGACGCGGGCCACACACGATCCAATCCTGGTCTGACCCAGATCGACGCATCAAACTTTTCTGAGCTGGAGGTGGCATGGATTTGGCGTGGGAGCAACTTCGGAGCGGGGGTAGAGTACACGACCCGTGCCACTCCCGTGTTTGTGAATGGCGTGCTGTACACGGTATCCGGGCAACGGCGGCAGGTGGTGGCAATCGATGCGGCCACGGGGGAAACACTCTGGACCTTTCGAGAACCGGAAACAATGCGCTACTTACGCTCGCCACGAACCGACTTTGGGAAAGGTGTTGCCTACGCCGAAGTAGACGGTCGGGGCGTGATCTACGTCACGAGTCCAGCGTTTTTCCTTTGGGCTTTAGATGCACGGACTGGAGACCCACTCGATGGTTGGGGTAAGCAGGTTGGACTCGAAGACTTTTCTCAGAGCGGTGTTGTGGATCTGGTGCCGGACTTAATGCGCGACTGGGGACCATGGATGAGTTGGGACGGACCGTATGATCCGGACAATGGCGTTCCCCAGCCGATAGGGATGGTCACGGCGTCGGCGCCTCCGATTGTGGTAAACGGAGTAGTGGTAGTGCTGGTCGGCCACGAGCCAAGCTATGACCAGACTCGGATTGAGAATATCCCTGGGGACATTATGGGATACGACGCCCGAACGGGCGAACAACTCTGGAAGTTTCACGTGATTCCACGGCCTGGTGAGTTCGGTCACGAGACCTGGGAGAACGATGCGTGGCAATGGTCTGGCGACATGTCGTCGTGGGCTCCAGCAGCGGCCGATCCAGAGCTCGGGCTCGTCTACTTAGTGACGAACGCTTCAACTGTCCAGTCATATGCCGGTCACCGCCCAGGTCACAACCTTTTTGGTGGCAGTGTGCTCGCGTTGGATGTTAAGACAGGGGAACGGCGCTGGCACTTTCAAATCCATCACAGTGACCAGTGGAACTACGACATCCCGACTGCACCCATCCTGATGGACCTTACGGTGGAGGGAAAACGTATTCCAGCGCTGATTCAGAACACGAAACAAGGTCTCGTATTTGCGTTCAACAGAGCCACTGGTGAGCCGCTTTGGCCAATCGAGGAGCGTCCAGTGATGCAGACGCAGGTGCCGGGGAACTACACGTCTCCCACCCAGCCGTATCCGACCCGACCGGAGCCTCTCGATCCAATCGTCACGAATGGGCTTTCCGAAGAGTTCGTTCTTGACTTCACGCCAGAGTTGAAGCGCGAAGCACTCGAGACTCTGAGTGAGTTTGAGATGGGAGGGCTCTACGTTCCACCGTTACCGTACCCGCATACTAACGACTATCGCAACGTTATTGGCTGTGCGGGCGGGTTGAACATCTACAAACCACCGGTCGCCGACCCGTCGACAGGGATCATGTATGCCCCGCACAATCGCGTGTGCAGCGCCCCAAGATTCATGGTGCCTACTAACGGAGTGGACGAGCCGAGAGGGTTAGCGGGGATGTCGGAGGAGGTTTGGCGAGGACGAGAACGGCACACCCCGACGACGGGTACGACAGTGGCCGGGTGGGCACCCGGCGGGCCCGGCGAGTTTCCCGCTTTGATCGATGGACTCCCATTCTACAAACCATGGCAAGGATTGGCCGCGTATGACATGAACACGGGCGAGAAGCTCTGGGACATTCCGATAGGTGAAACACCGGAGCGTTTCAGAAACCACCCTCGATTGCGAGGCGTGGATATTCCGAATCTAGGAGGCACTGGACACTCCATTCAGATGGTGATGGGAGACCTACTGGTGCAGACCACGGAGGACCTGAGGGGTGAGACCGAACTCAACGACGACGGGATGCCTCTACTGCACGCCCGCGATAAGCAGACGGGGAACATTCTTGCGAGTATCGAAATCCCGATCCCTGTCCAATATGGCATGATGGCCTACATGAATGACGGCAAACAGTACATCCTGCTGCAGGCAGGTAGTGCACGCCGTGAACAGCCCAGCGCTCTCGTTGCGTTGAGCTTGCCATAACGGACAGCTCGCTAGTGTTTTCGATCAACAGGACGTAGAGACGAGACCATGCCTCAAGCATCCAGGAAGCGATTAGAGCTTGTTCTCGGTGGTGTACTGGTGGTGGGATTGCTGCTGACCGGTCGATATTTTCTGGGAGCACAATCGACCGCTGCACTTCACGATGACGCGATTGTGGTTGACGGGCATGTACACATTACAAACCGGGTGTACTGGGAGGGGATCGATCCGTGGGAGGTACAGACGACCGGTCTCTGGGACTATGCCCGCGCAAAGCAGGGCGGGCTCGACGTGGTGATCGAGCAGGTGTATATAGAGGACCCCTATAACAACTACAACTACGCGGTGAAGCAGGCGGTCCGCCTGGTTGAGACGTTCTACCGGGTGCTGGAGGCGAATCCGGAACGGATGGAGTTGGCGCTCAGCGGGGCGGATGTCCGACGAATTGTGGAGGGCGGCAAGACTGCGGTTGTCCTGGCGCTCGAGGGTGGATTCGACATGGAGGGGGACCTTGATGTTCTCCGGCTGTTTTATCGCTTAGGCGTCCGGAAGGTGCAGTTTTCGAATCACAACACGACGAATGCGTTTGTGGATGCCGGGCTTGGTGATCAAGCGTGGGGCGGCATCACGGACCACGGCCGGGCGGTTGTTCGCGAGATGAACCGTCTGGGGATTCTGATTGATGTTTCACATGCGTCGGACGCTGCGCAGTTGGCAATCATCGAGGCGAGTGCGGCGCCGGTGGTGGCGAGCCATCATGGACTTCGACAATTTTCGAATCACACGAGAACCCTGTCGGATGCTGTGCTCACGGCGATGGCTGCCAAGGGTGGACTGGTTGGCATCCACGGACAGAACCCGTATCTGAGTCAGGCGTCCCGGGACTGGCAGATTGCCCAGCGGCGATCCTCCACACCTGACTTCGATTGGCTCCAGGATCTGATTCGGTCGCCCAGTCGAGACTATGGCCAGTACATCGAAAGGCTCGATACCGAGATGCGGGAGAACTGGACCCGTGGCTCCGGCTTCGCTGTTCCTTGGCGGGAGCTGCAGCAGCAGACGGTCGACGCGGGTGGACCTCTTTCGACCGTGGAGGACTGGGTCAACCATGTGGAGTACGGTCTAGACCTGGTCGGAGAGGACTACATCGGGATCGGGTTAGACCTCTGGGCTGGAAAAGTGTACATGCGCGACTTCGACGCGACGAGCTACCCACGCCTGACCGGGGCCTTGGTGGACAGAGGATATGCTCCTGAGAGAATCCGTAAAATTCTCGGGGAGAACTGGCTGCGGGTGCTCGATGCGGCCAAGAGTACCCAATAAGAAGAACTTTGTCCCTGGCGCATGAGGGGTACAGGAGTCGTTACCCTTCGGCACTAGTGTCGATATCGACCTCGATCTGACCGGCCAGCTCGGTCGCTTACCACGGTCTCGTCACGGTGATCGCCGCAGCGACTTGAATTTTTTTCAGTGGCTTTTCCGATCGCACGATCCGCCAGATCCCTCGCGGCACCCTCGAAAATGCACGGCGCGCCATTATCGTCATCCGAAACACGGGAATGGCGTCGATGGCGGTGGGACTGGAAGATTCGGAGAGGCTCACGGTTATTCTCAATTGGCATGAAGACCTAAAGGTGAGGGTTCCGGTTTTATTGTCATGCCATTGCAGCCCGGTAACCGGTAATATGAGTTGGGGAATTAACGTCAGGAGGTTTCAATGCGCTGCGTCACAGTTGTCACGGCCAGTACACTCGCGGCTCTTTTCATTACGCTCTGCCCCAACGTTGCCTTGGGGCAGGGTCACGTCATTGTCGAGCAGGACGTCATCTATGGTGAGGCTGGCGGTTCTGCGCTGATGGCCGACGTTGCGTATCCAGTTTTAGAAGAGCCACTTCCCGCCATCATCTATGTCCACGGTGGTCGGTGGCGTGCAGGCGAGCGCACAGGGCGTGAACGGCTCGACGTCTACGAATGGGCGACTAAGGGCTTTTTCGCGATGACGATTGACTATCGGTTGGTTCCGGGGTCACCGGCGCCCGCGTCGTATCAGGACCTTCTCTGCGCCATTCGGTGGATGCATACCCATGCAGAAGAGTATGGCGTCGATTCGAATCGCATCTATCTCATTGGAAACTCCGCCGGGGGACACCTCGTCTCACTAGTGGCGACGCTCGGCGACGGGCCCTACGAAAAGACCGGTGGCTGGGACGACGCACGAAGCGACGTCCGAGCGGTGATTAGTGCGGCGGCGCCCTACGAATTGAACACACTGTCGTGGGGGAACCTCTGGGCACCTATCGCGGGTGACATCCATAGGCCTGGACGGTATTCGCGTAGCTCTGCGCGTGGCTCTGAGGAATACGAGATGTCCAACGTGGAAGAGCAGAGGAAGATCGCGTCACCGATTAGCCAGATCAATGCAGATACTAAGCCGATCTTGATCATCCACTCTGATGACGATGGATCCGTTCCCGTCCAGCAGGCCCATGACATGGTCGCGGCGATGAAGGCCGCCAATGCACCGCATCGATTTGTGCACTATACCGACCGGGGACATATGCGAATCACGGACGAAACCATCGCCGAAACGCTGGCGTTTATTTCTGAGGTCGAGGGCCGTTAGGTCGCCGACCGCCGGTGTCTTAAGACTGGTCTGGTCATCCGTCAGAATCGGGTGTATAAAAACGTTAGCGTTTTATGACCAGAGTGCTAGGTTCGCCTCACGAACCTCTGGAGTCAACGTAATGGCCAATCGCCGCCCGTGTCTTATCCTCGGTCTTGTTCTGACGGTCCTAGTGTCTGTGGCAGCGCAACAGACGGAGTCGCCACCGACCACGGAGTCGCTGCCGACCGTTGATTTCCAGAGGGACGTTCGTCCTATCCTCTCCGACAACTGTTTTCACTGCCACGGCCCGGACCAGAGCACCAGAATGGTCCGGCTTCGGCTTGATACCGAGGATGGCGCCTTTTCGCCGCGACCGAACGGAGTCCCGATCGTTGCGGGTGATTTGGAAGCCAGTCTGCTCTATCAGCGCATCACGCACCAGGATGAGCGGAGGCGGATGCCACCAGCGGCAATGACCAACAAGACGCTCTCTCCAGAGCAGATTGACGTGCTGCGCCGGTGGATTGACGAAGGTGCCGCGTGGGACCAGCACTGGTCATTCAAGCAGATCGAGCCGCGTGAGCCGCCCGCCGTGAACGATGCCTGGGTCCGCAGCCCGCTAGACCGGTTTATCCTCGCACGGCTTGAGGCCGAAGGTTTACGGCCGGCGCCGGAAGCTGACAAGCGGACCTTGGCCCGCCGCGTCGCCTTGGATCTCACAGGGTTGCCACCTGACCCCCGCACGCTCGCCACCTTCCTGAGCGACACCTCGGACCAGGCGTACGACACGCTGGTCGACGGGCTGCTCGACTCAAAACATTGGGGCGAGCACCGCGGCCGGTACTGGCTGGATGCCGCGCGATACGGCGATACTCATGGCATCCACTACGACAACTACCGCGAGATGTATCCCTATCGCGACTGGGTGATCCGGGCCTTCAACGACAACAAGCGGTTTGACGAGTTCACAGTCGAGCAGATCGCGGGTGATCTCTTACCGGAACCGACACTCGACCAGCTGGTTGCGACTGGTTTTCAACGGAACAACATCACCACCAACGAAGGCGGAGCTATCCCGGAAGAGTACGCAGCGATCTACGCGAAGGACCGCGCTGAGACAGTCGGGAGCGTATTTTTGGGGCTGACGGTAGGCTGCGCCACGTGTCACGACCACAAGTTCGACCCGATCGCGCAGAGCGAGTTCTACGCGATGACGGCATTCTTTCGGAACACCACGCAGCACGTCATGGATGGCAACCTCGCTGATCCGCCACCTGTCCTGGTCGTTCCTGAAGATGACGACCGAGAGCTCTGGCATCAGCTCAGGCGGGAAGCGGTCGACATAGACGGTCAGCTTCAGGCACGGGCAGCGTCGATCGATCCGATGTTCGTCGAATGGCTCACGCAGGGTGGACATCGCGAGCTGAAAACTCCGCTTGATGCGTCTGCCGAAATACTCACTTTGGCGTTGCAGGACCCTGATGGTCCTGCAGTTTGGCTCGAGGGTGACCGGCGACCGATCACCGTGGAACCGGGTGCCGTGATCACTAAGGGACCTGACGGGAACCCGGCACTGATGTTTGACAGCACGTCATGGGCCGAGCTCCCGTCTCTGTCGCTGGATACCGACACGCCGTTTTCAATAGCGATGTGGGTCTATCAGCCCGAGGACGAAGGACGTTTTGTCGTCGCCGGTCAGTACGACCAGCAGGATGGCTCGCGTGGATGGGCGATGACGCTCAGTGCGCGGCAGTTGACCTTCCGCATGACCGGCGCCCAGGCGGCGCCGGGGCGCGTCGCCACGACCTTGCAGGACCGCGACGGGAGAACGAACGTACGGGCCCAATTGTACCACTCCCGGATGCCGACCGGTGAGTGGACGCACATCGTCGTAACACACGATGGCACCGGTGAGCGAGGCGGCCTGCACATCTATCGCAATGGCGATCTGGTCGAACAGCAGGGGAGCGAGTTTTTTGCGAAGGCAGAGGGCAGTATCTTAACTGATCAACCGTTCTATCTGGGCCGCGGCGACGCGCTTTCCAGAAGCGGCGAACCTGAGATTAGGCACTTTGGGGGGGGCGGCATCGCCGACGTGAGGGTGTTCGATCGGGCGCTCACGGTGCAAGAGGCGAAGGTCGTGTCCAGCTGGCGCGCGCTGCAGACCGCGGCGGCGAAGTCGCCCGAAGCGCTGACGAGTGACGAGCGTGCGGTGCTGCGTCTCCGCTACCTCAGCATTGAGGACGACGAATACCGTCGCCTTGTCGCGCGGAAGCAGGACATCGAGCGCGAGTGGCGGGAAGTCCGGCGGCGGGGCAGCATCACCCAAGTGATGCAGGAGATCCCAGACACCGAGCCGGCAGCATACGTGCTGGCTCGCGGCATGTATGACGATCCGCTCGAGCTGGTACCCGCCGGCACGCCAGCAGCCCTGCCACCGATGGCCGAGTCGCTGCCCCGCAACCGCCTCGGGCTGGCGAAGTGGCTCGTCGACGAGACGAATCCGCTCACGAGCCGGGTGACCGTCAACCGCTTCTGGCAACAGATCTTCGGGGCTGGACTCGTAACCACCAGTGACGACTTCGGTGGGCAGGGGGAAGTACCGTCGCACCCGGAGTTACTCGACTGGCTGGCGCTCGAATTCAGGGAGTCCGGCTGGGACGTTAAACATTTTTTCCGTACGCTGGTGACGTCGGCCACCTATCGGCAGGCAGCGATCCCAACTCCTGACAAGCTCGAGCGAGACCCAGAAAACAGATTGCTCTCACGCGGCCCGCAGTTTCGAATGGATGCGGAGATGGTGCGTGATTACGCACTCGCGGCTAGCGGTCTGCTCGTTCGCACGATCGGCGGCCCGAGCGTAAAACCGTACCAGCCAGAAGGTGTCTGGTTGGAGGTGGCGAGGGACGCGGGCAACACCCGTATTTATGAGCAGGACACGGGTGACAAGCTCTATCGGCGTAGCCTTTACACCTTCTGGAAGCGTTCGGCGCCACCTCCCTCGATGGAGATCTTTAACGCCCCGACACGCGAGCACTCGACCGTGCGCCGTATGCGCACCAACACGCCAATGCAGGCGCTGGTGACGATGAACGACCCGCAGTTCGTCGAGGCAGCCCGCTACATGGCCCAGCGGGCGATGCGCGAGGCGGGAAACGATTTCGACCGGCGGCTCGACTACATGACCACCCGCCTGTTGACGCGTGACTTCACCGACCTGGAGCGCGCCGTCGCGAAGCGGACCTACGATGGGTTCGTCACCTTGTATCGCACGGACGCCCACGAGGCACGGAGCCTGCTTGAGGTCGGCGATTCGTCGTTCGACGATGCGCTTCCGGTCACCGAATCGGCAGCGTGGACCATGCTGGCGAGCCAGCTAATGAACCTAGACGAAGTGCTGAACAAGTAGTTGCGACCGGTGGGACTAGCGTCGCCGGCAGCGCCAAGAGGAATCTAATGCACCCATTCAGAGAAGCCATCCGCGCGGAAACGAGACGCCAGTTTTTCAGCACAGCCGCCAAGGGTATCGGCGGACTCGCGCTGGCCAATCTACTGGCCGACGATGTGTTCGCGTTGCCCCAGACCAACGAAGCGATCGGCGGCTTGCCGTCCCTGCCGCACTTTGCCCCAAAGGCGACGCGGTGTATCTACCTCCACATGATGGGCGGCCCGCCGCAACAGGAATTGCTCGACTACAAGCCCAAGATGAAGGACTTGTTCGACACTGACCTGCCCGCGTCGATCCGTCAGGGTCAGCGCCTGACGACCATGACGTCCGAGCAATCACGTTTCCCGATCGCCCCGTCCTTTTTCGAGTTCTCGCAGCATGGCCAGAGTGGCGCGTGGTTCTCAGAGCTCCTGCCGCACACTGCAAGCATGGCCGACGACATCGCTGTCATTCGCTCGATGCATACCGATGCGATCAACCACGAGCCGGCCATCACGTTCATTCAGTCCGGTCAGCAGATACCCGGCTTTCCATGCATCGGGTCGTGGTTTGCCTATGGCCTCGGCAGTATGAACGAAGACCTACCCACGTTCGTCGTCATGAACGCGGAAAAGAGCCACCCCAGATCGAACATACAGGCCATCTCGGCAAAAATGTGGAGCTCCGGTTTTCTGTCTCCAAAATACTCCGGCGCTGGGCTCCGCGGCGGGGACGACCCGGTGTTGTATCTCAAAGATCCGAACGGGGTGTCGACGGACGTGCGCAGGCAGATGCTCGACGGGTTGGGCGAGCTAAATCGGATCAGGCACGAGCAGGTCGGCGATCCAGAAACGCTTGCCCGCATCGAGCAATATGAGATGGCGTTCCGTATGCAGACGTCTGTGCCAGAGATGGCCGACCTCTCGAGCGAGCCGGACAGTACCTTCGAGCGTTGGGGTGAAGAAGCGAAGCAAGCCGGCAAGTTCCAGAACGCAGCGTTGATGGCCCGTCGGCTGGTTGAGCGTGGTGTGCGGTTTGTTCAGATCTATCACCGCGGCTGGGACGTGCACTCGTTTTGCCCCGAGGTGATTCCAGCGCAGGCCGCCGATGTCGACCGCGCGGCCTGGGCACTCATCCAGGACCTGAAGGAGCGAGGTCTCTTCGACGAGACGCTGGTTATTTGGGGTGGCGAGTTCGGGCGGACTGTCTACTCGCAGGGCAAACTGACGCCGACCGACTACGGTCGTGACCACCACCCTCGCTGCTTCACCATCTGGATGGCTGGAGGTGGTGTCAAGGGCGGCGTCGTCCATGGTGAGACCGACGACTTCTCGTACAACATCGTCAAAGACCCGGTCCACGTCCGGGACCTCCAGGCGACGATCCTGCACCTGTTCGGCGTCGACCACGAGCGATTTACCTACAAACACCGTGGTTTGGATGCGAGGCTCACCGGTGTCTTGCCAGCGCGCGTCGTGCGAGAGATCCTGGTTTAACGCGCTTGAGCACGTGACCGCCAAGGATGTTGAAGTGCGGCGCACCAAGCCGATCAGTGGGTCATGCCGTACAGTAAGTAGTTGACACCGATCTGAAAGCCTGTGTTTTCGGCATCAATAGGAAAGAGGCCTCGTCCGGCAAGTTGCCAGTACTCGGCAAGGTTGGTGTTGTAGTTGACAATTGCCATAAGCCGGCCGTTCGGGTCGTTGTCTTCGAAGACACCGAAGTATTCTGGCGTAAGGCCTCCAAGGTGATGGTTGATCGGGTTAGGGGCGTCAATCTCTTCAAGTGCGAAGAATGAATTAAAGATGGGATGAGTGGAATCCAGCGTCATGAGCTGAGCGTCGGGCAGTACGCGTTTTAGCTGTGCCTCAAAATTGACCCATTGACGCCTCTCGAAGTCATTGAAGATGATGAAGCCGCCTTTTTGCATGTAGGAACGAAGCACGGCGGCTTGTTGGTCGGTCATCACCCAGAAACCAGGCTCCCACATCATCGCGATGGGGTGTTTGAACAGATCAGGATCATCCAGCGACAGGATGAGGCTGCCATTAGTGCGGGCGTTGACGGCCGTGAACTCACCTACTACCGACATGAGGTTGGCTTCGGCACCGGGAAACTCGTGTAGCCACATGTTGAAGCCACGGCCGACAGGGGTCGCGCCGTAGGTGCCGGATGTCCACTTTAGCCGCACGAAGGTCAAACGTCCGTCGTAGGGAAGGTCGCTACGGCCCCAGCCGGTTGAGCGAGGCTGGGCTGCCACCGCGGCGACCCCGCAGAGCACGATGACAGCGAGCACCCGAAGTCTGCGACGCATCTCATTCAGTCCGTGTCGGCAAGTCGTGCATGATGCCCCGGCGTCCCCCGACCGCTATCATCATGACAGCACCCTCTATCTGTCACCATCCTGACGACGGCCTACAGCTTGGGAGCGTGCTGTCTGATTACCCGGTTTTGACGCGACTCTACCAAGAGTCAACCACAAGTCTCTCGATTTTGCGTTAGGATCGCTAGGCTCATGGGGTGCCGGTCGATTTACCTCGCCGTCCTGGCGGCTACCGGGCTCGTGGTCACCGGTTCCGTCGAAGCGCATCCGATCCCCTTCAGCTACCTCGATTTGCGTGTTGAGAAGGGGGAGATCGAGGCCTCGTTGGTCGCGCACATCATCGATCTTGCGCACGATCTCGAGGGCGTTTTGCCAGAACAGTTACTCGACCCAGCGGTCGCAGCGGAACACGCAGGTGCGATGGCCGAGCTGGTCGAGCGTCGGCTCAAGCTGTCGTCAGGGCAGCAGTCGTTCACTCCAAACTGGCTTCCACCGGAGGTTCTCCCCGACCGACAGTCGGTTAGACTTCAGTTCCGCTACGGTCTCGACGAGCAGCCCGGCATGCTTGAGGTTAGCACCGTTTTATTTCCGTACGACCCGCAACATCAAACGTTCCTCAACGTCTACGAAAGTGGTGAGCTTCGGCGTCAAGCGATCCTCGACGTGAGTCACCCGCGTGTCGATTACTTTCTCGGCACGTGGCAAGGGACACAGGCGGTGGTGCAACGGTTCCTTCCGCTTGGCGTGCACCACATCCTGACCGGCGCCGACCACCTGCTGTTTCTTGTCGGGCTGCTGTTGTTGGGCGGAGGCGTTCGTCAACTATTGATCGTGGTTACGGCGTTCACGCTAGCCCATAGCGTCACGCTCTCGTTGTCGGCGCTCGATATTTTTAGTCCCCCGACCAACATCGTCGAACCGGCAATTGCTCTCAGCATCGTGTGGGTCGGCGCTGACAACCTACTGGTTGGCGGAGGCCGAGACATGCGTGCCTGGATCGCCTTCGTCTTCGGCTTGATCCATGGGTTCGGGTTTGCCGGTATTCTTCGAGCCATGGAGTTGCCGAGCCGTAGCGTCGCGTGGTCATTGGTGTCGTTCAACGTCGGTGTGGAGATTGGACAGCTGGTCGTGGTCATCGCCGCGGCGCTGGCCTTGGCGGCGCTTCGGTCACGCAGTGAGCTGGCTGGACGACGGCTTGCTTGGGCCGGGTCGGTCGTGGTGATTGCGGTCGGCGGATTCTGGTTCGTGCAACGGGTGTTCTTCCCATGGGGGTTATCTTGAGGCGTGTAACTGTAATTGTTTTGAGCATCTTGATGCTCACGCTGGCGAGTTCAACCTTGCGGGCTCAAAACAAGGTCACAGCGGTGCTATTCGATTCCTACGG
>Ga0310125_10001335_pt1 | contig 12380 bp, 12 predicted proteins | sample CB11b_Tmax_Bot8__FD_203508 | JGI IMG/M metagenome (GOLD analysis project Ga0310125, IMG submission 203508) | Marine microbial communities from Western Arctic Ocean, Canada - CB11b_Tmax_Bot8 | ecosystem: Environmental > Aquatic > Marine > Oceanic | place: Canada: Western Arctic Ocean | collected... | reverse complement strand
GAGAAACGGTGTGGAGTTGCGGCCAGCGATCCGCTTCACATGATTGCCGGCGCGCACGACGTGGTCGTCTACAAGGGAGGCAAACAGCTTCTTGATGCGTTGAATCGGATCTGCGCAGACCTCGAGGCAGAAAAGGTTGTCGTGGGTCTGCCGCTGAACATGGACGGCAGCCGAGGACCGTCCGCCCAGGCCGCCGAAGCATTTGCCGGGAAGTTGGGCGCTCGCATCGGGCTGCCCATCGAGATGTGGGACGAACGCCTCACAACCAAAACGGCGGAAGCGGCATTGATCGAGGCCGGCACGCGGCGCGACAAGAGGAAGCTCCTGGTGGACAAGGTGGCGGCGCAGGTGATGTTGCAGCATTACCTGGACGCACATTCATCCGATCCGTGACTCAGCGCTACAAGATGACGGTGGCCTACGACGGCACGCACTACGCAGGATGGCAAGTGCAGCCGGGCGAGCGAACGATCCAGAGCGAATTGGAGCGCGCGGCCCACCAAATTTCCGGTGAAATCGTCCGCATTCATTGCAGCGGGCGGACCGACAGCGGCGTCCACGCCCGTGCGCAGGTTACGCACTTTGATCTGGATGCCCCCCTGGAAACCCGTCGCCTGGCGCGCGGACTGAATGCCCTCCTGGATTCCGATATCCGGGTGACAAGCCTGACCGGGGCCGCGCCGGACTTCGATGCGCGGCGCAGTGCCACGGGCAAGCAATACCGCTACTTCCTGTGGGACGGCGCGGTCCTGCCTCCACACGTCCGGTTGTATCGCACCCATGTCCTGAAGCGATTGGAGTTGGAAGCCATGCAGGATGCGGCGGGGCGTTTGATGGGGCGCAACGATTTTTCGGCCTTTGCCGCCAACCCGAACCGTGAGGTGCCGTCCACGACCCGCACGCTGTCGCAGCTCCAGGTTTCCCGCAAGGGACACGAGGTGACCATTGTTGCCGAGAGCGAGGGGTTCCTGTACAAGATGGTGCGTAGCCTGGCCGGGTTCCTGATACGGGTGGGGGAGGGGGAGGTCTCCCCGGAGGCGGCCGGCGCCATCCTGGACTCCCGGGAACGTACCGCGCGCGTTCCCACTGCGCCGCCACAGGGGTTGTTCTTGTGGAAGGTGTTTTACTAGAATAAGATCTCCGCTCTCGGTTCACGCCTTTGCAGACCATGCCGAATATCCAGATCATGCCCTCCCTTTTAGCGGCCGACAACGGGCGGCTCGCCGATGAATGCCGACGGGCGGAGTCTGCCGGGGCGGATGCCATTCATGTCGATATCATGGACGGCCACTTCGTGCCGAACCTGAGTATGGGGCCCGATTTCGTGGCGATGGCAAGGGACGCAACGCCCTCACTGTACCGCAGCGTCCACCTCATGCTGACCCGTCCCGACCAGTACGCGGATCCGTTCCTGGATGCCGGGGCGCAGACGCTGTTGATCCATGTGGAGGCCGGCTGTGATCCGGTCCCAGTGCTGCGCCACATTCGCGACCGGGGCGCGCGGCCCGGCCTGGTCTTGAATCCCAGTACCCCGGCGGATGCGGTACTGAAGCTCGACGTGGCTCTATTCGACGAGGTGCTTTGCATGACGGTAAATCCCGGCTTCGGCGGGCAGGCTTTCATCGAATCGGTGTTACCCAAGATCGAGGCCCTGCGCGCGGCGTGGCCGGACATGGATCTTTCCGTGGACGGAGGCATTGACGGGGCAACCGGTGTCCGCTGCGCAGAGGCCGGGGCCAATATTCTGATTTCGGGGTCCTATCTTTTCAGGCAGGAAGACATGGGCACGGCCATTCTGGACATGAGGCATGCCGGGGAGGCTGCCGCTCGTCCGAGATCTGCCCGGCACTGACAACATGGCCGAACTTCAGTACATCCGAAACTTCTCCATCATTGCGCACATCGATCACGGCAAGTCGACATTGGCTGATCGCCTCATGCAGTTGACGAGCACGGTTAACGAACGCAAGTTTCGCGACCAGATGCTCGATGACATGGATCTTGAGCGGGAGCGTGGAATCACGATCAAGGCCCACCCGGTCGCCATGGATTACACGGCCAAGGATGGGCACACGTACCGCCTCAACCTCATCGACACACCGGGGCACGTCGACTTTACGTATGAGGTCGAGCGGAGCCTTGCCGCGTGTGAAGGAGCCGTCCTGGTGGTGGATGCATCCCAGGGTGTGGAGGCGCAAACGGTGGCCAACCTGCATCTCGCGATGCAGCAGAATCTCACGATCGTGCCTATATTGAACAAGATTGATCTCCCCAATGCCGACGTCGAGTCCGTCGCCACCCAGATGGAAGACGTCCTGGCCATCGCCGCCGATGAGTGCCTGCAGGTCAGCGCCAAGTCGGGGGCCGGGGCGGCAGAGGTGCTGGAAGCCATCGTCGAGCGCATTCCGCCGCCTACGGCGGATGCCGGGATCGGTTTGCGGGGCCTGGTCTTCGACAGCCTCTACGATGAGTTCCGGGGCGTAGTGGCCTATCTCCGGATCGTGAACGGAGCACTCAAGGCGGGTGACAAAGTGAGGCTAATGGCGTCTGAGCTGGAATATGAAATAAAGGAAGTGGGCATCTTCACGCCGGACGCCCATCCGGTGCCCCGGTTGGGGGAGGGGGATGTGGGGTACATGATCCCGAATATGAAGGAAGCCTCGGAGATCCAGATCGGCGATACCGTCACCAGCGCGGTCCGGCCGGCAGGGCAACCGCTGCCGGGGTTCAAGGAAGTCCGGCCCATGGTCTTCGCCGGTCTCTACCCGGTGGATACCGCCGACTACGAAAAACTGCGCGGCAGCCTGGAGAAACTGTCCATCAACGACAGTTCCTTCTCCTGTTTGCCGGAGAACTCACTGGCGCTGGGCCTGGGGTTTCGCTGCGGATTTCTTGGATTGCTGCACATGGAAATCATCGTAGAGCGACTGCGGCGTGAGTACGGCGTGGACATTATCACCACCTATCCCGCCGTGATCTACCGGATCACGCTTCGCAACGGGGAATCGTTCGAGATCGACAATCCGATGTTCTTCCCGGACCCGACGCGCATCGAGTTGATCGAAGAGCCGATGATCAATGCATTTGTCATCACGCAGAACGAGCACATCGGCGATTTGATGCAACTCATCATGGAGCGCCGCGGCGAGATTGAGAAAACCGAGTCATTGGATGTGCATCGGGTGATTTTGACCTGCCGTCTTCCCCTGAATGAAATCCTGGTGGACTTTCATGACCGACTGAAGAGCATCACTCGCGGGTATGCCTCCATGGATTATGAGTTCGGGGGGTACGAGGCGGCGGATCTCGTCAAACTCGACATCCTGGTTCATGGTGAACCGGTCGAGGCGTTCTCGTGCATTGTCCATCGGACCAAGGCGGAAGCCCGCGGGCGCCACATGTGCAAGCGACTGAAGGACCTCATTCCGCCCCAACTTTTCAAGGTCGCGTTGCAGGCCAGCATCGGGCAAAAGATCATTGCCCGCGAAACCGTACGGGCGATGCGGAAAGATGTAACGGCCAAGTGTTACGGAGGCGACATTTCGAGGAAGCGAAAGCTTCTTGAGAAGCAGAAAGAGGGCAAGAAGCGAATGAAGATGGTCGGGCAGGTCAGTATTCCCCAGGAGGCATTCATCAGCGTGCTCAAACAGCAAGACGATTAATATGAATTACTTTCAGCGACGAAAATATCGAAAGATCATGCGACACTATCTGCACGAGGCGAACCTGGCCCGGCACATGCGGGAAGACATCAGCGAACCCGAAGCCATCACCGCGCTCCTGGAAGCCGAGGCGGCATTAACCGGGGCGTGGAATGAGGGGCCGGACACGGAGGAGATCGAGAACCGCCTAAACGACGTGGCGGAGAAAACAGCCGTGATCTTTCCGCCCCGCTCCAACCCGAGGTTGCGGGAAAACGTGGAGATCCTTGCCGTGGCCATCGTCATCGCAATGGGGTTCCGCACCTATTTCATCCAGCCGTTCAAGATTCCAACAGGATCGATGCAGCCGACGCTCTTCGGCATCACGGTGAACGCCGACACCACGCCCAGCCTGATGGACAGGCTGCCGCTACGGTACTTGAAGTTCATCACAACGGGAAAGCGGTACATCGAAATCCGGGCCAAGCAGGATGGCCGGGTGATCGAGCGAAAAAATAACCGGACCCGGAAATCGTACCTGGTCATCGAACAGGCCAAAGCCGGGAAAACGCGTCGCACGTCGAAGCGATTTTTCCCCGGGATGAGCCGGCTGGAGCCGGATGGAGCCCTGGTGCAGAAAGGGGACCTGTTGGCCCAGGGGGAGGTGGTGTCGGGCGACCACATTTTTGTGGACAAGGTGCGCTACAATTTCACCAAGCCCAAGCGGGGGCAGATCGTCGTTTTTCGCACCGAGGCCATCAAGCATCCCCAGATTCAGGTCAACGACCACTACATCAAGCGCCTGGCCGGCATGCCCGGGGAAGAGATTTCCATTGATCCACCGCACTTGTACGTCCGTGAGAAAAAGATCTTGGAGCCGGCACCCTTTCGCCGAATGGTCGAGGACGTCGAGGGCGGATATGGCCGGGGATACCAGCTGGCGAAGCGCAGTTCTCTGCCCGGCAAACTGGCAAAGCCGGGCCAGGTGTACCGGATTCCCGAAGACGGTTTTCTGCCCCTGGGCGACAACACCGACTTCAGCCTGGACGGGCGTTACTTCGGGGCCGTCCCGCTGGACAGCCTGATCGGTCCTGCCTTTGCGGTCTATTGGCCCTTTGGGCCTCGTTGGGGCAAGGCGCGATAGACGTCGAGCATTCGGGGCGACGGCCGGGACGTAATAAGAGGTATGAGGCTAATAACGGGGTTTTCTCTGTCAGATAAGCAACGTCGCATAATATATCTTATGTCCACCAAGGGGTGAGGCGGGCTACGACGGGTTGTGTGAATCGGGCTGCCGGGGATTCCTTAGACCTTCCGGGCAGCCAGAACCCCGGCATACATGGCGGTATAATCCCGGGCGGACTGGTCCCAGGAGAGGTCGAGCTTCATGATACGGCGCACGACCTTGTGCCAGGCATCCGGGTCCGCGTACAGGGCTAGGGCGCGGTCCACGGCGCCCAACAGTCCCTGGGTGTTGTAGGTGGAGAACCGGAATCCGGTGCCCCGGGTACCGCTTCCGTTGAGATCGGCCACACTGTCGGCCAGGCCGCCGGTGGCATGGACAACGGGCACGGCGCCGTAGCGCATGGATTGGAGTTGTCCCAAACCGCACGGTTCGATCCGCGAAGGCATCAAGAAGGCATCGACTCCCCCGAAGATCCGGTGAGCCAGGGCCGGATCAAATTCGAGTCTGCAGGCAAACTGGGTGGGCCATCGCTTGGTCCAGCGCTCGCAGAGCTGATGATATTCCACTCTTCCCGATCCCAGGAGAACGAGTTTCGCGTTCCGCTGCATGATCTCGGGGATCACTTCCGCCAGGAGGTCGAGTCCCTTGAGTTCGTCCAGCCGGGTCACCATCCCGATCCAGAGGTCGTCCCCCGTGGCGTGCAGCCCCAGTTCATCGGCCAGGGCCTCTTTGCATGCCCGCTTGCCGCTGCCGGCGGAATCCGCATCGTATTCGGCCGGCAGGTTTGCGTCGGCCGAGGGGTTCCACTCCGTGTAGTCGATCCCATTAATGATGCCGACCAGGCGCTCGCTCCGTTCGGATAGCACGCCGTGAAGTCCGCATCCGACGGACTCGGTCTGAATCTGGTGCGCATAGGATTGACTCACTGTGGCGATTCGATCCGCTCCCACGATTCCGGCCTTCATGCAGGAGACCTGCCCATAGTATTCCATGCCGGAGACGGTGAACTGGCTGAAGGGCAGATTGGTGATGGAGAACAAGGTGCTGGGAAAGATTCCCTGGTAGGCAAGATTGTGGATGGAAAAGACCGTGCCCTCGTTGCAGATCCGGCCCTGCCCGTGTACGCCATAGTGCAGGAATGCGGGCATCAGGCCGGTCTGCCAGTCGTTTGCCTGTACAATGTCCGCGCCGAATTCAATTCGGTCGAGCAATTCCACGGCGGCTTTCTGGAAAAAGACAAACCGCTCGAAATTGTCTTCGTAGTCCCGGTGCGGCAGGCTGTACAATTCACGCCGGTCGAAGTATTCGTCCCGCCCAACAAAGTAAACCGTCACGCCGTGCTGGTGCAGCAGCCGGACTTCCACGCTCCGGGCGTTTAAGCCGACCGGCACTTTGAACGAAAGGCCCGGATCCACTAGATCGAATCCTCCTTCCTGCACCGGCCGGTACAGCGGCAAAATGACAATCACCTCGTGCCCGTTCTGGACCAGGGCCCGGGGCAAGGCGGAGGACACCTCCCCTAGCCCGCCGGTCGAGGCAAACGGGACGCATTCGCTGGTGATATAGGCGATTTTCATGGGGATTTGTGGAGATAAATGAGCTAGGATAGCGGTTTAGCGCAGATAGTAAATGAGCTTCATGGGCTCGCCGTTTCGCTCGATATCGAGCACCACGGCGCTCAATTTGTCGTCGACGAACTCGCGGATGAAGTATTCAGCCCGTTCCTGGCGGGTCATTGGCATCGAATTGGTTTTACGGATCACGTCGCTTTCCTTCAGACCCACTGCATCGTAGAAGAGGTTCTCGCCCTGTTTTTCCAACCGGTACCCGGCGACCTTGCCGGCCTCGTTACGATCGGCCTTCATGGAAAGAAAGAGCGCCGCCAACCGTTCGGGATCGTCGAGAAGTTCGTCACGGTAGTGAAGTAACTCCTGGCGCTGGAGGATCCAGCGATTTTCGGCAATCCGCTTGCCAAACCGGGTTTCTTCCAGCACCTGCTGATCCCAGGGCACCTCGGCGGCAGGGAGAATAACGCCGGTCGGATCCCGCACGGGTGAGTCCGAGAAGCTGAGCGTGAGGGTGATTTCCTGCATCCCGCGCCGCAGGACAACCCGGTTGCTAAAGATTTGCGTCAGTTCAAAGTCGTGGGTCCGGTCGCCTTCCTGGAGGAGAACTTGTTCCTGACGTTTGATGTCATCGAGGATGGCCTTACGGACTTGCGAACCTGTAGCCTCGTCGCCATCCATCATGAAAAAAATGCCGGCTAGGCGGTAGCGCGACTGGACGTCCTCCAGGGTTCCCGCCCCCTTCGCGGACGGGACACGGAAAACCTGCCATGCCGCCTCCGGCGGCGGGTCGGGCTCCGGCCAAACGGCGGCTGCGATCTCCGCCCCTGCGGGACGAGGAGGTGAGTTCGTCGGGAGGCGCACGTAAGTGACGACCATCACCAGGAGCAGGCCCACCCAAAAGAGGAGAAGAACGGGGGGAATCCGGCGCAGGGTTAGGTTCAGGGAATCAGGAAGCATAAGCGGAAATGGAGCGGCTGGTTCCACCGTGGCGGTAAGCCGGATTCTGTTCAACCTGTTGACAGGTGCATGGTCATGTATCTTTGCGATCAACCCGGAACGCCCATTCCGCACAAGGCGGAACGAGAGACGGACCACCTCACCGTTCCCTATTTGATCTTGCTCCGGATGGGGTTTACCCTGCGGTCCGCCTCACGGCGGGACCCGGTAGTCTCTTACACCACCTTTTCACCCTTACCCTTTGGATCGGGCCGCCTAAACGGCCTTCCCCTCCGGGCGGTCTGTTTTCTGTGGCACTAGCCGTCCCTTCCGTTTGCCAAAAGGGCTCCCGGGATCAACCCGCGATCGGGCGCCCAGGACATCCTGTCCTGTGGAGTCCGGACTTTCCTCCCCGCCCGCAAAGCGGTCGGGGCGACCATGGCGCACGGTGAAACCCAGCCACTCCACCCCTACCTTACGTCTCAATGAGGCGGACGTCGAACAGGATTCTGCCGCAAAAACTGCACGTGGTAAGGGCATCGCCTTTTCGTACGTCGTGCATGTGCTGGGGAGGCAATTGCATGTGGCACCCCATACAAATCCCCCGTTCGATGCCCACCAGTGCGAAATCCCCCAGGTGATTGAGAATCCGCTCGTACCGGGACAGCCAGGCGCTATCCACACCGGCCGCCAGGTCGGGCCGGCCGGCTTTGAGTTCATCAATTTCGCCTTGGATGATGCCCATGCGCTGATCCAACGCCTGTAACTCCTCGGCGACCACCGAACCTTCATCCCGCAATTCGATTTCGCGGCGCGCGACGCCTGAGTTGAGCTCCTCCAGCTCTTCCATCAACGCCAGTTCCTGGTCTTCCAGTTTCTTGATTTGTCGGCGCGCGAGGGCGATTTCCCGCTCCAGAGCCCGGTAATCGTCGTTGCTCTTCACCGTCATCTGCTGTTCGCGGAAGCGGGCGATCTTCGCCTCGATGGCCGCCACCTCGCCCTCGAGTTCTTTCATTTTCAACCCATGGCGCTTAATGGACTCGTGCGCCTCATGGACCGCCGCCTGATGATTCTCTAGGCGTGCCTGAATCTGCTCCTTACGCTTCGGATTATCCGTGATCTCACGATTCAACTGAATGATTTTACGATCGTGATCCTGCAAGATCAGGAGTTTCTGAATTCCATCCAAGTGCAGTTCCTCGTGGGTTGAATGTCCATATCCTTTAGCCTTCGCGACCTAATAATAGGCAGTGTAGTCTCCTCCTAATGCAAGTCAATCCACCAGCGAGAATAGGATGAATCCGGAGCTGTTCCTGGGTCCGGCTACGGCCGCGGTTTCTGCCGCCGCGACCCTTTGTGAGGCGGTAGCCCGGGATGCCACCGGGCCGGGGGCAGAGACCAAAGCCGACCGGTCACCGGTGACAGTCGCCGATTATGGGGCCCAGGCGGTGGTGGCCCACCATCTCCGGGAGCGTTGGCCGGAGATTCCCCTGGTCGGCGAAGAGCACGCTGGAGCCCTGCGTGGAAAGAAGGGTGACTCCCTGCGTGCCCGGGTGGTCACCCACGTCCAACGGATCCTGCCGGGCCTGGGAGAAGCGAACATCCTCGATGCCATTGATGCCGGTTCCCACCAAGGCGGTGGCAGGGAGCCCTTTTGGACGCTGGATCCCATCGACGGGACCAAGGGATTTCTCAGGGGTGACCAATATGCGGTAGCGCTGGCCCTGATCGAAAACGGACGCGTCAGGCTGGGCGTACTGGGTTGCCCCCGCCTCCCCCACCCGTCGAATGGCACGGGATGCCTATTCTACGCCGCCGAAGGGGGCCCGACCCGGGAACAGGATCTGGCCGGTGGTTGCGAGCGGGAGGTCCGGGTCTCCGATGTGCAGGATACGGCCCAAGCCTCGTTCTGCGAGTCGGTGGAATCGGGACACACCGCACAGGGCCGGGCGGCCGCCATCGCTTCCAGGCTGGGTGTCACTACGGAACCCTATCGCATAGACAGCCAGGCCAAGTACGCCGCCATCGCGCGAGGCGATGCCACTATTTATCTTCGACTGCCTACTCAAAGTGATTACGAAGAGAAGATCTGGGATCACGCCGCGGGCGCTTTTCTCGTGGAGTGTGCCGGGGGCACGGTGTCCGACACCCGGGGTCACCCCCTCGATTTTGCATTGGGACGCACCCTCCGCAACAACAAGGGCATTATTGCCACCAACGGCGAAATTCATGACCGCGTTGTCGACGCGGTAAAGGCCGTACTCTATCCGGACGAGTAACTCGCGCTTCTTTAAGAGGCAAGACCGCGCACACGCAGTCGGTCCCATTCCACCGGTTCCGGCATCCGGCCCTGTTCGATGTAATGTCGAACATACTTTCCGATGACATCGATCTCGATGTTTACGGGATGCCCGGCCTGCAGTTCGCGAAGAGAAGTGTGGGCCATGGTTTCCGGAATCAGGCACACCTCAAAGGCTGTGGGACGCACGGCGGAGACCGTGAGGCTCACCCCGTTCACGGCCACGCACCCCTTGAAAACCACCCCATCCATCAACCCGGTGTCACAGGCAATCTGCAGGATCCGGTCTCTTCCCGCCTGCTCAAATTGCGCCACCTCCCCCACCCCGTCAATGTGACCATTGACGATGTGACCCCCCAGCCGCCCGTCCGCCGGCAAGGCGCGTTCGAGGTTCATCCGCGCCCCCAGCGGCTTCCACCGCAGATTCGTCCTGGAAAAGGTTTCGGCCAGCACGTCGAAAGTGAGAGGGTCCGATGGGGGCTGCGTGAGGGTCAGGCAGACCCCTTCTACGGAGATACTTTCACCGCTCCGCCAGTCCTCCGTCCGGTTCTCCGCAGTCACGCATATCTGCCCCGCATCGCCCTGCAGGTTGCGGTCGACCAATGTGCCTACTTGCTGAATTAGTCCTGTGAACATGATGTTACCATTGGAGCCAGGCAGTGTGCGGGCAGCACGAAAGAGTACAACATCAGGCCCGCACCGCCCGCACCAGTATGTCCCCATCCAATTCCTCGACGTTCATGATCTTCAGTCTCGGCCGCCCCGGCATCGTCCAGGCCTCCCCTTCGAGTGCGCCCATGGTATCCCCTGCGCCCAGAAGACTGGGCCCGTAAAAAAAGAAAAACTCATCCACCAGTTGTTGCCGCACCAGGCTTGAGGCCAGGCATGCGCCGCCTTCACAGAGGACGCGGGTCACGTCTCGCTTTCCCAAGCGGTTCAGCAGGTCGAGCAGTGCGACATGGCCCGCAGCGGTCTCCCGACAGGGAATCACTTCTCCAGTGCCGGACTGGAGCCGGCGTTCCAGGGTCTTCCGCCGGCTTCGAGGCGCAGCAACCCAGCTTGTGCGCCCGTCCCGGAAGAGGCGAGCGGTCGAGGGGATCTGGCGCTGCCCGCATACCACGACGCGGTCCGGGTGGCGCCCACCGGTAGGTCTGGGGAGAAGCGAGGGATCATCCGCCCGCAAGGTGCCGGCGCCGATGAGGATGGCATCGGCGGCGCGGCGCAAGGCCTGAACACGCCGGCGGGACGTGGCATTGGAAATCCATTGAGACCGGCCCCGGCCATCCGCAATCCGCCCGTCCAAGGTGAGGGCCAGCTTCAATGACACGAATGGGCGACCTGTCTGAATCCAGTGCTTGAACGGAGCTATCAGTACATCCGCGGCGGATCGCTCCACTCCGATCCGCGTTGTGATGCCGGCCCTGCGCAGGATGCGGAATCCGCGACCGGCATGGCAGGGATTCGGATCGCCGGTCGCGGCCACTACGGCATCGAGCCCGGCCGACTTTATGGCCTCGGTGCAGGGTGGCGTTCGCCCATGCGTACTGCATGGTTCCAACGTAACGTACAGCGTCCCTCGCCGGGCCTTGTCGCCGGCCTGCCGCAAGGCGAGAGTCTCAGCATGGGGTGCACCGGCGCGGTAGTGATACCCCTCCCCGACGATACGGCCACGGCGCACGATTACGGCGCCGACCGGCGGATTGGGGCGCGTCAGGCCGAGCCCGCGTTCGGCCAGGGCCAACGCAATGCGCATCCAATGGGCATCGTCGGGGGGGCTCAAGCCTCTGCCCGCTCCACGCTGTCCTCGAAGCCCAGCAAGGCATCCACGAAAGCCGCGGCATCGAACGGGACCAGGTCGTCTGCTTGTTCCCCCAATCCGGCGAACAGGATGGGCACTTTGAGTTCCCGGGCAACGCCGAAAAGAAAACCGGCTTTGGATGAACCGTCGAGTTTCGCGATGATCACTCCCGTCAGGGGGACCACCTCATTAAACACTCGCGCCTGGATCAGCGCATTCTGGCCGATGGTGGCATCCAGCACGATCCAGACTTCCTGGGGCATCCCTTCTGCGCGCTTTCCCAGGGCACGATGGACTTTCTGCAACTCCTGCATCAAGGGTCCCTTGGTATGCATTCGCCCCGCGGTGTCCACGATGAGCACGTCTCGCCCCCGGGCCAACGCCGCGTCCAGTGAATCGTAAGCCACTGCGGCGGCGTCTGCACCGGACGCGCCGGTGACCGCATCACAGCCCACGCGTTCAGCCCAGATTCTCAACTGTTCGGAGCCTGCGGCGCGGAACGTGTCGGCAGCGCCCAGAATAGGCCGGTGTCCCGAACGGCCGGCGAGGTGGGCAAGCTTGGCCGCCGTGGTTGTTTTCCCGGAGCCGTTGACGCCGACGATCAACACCGTGAAGGGCGGCGTTCCGTCCTCCCAGCGTACCGGCTCCGGCGACCCCAAGGTGGCCAACAGCCGTCGCCGAAGGCGTTCCCGCCGCGTGAGTCCGGGCGCCGGCTTTTCGTTTTCGATCGACTCGATCAGGTCGCCCACCAGGCGCGCCGGGACATCGGCCTGCAGCAGGGTCTCCTCAAGTTCTTCGAGGGAAACGTCGTCGACCTCACCGTCCCGCTGAAACACCTTCGAAAAGGAGCCGGCTAGTCTGTCCCGGGTTCGGGAAAGGGCTTGTCGCCAGGAAGGCATGGTCTCGCTACTCCTCTGGTCATCCACTGCTGGAGGGCGCTGCGGTCCGGGCC
>Ga0310125_10001334_pt1 | contig 12387 bp, 9 predicted proteins | sample CB11b_Tmax_Bot8__FD_203508 | JGI IMG/M metagenome (GOLD analysis project Ga0310125, IMG submission 203508) | Marine microbial communities from Western Arctic Ocean, Canada - CB11b_Tmax_Bot8 | ecosystem: Environmental > Aquatic > Marine > Oceanic | place: Canada: Western Arctic Ocean | collected... | reverse complement strand
CTGCCCCGGTTGGTCGGTTCAGGACCAGCTATCCCACCTCGTCGGCAGCGAGTGCCGCCTGCTTGGGAGGCCGACGCCTGATTACATTCCCGAGAAAACCGGTCACGTCAAGAACGACATTGGGCAGAATAATGAGGTTCTGGTCGGTGTCAGAAGGTCACTCTCTGGCGGCAAAGTGCTTGAGGAATTTCGCGAGGTGACGGGGCAGAGATTGGCGATTCTGCGGGGAATGACCGAAAGCGATTTCGACGCGGAGACCGATACGCCCATCGGGCGCGCTCCGGTCCGGGAGTTGATCGCAATCAGAATCTTCGACGCCTGGGTGCACGAGCAGGACATTCGCCGGGCGGTTGGAAAACCGGGGCACATGGACGGCGCAGTGGCCCGGCATGCCATGGACCGGATGGTCATGGCGATGCCCTACGTACTGGGAAGAAAGGTTCAGCCAGCAGACGGGACTGGCTTGGTGATGAATATAAATGGGTTGGCGGGACGGGTCTTCGCCATCGCCATGCAAGGTAACCGGGCCAACCTCGTCCCTTCGATCCCCCTTCCCTCCACGGTGAGCTTCAACATGGACCTGGAGACATTCGCGTGCTTGGCCTGCGGACGCTGGGAACCGCGGTCTGTGTTAGATAAGGGTCTGGTCCGAATCCACGGCGACCAGGCGCTGGGCGAAACCATCGTCGAACAACTTAACTTTATGATTTGAGGCCGTGGTTCCCGCCGGGCTACTTGGATGGGAACCGCGCTGCCAGGATGTCCACCATCAGGCGGGCAGCCAACCCTACCGTTACTTCGGAGTTGTCGTAGGGTGGTGCAACTTCCACCATATCGAAGCCGATCAGGTTGGACCGATTCACCAGTGCGGTAAGGCACTCCCTCGCTTCTTGGTAGAACAGTCCGCCGGTTTCCGGGGTGCCGGTGCCGGGGGCTTGGCTGGGGTCCATCACGTCGATATCGAAGGTGATGTAGAGGTTTTCGCCTTGGGGTATCAACTCTGCCACGCCCTGGGGCCCCAGTTCCCGGAACCGGTTGGTGGTGATGATTAGGGTGCCGTCCTGCTTGGCTTCTTCGTAAGGCTTTCGCCGGGCCGCCCGAATTCCTGCCGACGTGATGTGGTTCACGAAGGGTAACTCCCGGCACCGGCGGATGGGACTGCCGTGGGTGTATAGCACTCCCTGAACGTCGTGGGTATAGTCCAAGTGGGCGTCGAAGTGGACGATGTTCAAGGGAGAGAACTTCCCCAAACCCCTCACCACCGGAAATGTAATGGCGTGGTCGCCGCCCACCACCACGGGAAAGGCACCCCGCTCCACAACTTTTTCCACCACGGTAGTCAGCTTCCCAAAGTTTTCCACGACCTCCGAAGGCACTATGGTGATGTTGCCGCAGTCAGCCATGGTGACGCCCCGCAGCAGTTCGTCCTCAACGTCGATGTCGTAGAGACCCTCGGCCTGGGTTTGTGCGCCGTAGGGGTCCGAATAGTTGTATCCCCGGGGAGCGTCGCGGATAGCGTCGGGGCCGAAGCGGGCTCCGGGCCGGCCAAAGGTGCCCTGGTCGAAGGGGACTCCGATGATTGCCACGTCGGCGTCTAGTTCATCAAGATTGGTGCACAGGGGAGTCTTGAAGAAACTGCGAGGCTGGGCCTTGATGATGGGCCAGACGTCTCCGGGGGATTGGTTGTCTTCTTTTGCTTGGGTCATGTCTTCCCTCGGTATGAGAGGCGTTTCGCAAGTGGTGCAAGTTTAGCAGGATGCTGCGACAGAACGCCAGAAACATCGCCGCCGGGATGTGCATATCACTCGTTCTTCCGAATGGATAGGTTTACTGCGTAGGGGCGCACGGCCGTGCGCCCCTACGTCGGTTCGAGGACTTTCTGGATCCAGACGAAAGTTTCTCGTAGCTTTGGTCACCAGTAGCGCGGCAAGCGGGATTTGCTTATACTCGGGCCACCAAACGGGCGACAGCCCGGAATTTAGGAGATATAGATATGGCCAAGACCGTACTGAAAAGTCCGATACTAATCACCCCTAACGGAATCATGTCGCATGGGGTTAAGGTTCCGGCGGGGGACATGGTGTTTGTTTCGGGGCAGGTCGCCCGCGACTCTAAGGGTCAACTGGTGGGTAAAGGAGACATTACAGCCCAAACCAGGCAGGCATTAGAGAACCTGAAATCGGTGTTGGAAGCCGGCGGAGCCACTTTGGATGATGTGGTTAAGGTAACTGTTTACGCAATAGACGTATTGGGCCACTATGACCAGATCCACGCCGCCCGCGCCGAGTACTTCAAGAGCGACTACCCGGCCAGCACTATGGTTGAGGTCAGTTCCTTGGTGGACCCGGACATGCTGATTGAGATTGAGGCGATCGCGGTGGTGTAGGGCCATCATCCTCGATCATGAGCCGACGTATCCGGATGGCAAAAAATCAGGCCCGGACCTTTGGTCCGGGCCTGATTTTTTCTCTACGGTACTAATTTGGGAGATGCAGCGGTCCCCCCAGGCCTGAAAAGGGGGTTTCTAACCAAGCTGCTTGGAGATGAACTCCGAAGCTATCTTTACGAATTCGTCGGCCTCGGAGCCTGCCGCCCTAGCCCAACCGTGGCCTTTACCCTGCCAAGGAACTAGTTCGGCCTTTCCGCCCGCGCCGTTATATGCGGCAACGAATCTCTCGGAGGCTTCGATGGGCATCACGTCGTCGGCCGTGCCGTGCATGACCATCGCCGGGGGCAGAGTGACCTTCTCACCGCTCTGGATGATATTAATCGGCGTGGATTCGTGCATCGCTTCGTCGCCCTGGAAGAAGATGTGATGCTTCTCCATCAAGTCTGTGTTGCCTTTGTCCCTGGCAATCTCGTACCTGAAGAAAGGTTCGATGACCGGCCAGCATGAAATGGTATAGGTAAATTTGGCGTCAACCTGGGGTGAACCTTCCAGGGGCAGCGCCGAATATCTGGGGTCGTCGTGGCGCATGGCGGCTAGGGGCAGGGTGTGTCCGCCGCTGGAGTAACCGATCCCGCCCACGGAATCTGGGTCGCCGTTGAAATCGCTGGCATGGGCTTTAAGCCAGCGGACGCCATAGTTGATGTCCTGAAGTTGCACGGGATAAGGGAATCCTTCTCCCACCCGCTGGGCTATGGCGGCGACAACGATACCGGTGGCCGCCAATGGAGTGCTGGTGGATTCATATTCGGTGTGATCTTTGTCAGTCCAAGCCCCACCGTGAATGCTCAGAAGCATGGGGAAAGGCCCCGGGCCCTCGGGCTGGTAGATCCGAACCAGACGGGTCACGCCGTCGACGTTGAGGTATTCCACGTCATGCTCTGTTACTACGTAGGAGGCTGATGGGTCGTAGCGGTAGGCTTTCTTGGTAGCCATGGATTATCTCCTTAGATTAAAGCTGGATGTCCCAGATTCGATTGGTTTCCGATGGTCTGTGTTGCATTGGGATAGGGCGAACTATAGGACGGTATCTTGAGGGAGTCAACCAGCCCCTACAAATACTTCCCATACCACTCCAACGTCTCCGCCATCACCTCGCTGAAGGCGGGTTCTGAATAGACTTCGTAGTGGCCGTAGCCTTTTAGGACTACTAGTTTTTTGGGCTCTTTGGCGTGGGCGTAGAGTTGTTCCGATTCTTCGGGTAGGACCAGACGGTCGTCCTCGCTGGTGATGAAGAGGATGGGGCGGGGGGATATCTTGTCGACGATCCACTCGGGGTTGAAGCCGATGGTGTCGTCCACGTATTCCAGGGGGATGGTGCCCACGGCCGCCGGATTTAGGCGGCGGGCCGCCGCTGCTAGTTCGGCCGATTGGCGGTCGGGGAGCAGAATCTCGCTGCGATCCACGTAGTCCGATTCTCCGGTGGTGGCCCGCTTCTCCCGGTCTTCTTTGGAGCGTTCCTTAAGGTCGACCCATTCGTCCACGCGCCGCACCCGGCTCATCCACCGGGCACCGTGGCCGATGCCGACCACGCTGACGATGCACTTGGCCCGCTGGTCAACCGCCCCGGTCCAAGAGACGGTGGCTCCACCGTAGCTGGTGCCGTACAGGCCGATTCTATCGGCGTCAGCCTCGGGCTGGATGCTTAGATAAGTCATGGCAGCCTGAACGTCGGCGACGCGGCTGTAGGGGGCCAGGCGGCTGCGGGTGCCTTCGCTTTCGCCCCAGCCCTTGTAGTCAAAGGTCATGACGACGTAGCCAGCGTCGTTGAGGGTCTTGGCGTTGTCCGGTAGGTACAGGTCTTTTACTCCGGTGTAGCCGTGGCACAGTAATACCGCTGCCCGCTGTTCGCCGGATGGTAGGCCGTCGGGAACGTAAACGTCGCCGACGAGTTTGAATCCTTCGCTGTAAAACTCTACTGCCCGCTTCATGCCGATGTACTCCTGATGCTGAGATTGGCAGGATTATAGCATTGGCGCGGCGCGCGGCTCAGAGGGTTAAGTCGAAGAAGGGGTTCGTGACGACAGCGGAACCAGGAAAAATATGATGGCGGAAGCGGCGAAAAGGGCGGCGACGTAGTAAAGAGCGGCGTCCAGTCCCCGGGTTTCGTAGAGCCAAGCGGCTATCAAGGGCGACGCGGCGGCCATCAGGAAGCTAAAGAAGGCGACGATGCCCAGCGCGGTGGTGGCTACCTCTCGTCCGACAATCTCCAAGGTTGCGGCAGTCAAGATGGGTTGGTCAGGATATAAGAACAGGCCCAGCAGAGCGATGAGGACTGTGAGGGCGATCCCATCACTAAAGGCGATTAGCAACAGCGTGATTCCGCAGGACCAAATCAAGCCTGGCACCAACACTTTCTTGCGTCCGAGACGGTCCGATAGATAACCCATCAGCGGCTTGGCAATCAGCCCTATCGCAATCAGCAGTCCTATATGGATACCCCGGAAAAAGGGACTCATCTCCATCTCTTTATCCAGATACAGGGGCAATATGGTTACGAGGGCTACCAGGCACATAGCCCGGAGGCCCCGCACTACGATGACGCCCCACATAGCCCGATTGCGGAGCAAACTCTTGGTGGCTTCTTTCCTTCGGTCGAAGTCCGCAGCGCTGCCCGTGTCCGTGTCGGGGCCGCCGATGCCGCGGAAGGCCCAAACCGCCATGAATGCTAGGAAGAAGGGGGCGATGGCGTAAACGCTGAGGATTCCCTGCCAACCCAGCACCAACAGCAGAACGCCCGTGGCCACGGGTCCGGCCACGTCACCGATACTGCCGCCGACCCCGTGGATCGACAAGGCCATCGCGCGGCGCTGGGAGAAATGGTAGGACAAGGATGCTGACGCTGGTAGGTGCCAGATGGAGTGGGAGATGGCTATGATGGCGATTCCGGCCAACAAAAGGGGATAGACCGGAGACAGCCCGAGTATCAGTGCGCCCAGGCCTATCCCACCGATGCAAACGGCCAGAATCAGACCCCAGTATCGGCGGAGGGGGTCGATGATGAACCCTCCGGGCAGGGAAACCAGGCCCGCCGCCAGTTCCCTGGTGGTGACCAGTGCGCCAACGCCGACGCCGCTCAGATGAAAGGTGGCCTGAATCTCCGGCAGTAACACCACGAAGCCTTGAATCAACCAATGGAATAGAACGTGACCGCCAGCCAAAGCGCTAAGTACGAATCCGCCCCGATTTCGGACATCCCCATGACGGTGGAAATTTGCGTCGACTGTTTCTGCCATAACCTGTCCTAATTTTATTGTGACGGACGCGTCAGACCGTTACTCCGGTGAAGTTGAAGCGGCCTATCTTCAGGGCCGGGACTTTGGTGGCGAACCTCACCTCGTTCAGCATGAGCTTGCTTTGGCTGCCCACGGCTTCTACATCTGCCAGGGCTTCGACGTAAGACTGGGTGAACCGCAAGTCTTTGACCGGGTGGCTGATCTGGCCGTCCTCGATGAGAAAAGTGCCGTCGCGGGTCATCCCGGTCATGACGCAGTTCCGGTTGTGCACCAGGCGGGTGTAGTGGAACCGGGTGATGTACAGGCCGCGCTGGGTGGAGGCAATCATCTTCTCCAGGGCAGAATCGCCGCTTCTCATGAACAGGTTGGAGGCGACGGGAGGTCCGGTGAATCCATATTGGTGGCCGGTGGACAGTTTCCCGTCCTTGCCTGCGGTGTATGAGTTGTGAACCGGTTCCAACACGACCCCATCTTGAATGAGTTGGGTGCGTTGCCGGGGCACGCCCTCGGCGTCGAAGGGGACCGGCCAGCCTTCCATGTCCGCGCCATCGTCCCAGATGGAAATTAGGGGGCTCATGGCTTGTTCTCCGATCAGTCCGTTCATCCAGCTTCGGCCCTCTTGAACCGCCAGCGCGCCCATGCCGTAGAGGCTCAGGCTGCTCAGCATGTCGTCTACGGCGTAGGGGTCCAGAACGACCGTGTACTCTCCGGGTTCGACAAGTTGGGGGTTCTGGCCTCTTAGTGCCTTGTCCACGGCTTCGGCGGCGAGGGCGTCGGAGTCGATATCTTCTACGCGCCATGATCCGCCCTTGGACCAGCCTGCCGATGTGTCGCTGATGGCCATGACCAGCAGGCCCGCGAAGGTCCCCGCATGATAAGCCTTGGCGCCTTTAGTGCTCATCACGGAGGATTCCTGGGTTCCGTTGCGGAAGAATCCCGAAGCTGCCAACCCACCATCAGCCGCTATCCCACATACTGAGGCCACAACTTGGGCACGGGAGTCCGGGTTGTAGGACGCAGTATCTAGGTCGTGGGTGGAGACCTGTGGCGGAGCGTCAGGGCTGGGTAGGCCGTTAAAGTCGGGGTCTTCCGGCATCAGCAGGGCGTTCTGATGGGCTAGCTTGGCGGCCTTTTGGATACCGCCATCGCTGAGGTCGTTGGTGGTGGCCCGGCCTTGCCGCTTTCCCACGACGACCCGGATGTGGAGCTGGGCATTGCTGTGGGACACGTTCTGGTGGATGTTGTTGGAAGCGAACCTGGTGACGTTCAGGTCTTGTACGGAGAGGTAGGCGTCGGCTTCCTTGATATTTGGCTGATTCAGAGTCTGGGAGAGAACAGCCTCACATCGTTCTTGTCCAATCATTTAGAGGACCCCGACGCGGACGTTACGGAAGCGAGCCGGGGCGGCTCCGTGACCGGTGTGGCCGATCTGACCCGGTTGGCCCTTGCCGCAGTTGGGAGTGCCCCACATCGTCCAGTGGTCCGCATCGCAGACGGCGTCGCAGGAATTCCAGAACTCGGGCGTGATGCCGGTGTAGGTGGTGTTACGCAACAACCGGCCCAGCTTGCCCTTCTTTATCTCGTAGCCGACTTCGGTGCCGAACTGAAAGTTGTAGCGCCGGTCGTCGATGGACCATGAGCGGTTCATTTCCAGAAAGATGCCGTCGTCGGTGTCGGCGATAAGGTCGTCCAGCTTCCATGTTCCGGGCTCGATGCTGACGTTGGTCATGCGAATCATCGGGATTCGGTTCCACGACGCAGCCCGTACGCATCCGTTGGAAGCCAGACCCAGCCCGGAGGCGGTCTCGCGGGACATCAGGTAGCCGACGAAATCCCCGTTGGTCACTATCGGAGTAGATTGTGACGGCACACCTTCATCGTCCCAACCAAAGGATCCCAAGCCGGGGACGCGCAGGCTGTCGGCGGTGATGTTTACCACATCCGAAGCGTAACGGAAGTTGTTCAGCTTATCGGTGGTGAGGAAGGACGTTCCAGCGTAGGCCGCTTCCGCGCCCAAGACCCGGTCTAGTTCAATGGCATGGCCGCAGGATTCGTGGATCTGGAGGGCTAACTGAGCGCTGCCGATGATGATGTCGGTCACGATGTTGCTGGGACAAGGGTCGGCGGTGAGCAGAGCAACCGCCTCAGTGGCAACCCGCTCGGCGTTCCCCGGCAGGTCCATGGCCGTGATGTATTCCCAACCGGCGCACCCTTGCTGTCGTCCCATGGACTGGGGATAGGACCGTCGCTGAATCTCGTTGTTGCCCACGGCGTTGGCCGAGATACCGCCTCCCGCCTCGTAAACGGTTTGTTCCACATAGGCACCCTCGCTGTTGGCGAAGGTCTTCTCTTCTTTGATGAATACCATGTTGCCCTGACGAGAGCGGACCCCCTTGACCGAAGCCATGCGCTGGTCAGCATCCATCAACAGGGCCAGTTTATGGTCGGTGGAGATGGTAAAGGGGTCTTCTTCGATGGGCGTTGTGTAGGTGCCCCGGCTGGTTACCGGCGGGCCCAGGTTAACGGCGCCCTTGCTAAGGGCTGACGATGCCTTGGCGATATTCACCGCCAGGGCCGTTACCCGGTCTATCTCTTTGCTGGTGATGTCGTGGCTGGAGGCGAACCCCCAGCATCCGTTCACCAAAACCCTGACGCCAAACCCTAGAGACTCATCGGAGCTTAATGTGTCGACCACTCCGCTGCGGACGGAGATGCGCTCCTGGGTGGTGCGGACGATGCGGATGTCGGCGTAACCGGCCCCCTGCACCTCGGCCAGGTCCAGGGCTCTTGAGACCAGGTCATCCATCGAATTCTCCTAGGTGTCGGCGAAAGTTCAGACCATGATACAGCATGGGTCTACGGGGCCCTCACCCCCGGCCCCGCTCCATTAGGGAGAGGGGTGCCGACGATGGGATTGTTTGCCGGGAGTTTGTTTTATGGTAACGGGACTACCCCCCACCTTAATCCTCCCCCACAAGGGGAGGAGATTTGCCCCTTCCCACTTTATGGGGGAAGGTTGGGATGGGGGTCGTAGCCCTCGCTAGGAAAACCAGTCTGGCGTTGGTGCCAGCGTTGCTGGGAGATGAAGGTCCGGGGGGAGTCACCTGGGCCGAGGCTTGGCGAGGATGAGCTCCCGACAATCCCGAGGCCAGTGGGCTCGTATGTCCCCCAAGTGGCCAACCAAGCGGCCCAGGACCAGCTCAGGAAGGCGCTCACGTGGGTGTCCTCGGTCCTACTCACCGAGGAGACCTCGCTCCAGTCCCGGCCAGCTTCTCTAGGACTCGAACGACCGTCCCGGGAAAAGGGCCGCAATCCTGTAGGCAAGTTTAGCCTTGAGGTCCTCGGGTGAATCCCAAACTACATGGTGGTATTGCCTTGTGTCAACGTGACCCTGGTCTATATGCGAACGACGGCATGTCCATATCACCGGAATGTTTAGACCCATGGCGAATCCGGCCTCAAAGTACACGCCCTGCCGATGTCCCGTGAAATCGGCGACCAAAATACCGCTTTTGCGAATTTCAGCAATTATTCTGTCATCGATTTTCTCGTTGTGAGGGTCCAGGTCCACACGATATGGGTTGAAGCGAGTAGAAATAAGAGCTGGCTTGAATCCTTTGTCCCAGCTCTCATTTAGGCTTGGGTCAAACCACATGGCCACGAAAGCCTGATTGGAATCCTTCAAGGATAGTTGTATTTGCTCTAAGCGTTCCCATCCGTCCGGGGTCAGGCGTAAATAGGCACGTGCCTCATTGCCCGTTGTCGGGCCGTCAACGAGGCCTCGATCAATGAGCAGTCTGATGTACGATTGAAATTCATCCCCATCTCTCGACATCACCAACGGAAAGTCTTTATCGTAATCGATCTGAACCGCTTTATCCGGCCTTCCCTGGAGACCATTAATGTGGATAAGGACTCGATCCATTTTTTCGAGTGGAGAAAACTCAACAACGGAGTCTAATAATGTGTCAATATTCTGCTGCGTGATCTCCAGGGGTCCACTTCCCGAATCCGAACGGGAGCGCGTCAAATAGGAAAGAATATGCCGACGGGCTTCCTGAGCCGCGCTAAAGCTATGATGATGGATTCTGTAGTGACCGCACGAATCGCACCTAACCACATAGCCGAAGGAAGTTTGAGACGTGTCCGAATCAGAATCTTGCCCACACAGTGGACACGGTTTCGTTGGCATGGTGACTCCCTCCCCGATAAAAACGGCCTGGTTCCCGCTCTCTGGCTACTGCATTATACCGGAGCTAGGGATGGGGCGGATGGGTCGCAAGGAGGTAGTGTCAGGGGCGAGAAAATGAGCGAAGGGATTTCGGCGGCGAAGGCGGGCCGCCGCGCGCCCGCCGTTATGGCGAAACGTCGTGCCTAGCAACCCGCCGCCGCCCGTGCCTGGCGCGGCCCTTAATTCCCGCCACAAATCGTGTCATAATGGGAATCGACGTGCCTTCGTCCTTTCATTTAGATTCAAAAGGCGAGCACATCAACCTTTGCTTGTCGAACCACCGTTCCGCCTAATGGCCCTTCGACAAGCTCACGGCGAACGGGTATGGTGTCGGGCTAACGGGGTATTGTCACTGGAAACGGATCCGTCCTAGCCTGCTATTCCCTCGTCAATCATGGCTTGGATGGCCCCGTCAAACGCGCCCAGAGCAGTGTCGATGTCTTCCTCGGTGTGGACACCGGAAAGGACTCCGCTGGTGCGGGACATCAAGTCCACGCCGGGTACTTGAAGGGCTTGGCGGAAAGCGGTTTGGATTCCGGGAGGGGCGTTCTTCAGGGTGTTGGCGTCCATACCCTCGATGGACCTGTTGCCGAAGTAGACGTGGAATGTTGAGGCGTCGCCGTAGACGCAGGCTGCTACTTCAGACTTATCCAGAATCTCTTGCAGTCCAACCCGCAGCCGGTCGGCCATGCGGTCGGCGGTGTCCTGCATCTCCCCGGTTGCCACAATCTCCAAGGCGGCGTTGCCGGTGGCGGCGCAGTAGGGGTTGGCGTTGAAGGTGCCGCCGTGGAGGACTCGTTCGTGGCGATCGTGCTGCCGGTCTCCGGTCTGCACCATGACCTGCATGACGTCCTCCCGTCCCGCCACCGCTCCGCCAGGCAATCCGCCCGTCAATACCTTCGCCAAGGTGCAGAGGTCGGGGTCTATTCCGATCCGCTGCTGTAGTCCGCCGGGGCTCCACCGGAATCCGGTGATAACCTCGTCCAGAATCATCAGCACGTTGTATTGCCGGGTCAGCCTCCGCACGCCTTCCAGAAACCCTGGGCTAAGAGGGACTGTCCCATATGACGCACCGGAACCTTCAGTGATTACTCCGGCGATATTGCTGTCGGAGGCCAAGGTGCGCTCCAGAGAGTCCAGGTCCGGCGGTAGTACTATCACCGAGTCCACTACGCCTTGAGGTATTCCTATAGAGGCCGGGGCGTTGAATGGCGGCAGGTTGCCGGGCATGGCGTAGTCGTGCCAGCCGTGGTAGTGGGATTCCCACCGAATGATTTTCTCCTTGCCGGTGTAAGCCCGAGCGATGCGCATGGACAGCATGGTGGATTCAGCGCCGGAGGCCACGAAACGGACCTTGTCGGCACAGGGAATCAGGTTGTGGACCCGCTCGCCCCACTCCAGCATGGACTCAACAGGCCCGCCAAAGTGGGAACCTAAGGGAGCGGCTTTGGTTAATGCGTCGACCACCGCCGGATGGGCATGGCCCAGGAGGAGCGAGGCCGACCCAAGGCCAAAATCGATGTATTCATTGCCGTCTACGTCCCACTTTCGCGGTCCTTGTCCCCGGGCGATGCTCAATGGGAATGGAGAGGCGACGTAGCCGTCATGGCCTGCCCCGCCGGAGGGGAAGAGTTCCTGGAACTTGGGGTTCATGCGGACGTAGGCTTCCCTGATTGTTTCAGGCATGGATTCCTCCTCTTTTGGCCGGTGTTGCGGTTGGGGGATCTGGGCGGTTTCTGTTGACGCTAAACCTACAGGAAAACAATGGAGTGCGCTACTGGGAGGTGGGGAAATCCCTCCGACCTCCCTTTACGAAAGGGAGGCTTTAATCTATCAGTACCAAGCGTTGACTGTTTGGTAGGTGAGTGCTAATCTGGCGCGTCTATCTTTCGGGGGTGGTGATTGGTCCGGTTGAATCAAGGTTGGGTGATGTTGGGTGCCGGGTTCGTCGTGATGTTTTTCAGCGGCGGATCTAGGTTCGCTCTCGCTCTCGGTCTGATGCTGAAGCCGATGACCGAGGAGATGGGCTGGACGCGGTCTTCTTTGTCGGCGATGGTCACGGTTTTCATGGTTGTGTCCGCCTTGGTTCTTCCACTGACGGGCCGCCTTGCGGACCGGTTCAGTCTGCGATTCGTGATGGTTGCCGGAGGAGTGTTGATTGCCATTGGCGTTAGCCTGATGGGTCATGCGACAAGTCTCTGGCATGTCTTTGTAGCGTACGGATTGATTTTCGCCATCGGTCATGCGGGGACATCCCAACCGGTGGTCGGAGTGATGATTAGCCGGTGGTTCACCCGCCGCCGGGGCATCGCGACCAGCGCGGCCATATCCGGCAACGCCATCGGTCAGTTGGTCATCATTGGCTTGTTGGCGGCTTTTCTGACCCAGATAGGGTGGAGGAACTCCTACATCATCCTCGGCGCGGCAGCGTTGTTGATCCCAGTTCCTTTGGTGTTGCTTGTCGTCAGGTCAAG